>Ga0078972_1000118_pt1 | contig 313136 bp, 230 predicted proteins | sample YelNatPaOPGAMG01_FD_67568 | JGI IMG/M metagenome (GOLD analysis project Ga0078972, IMG submission 67568) | Hot spring thermophilic microbial communities from Obsidian Pool, Yellowstone National Park, USA - OP-RAMG-01 (SPADES assembly) (version 2) | ecosystem: Environmental > Aquatic > Thermal...
TAGTCCTCCCCGTGCCGAAGTCAGGTTGGCCGTGAGGAAATGGCAGGGTGTCGTCGAGCCTCTGGACATGCTGCTGCTGGTGTACTGGCTGATGCGGGATGCGGACGCCTCTCCGCTTCGCAGGCGGCTTCAGATCTCGCTGATTGCGGAACTGGCGGGCACCGATCCCCTGCTGGCCGAAACGTTGTGCCGGTGCGATCTGCCGGCGCTTATCAACCCACTGGATGCGTTGCGTGGCTTCGCGCAGAGGCGCAGCTGGGGGGCGCCTCTTCCCACGGATCGCAGCGAACTCTGGGCAGGCGGGATGGCCGACATGATTCACGGCAGGCAGTTCCGGCATTCGGCTGCGCTGGCCGTCTCTCAGGGGCACGACCATGACGAACTCGATCGCCGCATCTGGCGCGCACAGATACAGGTACTGTTTCCCTTCGTGGAGGAACAGCGGGCAAGCCTCGTGAAAGACCTGACGACCGCTGACTGCCTCCGTCTTCCGTGGGTGACCCCTTTTGGCCGGATAGAGGATCCGCTTGATCTGGAAATCAATCATCTGTGTCGAATGGTGTCGCACGTAAAGAGGGTACCTCCGGCAAAAAGGGAACTGATAAGAGTTCTTGTGGAGGTGCGTAATTCGCTGGCGCATCTTGAAAAGGTGCCGGAAGAACTGTTGCTCAGACTGGCACCGGCCGACGTGTGAAACCGAACGAAACCCCGCGCGGGGCGTGGAGCATAGACCTCGCGACGACCCTTGCCGCAGGCGATCGCCGGCGCGACGGCGCGATACCGCACCGAACTTGCCGGCCGAATGGCTTCTTCCTCGCAACGGCAACGGGGGCCGGGCGGGTGCTACTGCTGCGGCAGCAGATCGAAAGTGATGCTTACCTGCGCCGTTATCCCAATCTGCCCCAGTGGAGTAGTCTGGCCGCCTGAGTCGGCGCCGCTTCCGCCGACGTTCTGGGCGACGTTCTGACCGTACGGCCCGTATGCGGCTCTGTACCAGTACCAGCGCCATCCGCCGTAGTAGCTCGTGCCGGCCGGGGTTTCGGTTATGGTCCGCGGCGGGCCGAGGCGGCAGTTGAGTTCGGCGGCCAGCGCCGCGGCCTTTTCGCGCGCGGCGCTGACGGCCAGTTTGCGCGCCAGATCGCGATGTTTGCGCAATTCGGTCGAACGGAATTCAAAGCCCAGCACGCGGTTTGCCCCGTTGCGCAGCGCCGCATCGATCACGTCTTCAAAGAGCTTCACGTCGGCCAGCGTAACGGTGTATATGCGTCTGACGTAATAGCCTTCTATGCCGGCCGACGGGTGGGCATAGTCCTTGTAGCGCAGCTCGACATCCATGTTGGCGGTCTGGATGTGTCGGGCCTCTATTTTCAGGTCTTTAAGGGCCTTTATCAGCCTGCCGGATGCTTCGTCGTTGGCCGCTTTGGAGATTTCCAGTTCGCGGTGCATGGTTTCCACGCCGAAGCTCAATATCACCTCGTCGGGCACCACGTTCACCACCGCATCGCCGCTGACGGTTATGGTCCGGCCGGCGGGCTGATCCGAGGCGAAAAGCAACAGAGGCGTAAGAACACCCGCGAGGGAGAATACCAGCCTGCGCATGAGCTTCTCCTTTCGACATCAGGGTTCGTGCGCGCATGACACGGTGTGACGGGTTCCACATATTGACACGCGCACGACAGCAGCGAGTTTCGCGCGCGGGGGCCAGGGCGCGCGTGCAGCGCGGATGCGCAGGCGCAGCAGCGGCGCAGAAAAGACCGGCGCGGACGGACTGTTCTGTCCGTCCGCGCCGGCAGCGCAGCTGAATCGTGTGTGGCGGTCGCGATGGTCAGAACTTCCAGCCCGCGCGCGGTTCGCGGCCGGCCAGCGCTGCCGCTTCGGGAGTGAGGATCTTGCGCGCCACAGGGTCGCACTGGAACTTCTTTCCCTCCTCGCCCAGACGTATGGCTATGCCGCCGAGGAGCATGTTCTCGGTGAGCGGCCCGGCGTATTTGGCGAAATTGGAGCCGGGGAAATCCCAGGGCTTTTCGCCGCGGCAGGCGGCCAGCCATTCGCCGGCATGTCCGCCCTGCGAAGGCGGAATGACGTACTTCTTCTGATATTCCTCGTCCTTGGGCTGGCTCTGCCACTCCTTCATGAACGATTCCGGGATGAGCCGCGGGCTGTCGCCGTAATCGCCCTCGACGTACAGCTTGCCCTTGGTGCCGATGAACAGCGACCCGCTGCCGGCCAGCTGCTTCTTCGTGCGGGACGGGTCGTTGAGAATCTCCTCGGGCACAGGGGGCTTCAGACCGCCTTCGTACCAGTATGCGGTGAAGGCCGGGCGGTTGCCCTTGGCGGGATATTCCCATTTGACGATGCTCTGTTTCGGCCAGGTTTCAGAGGACTTGCCGACGATCTTGACGAGTTCCACGGTAGTGGGATAGTCCGGGTCCATGGCCCAGAAAACGCAGTCCCACGTGTGGCAGCCCATGTCGCCGATGGCGCCGCAGCCGAAGTCGAACCACCCGCGCCAGGCGAACGGGTGCAGGCCGTCGTGATAATCGCGGTAGGGGGCGGGGCCTATCCAGCAATCCCAGTCGAGGTTTTCGGGCGCCGGCTTGGAAGGCGGACGCTGCTGTATGCCCTGCGGCCAGATGGGACGGTTCGTCCAGGTATGAACCTCCTTGACATCGCCGATGGCGCCGGCGCGGATCCATTCCACCACCCGGCGGTTGCCGTTGTTGGCGTGGCCCTGGTTGCCCATCTGCGTCGCCAGGCGGCGTTTGGCGGTTTCTTCGGCCAGGGCTCGCGCCTCGTTCACGGACCACGTGAGCGGTTTTTCGCAGTACACGTGCTTGTTCATCTTCAGCGCCAGCATCGCCGCGGGATAGTGATGGTGGTCGGGCGTGGCGACGACGACGCAGTCGATGTCCTTTTCATGTTTTTCGAGCATCTTGCGGTAATCGGTGTAGCCAACGGCATTGGGCCAGCGCGGCTGGCCGTCCTTGCCCTTGGGCCAGCGGCTGCGATCGACATCGCACCACGCCACGGCTTCGCCCATGCCCAGATGGCTGCCGCCCCGGCCGCCCGTGCCGATGTAGGCGAACAGAAGCTTCTTGCTGGGCATGCCCGCCCGCAGGATGTATGGACCGACAAAGGTGGCACCGGCGACGGTGGCCACTCCCTGCATGAAACGACGACGACTGACGCGATTCATAGACTGCTCCAGTAAATGAAAAGAACCTGTTACGAATCACCGAGTATTACAGCTATACCACATCCGCCGTACGGTGTTGAGAGTCGCTCGTCAGCATGTCCTGCCGCCCATGCGCTTCTCCAGCGCGGAGAGCGTAACGGTGGCGCGCAGCAGGCGGTCTCTGACGGCAAGCCACTGATCGTCCCGCGGCGGCATTTCGATGAGAATAACCTCCGTATTGTCGCGGTCCAGTTGCCGCAGCGTGCCGTAAAGCCTGCGTGCGTACTGGCCGGGCGTGGGCGGCATTTGCACAAGCCGGTGCCGCGGCGGCATCCCGGCGGCAAACTGCGCGGCGCTGGCGAGCACCAGCACGGCACAGCGCCGGTCCGCATGCTCGCGGCACCAGCGCAGGGCGCGAAGCGCATCGACGGACGAAAAGCGGCAGGCGGCTGCGGCGGGCGCGTAATGGCGGCGCTGCTGTCCCGGGCTGCGGGCGGGGCCGCCTGCGGCGGCTGTGTGCCGCACCACGCGCACCGGTCCGATGAGCTGCCGTATCTGGTTCGGGGTGACCGCGCCGGGCCTGAGGATGAGGGGACGCTCGCCGCTGAGGTCGAGAACGGTGGACTCTATGCCCACGCGGCACGGTCCGCCGTCGAGAATGAAATCGACGGCATCGCCGAGTTCTTCGCGGACGTGTTGCGCGGTTGTGGGGCTGACGCGCGTGGAGCGGTTGGCGCTGGGGGCGGCGACAGGCTTGCCGAAACGTCTGAGCATCTCCAGCGCCAGCGGATGGTCCGGACAGCGGAAGCCGGCGGTGGGCAGCCCGGCCGTGGCGGCGCCGACGATGCTGCGCCGGCGCGGAACGATTATCGTCAGCGGGCCGGGCCAGAAAGCGCGGGCCAGTTTCGCCGCGGCGGCGGGCCAGCGCCGGGCGAAGCGCCGTGCGGTGCTTTCGTCGGCCACGTGGATTATGAGCGGGTTGGTTGGCGGGCGGCCCTTTACGGCGAAAATCCTGGCCACGGCGGCGGGATTCGTGGCGTCGGCGCCCAGTCCGTAAACCGTCTCGGTGGGGAAAGCCACCAGTCCCCCGCGACGCAGGGTTTGGACGGCGACGGTGATGTCATGGCAGCTCACAGCACACCTCTGCGATGTCCGGGCAGGGGCGCCCTGCCGGCCCGTGTGCCGCGCGGCAGAGCGCCTTCGCTCGCGGACGCTGCGGAGCTATGCGGCGCGTTTCGGTGCGCCGCGTTACCGGCCGGGCAGATGCGGGCGTGTGATGCGGACGGACGGGCATTCAATGGAACGATTTGCTCAGGTCCACCACGGCTTCGCGCACGCCGAGAGTCTTGCGGCCGCCGTATTTCGCGGCCATGTCTTCGATGAACCTGTCGAACTCCGCGCCATCCATGGGCAGATCGACGGGTTTACGCGTCAGGCCCGACATGAGCATGGCGTTGCCGATTTCCAGTCCCCTTGCGCCTTCCACGCCCTCGGCGATCATGGGCGTGCCCTTGAGTATGGCATCGACGAACGCCTGTGTGACCACCTTGTGTCCCTCGGGCCGGTTGCTGCGGAACGGCACGTCGATTTCCCACGTTTCGGGTTTGGCGAAGGATTCGGGGCTTGTGCGGTTGAACTCGCTGACGCTCTGACGGCAGCGGGAGAAGATGAGTTTGCCGTCGCGGGCGGTGAGTTTGCCGCGGTCGCCGCATATTTCCAGCAGGTCGGTGCCGGGGGCTTCGCCGGTGGAGGTTATGAAGTGTCCTATGGCGCCGTTGGGGTATTCCAGTATGGCGCTGCATTCGTCCTCGACCTCTATGGGGTGAGTTTTGCCGATGGCGGCGACGGCGGTTACGCGCGACGGCATCAGCCCGCCCGGTATCCATTGCAGCAGGTCGAGATTGTGGGGGCATTGATTGATGAGCACGCCGCCGCCTTCGCCCTTCCATGTGGCGCGCCAGCCGCCGGAGGCGTAGTAGGCGTGAGTGCGGAACCAGTTGGTGGCGATCCACGTTATGCGGGTTATCTCGCCGAGTTCGCCGTCGGCGATGAGCTGGCGCATCTTGATGTAGCGCGCTTCCGTGCGGCACTGGAACATGATGCCGTATTTCAGACGGTTCCTTACCTTTTCGTAGGCTTCGTTGGTGCGGCGGGCGTCATTGATCGACACCGCCTGCGGCTTTTCGCTGAGCACGTGTATGCCCCGCGCGAAAGCGTCGCGGGCTATGGGGCAGTGGAAATAATGCGGCGTGGCGATCAGCACCGCATCCACCAGGCCGCTGTCGAGCAGATCCTCATAGCGCTCGAACTTGCGCACGCCCTCGATCGACACTTTGTCCAGCGCGGCGCGGTCGATATCGCACACCGCCGTCAGGACTGCCCCCTCGACGGAGTTCATATAGTTGGCGTGATGGCGCCCCATGCCGCCCGTGCCGATTATGCCCATGCGAACCTTGTTCATTGGCGTCTCCTGGCGTGATGCCGGAGTTTCTTGATAGGGGATGGAGTGGCGCCTGTCAACCGCGCAGGGGCGGGGGCGCACGCGGCGTGCGACGCGCCGGGCCGGAATCGCGGCCGGAAGTGCCCGATCAGCCGGCGGGGTCGAGCCGCACCCACGTGTCGTAGAAGCTCACGCTGCCGCCGACCGGATCGAACATGCAGGTGTTTTTTACCACCGGGTCGGTCCACATCGCGGCGTTGGCATGTACGCCGCGGCGGCGCCGTGCTTCGCCGCGGACGACGTGGCCGTCCACCACCACGTCGCGTGCGCCCGTGGCCCAGTGCCCGAATCCCAGAGCGAAGCTCACCACGCCCGGGCGGACGGTGTGCGTGAGGACCACGCGGCCGATCATGGGCATTTCTCCGGCAGCGCCCAGCGGCCATACGCCGCGGGGGTTTGTGGCGCTTACTATCCGCACCATCTGCCCGTTGCGCAGCCCCATCCGCTGCCCATCGACCGGGTTTACGAGCACTCCGTTATCGGGCAACAGCGGCGAAAGCCAGGGGTCGGCCACCGTGCGGCTCTTGGTCTGGCTGATAACGCGGTGCGTTATCATCATCAGGGGGTAGTCCTTGCGATATGCCGCAATATCGCCGCCGTCGAAGCCGCACACCGGCACATAACAGGCGATGCCCGCGTGCGGCCGGCCGGTACCGCTGTTGATCGTCAGGGCCGTTTTCTCCTGGTACAGGTTCAGCAGAGCACCGTAGGGGTGTGCCACCCGGTCATTGCTGTAGCCCTTATCGTGGTCCTCGAAACGACCGCCGCGGTTGAGCACATAGACGACTTTGGGCCACATCTTCGGGCCGACGAGCCTTCGCCACCTTTCGATGTCGAATACCGTGGCGGGCAGATGGCGGCGTGCGCGTGCGAATATGCCCAGTTCGCCGTCCGTGGCGTCGGGAACGGCCTGCGAGCCGTCGGGTTTCTCGCCCCAGGCAAGGTTCGCCACCGCGCGCAGGTAATAGTCGTCGGGATGGCAAAGGGCCATGGCGTTGCCGTTGGCGTCTGTGCCCAGCCCGGCAGGACCGAAACCGGGCAGCTTCATGTATTCGGCGATGCCCAGGAGCATGGCCTCGAACGATATCGGCATGCGCTGTCCGAAGACGGTGCATTCCTCTGTTATGGGCGCGATGACCGGCTGGCGGACGGGCTGGACCTTGTTGGGAATGTTCGGATGGCTGCCCTGAAACTCCCAGCGCTCGAGGAATGACAGGTCGGGAAAGATGTAGTCGGCATACATCGAGGTCGAACCGATGATTATGTCGGACGCGATGAACAGGGGCAGCCGGTTTACATCCGACAGTATCTCGATGTTGGTATGCCCCGCGGGCAGGGCGTAGGTGGGAGCGCCCATGTACATGAAAAGCGCCTTGACGGGGTATGGATAAGCGTCGCCGATGGACGGGATGATCTCCTCATAGATATCGGAGGACAGCGGATACCAGTTGCGCTTTGCGGGATAGCCGGCGAACAGCGTGGTCTTTTCGTAGTCGATGCCGTGGCGGATGGAACTGATGCCGAAGGCGGAAATCTTTCCCGGGTGGGCTTCGAGGTCGAAAAGCCTGCCTTTGCCTCTGGTGTCGAACGTGGTGGCTTTGATCATGCCGCCGCGGGCGTCAAAGTTGCCCAGGAGCATGTTGATGGTCATCCACGCCAGAACGTTATAGAAGCCGTTGGTGTGCTGCGCCGGGCCGCGGTGCACATCGACGGCAGCCATCTTGCCGTAGCTGGTGAGTTCGCGGGCAGTTTCGACGAGGTCGCTTTCGGAGACGCCGGCGATCTCGGCCCACTCGGCTATGGTCTTCTGCTGCGCTGACTCCAGAAGTATCTGAAGTCCCGACTTGATCGGCGTTCCGTCGGGCAGAGTGGTGTTGACCAGCAGTTCGCCGGTGACCGGAGTTTTGTCGTCGTTGGGGTCAACGGCCGTCAGCCGGCCCTCGGACATGACCACCATGAACTTCTCTTCGTATTCCTTCTGCGATCTGGTGGAAGGATCCACGAATGTGCGCTTTTCCGCCGCCCGCAGAGGCTTGCCGTCGATGACGACGTCGGCGGCGCGCAGCAGTCTGCCCGGCACGCCGTCGCGGCAGACGACCAGCCACGTGGCATTGCACCACGAAGTTTCGCCGGCTGCCGCCGCGGCCGCCCTGTTGGCGCACGACAGGAACTTCGCATCGAACCGTCTGTTTTCGAGCATCCACCTTATGATGCCCATGGCCAGCGCGGCGTCGGTGCCCGGGCGCAGGGGGAGCCATTTCCAGGCTTTGGCGGCCAGTTTGCTGAAACGCGGGTCGGCGACGGCGATGCGCGTGTAGCCGCTGGCAAGGTTGCCGGTGAGCCGCGCGGTACGGTTGGGCGGACCGTAGTTGGCCTCGAACAAATTGGCTCCCACGAACAGTATGAAGCGGCTGTTTTCGGTGTCGGCCTGCCAGTAGAACTTGCGACCCTCGGTGAATTTGCCGCCGATGTACTGTTCGCTGATCGCCTTGCAGGTGAAATACAGCGAGCCCTGACAGACCGTTGTGTGGCCGTGCGCATTTACCGTCCCGAGAGCTGCGGCGAAGCGCTTGTACAGGTCTCCGCGGCCGTCCTTCAATCTGCCCCACGCACAGACGATCTGGTTGTTGCGCGGCCCGAGGTCCGGGTGATCGGGGTCTATCAGCGTGCCCAGATGGGCGGCGTGTTTGCGCTTGAACTCCTCGACGAGCTGCTTCTTCTTTGTCCGATCCTTTTCATCCCAGATGGCTTTGACGTCGTCGGCCATGGCTTTGGAGACGGCGGGGTCGCTTAGCGCGGCGAGGGCGCGAAGTCCCTCGACGTGGCGGTTCTCCTCGCCGGGCACCGAGGCGAAAAGTTTCCCGCCGTCGCATATTTCGCGGATGGCCTGCTCGAATGGAATGCTCACCCATTTGTTCTCCCCCCGTTTGCCGGCGCGCTTCAGCACCTTGCGGATGCGGTACGGGTCATAAGCGGTCTGGAGGCCGGCCTGGCCCTTGGGACAGATTGCGCCATCGACGGCGGCGGCGTCGGCTGCCGGAGTGGCATAAGGCAGATGGGGTACGAGCGTCCACGGGTTGTAGGGATTGCCGTCGATCTTCGTGACGATGCCGTTCTGGAGTTTGCACTTGATGCCGCAGCCGGTATTGCACTGGAGACACGCCGAGTAGATCACGTTGCCGGGGTCGGCCAGATCATAAGGCGCGTCGGGGCGGCGGCTGTTGAGTATCGCCGCGTCCGCCGCATGTTCGGCGCCGTCGGCTCCGGCCGCTGCCGCCAGCAGACCGCTGCCCAGCATGGCGCCGCCGGCCAGAAAACGCCTGCGGGAACTGTTTTCCGGTTGACTGCGTGCGTGAGACATGACCTGCCTCATCCTTCATGTTGTGTGCGCCGGCCGACGGAAGCGCTGATGCGCTGGCCGACAAAGAACACCGCCACGCCGAAAGCCAGCAGGAACAGCCCCACCAGGTATTCCATGAGGGTGGCGTGGTAGATGTACCTGAGACGTTCGTGCTGAAAGGCCTCCTGGAGTCCCTGTATTTCGCCGACGGCCTGCCCCGGCACCAGCACGTTGAGGCGGGCGCTGATGAAAGTTATGGCCACAAGCAACGCGGCAATGGTCCAGGCGGTCTGTCGGCGGACCAGGAGCAGCACAAGGGGCACTGCGCCCCCGAGCAGCAGATGCACGATCCAGAAAACCCACCAGTATGGTCCCCAGAGAATCAGCTCGATGGCGGGCGCGTGAACGTCGGGGTTCCACAGGGTGATGGAGAACTCGGCGAACTCGAAGACGAAATACACGATAAGCCCGATGAGTGTGATTCGGCGCAGCAGCGAAACGGCCGCCGCGCGGCGCTCAGGAGACTCATCCGTCACCCCCGGAAGGGCCATGATCACCAGCAGAACCGCTGCTCCGGCGGTTATGGCGGAAGTCAGAAAAAGCATGGGCAGCAGCGCGCTGTGCCACAGTCCCTTGGCTTCGATGACTCCGAAAAACGCGCCGCTCTGGCTGGGAAACAGCACGGAGAAGAGGATCGCCAGGCACAGAAGCGGTCGGAGCCAGCCGGACCGCTGGCGGCAGGAGAGCACCCAGCATGCCGCGGCGATTATCACGAATGCCCCGTACATCCAGGCATTGAACGCCATCATGCTGGTGAAGGCCGGCGACATGAAGATGTAGGGCGCGCGTTCCATACGCCCCAGATCCAGCCAGACGCCCGTGAACGCCGGCAGTATTGCGGCCATGGCCAGCACGATCACGGTGCGCAGGGAAGCAGGTCTGTCGAAGCCTTCGAGTCCGAGCACGAACGCGCCGGCGCCCAGCAGAAAGGCTCCGCCGGCGATGCCCACGCCGTGGAAGTAGATGGCCACCCACAGGCCCCAGGGCACATACGACCCGTATCCGGCCGGCAGATGTCCCTGCACAACGCGCTGCGCCAGCCCGACGATGCCGAGTACCAGACACGTCGCCCACAAGATCCACAGGGTCAGTCGCAACCGGTCGGCGGTCGTCCGAGCGTGTCCGCTGTCGATGGCCGTATCGCCTGTGCTGCTCATGGCTTGAGGCCTCCTCTACTCTCAATCGCCTTGATAGCGCCGCGCGTCACGTTATGTAGAACACGCGCGGGCGGGTGCCCTTGTGAGGCAGGAGCGTGTGAACCACGTGAGCGGCCAGCAGATGGGTAACCAGGGCGGCAGGATCGGCGGCATCGCCGAAATAGGTTGCCCGCCCGATGCAGGTGGTTACGCACATGGGCAGTTGGCCGGCCTCCAGTCGATGGAGGCAGAAATGGCATTTGCGGGCATTGCCCATGGGACTGCCGTGCGACGCGCGGTTCCAGTTCTTGCCGTACTCGTGCGACGGCATGTCCTCCCACGGTGCGTGCGGGCCGCTGACCGATTTGCCGTCGGCGCCCGCGGCCGCGTCATCGGTGTAATACAGTCCGAAATCGCTGGTTCGCGCCCCATAGGGGCAGGCCGTCAGACAGTAGCGGCAGCCGATGCATCTGTCGTAGTCGATGACCGTCACTCCGTCGGGCCGGCGCCAGGTGGCCTTCACCGGACATACCGGCACGCAAGGTGGTTTTTCGCACTGCATGCACGGGCGCGGTATGAAGCTCAGGTGAACGTTGGGAAACTCGCCGCGTTCCTCGGTAACGACAGGCCTGTACACCACGCCCGGGGGCAGCTTGTTTTCCGCGACGCAGCCTATCGTGCATGCGTGGCAGCCGACGCACTTGCGCCGGTCGATGATCATGACCCATTTGCGCTGCTCGGCCGGCCGGCTCATGGCCCGCGCCAGATCGCGCTGCATGCGCAGCAGCACATCCTCGTCGCGGCGCGGCGGCACGCTGTGAAGAACGGTCAGGTGCCGCACCGTCCGGGGACCGCTCGGGTCGCGCGCGGGACTGCTCACCCGGTCGCGCACAACGACGGCCGCCGACGCGGCCAGACCGGCGCCGACCAGAGCGCCGGCCTTCACGAACTCGCGCCTGTCCATCGCCATTGCTCAACTCCTGTCCCGCTCGGCGCGTTCTGGCGGCCGGGCAATCGCCGGCGGCCAGAAGCGCCGGTCGCCAGAACCTCCAGCAACTTGCGCGCTGTCAACAAGACGCCGGACTCGATCCGGTCAGTGCGCAGAAACACTGCCGCACAGCCGTCCTGTCGATGCTGTAAGCAGACAAGTGCACGATGCCCGGCAGACCGATTACGGAGATTGCATCAGCTACCCGATCGCTGTCAACGTGCTTTTCTCTCAGGATATGGCCAGGCCAACCGGAGGCGCCGGTCAGCCGGCCGTTATTTCCTGCGATATGACTGCCTCGCCCTTCAGGTTGCGGACGGTAAACTCCATGCGGTTTCTGTCGGCGCGGACGACGATGGCGGTGGCTTCGTCGGGTTTGGGGCCGCCGCCGATGAGCTGTCCCCACGGCCGGCCGGGTTTGGGGGCGAACCATGCCGGCCGGTGCGTATGGCCGCTTATGACCACATGCACCTTCGCCTCGACGAGCAGGTCATGCCACTTCGCCAGACCGTCTTCACATATCCAGCCCTTTATGCCCGAGCCCCACACCTTCGGCCAGTTCTCGGGTATCGGGGCTTCCCAGACGAGCGGTATATGCATGAATGCCACGCGGAAAGGCGCCGAACGAAACGCCGGATCGTCAATCGCCTGCCGCAGCCAGCGGCGCTGCTCGGTGCGGAGAGCAGCGAAATCAGCCAGCCCCCGGTACGACGGATGGTTGTCGGGTTTGTCCTCGCCGGTATCCAGCACAAGCGCCGCCACAGGGCCATGCCGGAAAGCGTAGTGATACCGCCCCTGCGGTCCGCAGATATATTCGGGCAGCCGGCGCGCGTCGCGCCCGCGGGTGTCGTGGTTGCCGCGCGCGTAGAACATGGGCACGCTGTCGGCAAGCGGTATTCCGAAGGGGCTTATGAACTGGGCCGGGATCTTCGCCTCGGAATGGATGTCGTTGGTTATATCCCCGTTCCACACGACGAAATCCACGGGGTCAGCCTGAAGCATCGCCGACAATTTCTCCAGAGTGGGCTTCTGTTCGTGGGTGTCGTTCCAGACGGCGAAGGCGCCCCTGTCTGCCGCCGGATCAAGCGTGCGAAACGACGATATCTCGGAGAGCAGGAGCGAACCTCGCCGGCCGGTGGAGGCGTCCACGGGCATAGCGCAAACTCTGTACCAGTAACGTGTTCCAGGCGTCAGGCCAGTTATCGGCAGTCGCAGAATGCGGTCTGACAGGGGTTTCAGCCCGTGCACCGCGCCATCCGCGCGCTGGCCGAGTTGCTGGTCGATTCCGTATTCGACCCATCCCGTGCACAGTCCGGGCACGGCGCAGACGACCGTGACCTCCGCGGCCGAGGGGTTCAGCAGCATCGGCGGCGAGAGCGCCGGACGCGAAGCGGGCACTGTGGCGGGCGCCGCCCGGGCGGTGGAAGAACTCTGGGCGAGAAGGACTTTTCCTGCCGCCAGAGCGGCGGCCGATCCGCGGAGAAAACTGCGCCGGTTCATAGTGTTTGTCCCGAAACAGTTTACCATCAGGTAACTTCGTCGCCACGGGGCATTACGCCGCGCCGGATGCGCCGCGTGGTCCGGAAAAAGCTCAAGCCGCACGCCGCCCTGGGCCGATAATGCGCAAGCGGGAGTGCTGCGCCCGCGGCGAGGACTCAATCATGAAAGGGCACGGAAGCCACTGTCCGTTTCTGAATCGTTCCGACCCGCAGTGCGCGGAGTATCTGAGGCTCGGGTCGCTGGTACACGCCTTTGAGCACTGCTGGGGCGAGTACCGTTCGTGTCCGGTGTATGCCGACCTCATGATGCAGCGTCGCGCGCGACGCCGCAGCGCTGCACAACCCGTGCCCGATGAGCCGGCCAATGCCGTCATTCAGGTCACTGTCACCAGACGCGCCGCGGAACCACAGCCGGTTACTGCGTGAGTTTCTGGTTTACCTCGCTGCCGAACGGGGGCTGGCGGACAACTCGGTCAGTTCGTATCGACGCGACCTGGAGGATCTGGAGAAGTTTCTGCAGGCGCAGGGCAAGTCGCTCGCACAGGCGCAGGCCGCCGATTACCAGGAGTATTTCCGCTGGCTGTCGCGCAGGGGCCGATCGACGCGCACGCTTGCGCGCAGGCTGGCCGCCGTCCGCGTTCTTCTGCGCTATCGCATGACGCTGGGCGAGGATACGGGTCCCGTTCTTCAGCAGCTGGACCGTCCGAAGCCCGAGCATTCATTGCCGGTGGTGCTGAGCCGGGCGCAGGTGAATCAGCTTATAGCCGCGCCCGACCCGCGTTCGCCGCTGGCGGCGCGGGACGTGGCGATACTGGAGCTCCTGTACGCCGCCGGTCTGCGGGCCAGCGAATTGTGCGATCTGACGCTTAATGATCTGAATCTTCAGGCCGGCTGCGTGCGGGTGACGGGCAAGGGCATGAAGCAGCGGATCGTGCCGCTGGGGCGCGCGGCGGTGGAGGCGATACAGCGTTATCTTGCGGAATGCCGTCCGCGGCTGCTGCGCCGCGACAGCGACAGGGTGTTTCTGTCGCGGACGGGGCGGCCGCTGGACCGCATAGCCCTGTGGATGATGGTAGAGAAACATGCGCGGAGGTGCGGGCTGCTCAAGGACGTATCGCCGCACGTGTTGCGGCACTGCTTCGCCACGCACATGCTCAGCGGCGGGGCGGACCTGCGCGTGGTGCAGGAACTGCTGGGACACAGCAACGTCAGCACGACCCAGATATATACGCACGTGGACCGGGCGCGCCTGAAGGCGGTGCATGCGCGATTCCATCCGCGCGGATGAGGCTGCGTCGGGCAGGCTGATGCGGGCTTCAGGCCGCCAGTTCGGTCGGCGTCAGACCATTCTGAAGGCACAGCGCCACATATATGTGGCGCAGGCGATCGACGCTGAGTCCGTCGAGGTAGTCGGCCGTGAAATCGACCGGGAAACGCCCGCGGAAGTGCGTGCAGCGATCGATCAGTTCCTCGCGGTCCATCGTCGAAACACGGCGGATGATTTCGTCAAGCTGCTCGGGATGAAACATGGCAGATCCCCGCGATACGCCGCCTCCGTCATCGTTCAGCATTCGCGACGGCTACACGAACACGTCGAGAATGCTCCCTCTGGCATGGACATCGGGCGGTCTGAGGACCTGCTTTAGCCTGATGATCGCCGCCGGCGGCGCTTTCCAGGGCAGTTGTTTCCAGGGCGGCTGAAGCGGCGGGATGTGCGGTTTGGATCCGTCGGTCGAGGTCGGCTCGGATGGCGGCGTTGCGGGCGCCGGCTGTTCGACGCGGGGCGCGGGATGAACGGTCTGGCGCGGCTCGATGTGCGGGGCCGGATGGATGCGCATGCGCGGTTCGATGACCGCTTTGAGCCGCACGGGCGGCGGCGCTGTCCTTCCGATGCGCAGAGAAGGTGGTTGAGGCCCGGCTGTGGCGCCGGCCGAAGGAGCGGGGCCGACCTGCGGCGCCATGGCACGGCGCACGTCGCGCACAAGCGACAGTTGCATCGCCGCGACGAGCAGATTTATGGAAGACGCCTCGCCCACGCTGGCGAAACTAGCAAATGGCGGTGCGGGCGCGCATATTCCGTGCCGTGGGCCGCGTTGCGGCCGGTTTTTCCAGCGGTTGCGCCGGGCGCCCGGCGCGCGGTGGACGCGCGGCGCGGTTGCGGATATGCGGGATGTTGCCGGCGGGCAACACCGCGTGTATCCGGCGGATCGGCCATCCGCCTGCGCGGTTGAGGGCGCCGGAATTACAGGACCCATGCGCACCGAAGATCTTGATTTCGAACTGCCGCGCGAGCTGATCGCGCAGACGCCGGCGCAGAAGCGTTCGGATTCGCGGCTGCTGCGCTACAGGCGAGCCGACTGCACCATAGAGCACCGGCGTTTTTCCGAGTTGCCGCGGATATTGCGGCCGGGGGATCTGCTGGTTTTCAACGACAGCCGGGTCGTGCCGGCTCGGTTCACGCTGCGCAAACCTGCCGGCGGGCTGGTGGAGGGTCTGTTTGTGGCGCAGGAGGCCGACGGCGCATGGCGCGTTATGCTCAAGAACGTCGGGCGGAGGCCGGCGGGCATGTCGCTGGCGTTCGTCGGCGCCGAGGATATCGGCGCCAGAATAACCGAGGTTGGGGAAGCGGGCGAATTCGTTCTCGAGGTGGACTGGTCCGGACCTGCGGTGGGGCTGCTGGAGCGCGTGGGGAGGATGCCGTTGCCGCCTTACATAAGGCGCCAGCGCGTGCGCGACCCGCGCGATGCAACGGACCGCGAGCGTTATCAGACCGTGTACGCCCGCGAGGACGGTTCGATAGCCGCGCCCACGGCCGGCCTGCATTTCACGCCGCAGCTGCTCGATGAACTGTCGGCCGCCGGCGTGGAGATGACTTTTGTAACGCTTCACGTGGGGGCTGGCACGTTCCGTCCGGTGAGCGCGCCGGTTCTGGAGCAGCACAGGATGCACGCCGAACAGTACACGATTCCGGCGGCGGCGGCCGAGGCTGTCAACCGCGCCAGAGCGCAGGGCCGGCGGATAATAGCCGTCGGCACGACGTCGGCGCGCGTTCTGGAAAGTCAACCGGACGATCGGCCTGTGGCGGCCGTTTCGGGCAGCACGAGTCTTTTCATTTATCCGCCGTACCGGTGGAAGTACGTCGGCGGGCTGATAACCAACTTCCATCTGCCGCGGAGCACGCTCATAGCGCTGGTGGCGGCGATGATGGGACTTGAACAGCAGAAGCGCGCGTATCGGGTGGCGGTGGAGTGCGGTTACAGGTTTTTCAGCTACGGCGACGCGATGATGATAGAATAAGAGGCGGGAAGGCGCGTATGTGGCGGCGTATGCCGGGAGATGCGCGTATGCGGCGGGTGGACTTCCGGAGGCTTATTGCCGATTGTGGAAAAGGGGGCGATTTGATTACGTGTCTGAGGGAAATAGAATTGGTTCCGGAAAGGGATGTTCATGTTGAGCATCAGGTCGGAAGCGCAGCGGCGGGGCGGTTTCCCGGCGTGATGCGCGTATTGTATGGAGAGCGGGTATGTTCGAGCGGTTTACAGATCGCGCACGCAAGGTGATGGCTCTGGCCAATCAGGAAGCGCAGCGCTTCAACCATGAGTACATCGGGACGGAACACATTCTTCTGGGGCTGGTGAAGGAAGGCAGCGGTGTGGGGGCCAACGTGCTGAAGAATCTGGACGTGGACCTGCGCCGCGTGCGGATGGAGGTGGAAAAACTGGTCAAGAGCGGCCCGGACATGGTCACGATGGGCAAGTTGCCGCAGACGCCGCGGGCCAAGAAAGTCATAGAATACGCTATAGAGGAAGCGCGGAATCTGAACCACAACTATGTGGGCACGGAGCACCTGCTGCTGGGGCTGCTTCGTGAACAGGATGGGGTGGCGGCGCAGGTGCTGATAAACCTCGGGTTGCGGCTCGAGGATGTGCGCGAGGAAGTTCTGAATCTGCTGGGAGCCGGTGTGGAAAGCGATGATGCAAATCCTCAGGAAAGACAGGCGCAGAGAGGCAAGAGCAAGACTCCGGCGCTGGACAGTTTCGGGCGCGATCTGACCGAACTGGCTCGCGAGGGGCAGCTGGACCCTGTTATCGGGCGCAAGGACGAGATAGAGCGCGTGACGCAGATACTCTGCCGGCGGCAGAAGAACAATCCGGTTCTGCTGGGCGAGGCGGGAGTGGGCAAGACGGCGATCGTGGAAGGTCTTGCGCAGCTCATCGTCAACGGACAGGTGCCCGAGCTGCTGGCCGACCGCCGCATCGTGGTGCTGGACCTGGCGATGATGGTGGCGGGCACGAAATACCGCGGACAGTTCGAGGAGCGCATCAAAGCGGTGATGAACGAGGTGCGCCGGGCCCGCAACGTGATCCTGTTCATCGACGAACTGCACACCCTGGTTGGCGCCGGCGGCGCGGAGGGCGCGATAGATGCCAGCAACGTTCTGAAGCCGGCGCTGTCGCGCGGCGAAGTGCAGTGCATCGGCGCCACGACGTTCGACGAATACCGCAAGTACATCGAGAAGGATGCGGCGCTGGCGCGGCGGTTCCAGCCCATCATGGTCGATCCGCCCAGCAAGGAAGACACGCTGGCGATACTGCGCGGCCTGCGCGACCGCTACGAAGCGCATCACCGCGTGCAGATCACCGATGCGGCTCTGGAGGCGGCCGTCGAGCTCTCCGACCGCTATATCACCGGGCGGTGCCTGCCCGACAAGGCGATCGACGTCATGGACGAGGCCGGCGCCCGCGTGCGCCTGCGGTCGATGACCAAGCCGCCGAACCTCGCGGAGATCGAGGAGCAGATCGAGCGGCTGTCGATCGAGAAGGATCAGGCCGTCAAGAACATGGAGTACGAGGAGGCGGCGCGCCTGCGCGACAAGGCCGAAGCGTTGCGGCGGCAGAAGGAGGAATTGCAGCGCCACTGGCGCGAGCGCGCCAAGGAAGTTGACGGCGTGGTCGATGAAGAGGTCATCGCCGAGGTCGTCAGCAAGATGACGGGCGTGCCGCTGACGCGGCTGGAGAAGGAAGAGGCGCAGCGCCTGCTGGAGCTGGAAAACGAGCTGCACAAGCGCGTGGTGTCGCAGGACGAGGCGATACGGGCGGTGGCCAAGACCATCCGCCGCGCGCGCAGCGGGTTGAAAGACCCGCATCGTCCGGTGGGCACGTTCCTGTTCCTGGGGCCCAGCGGCGTGGGCAAGACGCTGCTTTCGAAGGCGCTGGCCGAGTTCCTCTTCGGCGACGAGGAGGCGCTGGTCCAGATCGACATGTCGGAATACATGGAGAAGCACAACGTCAGCCGGCTGATCGGCGCGCCTCCCGGCTACGTCGGCTACGAAGAGGGCGGACAGCTGACGGAGCGCATCCGGCGCCGGCCGTACAGCGTCGTGCTGCTTGACGAAATAGAGAAGGCCCATCCCGACGTGTTCAACATGCTCCTCCAGATAATGGAAGAGGGGCATCTGACCGACTCTTTCGGACGGCGAATAGACTTCCGCAACGTGGTCATGATCATGACCAGCAACATCGGCGCCGAACTGATAAAGGGCGGGGTACAGCCGTTCGGTCTGTCGGGTCGCGGCAAAGGCCAGTCGCGCGAGGAACAGAGCTACGAGAAGATGAAGGAACTCCTGACGAAGGAGATCGAGAAATACTTCCGTCCGGAGTTCATCGGGCGCCTTGACGATGTGATCGTGTTCCGTTCGCTCACCCGCGCCAACCTCGAACAGATAGTCGAACTGGAACTGGGCAAGGTCATGAAGCGGGTTATCGAACACGGTCTGCGGATAGAACTGACGCCCGAGGCCAAGGAGTTCCTCATCGAGAAGGGCACCAGCAGCGATTTCGGCGCCCGCCCGCTGCGCCGGGCCATCGAGCAGAACGTGGAAGACCCGCTCAGCGAACAGATACTGCGCGGCGTCTTCAAGGGCAAAAACCTGGTGCGCATATCGGTGGGCACCGGCCCGGACAACGCCAAACGACTGGTGTTCGAACCGCTTGAGGTTCCGCCGGCACAGGGCGGCGATAAACCGTCCGCCGAAAACAGCAACGTCGCAAGCGGAACGACCTGAGTGTAAGTCCTTTCATTAGGGCATTTTGCGCCGGCACATCTATCCCCTCGCCGCCGGCGACGGCGGCGCTGTTTCACTTGCAGGGACGCGGCGCAGCCGTGCGCTGCGGCAGCGCAGTGCCGGACAAGGCCGGAGAGCGTCTCGTACGCCCACCTGGGGCACAAGCGCAGACTGTCTTGCGGCGGGAAGGGGATTGTGCTGGCGAGGCCGGGTCGGAGCACTGGGGGCGCACGTGGTGCCGGCGGGGCGCTGGGGGCGTAAGATGTTGCCTTCCAGTGGTTTATGGTCATGTCATTCCTGCCCGCCAACGGGCGAGATCGTGTTTACCCATTCTTAACAGCGTATTCGCCTGAACGATACACGCACTGGCTAGCATCTGGCGGAAACTTGATGAGCCGGCACTGGCTGTCGCATCTCGAAGGTTGCGGCGGGTTGCGGGCGAAGGAGATTCTACCAGGAGACTACAGATGCGTATCGGAATCGGCAGGGTTCTCACGGCGGCGATGACTCTGGGGTTCGCTTTCTGGGTTGCCAACAGGATGGTTACTCCGGCGCACGCTCAGAGCGTGATCCACATCGACGGCTCGAGCACGGTTTATCCCATAACCGAAGCGGTGGCCGAGGAGTTTCAGAAGGCCCATCAGGGCAAGGTGAAGGTTACGGTGGGGATCTCGGGCACGGGCGGCGGTTTCAAAAAGTTCTGCCGCGGGGAAACGGACATTTCCGATGCATCCCGGCCGATTCTTGCCAAGGAGATGGAGGAAGCGCGTAAGAACGGCATCGAGTACATCGAGCTGCCGGTGGCGTTCGATGCCCTCACCGTCATGGTGAATCCGAAGAACGACTGGGTGAAGGAGATGACGGTGGCGGACCTGAAGAAGATCTGGTCGCCGGAGTCGCAGGGCAAGGTTACGCGCTGGAATCAGGTTCGCCCCGAGTGGCCGGACAGGCCCATAACGCTCTACGGGCCGGGCGCCGACTCGGGCACGTTCGATTACTTCACGGAAGCGACGGTCGGTAAAGCCAAGTCAAGCCGTACTGACTACACCGCCAGCGAAGACGACAACGTGCTGGTGCAGGGGATTGCTCAGGACGTCAATGCTCTGGGTTACTTCGGCTACGCCTACTATGCGGCCAACAAGGCGCGTCTGAAGGCGGTGCCGATAGTCAACCCCCAGACGGGCAAGCCTGTGCTCCCGGAAGAGAAGACGGTGATAGACGGGACGTATCAGCCCCTGTCGCGGCCCATCTTCATCTACGTCAACAAGAAGAGCCTGGAGCAGCGAGCGGAAGTGCGCCAGTTCGTCGAGTTCTACCTGAAGAACGGCTTCGACATGGTGAAGGAAGTGAAATACGTGCCGCTGCCTCAGGACGCATACACGAAGGGGCTTGAGCGGCTGAAGGCGATGCAGACGGGCACGGCGTTCGGCGGCGAGGCCGAGGTCGGCGTGCATATAGACGAGCTGTTCAAGCGGCCGCTGGTGAGCGAGTCTAAGAAACCGGCGAGCAAGTGAATCGGGCTGCGGACAGCAGGCGTTCCGGTTCCTTCTGGCACGGAGGAGTATGACGACGGATGCTGCGGTATTGAAGAGCCTGCCGGCAGCGCGGAAACGGCGGCTGATGGGAAGAACACCCCTCGAGTGGTGCATAGAGGCGGCGCTTTTTCTGGCGGCCGCCTCTTCCGTTGTGATCACCTTCGCGATTGTCGGGGTGCTGTTGTACGAATCGTGGGAGTTTTTCAGGCATGTGGGGCTGGTGCGCTTCCTGACGGAACGGCAGTGGGCGCCGATGTTTGCCGACCCCGGCTACGGCATACTGCCCCTGGTGTGCGGGACGCTGGTGACGACAGTGGTGGCGCTGGCGGTGGCGATACCGGCCGGCACGATGATAGCCATCTATCTCAGCGAATACGCCCCGCACCGGGTGCGCGAGATAGTCAAGCCGGTGCTGGAGCTTCTCAGCGCCGTGCCCACGGTTGTGTACGGGTATTTCGCGCTGCTGTTCGTGACGCCCATACTCCAGAGGTTCGTTCCCGATCTGCCCGGCTTCAACATGCTCAGCGCCGGTCTGGTCATCGGCGTGATGATAATCCCATACATCAGTTCGCTGAGCGAAGACGCGATGCACGCTGTGCCCATGAGCATACGCGAGGGCTCGTACGCGATGGGCGCAACGAGAATGCAGACGTCGCTGAAGGTGGTTCTTCCGTCGGCTTTCTCGGGAGTGACGGCGGCGTACGTGCTGGGCATCGCGCGCGGTCTGGGCGAGACGATGGTGGTGGCCGTGGCGGCCGGGCAGCAGCCTAATCTGACGCTCGATCCGCGCCAGCCCGCAGCGACCATAACGGCGTACATCGTGCAGGTGAGTCTGGGAGACCTGCCGCACGGCAGCATCGGCTACCAGTCGATATTCGCGGCGGGGCTGACGCTGATGCTGATGACGCTTGTTTTCAACGTCGCGGGATACCTGCTTCGGAAGAAGTACCGGGAGATTTACTGACATGGCAGAGAACGTGCCGCCGAAAGCTTCCAGCGAGACCGCCAGCCGCGGTCTGCGGCGCATGATAAGGCGCCGGAAGATCGCCGACGGTGTCTTTGCGGCACTGGGCATCGTTCTGGTGGTGGCGTCGCTGTCGGTGCTGGTGGCGCTGTTCGGGCGGCTGGCGGCGGACGGATTCGGGCGGCTGTGGGAGACTCACGAAGTGCGCCCCAACGGCTATGCTCCGGCGCGGTTCGACATTATCGGGGTGTTGCGGCGCGGCGACGACGGAACCGTCATCCTCCAGCGCGACAGTCTGGTCATAAGCGGCGAAAACATCGATGCCGCGAAACTGGCTCCGCTGGAGGGAAAGGCGGTGCTGGCCGAAGGTCGAATACCCTCGCCAGGCCAGCGGGTTATGGAGGTTGAGGGCGTAAGCGCTCTGCCGGAAGGTCCGGCGCCGCGATACAGCCGGCAGAATCTGGCGGCGGTTCTGCGACGCGGGGAGGAGGGGTGGATTCTGGAGCCAGTGCCGCTCCGGCTGGATGTGACCACCGCCGAAGCCGAGCCGCTGCTCGGCCGGCGCGTGTGCTTAACGCCGGCGAGGCCGTACGGCGACCCGCTGAGAATCGAGTCGATGGACCGTCTGGTGCGGCAGACGTTTTTCGGGGCGATGCCGTCGCGCGATCCGGCGCGGGCGGGAATAAAGTCAGCGATCGTGGGCAGTATTCTGGTGGTGGGGCTGACGATGCTGCTGGCCGTTCCCGTGGGGGTGGCCGCGGGCGTGTATCTGGAGGAATACGCAAGGAAGAACTGGCTGACGGCGGCTATCGAGATAAACATAGCCAACCTCGCGGGCGTGCCGTCGATAGTGTGGGGTCTGATGGCGCTGGGGCTGCTGGTGTATCAGCTGCACCTGGGCCGGAGCATTCTGACGGGCGGGATAACGCTGGCCCTGCTGGTTCTGCCCATGGTGATAATGGCCACGCGGGAGTCGGTGCGCGCGATCCCCGGATCCATCCGCGAGGCTTCATATGCATGCGGGGCGAGCCGCTGGCAGACGGTGTGGCATCACATCCTGCCGTACTCGCTGGGCGGGGTGCTCACCGGCTCGATCATAAGCCTGTCGCGCGCCATCGGCGAGACGGCGCCGCTGATAACCGTCGGGGCGCTGACGTACATCGCGTTTCTGCCGGAGTTCTCGCTTTCCGATCCGCTGGGATGGGCGCGGTCGGAGTTCACGGTCATGCCCATACAGATGTTCAACTGGGTATCGCGGCCGGAAAAAGAGTTCAACCAGAACGCCGCCGCGGCGGGTCTGGTGCTGCTGGTGCTGACGTTGAGCATGAACGCGGTGGCAATAGTGCTGCGTTACCGGCTGCGCAGGAAGATTCAATGGTGAACGAGAGGTTGCACATGGAAGCACTGAAGGATCCTCCCATGGTCACACCACCGGCCGTGACGCGCACGGCGGCGGTCCGCCAGTCGCCGCATCCGCAGTCGCTGCCGTTGAAGGCGGAGGTGCGGAACCTGAGTTTCTGGTACGGCGGGCACCAGGCGCTGAAGAACGTCAGCCTGACAATACCGCTGAACAGGGTTACGGCGATAATCGGACCGTCGGGCTGCGGCAAGAGCACGCTGTTGCGCTGCTTCAACCGCATGCACGATCTGTACCCGCACAACCGCTACGCCGGCGAGCTGCTGCTGTATCCGGACAACCTGAACATAATCTCCAGCGACGTGGATCCCATCGAAGTGCGCATGCGCATAAGCATGGTGTTCCAGAAACCCAATCCGTTTCCCAAGTCGATTTTCGAGAACGTGGCGTACGGATTGCGCCTGCGCGGGTTGAGAAATCGCGGCGAACTGGCGGCGAGGGTCGAGGAAGCGCTGCGGCGGGCGGCCCTGTGGGACGAGGTGAAGGACCGTCTGCACGACACTGCCAACATGCTTTCGGGGGGCCAGCAGCAGCGCCTGTGCATAGCGCGGTCGCTGGCGTCAAGCCCGGAGCTGCTGCTGTTCGACGAACCCACCAGCGCTCTGGACCCCATCGCCACGTCGCACATCGAACAGCTCATTCACGAGCTGCGCAATCATGTCACGATCGTCATCGTGACCCACAACATGCAGCAGGCCGCGAGAGTGTCGGACTATACGGCGTTCATGTACCTCGGGGAACTCATAGAGATTGACAGGACCGACCACATATTCCACACCCCGTCCAACAGGCTGACGGAACAGTACATCTCCGGCAGGTTCGGCTGATGAGGTCGGGCGCTGTGCCGGCCGGGGCCGGCGGTGGTGTTGTTCAGGGCTGCTGTTCGAGGAACAGCTCATCGAGGTCGGGCGCTGTGCCGAAGCTGTTGAGCGCTTCGGAATAACGGTAATAGACCTCCAGGCACAGCGCTCCCAGAGCGGTGCAGTAAACGCGCCCGCCCCCGCGCGCCCAGCGGTCGCCTTTGGGGTCCCAGCTGCCGGCGTTATCGCCCTCGCGGCTCTGATGTTCGAGAAGCACGTCACGTATTTTCTGATTCCACCATATGCGGTACTCGCCGCCCATGTTGTGCATGGCATAGGTGGCGTAGTACCAGTAGTAGAAATCCTTGTTGTTCCAGTTGGGCGGCAGGCGTTTGGTGAGTTCGGCGCCCTTGACGAGAATGTGATTGCGCACGCCCATGCCGCTGAACTGCCGCACCATCATGCCGGCCGCGGTGAGCGCCGGATGACTGTTGCTGGCATACTCCTGATCTCTGGAGAACATGTACGTCACCACGCCGTTCGATTCCTTGCCGGCGCCCTTGTCGGTGACGCTGTCCACGAACGCCAGCGCCTGCGAGTAGATGCTCTGATCCACCCTTATTGAAGCGAGTCTGGCCGTTTTCAGCGCCTGTATGAACCACGCGGTTACGGACATGTCGCTGGCGTCGGCCTTGGGCTGATAGCGCCAGCCGCCGTCGGCGTTTACGGCACGCTCGCAGAATCCTATGGCCCTGGCGGCGGCGGCGCCCATGCGTTCGTCGCGCGCCCGTCCATAGCCCTCGCACAGCGCTATGGTGCAGATGGCGTGGGTGTAGTTGTTGTCATTGCCGGCGGTGATGCGGCCGTCGGGCTTCTGATGGCGGATGATGGCCTCCAGTCCGCGGAGCACGTTGCGCGAATACTCTCCCTTGCGCGTGGTGTGTCCGCCGCCCATCAGCGCCAGACACGCCAGACCGGTCACGGCGAGCGTGGCGTTCTTCTCGCCCTCGTAAAGCTCCGCATGCCACAGGCCGTCGCTGCCCTGATGGACGGCCAGCCAGTGCAGGGCGGAATCCACCGAGCTTTTCGCCTTGACTCCGCCGGAACGGGTGAACGTGCGGAATATGTCGCTGGTGCCGAAGAGGTTGATGTTGACGGGTCCCAGCTGCCCCATGGAAGGGGCGCTCTGATCGCCATATGCCCTGATGACGTTCTTCAGCGGTCTGCCCGGTCGCGGGCCGGTGGCCATGGTGTATATCTGCGGTTTGTCGGGGGGCGATGGCTCGGTGTACTTGAACATGTCGGCCGGGCCGTCGGTGATGGCGGCTATGGGCTGAAGCGGGAACGACACCACATCCGTTACGAAATCTATCTTCTCGGGGGCATCGTCAACGCCCACGTCCTGTTTGGCCGGCGCGGCGAGATTGCCCAGATCGGCGGTATTGATGCGGAACTCGGTCACCCCCGGGTTGAACTCGGTGTTGGGGCTCTGGATGACCTCCGTGGCTACATATGCTTCGGTGGGCGTGCGCGTGATGTGGATATTGGGCCTCTCCTCGGGCACGGCCGGCAGGTCAACCGCTTCCACGGCGCCTTCGCGCACGATGTCGCGCACCGGATCGCGTATGCGGAACTCCTCCACCTTTGGCTCGGCGAGGCCGAACTCGAACTCCTTCGGTTCGGGGCGCTTGTCTATGTTGACGACAGTGGCCACGCGCCACGCCGCCGCCGCCATCCCCAGCAGAACGGCGATGGTCAGGCCTATCATCATGGCTCGTTTGTCGAAAACCGCGTCCTCCACCACCTTAACGGGCCTGGCGGGCGGGGCGTCGGACGGCGCAGGCGGTATCTGGCTCATGGCTTGCTCCCTGCAACGGTCTCCGGGCGCTTATGGGGTCTCGCGTATTTCCACCGTGGCCGAGACCTTGGTTATGCCGGCCTGTGCACAGCAGCCCATCACGGCGGCGATGTGTTCCCACTTGACGTTGCGGTCGCCGCGGATGACCACCGACTGGTCTCTGCGTGCCATGCGGGCCTTGCTGAGCAGGCCGGTAAGTTTCGGCAGCGTCATGTGTTCGTTCTCAACATGATAATAGGGCCGGTTGCCCGGGAGGTTGCGGACGTTGACGACAATGGGCCGGGCCGGCGCGGCCTGCACCTTCACCATGCTTCCCTGCGTGGGCAGTTCGATCGACAGGTCCTGTTCGAGGGCATCGACGAACGAACTGGTCACCAGCAGGAACAGGATGATGGCGAAGATGCAGTCCACCAGCGGGGTCATGTCGATGGTCAGAGGTTCCCATGCTTCCTTATCGAATTTCATAGCAGCGTCTCCTTTGCGGAAGCCATGGCCGGAACAGCGGCCTGCGCAGTCATCGGCGCCGGGGCGGCCGCTGCGGGGAGCGGCGTGGCGGCGGTTGCCGGCGCAGCCATCATCTTGCCGTTCTTAAGCGCGGCAGCTATCTGGAGGAACTGCTCGGCGAGAACCTGGCAGTTGCTGACGATCACCGAAAAAACGTGGTTGAACAGGAAGTACGCGAACAGCGACGGAATGGCGACGGTCAGGGCGAACAGCGTGCAGAAGAGTTTCACGCGTATGCCCGCGGCCAGCGCTGCCGCCTTGGAAGCGCCGGTGGTGGCGGCCACCGCTTCGAAGACGATGATCATGCCGTAGATGGTTCCCATAAGGCCCACCAGCGGCGATGCGCCGGCGCAGAAGTTGAGCACTTTCACCGGCAGGCGCAGCCGGTTGACATGTTTGCCGGCGACGGCTTCCACCCGCGTCTTGATGTCGTCCATGGTGGACGACCCGAACTGATAGGCTATGGCGCGGCATATCTGCGCGAACAGGCCGCGCGTGCGCAGAGCCAGTTCCTCGAAAGCCGTGATATTGCCGCTGGCCAGCAGTTGTCTGGCCTGCTGGACGAACGCCGCCGGATAATGGCGCGAGGGGCGGTACAGCCAGATGCTGTTGGCGAGCATGACGATGGCGATGATCGCCAGGGCCGAGATGATGTGCATCGGCCAGCCCCCCTGGAAATACTGGTCCAGCAGCGTGTGGGTGATGCGGATGGTGAGCGGGGGGGCTTTGGGGTCGGTCGCGTGGAAGCGCGTGAGTTTGCGGTCGGGTTCGGTATTGCCGCCGATGCGCCGCATGACGAACGACCCGCCTTCGGTGCCGCGGGCGTTGACCGACACCACCTTGAAGTAGGTCTTCTGCCCGTTGGTGAGGATGTCGTCGGGCTTCAGGGTGCTGATGTCGTCATCGGTGCGGATGGTGTACTCCTTGTTGTCTCCCTTCTGTTCGCGTTCGGCTTCCTCGAGCGCCGTTTTGACGGGGTCCTCCTGAGCCGCGCCGATCAGACGGTCGAGGCCGATATCCAGCGCCTCGCCTGCCGCAACGCCCGGCGGCCTGAGCAACAGCGCCAGCGAAATCACTGCCAACACCAGAATACTTCGCCACATAATGGAAACCTCCGTAATCACTTTTTCTGCTTTGCGAGCGCGGCCTGCACCGACGGCAGCAGGGACCTGGCCTCGGCGAGCACCGCCGGATTGCCCCTGGGGAAATCGCGGGTAACCATGTCGAGCAGTTGCGCCGCGCGGTCCCATCTGCCGAGTTTCATGGCGGCCTTGGCGGCTGCCAGGCACGAAGTTTCGCGGGGGAAGACCTGCACGCTTTTCTCCAGCGCCTCCAGTGCTTTGGCCGGATCGGTCTGATTGATGCCCAGGTGGTACCACGCGTCCGCGCGTACGTCCTGATAGGCGTCGCTGGCGGCGAGGCTGCGCAGCATGGCCAGGCCCTTGTCGGCGCGGTTCTGGCCTATGTGCGACACCGCAGCCAGCAGGTCCATGCGCGGGCGGTAGTCGGACCTGGGCCATTCGCGCACGAAGGTCTGGTAGAGCAGGTCGAGTTCCGACCAGTTCTTCGTTTCCGCGCAGCCACGGGCGGCGTTTACGTAGGCCTCTTCGACGGCCTCAAACCGCGGATACTCGCGCACCAGCGTCTGAATGAGTTTCGTGCCTGTGGCGTAGTCGTAGAGCCGGTAGCAGCTCTGTCCGGCCATGTACAGGGCGCGGTCGCGATACTTGTTTTTCGCCAGTTTCGGGTCGTCGAGAAACGGCTGAAGCGTTCGCACGCACTGGCGCCAGTCCTCAGCGCGCCAGTACAGCAATCCCAGCGCGAAGCGCACTTCGCCCAGATCGAGATCGCCGGCGGGCATGCGGATGCCGTCCCAGCCGCCGGACTTATCCTGGCGCAGGCGCATCGCCGGCGGCAGCGGGATGGGGTTGCCGCGGGCATCGACGCGGTTCTCTCCGTACTCGTCCAGAAGCGTGGCATAGGCCTCGATGGCGATATCCTGCTGGCCTGCCTGCGCGGCATGGTATCCCAGCAGCCGCAGAGCCGACACGCGGAAACGGTCGCCGCGCATGCCGTGAAGGTAGGGTTTGTAAACCTCGATCATGCGGGCATAGTTCTTGAGCGCGATGTACTCGCGGCCCAGGGCGTAGCGCGCGGTGTCGAGGTTTTCATCGCGGGCAGCAACAGCAGCGCCGGGCCGCTTGCCGGCGGGGCGCTTCTCGCCGCCGCCGTACAGTTCCAGATATGTGCGGAACGCGCCCGCCGCCAGATCGTGGTCGCCCAGTTCGCTCCAGATCTGCCCGGCCTTGAGTATCGCGGGTTTTACGTATTTCTGAGCCTCCGCATAGCGTTCGTCGGAAGACCCCGTCCACGGATGCAGCGTGCGCAGGAACTTCGAGTCGTCGAAATCCATCGACGGACCGACGACGTTCTTCCACAGGGCGTCGGCCATCTTCCGTTTGCCCTCTTTGGTCTGGCCCTGCGTGCCCTTGCCCAGTTCGATGGCCAGCCAGTACTGGGCTTCGGGCATGTGGCGGTTGCCCACCGGGAAGTTGCGCACGACCCACTCGTAGGCGGCGACCATGTTCTGATGATGCCCCTGCATGTACCACGCATGGGCGACGCGTATGGCCGCCGTGTACACCTGTTCGACCTTCTCATCTATTTTTGCCGGGCGCCACGGCGCGTCCTTCACCTCGCCGCGGGCGTCCTGTCTGGGGCCGTAAATCGATACGAACTCCTGAAAAGTCTTTGCCGCGGCCGAAAAATCGCGCTTCAGATACAGCAATTCGCCCAGGTAATAGCGCGCCTCGCGCGAAAGGTCCGACAGGGGGCCTTTTTCCTCGATGATCCTGCGGCACAGTTCGATGGAGCTGTCGATCATGCCGCCCTCGACACGGGTGGCCCAGGTGCGCAGGTATTCCAGGGTGCGCTGCTCCAGCGCCTTGTCGTCTCTGGCCGCATCCAGTTTCGCTTTGGATATCTCGAACAGCTGTCTGGAAGCGGATGCGGCCTTCTGGCGGTCCCCCAGCCGCTCGGCGGAGATCACGATGTTCTCCAGGGCGGTGATGCGGTAGGGATTCTCCTCGCCGCCGCAGGACAGCACCTTTTCGAAGGCCGCAATGGCCCGGACCAGTTCTTCGCGCGTCGTTCCCTGTGCCAGGCACGTGCCGATCTGGGCGTATATGTATGGTTCGCGGTGTTCGGCCTTGAGAACTTCCGCGGGATACGCCGTAAGCAGCCGCGCATATTCCGACGCCAGCGGAGCCACGGCGAGTTTTCTCCGGAGCGACTCGTTGAACTTGCGGTCGAGCAGAAATATCTCGGCGTCGGCGGCGATGGCCGTGCCGGGATTGTCGGCGATGCGCTTGCGCAGGAGCTCAACCTCGGCCTCGCCGACAGGCACATCGGCGCCGGCGGTCTGGCCGAGGGCCTCCTGACACTGCATTATGCGGGTGAATACGTTCACCCTCGTGGAGACATTGCGCAGCAGCGTGTAGTACTCGAGGGCGACGGTGTAGTTCTTCTGTTCGAAGTGGTATTCTCCCAGACGGAAGTAGCACTGTTCGAGAATCTCCGTTTTGCGTTCCGTCTCGGATTCGCGCGCGAGCTTGGCGGCCTCCTCATAGCGCTTCATGGCCGCCGGAACGTCGCGCAGGTCGGAGTAGTAGATATTCGCCGACTGAACCAGCGCTTCGGCGGCCAGCCCGCGCGCCTGGTAGTCCTTCACAAGGCCGATCTGATCCAGAGCGTCGGCGGCCTTCTTGAACTCCTTGCGGTCGCGGTAACACAGACCCAGAAGGTAATTCCCGGCAAGGGCCTCCAGGGTCTTCGGGTAGCGCGACCGCAGCTGTTCGCAGATCGATATGGTCTTGTCGAACTTGCCCTGCCGGCGACAGAGGTCGGCCGCTTTCAGCAGCAGGTCCGGTATCTGTTTGTTGTCGGGATACGCGCTGGCGAAATCGGCAATGGCCTCGATGGCCTGATCGGTCTTCTCGGCCTTCAGCCACAGGAGCGACAGTTTCAGCGACGCCTGCTCGGCCAGCTTCGAATCGCTGCGGCGCTTGAGGATGTTGTACTTGGCGGCGGCGTCCTCGTATTTCTGAAGTATCGCGTAATAGCCGGCCGTCAGGTTCATAACCTCGTCTTCGTAGATGCCCGCGCCCTCGGCGAGCATCTTTTCGAATACCTTTGCCGCCTCCTCGTATGCCTTGTTGCCGGCGTAGAGTTTCCCCAGCAGATACAGCGCTTCGGGTTTGTTCCGGAAACTCCGGACATCGGCGGCGGCGACGGTCTTGAGCTCGGCAATGGCCTGATCCACCAGCCCTATGGCGTCGTAGCAGCGCGCCAGACGGTAACGGGCCTCGGTCGCCTGGGCGTGGTCTTTGTGTTTCTCGAGAAACGTCTGATATAGCTTCACCGCCCGATGCGACGCTCCCTCCTTTTCCATCTGCTGCGCCTGCGCCAGCAGTTCTTCGGCGGTCTGGCCGCGCGCCGTTGCCGCCGCAACAGCCATCAGCAGAAGCCCGGCGGTTGTTCTGAACAGCATATGACCGCGCTCCATGTTCAACGCACACCCCGGCGACCGATACCGCGCCTGGCGCGAAACTTCACGGCCCCGGGAAAAACTCTCCGGCTCACTTCTCCGGCGGCGGTGCCGTCATGGCCGCCTTGACCTGCGCATACAGCGGGCTCTTTTCCACCTCTCTGGCAAAAGGCGATGCGGGGTAGCGCTGGAGAAGCTGGCGGAAGCGTTCGACGGCCTGATCCCTGCGTCCGAGCTCGTTGAGCGTTACCCCGAGATAATACATCGCCCGCACCGTCGATTCGGAGGACTTCGTCGAGAACAGCAGATACTCGAAGGCGTCCTTGGCTTTCTCATGATCGCCGGCCTTCATGTGCAGAAGGCCCGTCAGCACGCCGGCTTCGCCGGCAAGGATATCGTCGGGCGCCGTGGCGGCGGCCGAAAGCCGCTCCAGCGCGTCGGCGGTGCGGCCTTTTTTCAGGTCCATCAGCCCCATGATGTAATACACCCACATGGCGCGCGCGAAGTCGTCCGGAGCAAGGCGGCTGCGCTGGGCTTCGGTGAGCTGTTCGTATTTCTGGATGAACCGCGCCGCCGCTTCGGGAAACTCGCGCTGCTCGGCGCGCCCCAGGGCGAACTTGCAGTAGAAAACCAGCAGAGTGTCGATGAAAGCCGCCACTTCGCCGGTGTCTTCCCTGAGCAGTATCTCGTATTGTTTGAGGGCCTCCTCGAAGTTGCCCATGCGGAACAGCGCCCGCGCGTATCCGTCGCGCATCGCCGTGGCCTGTCGGGCGTCCCCGGCGAGCGACAGCGCATTGCGGTACGCCTCGGCGGCCTTTGCATAGTCGGCCATGTCGAAATAGATGCCGGCGATCTCGATATCCAGCTGCCGGCGTTCGGCGTCGTCGGGGGCGGTGCGCCGCAGTTCCTCCAGCGTAGCCAGCACACTGCGGTAATCCTTCAGGCCGCGGTATATCTCCAGCAGCAGTCTTGTGGCGTCGCGCCGGCGCGAAGTGGCGGGGTATCTTTCGAGAAGCAGGTTGCAGTTCTCCAGAGCCTGCTGCATCAGCCCGTCCTTGCGGTACGCCAGCGCCAGCCGGTAATAAGCGCGTTCGGCGACCTCGCGATTGACGTTCTCCACATTGAACGACAACCCCGCCTCGTCGAGGACCGCGCACAGCAGATCGAACCCGGAAATGTTCCTGAATGACGGGCGATTGATGCGCACGTCCGCGGCGCGCGCCGAAGGATCTATACGCACATCGACGTGGCAGTTCACGCGGACGAAGCGGGCCAGATCATCCAGACTCGCGTCCTGAAGCGAGCCGGATATCTCCTCGCCCAGCGCAAACTGCGTGTCGTAACTCAGCCGCTTGCGCAGCGCTTCGCGATCGAGGCGCGCGGCGGCGTCGCGCCGTACGATGATCAGGCGCTCTTCCGCCGCGCGGGCGTAATACGCGCACGCCTCACGGTACTTGCGCTCGTTTTCCAGCGTCCAACCCACCCAGAAGCATGCATCGTGGTAGTATTCGCTGTCGGGATTGTCGAAAACGCGCAGGTATTCCCTGAGGACGGCCTTCATGCGCGCGTAATCCCGCAGGTTGTAGTAGTTGAGCGCCACGTTGAACAGCGCTTTTTCCCCGAACTTGCTCTTGGGGTCGATGCGGCGGACCTTGTTGAAGCAGTCCTTGGCGGCTTCGTAGTACTCGGCGGCCGCCTCGCGGCGGGCAACGCGGTACTTCAGTTCCACGGCCTCCAGTGCGGCCGCCAGTATCTCGGCGCAACTCCCGTCCCAGCGGTTGCCCGGAGGCTGTTTGAACTCGAAGGCGAGTTTCTCCTGTTTATCGATGCCCTCGGCCCAGACGAACTGAACCTGCGCCACCTCCTCGATGCGCTTGAGCACGTGATACAGCATCACGCCGCCCGCAGCGCGCTTCCCGCCGCCGGCATCATGAACGCGCTGCCACTGGCCGTATGGCCGGGCCAGCGAACGCAATCGCGTGCCCGCCTGCGCCACGTCGTATATCTCCAGCACCTTCACGGCCCTGTCCGCATCGGGGTCGTCGGCGTCGATTTTCGGGGGCGGAATGGTCGGCGGGGAATCGGCCAGGCCGATGTCCATGAACACGCGGTGGACCTTCGGGTCCAGAACCATGCTCAGCGCCTGTTCGACCGTGTAGCGTCCGTCCTTGAGATCGAGCCGCCGGCTTTCGAGATAACCCGCGATGGTATTGGGGCCTTTTGCGGTGGGCCACACGAACGGAATGCCCGACGCCCGCGATATGGCCGCCACTGCTTCGCCGGCGGTTATGTTCGCGCCGCCGCGCGGCCAGGCGATGTTCACGGTGCGCTGAAGCGGCGCATAGCTTTTCAGCAGGTCATCGCGTATGGCGACCGTCTCGCGCGGATAGATATAGACGCAATATCCCGCGTCGCCGCGCTTGTGCTGCGCTTCATAACCGGCGCGGCTGTAGAGGCTGCCGGCCGTGTACAGGAGCTTGAGCAGCTCCTCTTCGGGCAGGTCCTTGCCGCGGTCGGCGACGCCCGCCAGCTGCCGGGCGGCTTCGGCGAGGCGGCCTTGCGCTCTGTACCACTCGGCGAGATCCATCGCGAGTTTCTGGAAGCGCACGTCGTTGCCGTAGTCGCCCTCAAGTTCCGCGAAGCGGCGCTCGGCGGCCTCCTTGTCTTCCTTCCTGTCGGATTTGAACATCGCCTCCAGCAGCCCCAGTTCGATGCCCTTTACCAGATCCAGTTGCCGCGCATCCACGTGCTGTCTGGCCGCGGTGAAATAGCCGATGGCCGCGGTTGCGGAGGCTTTCGGCAGATATACCGGCATGGCCTCGCCGGGCTTCTGGTCGCGCGGCGGCGATATGCTGGCCAGTTCGCACACGCCGCGATGGTAGAGCGCCTCGGCTTTCATGGCCTTCCATGCGGCTTCGCTCATGCCGGCGCCGGTGTAGGTTTTCCCGTCGAGAAGTCTGTCGGCCGCCGCCGCGCATGCCGCGTAATCGGGCGCGCGCGTCATCTTTCTGGTCTTCTCGTCGATCACCGCCTTGAAATGCAGGCGTATCAGGCTCATCAGCGCCTGGGCCGCTTCGACCGAACCCGGACGCTCGCGCGCTATCTGCTCCCACGCCTTTATCTGCTGCTGTCCGCCCGCCGTTCCGGTGACTTCCACGCCCTTCAGAAGCAGCTGTTCGGCCAGCGCCTTGGCTTCCTTCGCCTGCGTGGTGAGCGGGTATCTTGCCAGCAGCGTTCCGACCAGCTGACCGGCTCTGGAATTGAGCTCGGCGGCTTTGGCCCTGTCGGGCGTTCTGTCGGCCTGCGCGATGTGAATCTGCGCCATCTTCAGCAGGGCGTTGGGGGCGTATTCGGGATGGTTCACGACTTTTTCGAACGCCCGCAGGGCTTCGGCCGACAGTCCTTTCTCATGATAGATGTCTCCGAGGGCGGCCTGCGCCTGAAGATAGCCGCGCGAGTCCTGTCCCACCTGTTTGAGGTATTCCTCGACCTTGCCGGCGCTGCCGTCCGGGCGGGCTTTCTCGCACAATCCGAGCAGCAGATACACGTCGGATTTGAGCGACGCCGGCAGATTCTCCAGCAGGTTCTTCTCGGTGAGATACGCCACGGCGGCCGCATAATCGCCCCTGGCGTATGCTATCTGCGCCAGCATGATGCGCGCCCGCAGTTTCATCTCCGCGTCGTAGCGCACGTTTTCCAGCCAGCGCATGGCGTCGTTGAACTGCTTGCGCTCCCACGCCAGCGCTCCGAGTTGCAGGGCGGCGTTGTCATGCGATTTCTCGAATGCCTGCGGAACGGGCTGCCGGTCCTTCTCCAGATCGGCAATCGCGCGGCGCGCGTTGTGCACGATGCGCGTGTACAGCGCCTCCACCTTGTCGGGCTGGCCGGTCTCGCGGTAGAAGTCGCAGAGAATCTGGTCGGCCTCCATGCCGGTGGAGTACTCGTATTTGCGGATATCCGCGTAGATGCGCGCGTGCATCTCCTCCATGAGCTTTTCGGCGGGTTTGCCGCGCGGACGCACGATCATCATCTTGAAAACCAGAAGCCGTCCGACGCGCGGGTCGGTCGGGTACCTGGCGATAAAGGCATCTATGCGCTCCGCGGCGGCCGCGTAATCTCCCAGCCTGAACGCCACGCAGGCCATGCGGTATTCGGCGACGATCTTCTCGCTTTCGGCCTCGAGATAGCGCAGTGCTTTGGCAAAGCACGGACGTGCCTTGTCATACTCCTTCAGCATGTAGTAGCACTCGCCGAGCAGCAGATTATGGCGCGCGGCCGCTTCGTCGGACCTGGAGCGCATGTCCTCCAGAAGGACCCTGGCGGCGTCCTGATAGCGACGCTCCTTGATGAGTGCCGCCGCCCGCGCCAGTTCGCCGGAGGTGCTCTGCGCCGGTGCGCGGCCAGCGGCCGCGAACGCCACCAGCAGCACCAGAACATAACGGAACATCCTGAGCGGCATGACTCGCTCCGAACCGCCTGCTACAGCAGAGGTCGCATCGCCCCGCGCAGCGCCCTCCGCAGCGCCTGCCGGCCTGCACGGGACGCTCGCCCGTCGTGCACGGCGTGAATACCATCCATGTGCCGCCGGCGGCAACCATCGTCATACCGCCGTCCGGCAATCGCGCCGACCGTCTCCATCCCCGCTCGGATTGTATTACCGCGGCACGCGCCGCGATGTTGACTCGACTGCCCGAAACAGCGCGATTACCGCCTGTAACGAAGGTCCCTCGCGGGCATTATCGCTTTCCCGCGGCGGCTTTTTTCCGGTACTCCTGTTCCCAGGCATCGACAGTGCGCCCTTCGCGCAGTTCCCTTATCCCGAACTTGCGGACATCGGCCAGAAAACTGTCCAGTTCGCTGCCCGTTGTCGGCTGCTGCATGAGCTTGACGTAGCGCAGCCCGAGGCGGGATTTGCGCACGTATTCGAGAGCCACGGGATTATCCGCGGCGAGCCGTTCGGCCTCGTCGTACAGCGCGTCGCCGGCCTTTATCACGTCGGCCGACATGTAATGCACGGTGGGCGGGTCATAAATGAAGAAATGCTTCTCGGGATTCCGCGCCTTCTCGTGCAGCAGGTCGAACCACTTGCGCATGGGCCCGGCCGCCGGCCCGTAAACGCCGGCCATCCATTCGTTCACCAGGGCGTTGGCATCCAGCGACGGGTCCCACAGCAGTTTGGCCATCACGTAGGACCGCAGTTCGGCGTCGGAAGAACCCCCGCCGGCGCCGTAGGCGCCTTCGAAGAATATGCCCTTCACGCCGGAACGCTTATACAGCCGTATGCTGTCGGGAAACTGCTCAAAATCTGGGAAGGGCATGAGGTAGTTATGGAAGTTGATGTTGTAATGCCATATGTACAGCGTGTCGGTTATCGCCGCCCAGGCGCGCAGGTTCTTCACGAAGGCGACCGTTTTGGGGTGGGAGCATTTCTCGTAGGGATGCGCCTCGCACACCGCTATGGGACACAGCCGCACCCGCACGTTCTTCCGCGGAACGATGCCGGTTGGAGCATCCTCCGTGAACTGATACGCCAGCGTGTCGATGAGTTTGTCGGGGTGTTCTTTTTCTATGGCCTCGGCTATCTGGTTGACGAACCACAGATACAGCCCTGACTGCACACCGCCATAGCGGTCGGCGATGGCCTTGCAGTTTGCGCATTCGCAGTAGCGGTAGCAGTCGTTCTGAGATACGGAATAGATCATCGCGCCGGGGCGCTCCTTTATCCACGAGCGCACGGCCTCGATGGCGAGTTTCAATACCTGGGGGTTGGACAGACACCGCTGGACGTATCCGCCGGTGCGCTGGCCCTTGATCAGCGGAAAGTACTCGGGGTTCGTCTGAAATAGCGCCGGCGGAATGAGTTTGTCGAAAGAATGAACGAACGGATGATAGGTGATCTTGCCGCCGGTGGATGCATCGAGCGCCGCGGTGGCGCCGTTGTTGCGGATACGCGCGGCCCAGTCCTTGTTGAATGCCTCGGTAAAGTAGGGTTCACGATACTCGAAAGCGGGCGTCTGCCGCTCATCCAGCGGCGGCACGGTTATCGTCGGCGTTTTCGGGATGACCGTCACTTTGGGCGTCAGCCAGCGCACGCCGAGTTTTTCGAGGAATGCGGTGCATCCGTACATCGTGCCGCGGATGCGCGACCCGACGATGGCCACATGTCCGCCCGCCGTCCTGAGTATGAAGCCTTCCGGGTCCAGGGAGGCGTCGAAGGCGATTCCCAGCGCGTCGGTATGTCTGCTGCGGCCGACGAAGATCGCCCGCGCCGGCATGGGCTGCTGGTCGGTCACTATGGGCAGTTCCGCCCCGCACATCTGCTTGAGGTGCGACTGGATCTCGGCCGCGCCGCGCTTCTCGGAGGGCGAGGCGTCGGCCGACAGAACCAGCACAAATGGCGACGCTCCATTTCTGGCGAGTTCCACAGGCTCAGCGGCGAATGCCGCACATGCGACAAGCACGCACACGACGACCGGCAGCACGTGAAGTGATGACATGCATAAAAAGATACCACAGGCCGACGGGGTACAATATACTTGCGGGCGCAATCGGCGCGGTCATGCAAACAGCTCCGGCCGCGGCAGCGGGGGGGCCTCGTCGGGAGATACGTGGAATCTGTGCCGACGGATCCTTTCGACGGCAAACCCATGCGCCTGATGGTGAAGGACGGAGTGCTGGCGGCATACAGCGTCGGCCCGGACGGCGCTGACGACGGCGGGCGGAGGTCGGACAATCCGCGCCAGGGTGGCGACATCGTTGTCAGCCTGCGGCCGCGGGCCGGCGGTGCAGGCGGAGCGTGATGACTTGCCGTTGACGCCCCGCCGGCAGGTTCTACAATCCGCGGCGGTTCGATAAACGGGAGTTACAGATGCCCAGGCTGGCCGCATTTGCCGACGAGATTTCACCTGATCTGGATGAACAGATACGCGTCTGCCGCGCCAACGGCGTGATGCACATCGAGTTGCGCGGGGTGAACAAGATCAACGTGCTGGACTTCGACAGCAACCTGCGCAGGGAGATACGCGACAAGCTCGCCGCCGCGGGCATGAAGGTGTGCAGCATCGGCAGTCCCATCGGCAAGGTGAAGATAAACGAGTCCTGGGCGGAGCACTTCGATCGGTTCCGTATAGCCGTGGAGCTGGCCGAGTTCTTCGGCGCGCCGTTCATCCGCATCTTCAGTTACTATCCGCCGGAAAAAGGCGCGGATATCACGCAGCACCGCGACGAGGTGCTGCGCAGGATGCAGGCCAAGGTGGATTACGTGCGCGACAGGGCGGTGGTGCTGGTGCACGAGAACGAGAAAGACATATACGGCGAAAAGGGCGTGCGGTGCGTGGACCTTCTGCGCAGCGTCAACAGCCCGAAACTGCGGGCGGCGTTCGACTTCGCCAATTTCGTGCAGGCGGGCGAGCGCCCGCTGGACAACTGGCAGATGCTTCGTCCGTGGGTGGCGCACATTCATGTCAAGGATGCCAGGGCCGGAAGCGGGCAGGTGGTGCCGGCCGGCCAGGGCGACGGACAGATCGAGCCCATACTGATAGATGCATGGCGCAACGGGTACCGCGGATTTCTGAGCCTTGAACCGCATCTCAAGGTGGCGGGTCATTCCCACGGCGAAACCGGAGCGGATCTGTTCAAGGTAGCGGCCGAGGCACTGAAAGAAATCTGCCGGCGCAACGGCATACCGCTGGAGTGAACGGCGGTTTTCTTATGCCTGGTGGACAGCCCACAACGGCGCAGCCGTCGGGCGCGGCGGAAGTGCGGCGCGCCCGGCACACGGCGGTGCTGTTGGGGTGTGTCTTTCCGCTGCTCGCCGGACTGGCGCTGTACGGCTGGTGCGCGGTTGCGACGGTATGCCTTACGGTTGTGTGCACGCTGCTGGCCGTGCGCATATGGCGGCAGATCGGTCTGCGCGGGGGCTTGCTGCGGGTGCGCGACGCGCTGTTGCCGGCTGTGCTGCTGGCGATGATGCTGCCGGGCGACCTGCCCGTGGCGGGCGGGTCGCAGGCGTCCGCGCTGGGCAGGCTTGCGGCGATACCCGCGGCGGCGCTGCTGCTGGCGATGCTGATGTGGCTGGGCGCGGGGGCGGCGCACGTACGCCTTCATCCGGTGCTGTGCGCGTGGCTGGTGGTGGCGGCCCTGGGCGGGCGGGAGCTTCAGCCGCATGCCGTGCTTCATCGTCTGCGGGCGCTGACGGGCGATTTGGGACGGCAGATGTCGTCGTCAGCCGTGCCGTCGGGGGAAGACCCGTGGATACGCTGGCGATGGCGGCCCGCTGCCGATGCCGTGCGATATGAGGAAACGGCGGCGCGGCGACTGGGCATGTACACCAGCCCGTGGCGCAGCACTCCGCCGCCATGGCATTCGGTCGAGGCACTGCTGCGCGACGCCATGCCGCCGATGGAAGACCTGGTCGTCGGCGGGCACCCCGGGCCGCTGGGGGCAAGTTCGGCGATCGCCGTGCTGGTGGGGGGGCTGTTCATGCTTTACCGCAGGGCCACGGACCTGCGTGTGCCGCTGGTGGGAATCGGCGCGGCGTTTCTGGGGTTTCTGGTGCTGCCGGTGCCCGTGCTGACGGGCGCCGAACAGACGCAATGGCGGCCGCTGTTTCTCCCGCGCGCCCACATAGACCTCGCGACGATGCTGACGTTCGTGAACTACCAGATGCTCGCCTCGCCGCTGCTGCTGGCCGCGTTCTATCTGGCGCCGCTGTCCGGGATCGCTCCGCGCAGACCGGCGGCACGGACGGTGTACGCCGTGCTGTTCGGGCTGGGGGCGGCGGCGTGCCAGATGTATCTGTGGTGCGAAGGCGGCCCTTACGCGGCGCTTTTTCTGGCGACGCAGCTGGTTCCGTGGCTCGACCGGGCGCTGCCCGCGCGCCGCCGGAACATCAGCACTGCACCCGGCCCAGCAGAGGTCTGCCCGCCTGTCTGACCCACTCGGGCGACATGCCGATGAGGACTATGCCCCTGTCCACCGTGTGGCGGCATATGGTTTCCATGTCGTTGAGGTGCGGTTGCGACAGATTAACCGCATACAGCCCGCGCATTTCCGACATCGGCGCGATGTAGTGGTCGCCGCGCCCGCAGAAATGGATGGCTCCGCCGCCGAACTCGTCGAAAAGGCGCTGGTCGAGCGGCCTTATGAACTCCACATACAGCTCGGGCGAAAGGTTCATCAGCGAATCCTCGCGCAGCATGAGCCGCCCGCGGTGCATGAATCCCCAGTGGGTGGAAAAGGCTTGCGCCGGCGGCACCAGCGCGTACCACCGCCGCATGAAGGCTGTGTATGTCTGCGTCACCAGTTCGAGAAAATCGCGCAGCAGTTCGGTTTCGTCGTAAAAGGCGTAGAAGATATCGCTGCCCCACACCACTTCGGCTACGTCTATCGGTCCCTGAACGTCGGGATGATAAAGCGCCACGTGCCGCCCGATCCGCTCATAGCGGCGCATCACGTCCAGAAACATCTCTGCCGCGGCGAAGACCTTCCCGCCCAATCCGGTGCTGACGTCGGGCACGCCGCGATCCAGCAGCGCCCGCACGCGGTCGGCCGAGCCCAGCGGTATGGCGGTGGGCAGCGTGTCCAGCGCCTCGTCCATCATGAACAGCCCGCACCCGAAAAGCGACGGCAGAATGGCGGTGCTGTAATTGCACCGGACGCACAGGCGCAGCGAGCCGCCATCGGCCAGAAGTTTCGAGCACGCGGCAAACTGGTGCAGAAGCATCGACTCGCAGTCCTCGAAAGCGCGGTTGACGCTGATGCGCGGCCAGTCGATGCGCGGCGGTCGGGGCGTGCGGCGCGGCGGCGTGAACACGTCCTCGCGACAGCGTCCCTCCAGAAAGTCCAGCCAGGCGAGCAGATTGGCCTGTTCCTCGTTCTCGTCGATGCGCGATTCAAGATCGTCCAGAAACGGGCGGAGCCTGTCCATGGCGGCATTGTAGGGTGGCGCCCGCGGCGCGCAAATGCATTCCCGGCGGGCGGCGCCCGCAGGCGCGCCGGAGGCCGCTCGAATCGTCAGGGCTGTTCCGCGTCGCGGCGTGCGGCGGCGCTGAAAAGGTCCGTTGTGCCGACGCGCAGAAGCGTTGCCTGACGCGCCAGAAACCGCGCGGCGGCGCCGTTTTCGATGACGACGTACGCTGCGCAAGCATCGGTGGTGATGGCCGGCAGGCCCGCCTGCGCGGGCGTGCTTACGGTCCGGCCGTCGGAGTTCAGCACGGCCACATGAATGCGCTGTCCATCACGGACAGCTACGGCGGCCAGCGGCGCGTCATCGCCCAGGGCGCTTATGCCGGCGGCCAGAGCCGACGCGTCCTTCGTCGGCGCATGCGGCAGAAGGACGTGTATGAACTGAAGACTCGTGCCCGGCCTGACGTCGCCTTCCCACGCGTAGCGGGTGGAATACAGGAGTCCCGCCGCCGAACCTTTCGGCTCGGCGAGCGTGGGTTTGTCGTCGGGGTCGGTGATTATGAGCCGCCTGTCGGCATGGGGCGCGTGCCAGATGAGCAGGTCCCACGGGGGCGTTTCGTAAAGCCGCGCGTTCTGAAACCAGTGCGCGCTGAACCACGTGTTGAGCCAGTTGTCCCCGCGCGCCGGCGCGACGTTCTGCGTGTTGAAGACGGGTCCCACGCGCGCCCGGAATGCGTCGTCGAATGTTGTCCGGTCGCGCACCAGCACGAAGCCGTTCTTGACGAAGAGGATTTCGCGCTCGTGGACGGCGCTGTAGCCCATGTAGCCGGCAACGCGCACCAGCGCGTGCGAAGCCAGCGCATGATCGGAGAATGCCGGCACGGTGCAGGTCATGCCCTCGTAGCCCACGGGCAGACGTTTCTCGCCTCTGAAATCGCGGCGGCCCATGTATGCGGCCGTTCCCGAAAGGTCCTCTATGCGCACGGCGTTTTCGCGGCTGATGAACTTCTCGCTGGCCATTTCGGCGAACGCCGCCGACCAGCGATGAAGCGACAGTATGGCCGTCGGGTTGAGCGGGTCGTGACGCGCATAACACTCCACCAGCATGTACATGTCGCCGGGGTTCCAGCCGGCGCGGAAGACCAGTTTGTGCGGCATGACGGTCTGCGTCATGTACATGTTGCAGTCTATGCCGCCGGCATCGGGAAACATGGCTTTGGCCTGGGCATCGGTAAGCCGCCGCACCTCCTTGCGCAGAAGCAGTCGCGATGCGCCATCCGGTTCGACGGGCTGTACCGAATCATCGCACACCAGGCTTGCCAGCGCGATGTTCTCCAGCGAAACGGCCTGTATGTGGTGGTGGCCGTTGGAAAAACCCCGCGCCTGTCCGAAATTCATGATCCGGTGGGCGGCCCACCGGTAGCGTCCGTCGCCGCTGTACCTGGCCGCCAGTTCCAGAGCGAAGATGGCCGCTCCGGCATGCCCGTGATAGCCGCCGTGCGAGGCGTACGGCACAGCGCCGCCGTCGGGGGTCACTTCGTACATGATGCGGTCGAAGATGAATCGCCGCACGTCGGGGTCGGTGAACACTTCGGTGCGTCCGAGGAGTTCGGCCGTTCGCAGTACTGTGCCCAGGCTGCTGTAGAAATAGCCCGTGTCGTTGATGCCTATGTCGCGGAAGTCCCACCAGTCTTTCCACACGGCGTCGGCATAGGTCTTCCACCGCTGCGCCTGCGGAGCGTCGGGATAGAACGCGGCAGCCAGAGCGCAATTCGACCCCTGACACTGGCTGCGATGATGCGGACCGCGCCACAGACCGTCGCGCGGGCGCCACGCCATGTGATGTTCGGCGAGAGTTATAAGCAGCTGACGCGCCCAGGCCTCGTCGTCGGCGCTCATCTGGCCGCGCTTGCGCAATTCGCGGAAGTGGAACGAGCAGAGCGTGGCTCCCTCCATCGAAAACACCCCTCCCTGCTCGCGCACGCAGTTGTCCACCCACTGCGCATAGTGCCGCAGCGTCTTCTTTATGCCTTCGCCGAGGCGCCGGTCGCCTTCCAGCGCGTAAACCGCCAGCGCCGGCAGCGCATGGCGCGGCCCGTACTGGCCGCGGTCGGGACCATTCTCGAAGCCCCTCGCCAGCGGTCTGACGACATCCACGTAGTCCTTGCGCGTTACAGCTTTACGCTCGACCGTGAGGGTGCGCGGATCGCGCTGTCGCCAGCGCTGGTCGTCGGCGGCCTGCTCTGCGGCGCGCACACGAACAGACGCAGTGAGGAATACCCCGAGCAGCGCTGTCGCCACCCGGCCGACAGCACGCCCCCGGCATAACCGTTGATCGGGCATGGCGTTCTCCACATGTTGCGCAATTGCGCTTGGCGGGCGGCGCACGCAACGACGCGCTGCGTCCCGGAATGCTACCCGTGCTGCTGTCTGCCGTTGGCGGCGGCCTGGTCGCGCGCGCACAGACTGCGCAGCCGGTTCAGACCGGAAAGGTACGCCATGGCACTGGCTTCGAGTATGTCGGTGCTCAGGCCGCGCCCGCGTATCTTGTGCCCGCTGTGTTCCATCTCGATCTGCACTTCGCCCAGCGCTTCCTTGCCGCGGGTGACGGCGCGTATCCGGTAGTCGATCAGATTCGCCTTTATGCCGGTCAGCCGCTGGATGGCGCTGTATATGGCATCGACAGGACCGTCGCCGGTGGCGGCGTCCTGAAGCGTCTGGCCGTTGGTGTCGCGGATGGTCACGGTGGCCGTGGGAACGGTGTTCGATCCGGTCACCACCTGAAGCCCGACCAGTTCGAACATGCCGTTGGAGATGTTGAGCTGATCGTCGATGAGGGCCTCGATGTCCTCGTCGAAGACCTCCTTCTTCTTATCGGCCAGCGCCTTGAAGCGGTTGAAGGCCGTCTCAAGCTGTTCCTCGGTAAGGTTATAGCCCAGCTGTGTCACGCGCTCGCGGAAGGCATGCCGTCCCGAGTGTTTGCCCAGCACCAGCGAACTGCGGGCGATGCCCACGGTGGCGGGGTCCATGATTTCGTATGTTTCGCGGTATTTCAGGATGCCGTCCTGATGTATGCCGGCCTCGTGGGCGAAGGCGTTTTCCCCGACGATGGCCTTGTTGCGCTGCACCACCAGGCCCGTGAAGGTGCTGACCATCCGGCTGGTAGGGTAGATCTTCGTGGTGTCGATGCGCGTCCGCAGTTTGTAGTAGTCCTGACGCACCTTCAGCGCCATGACGATCTCCTCCAGCGAGGCATTGCCGGCGCGCTCGCCGATGCCGTTTATCGTGCATTCCACCTGGCGCGCGCCGTTCTCCACGGCAGCGAGCGAATTGGCTACCGCCAGACCCAAATCGTCGTGACAGTGGCACGAAAGCACCACGTTCTTCTGGCGGATGATGGGGAGTTTTGCCAGCAGATGCGAAAAGATCTCGCCGTAGGTGCGCGGCATGGCGTAGCCGACGGTGTCGGGAAGGTTGACGGTGGTGGCGCCGGCCTCGATGACGGCGTGGGTTATTTCCTCCAGAAACGACAGTTCCGTGCGGCTGGCGTCTTCGGGCGAGAACTCCACATCGGGCGTGTACTGAAGCGCCTGCTGCACCGACTCCACGCTTATGCGGATGATGTCTTCCTTGCCCTTGCGCAGTTTGTGGTCGCGGTGTATTTTCGACGTGGCGCAGAATACGTGTATGCGCGGGTGCCGGGCGCCCTTGACCGCCTCGCCGGCGCGCTCGATGTCTTTGGGTATGGAGCGCGCCAGCCCGCATACGGTGCTGCGCGTTATCTCGCCGGCGATGGCTTTGACGGCCTCGAAATCTCCCGGCGACGAAATGGGAAAGCCGGCCTCGATCACGTCCACCCCGAGCAGCTCGAGCTGGCGCGCGATCTCCAGTTTCTCATGCAGATTGAGCGTCGCCCCGGGACTCTGTTCGCCGTCGCGCAGGGTGGTGTCGAAGATTCTTACGTAATCCGTTTCCATAACAGCACGCTCCCGTGGGGGCATTATGGCCCGCCAGTTGCCGGACATAAACAAAAAGCCCTGTGATCCGCAGATCGCAGGGCCGGTCACAGTCGTCGTTGAGCAGCGATCCTCACGACCCTGCGCATACCGGATTGTCGCCGCTAAGGGCGAGGGTAAGCCGCAGGGATTCGCTGTCGATTCGCCGCATGTGCCATTATTAAATATCGACCGGAGCCGGAAGTCAATTCACGAAAATGCTGCCGCATGGCGCCGCCGCGGGCGCCGGGGCGGAGGCTCGCAAAGCGGCGGCGGGCAGGCGATGATGAGCGTTGCCATGGCGCCGGCGAAGGAGGCAGGGCGGATTATGCCGCGTTCGTTCTACGTCATCGACGGTCACGCACAGATATACAGGGCCTTCTACGCCCCGTTCCGCGAACTGAGCAGCCCCGCCGGCGAACCGACCAAGGCTACTTTCGTTTTCGCGCAGATGCTGCTGAATCTGGTGGAACAGCGCAAACCCGATTTTCTGGCCATGGCGATAGATTGCGCCGATGAGGAGGTTTTCCGCCGCCGCATCTATCCGCCGTACAAGGCCAACCGCCCGCCGCGTCCGCCCGATTTCAATGTGCAGGAGCAGCGCATCCTGCGTCTGGCGCAGGACGCGGGCGTGCCCATACTCCAGGCGCCGGGGTTCGAGGCCGACGACATCATCGCCACCCTGTGCCGGCGTCTGGCCGGCGAAGAGCTGGAAGTGGTGATAGTCTCCAAAGACAAGGATCTGCGGCAGGTGCTCTCCCCGCATGTGCGCATGTACGACCCGCAGTCGGACCAGTTCGTATCCGCGGCTGATGTCGAGCGCGAGTGGGGGTTTCCGGTGGATCGCGCCGTCGAAGTGCAGACGCTGTGCGGCGACCCGACCGACAACGTGCCCGGAGTGCCAGGGGTGGGCGAAATAACCGCCGTCAGGCTTATCCGCCAGTATGGATCCGTTGACGGTGTGCTTTCACACATCGACGAGCTGACGCCGAAATTGCGCGAGAATCTGCGCCGCAGCGCGGAACTCCTTCCGGTTACCCGCCAGCTGGTGACGCTGCGGGATGATGTTCCCATCGAGGCGGACGCCGCGAGATATGCCTTCAGGCGTCTCGACGAAGCGGGGCTGCGCCGGCACTTTGCCGAACTGGGGTTTACGAGTCTGCTGCGGAAACTGGCGGCCGAGCACGCGCCGGCCGCTCCGGCGCAGGACGTGCGGCGCAAACAGAAGGAGTTTGCGCAGACTCTTTTTGATGCCGGGGTCTCCGCTGAACCCGAAGGCCCGAGCACCGATCTGGCCACGTCGGAGGGGTGCGACTACCGGCTTGTGGATACCGCGGAAAAACTTGCGGAGCTGGCGGCGAATCTGAAGCAGCAGCGCGCGTTCGCGTTCGATACCGAGACCGATGCGCTGGGCGCCATGAGCGCGGAACTTGTGGGAATGAGCTTCTCGTGGCGCGCCGGCAGCGGCTTCTACGTGCCCGTGCGCGGGCCGGCGGGCTCGACTGTCCTGCCCGTGCAGCGGGTGCTGGAAGCCCTCCGTCCGGTGCTGGAGGACGCCGCCATCGGCAAGGTCGGACACAACATCAAGTACGACATGCTGGTGATGCGCCGGGCGGGAGCGGAATTGCGCGGCATCGTCATGGACACCATGGTGGCCGCGTTCGTGCTCGACAGCGGCCGCACGCAATACGGCATCGATGCCCTTGCGCGCGACCTGCTGGGCTTCCGCAAGATAGCCACGGCGGAACTCATCGGCTCGGGCCGGCGGCAGATATCTATGGCGCAGGTGCCTGTGGAGAAGGTGGCGCGGTATGCCGCCGAGGATGCCGACATAGCCTGGCGTCTTCATGAACTGCTGCGCGCGCGGCTCGAGGCGGTGCCCGAACTGGCGCGCCTTCATGCCGAGGTGGAAACGCCCCTCATCGAGGTTCTTGCCGAGATGGAATACAACGGCGTGGCCATCGATCCGGAGGTGTTGCGGCGCCAGAGCGAACTGCTGGGCCAGCGCATCGAGGAACTTCGCCGCCGCATCATGGAGGCGGCCGGGTGCCAGTTCAATCCGGATTCGCCGCGGCAGCTGGCCGATGTACTCTTCGGCAGGCTCAAGCTGCCGGCCGCGCGCCGCACGAAAACCGGTTTGAGCACCGATGTGGAGGTTCTGGAGAAACTCGCCGGGCAGCATCCGGTGCCGAAACTGGTGCTGGATTACCGCAGTCTCGTGAAACTCAAGAACACCTACCTCGACAACCTGACGCAGTTCGTCAACGAGCGCACCGGCCGGATCCACGCCAGTTTTCATCAGACCGGCGCGGCGACGGGGCGGCTGAGCTGCTCGGACCCCAACCTTCAGAACATTCCCGTGCGGACGGACGAGGGGCGCGCCATCCGTCAGGCATTCGTGCCGGGCGACCCGGAAAACAACGTACTGCTGACAGCCGACTATTCGCAGATCGAACTCCGCATGCTGGCGCATTTCACGGAGGAGCCGGCGCTGCTGGAGGCGTTCGCGAAGGATGAGGATATTCATGCGGCCGTGGCGGCGCACGTTTTCGGCGTGCCGCTGAAGGCCGTCACCCGCGAGCAGCGCGCCCAGGCGAAGATAGTCAATTTCGGCATAATCTACGGCATCAGCGCGCAGGGGCTCGTGCGGCGCATAGACGGCATGACGCTCGACAGGGCCGAACGCCTCATCGCCACCTATAACGAGCGTTTCCCGGGCATCCGGAAGTTCATGGAGAAATGCGTCATGGACGCGCGGGCGATGGGCTATGTCCAGACCATACTCGGACGCCGCCGATACATACCGGAACTGGCCAGCCCCGTGCTGGCGCAGCGCAACGCCGGCGAGCGGATGGCCATCAACAGCGTGGTGCAGGGCTCGGCGGCGGATCTGATCAAACTGGCCATGCTGGCCATACACCGCCGCATCAGGAGCGAGGGACGTCCCAGCCGCATGCTGCTTCAGGTGCATGATGAACTGGTTTTCGAGACGCCCGCCAGCGCCGCCGAACAGGAAGCCGCCATGATACGACAGGAAATGACGGCGGCCATGAAACTCAAGGTTCCCCTCAAGGTGGAGGTCGGTTGGGGGAAGAACTGGCAGGAACTCAAATAGCCCGAAGCGTGCCCGCTACTTCTGCCCGATGCAGTACACGTTCCTCTGGCCGACCAGGAACATTCTGCCGCCTGCCGTCGCCGGCGATGGATGGCTCGGGTCGCCCAGGTCGTTGACCGCCAGCACCGAGAACTCCGGCCCGCTCTTTACCACGTAACTCCTTCCGGAGTTGGCGAAGAACAGTCGGCCGTGCGGATCGACGACGGGGCTGGCCCAGGTTGACGATATGCCCGCAAGTCTCTCGGAATACACCTGCTTGCCGGTCTTGAGCTCCCAGCATTTCAGGACGCCCGGCACGTGCAGCCTGTAAACGTAATCCCCGACTATCACCGGCGAACTGAGTCCCTCGGGTATCTGCGGCACCGTCCACCGCAGGTGCGTGTTGCTTACGTCGCCCGACCCCGTGGGATCGACGGCAAAACCCGGCCCGCCCCGGCCGCTGTCGAAATACACCAGCCCGCCCCCGAAAGCCGGCGAAGCCACGTCGCCGGCGCCCCTGCACCACCACAGCCGCTTTCCCGTGGCCGGATCGAGGCTCTGAATGGCGCTGGCGCCCACGCTGCCGCCCGAAGCAACGATGAGCATCTGCGGACTGCCGGCGATGTCGATGATAACCGGCGTGCTGTGGCCGAAGGCCGTGCCGGCCAGCGACTGGCGCCATCTGATGTTGCCGGTCGTCTTCTCATAGGCGATTACGCACGAATCGGCGGGTTTGGCCATGGCGCACAGCATCAGCACGGTATCCCCGTACAGCACCGGACTGCTGCCGATGGTCACGTCGAACGTGTAAGGCACGATCTCATTGCGCCAGACGACCTTGCCGTCGTAATCGAGGGCGGCGATGACGGATGAGCCGAACACCACCCACACCAGTTTGCCGTCGGTGCATGGCGTGGGCGCCGCATAGCCGCCCCCCGGGCCGCTGCGGAAATCGCTGCGCAGCCAGGGTCCGGGCTGGACCTGGGTATCCCACAGCAGTTTGCCGTCGGCCGCGCTGAAACACAGCACGTGATGTTCGGGCATTACCTTTTCGCGGGCCTTGACATCGGGCGGCCAGTAAACGGTGCACACGAACACCTTCTCGCCCCATACGATCGGGCTGGCATGGCCCTGGCCCTTCAGCGGCGCTTTCCACTGGACGTTTTTCTCCTCCTTGCCACCCCATTCGGCGGGCAGATCCTTTTCATCGGTGTAACCCAGACCGGTGGGCCCGCGAAACGCCGGCCAGTTGTCGCCGGCCCGCGCCGCGGAGCAGAGGAAAAGCATCGCCGCAATCCGCGCCAAGCGAGGCATCATCGGTAATTGCCCTTTCGCATGCAGTGCAGCCGAACCGACTTTCATACCCGCCGCGGGTAGATCCTGTTGACCGTTTCCGCCACGTCGGCAAGCCACATCTGCCGCTGCGGCAGGGTGCTGATGATGACCACGCTGTAGTTGGTCCGGTGCACGTGCTTAACGCCGCAGAACTCCAGCACGCAGCGCTTCCAGAGGTTGTCCAGCGGGTCGCCGAAAGCCTGCATTTCGCGGTCCGCCGGCGTGTTGGAGGTGTTGAAGACGATGGCCGACTGCGCTTTGAGCAGCCCCACCGGCACGCCTTCGCCGTTGTCGCCGGCGCGAAACTCGTAGGCGATTCCCTGCCGCAGAACGCGGTCTATCCACCCCTTGAGGATGGCAGGGGGCTGGCCCCACCAGTTGGGGTGAACGATGATAATGCCCTCGGCCGATGCTATCTCCTCGCAATGCTGCCGCACCAGCGGGTCGGTCGAGAGGTCTTTTCCCAGCTCCGCGGTGGGCATGAGAGGGTCGAACTTCTCATCGTAAAGATCATGGAAGTTCACCGCATAGCCGTTGCGTCGAAGCGTGCTTGCCGCCGTCTGCGCAATGGCATGGTTGAAACTCGCTTTGTTGGGGTGCGCCAGGATTATCGAAACAGCCATGGGCGAGTCGGCCTCCTTGAGAAACTGTCAATGAAACAGGTGCGGTCCATCACGGGCGTTTGAGCTCCCACACGCGCAGATTCCGGTAGGCCACCGGACCATGATCTCCCTGAAACATGAGAGGCCCCAGCGGCTTTTCGTCGTTGTACGCCGCAGCACGTGTCGGACCTGTAACCTCGATGTTCTCATGGACGAGCTGTCCGTTGTGCCAGACCTTCACGAACCTGGCGTTGGCGGTTTTCTTTCCGCTGGCGTCGAAGCGCGGCGCGAGGAATATCACGTCGAACGTCTGCCATTGTCCCGGCGGCAGAGCGGCATTGACGCGCGGCGAGTGTCCTTCGCTTTCCCTGTTGTTTATCCAGCGCGGGTAGATGCCGCCGCACTCGATGCCCGGGTACTTGCCCTTTTCCACGCCGAAACTGTCGAAAATCTGTACCTCGTACCGTCCCATGAAATAGACGCCCGAATTGGAGCCTTTAGGGATCATGAACTCTATATGGGCGGCGATGTCGCCGAACTCGGCCTCGGTGAACAGATCGACCGTCTTGCCTTTAGCGCCATTGACCAGAACTCCCGTGCCCGGCGTGGTGGCTATGGCCCGTTCGTTGGCCGGGTCGGCCATGGCGCCGCCCACGTTCATCCATTCGCCGGTCTTCTTGCGCCAACCGGCCAGACCTTCGCCGATGAGCACGCGCGCCTGGGGCGGTGTTTCGCCGATGAGGCCGAGTTGCCTGAGTTCGGCAAGCAGATCCACCGCACGCGGGGCGGGCGGCTCGGCGGCCGGTGCAACGACGTTGCCCGCGATGTTCACCAGCAATGCTGCAAGGGCTGCGACGATGTGTTTCATTGCCTGTGCCTCCTGTTCCAGGGATGCGCCGCGTCCATTCTAACCGGCTCGCTGCCGTCAGGCACGCGGCCGCGTGCTCACCGGCCGGCTTTTTCCAGCCTGACCGTCGTACCCCTTTTCACCGCATCGAAAACGGCGGCGTCGCCCGTCACTCTGCCCAGTATGTTCACCGGCGAAGCCGCCACAGGCTGCGCGCCGCTGCTGGCGGGAGTGGGTCCGAAGAATATGCAGAACGCCTCGCCCTCCGGCCAGTAGCCCAGTTCGCCCACCTCCACCCTGTCGCGCGCGTCGGGTTCGAGGTCCGCCGAGACGGGTATGGCGAAGTACACTTCCTTTCCCCAGCGCTGAGCGACGCCCTCGATGGGCAGCGCCTCGATAATCTTGCGCGCTGTCGGACTGTCGCGCAGTTCAGCCAGCGCGCTTACGTCTCCCGCGGTAATGCGTATGGTGGTCATGGGCTGCTCCCTGTGGGCCATATGCGCCCGCGCCCCGTGCGGCATCCGCGCAAGCCTCTGATGAGTGGCGGCCGCGGGCGCGTGGCAGTCTTTTACTGCGGCGCGCGCGGCGCCGCAATGCCGCACGGAAGTGCAATGCGTGTACGGGCGCCGCGGGCGTGCTACACTTGCGGCATGTGCGTATATCAGGTTGAAACCCGAGGCCTGCTCGAGCCGTACCTTTCGCTGGAATGGCTTCTTACCAGCGGCATAGGAGGGTTCGCCATGGGCACCGTCGTGGGCTGCAACACGCGGCGGTATCACGGGCTTCTGTGTGCCGCAGCCATGCCGCCGGTGGGCAGGATCATGGCCCTGTCGCGGATCGCCGAGGTGGTCTATTTCGACGGCGCTCCGCGGCCGTACGACCTGTCTGTCAACTGTTTCCGCGGCGCAATTCATCCGCGCGGCTACCGGCATCTGCGGCGGTTCGAGCTGGACCGCACCGCCCGCTGGCACTACGAGCTCGAAAACGCGGCCGTTGACAAGGAGGTTCTGCTGGTGCGCGGAACCAACATGGTCGGCGTGCGCTACATCGTGCACGCGGCGCCCGGCCGCAACATCGAACTGCATCTCATGCCGTTCGTGGCCCTGCGCGACTACCACGCGCTGCGCCGCCGTGCCGGCGACGGGCCGTGGGTGAGGCTCGAGCGCACGCGGCTTGCGGTAGGCGAAGGTCCGCATGCGCTGCACATGTGCATCGACGCCGGACATTTCGCGCGGCGCGAGGACTGGTGGTATGGCCATGTGTATCCCGTCGAGGCCGAGCGCGGTCTGGACGATACCGAGGACCTGTTTGTGCCGGCGGCGGCGGTGGTGCCGATGCGCGGTGGCGGCAGGGTTACGCTGTGGGCGTCGTTCAACGAACCGCCGCGCGATACCGACTGGGATGCGCGCCGGGCGCATACCGTTGCCGTGCCCGAGTCTCTGCGCCGTGTGTCCGCGGGCAGCGACGCCGTGCGCCGGCTGGTCCGCGCTTCGGAGGATTTCATAGTCCAGCGCCGCCGCCGCGATGGCACGCCCGCGGTGAGCATTCTTGCCGGGTATCCGTGGTTCGCCGACTGGGGACGCGACACGATGATCTCGCTGCCGGGGTTGCTGCTGTGCACCGGCCGGCTGGAGGAGGCCCGCCAGGTGCTCGAACTCTATGGCGAGCACGTCAGCGAGGGGATGATTCCCAACCGGTTCGACGATTACACCAGCGAGCCCAGTTACAACACCGTTGACGCCAGTCTGTGGTTCATAAACGCCGTCTTCGCGTATCTGCGCCGGTCGGGCGACGATACGCCCGCCCGCGAGCGGCTCATGCAGGCCTGTCGCGCTATCGTGGCCGGCTACCGCAAGGGTACGCGCTTTGGCATAGGCATGGACGAGTCCGACGCCCTGATACGCGCCGGCGACGCCACGACGCAGCTTACGTGGATGGACGCCAAATGCGACGGCGTGGCCTTCACGCCGCGGCACGGAAAGGCGGTGGAAATCAACGCTCTGTGGTACAACGCCCTGATGCTGCTGGGCGAAGATGATCTGGCAGCGCGCGTGCGCGAGAGTTTCGTGCGCACGTTCTGGCGCAACCCTTTTCGCGGGCTGTACGATGTGGTGGATGGCGACCGCTGGGACGGTTCGATCCGTCCGAATCAGATATTCGCCGCAAGCCTGCCGCACAGTCCGCTTAATATCGAACAGCAGCGCGCGGTGGTGGAGGTGGTGCGGCGCGAGTTGCTGACGCCCTTCGGGCTGCGCACGCTGGCGCGCGATGATCCCGGGTATCGCGGAAGGTTTGGCGGTCCGCCGCGTGAGCGCGACGCCGCGTACCACAACGGCACGGTGTGGGCGTGGCTTATCGGCCCGTTCCTCGATGCCTGGCTGCGCGTCAACGATCGCTCGCCCCAGTCCGTCGAGCAGGCGCGCCAGTGGCTTCAGCCGCTCATAAATCACCTGCACGACGGATGCCTCGGGCAGATCAGCGAGTGCTTCGAGGGCGACGAACCGCACCGCCCGGTCGGATGTCCCGCCCAGGCGTGGAGCGTTGCGGAGGTGCTGCGGCTGGCGATGGAACTGGGAATGTGAGGCATTCGGGAGCGATCGGGCATGGTCCGCATGGCGACCGCGAAGCACGTATCTGGCGTTTGTGCCGTTGCCATGATGATGGCGGCGGGGTGCCTGCTGCGCGCGGTCCCGGCCGCCGGAGCCGTCAGCGTATCAGTCCCGCTGGGGGGCTATCACAGGCCGGGCAGGTATATGCCGCTGGAAGTGGACGTGGCGCTTGAGCGCGCTTCGACAGGCGCGGTTCTCATCATCGAGGCCGAGAACGCCGTTCCGGTGCGTGTGCGTCTGGCCGACGGAAGGGCCTCGGGGATTGTGCCGTTTCTGCCGCTGGCTCCGCTGCGTCAGGTGCGCTGGCGCGCTGTTTCCGGCGACGGCGCGGAGATCGCCGCGGGGCTGGTGGGAGCGAGGTGGCAGCCGCTCGGACTGGATGAGGCCTTTGTGGGATACGTGTCGGCGGATTTCCGCGCGGCCTCTTTTCTTTTTCCCGGCCGGGAAATCACAGGCGCCAGGCTTGATGAGCGCGAGCTGTTCGCCGGACCCGCGGAAGCATGGGAAACGCTCGACGCCGTGGTTCTCGATGAGTTTCCGAGGCTGGATGCCCGCAAGGTGCCCGCGCTCATGGCCGCGGGCGTGGTCCTGGTTGCGCGCGGCGTGGAGAGGCCCGATTCGCACTGGCCGTGGAAACGCGCCGGCGGAATGTGGGTTCTGCGCGCAGAGACGCGCGGCCCGCGGCTGGCCGGCGACGACCCGGCGGCGTTTGTGCCGGTTGACGGCTGGAGCGCAGGCTGGCCGGCACGCTTCCGACAGCATGTTGTGCTGTATGCCGCCGCCTTTTCCATCCTGATTGTGGCCGCGACCCTGCTGCGGTCGGGCAGGGCGGTTCCGCTAATCGTCCTGATTGTGGCGGGCATGTCGGGCGGGGTGGCTCTCTGGCATCGCAACCAGTCGCCGGTGCTTCAGCACGGCGGCATCGTGACCGTAATCGGCGATGGTTTTCAGCAGCACGATCGCTGGTTTTACAGAACGTCGGCGGAAAGATGCTTCGACGCGGTGCCGTTTCTGGCGGGAATGCGGCCTTTCGTCGAATCGCGGCGGCTGACGGAACTCATGAGCCTGGCGCTGGTGTGCGACGAACGCGGCATGCCGCTGCGATATGAGTATCGCCTGTGGCCGGGCGTCAAACTGGCCTTTCTCTCGCGCACGGTCAACGACGCCGGAGGAACGCCCGCCGCGACGGAAAACACGCCCATGCTTCTGCTGGCGCGGCGCGCTTACCTGCGTCGCGGCGATGTGCTGAGAGCCTCTGTGGCGGAGATTCCCCACGACCCCGCCGCGTCGCTGGGCGCGGTGTTCATCCGCGCGGCGCAGTAAAGCGCACCGCGCCGGCGGCGCGCTGCACTTGAAAGAAAGCCATGTTCTGGCATCATCTCCGGCCGCTATGAACAACGAAAGATTCCCCATCGACCTGGGCGCCGTGCGGGCGCTGGCGCTTGATCCGGCCGCGCCGGCGCTTACCGACGAGCAGCGGCGGATACTCAAACACAACATCGGCATATGCCGCGACACCATCATCTTCTTCACGGCCGTTTCCGACGCCAAAGGGCTGTCGGGACACACCGGCGGGGCCTATGACACCGTGCCCGAAGTGCTCATAACCCGCGCCTTCATCGCCGGCGGCGCGCCCATAGTGCCGGTTATCTTCGACGAGGCCGGCCATCGCGTCGCCACGCAGTATCTGCTGGCGGTGCTCGACGGCGAACTGCCTCCCGAAAAACTGCTCCACTACCGCGAGTATCTGTCGGGGCTGCCCGGACATCCGGAGCGGGGGCTGCCCGGCGTGAAGTTCTCCTCGGGACGGCTCGGACACATGTGGCCCTATGTGAACGGCGTTGCCATGGCGCACCCGGGCAAAGCGGTGGTTATGCTCGGGTCCGACGGCTCGCAGCAGGAAGGCAACGACGCCGAAGCGGCTCGCCTCGCCGTCGCGAAGCGGCTGAACGTCAAACTGCTCATCGACGACAACGATGTGACCATCGCCGGCCACCCCAGCCAGTATCTGCCGGGCTATGACGTGGCAAAGACTCTCGCCGGCCATGGTATGCCCGTGCACATCGTTGATGGCGAAGACGTGGACGCCCTCTATTCCGCCATCCGCCGCGCCATCACCACCGACGGTCCCTTCGCCGTGGTTATCAGGCGCAAGATGGCTCCGGGAATCGAGGGGCTCGAAGGCCACAACCACGCGCACGAGTCGATCAAGGCGCCCGTGGCCATCGCCTATCTCGAAAAGCGCGGACTGGTGAAGGCCGTCGAATATCTCAAGAGCCTCAAACCCCTCAAGTCGCCGCTGACCTTCCGAGGTTCATCCGGCGCCGGGCGCAACCGCGACGATTTCGGCAAGATAATCAATTCCATCCTTGACGAGATGACCCCCGAACAGCGCCTGGCGAGCGTGCGCGTGTTCGACTGCGATCTCGAAGGCTCGTGCGGGCTGCATCACATCAGGAAAAAATACCCCGATATCTACGTTTCCGCGGGCATCATGGAGCGGGGGGCGTTCTCGGCGGCGGCGGGCTTCGGCATGGACAGCGGACGCCAGGGCATCGTGGGCACGTTCTCCGCGTTTCTCGAAATGGTCGTGTCCGAAATCACAATGGCCAGGCTCAACCGCTCCAACGTCCTGGCGCATTTCAGCCACGCCGGCGTTGACGACATGGCCGACAACACCTGCCATTTCGGCCTGAACAACTTCTTCGCCCACAACGGTCTTCCCGACGACGGCCACGATACGACGCGTTTGTATTTCCCCGCCGATCAGCATCAGTTTGCCGCGTGCATCAGGCGCGTGTTCAGGGACCCGGGGCTGCGCTTCGTGTTCTCCACGCGCTCGGCCGTGCCCGACATCCTCGGGGAAGACGGCGCTCCGATGTTCGCCGGCAGACAGTTTACTCCCGGCCGCGATGACATCGTGCGCAGGGCGCCCGCCGGCGGAGGATACATAGTGTCGTTCGGCGAAACGCTCTACCGCGCGCTCGATGCCGTCATAAGGCTCGCCGAAGAGGGCGTGAAGGTAGGCCTTATCAACAAACCCACCCTCAACGTAATCGACCCCGAGACGATGAAACTGCTGGCAGGGGCGCCGTTCGTTCTGGTGGCCGAGTCGTTCAACGTCAACACAGGTCTGGGGTGCCGCTTCGGCAGCGAGCTGCTCAAGTACGGCTTCAAAGGACGCTACAACAACATCGGCACCAACAGAGAAGGCTCCGGCGGACTGTGGCAGCAGATGGGCTATCAGGGGCTGGACCCCGAAGGCATCATGAAGGCCGTCAAAGCGCTGCTCTGAACGTTCGCCGACAACACTGAACGCCGGCGGAGGCAGGCGAAACCCGTGGCCATCGCCTCCGGAAAGGTTCTTCTGCCAGCGGGCAGAATCGCATTGCCGCTGTGCCCGGGCGGTGCGCGCGAAACCACCCCTCGCAATTGCGAATCGCTCGAAAGGGTCGAACGCAGGCCCGTTTCGCTTCCTACACCTTCGCCGCAGGATTGGCGAACCTCAATCCGGCGCCGTCGTGATATGTGGCGTATTCGGTAACGATCGCCCCTTCGGGACCGGCGCGCATGAAATGCCACTCTTCGGGTTTGGCCAGGCCTGCCACCTCGCCCGGCTTGAGGACGCGGCAGGTCTTGCAGTATGTGAACGGCGCGTGGGTCGTTGCCGGCATGCGCGCCTTGACATCCTCCACCACCGGTCCGACTTCGCCGAATATGGTTATCTCGCCGTAGCGCGGGTGCCAGCCTTCCATCTTGCACGGCACGTCGGTCTTCACGTGCTTGTGCTCGGGGATGGCCTGCCCGGGCAGCAGGTAGATCTCGTGCCCGAAGTAGTTATGTTCCCTGTTGTTCACCCAGAATATGCCGGCCATTCCCGCTTCGATGAACCGCCCGAGGCCGAAATCCAGCGTCCAGAAATCGTCGGTGCGCAGGCGCGGCGGTATGGGATAACCGAAGCGCTCGAACATCTCGTAATATGCCGCTTTGGCCGCGGCGACGTCGAACTTGCCGTCCCTGTAAAAATCCTCGTTCCGGTAGGTTTTCACGGGTTTCCTCGCACCTGTGATTTCGTCGGCAGCGCGCACGCTCCCCGTGGCCGCCACCACCGATCCCGCAACCACGCAACTGACGATCTCACGCCTGCTGATATTGCTCATGGCCAACTCCGCTGGTAAGAAGCCCTCGCGCAACGCTGACTATATCCTGTCGGCCGTCGTGCGGCCAGCGTTTGAACCGCGCCGCCCCGTCGGCACCTGCGCGGCCATGCTTACGACTGTTGCGCCGCTTTCGCGCGGTCGCTTCGCAGACTCCTGTACATTTCAAAGGCCTTCTCGGGTTTGAGGTGCTCGTGCACCACGGCATACACTGCCTGCACCATCGCCACAGGGTCGTCGGCGAGAAAAATGTTGCGCCCCATGTCCACCCCCGCCGCGCCCTGGTCCACGGCTTTCCATGCCATGGCCAGCGCCTGATCCTCCGGCAGCTTCTTGCCTCCGGCTATTACGATGGGCACCGGACAGCCCGCCACCACCTCATCGAACCCGGGTTCGCAGTAATACGTTTTCACGAAATGCACGCCCAGTTCCGCCACCACGCGACACGCCAGCCCCAGATACCTGGCGTCGCGCACCAGTTCCCGTCCTACCGCCGTCACGCCCAGCGACGGTATCCCGTAGCGCATGCCTTCGTTTACGAGATACGCCATATTGGCCAGCGTTTCCTTCTCGAACGGCCCGCCGACATACACCTGCGTGGTGACGGCCGCGGCGTTGAGGCGCACTGCCTCCTCGATGGTAACGCCGATGACTTCGTTGCTGAGTTCCTTCAGGATGGTGGCCCCCGTCGAACAGCGCAATACCACCGGCTTGCTGATCTCCGGGCCGATGCACGTCCGCAGCGCGCCGCGCGTGCACATCAGACAGTCCACGTAGGGCACCAGCGGCGGAATATCCAGGTCCATTCGCTCCAGTCCCGACGTGGGGCCCATTATGTACCCGTGATCGAACGCCAGCATCACCGTCCGGCCGGTCTTCGGGCTGAAAATGCGCGCCAGCCGGTTCTTCACGCCCCAGTCGAGGTGCGCCGCGCCCCGAAGAAAGAACCCCGGCGTCTTCATCGGGGTTCCGACCTTGAAATCCTTCTTTTCCGACTGCTGTTTTTCGCCTTCGGCCATGTTCACCCTGCGCTTTGTGAAAAACCTTTCAGTATCAGCGAAACGGAAGTCGCGCCCGCATCGGGCGACCCTATGGATTTCTCGCGTATGTTCTTCGCGCGCCCGTAACGTGCCGGGATGTTCTTCGTCGATTCAGCGCCGGCCTGTGCCGCCGCCGCTGCCGCCGCCAGCACTTCGCCGGCGTTGCGACCATCGTCGGCCGCACGGCGCGCTGCCGCCACGGCCGGTATTATCGCGTCCATCATGGTCTTGTCGCCGACGTCGGCTCTGGTCATGGTGCGCAGACGGGCCAGCCCGGCCTCCAGCACCTTTGCCAGGTCAGCCCCCGACAACGAATCGGCCTCGCCCAGCGCGTCGGCCATTCCGGCGAAGAACGTTCCCAGAAGCGGACCGGTCGCGCCGCCGTCGATGCCCATGACCGCCCAGCCGATGTTCTCCAGCAGGGCTTTCATCGTCCGGCTGGAGCACTGCTCCAGAGCCTTTTCCACGGCGGCCATCGCGCGCGCCATCGTCGTGCCGTGGTCGCCGTCGCCGCCGACCGAATCCAGTTGCGAGAGCAGCTGGCTGTTGTCGCGGATAACCGTCGCGGCACTGCGGAACATCGCCACAAGCGTGTCGTACGTAATCCTGTCCATCGCGGATAGACGTTTCTCCGCCGGCGCGGCGCCCGGAATGCACATTCCGTCGTCGCCGCAGCGTCGCGCCGGGCGTTAATCGCCGGGACTTCATCTCACCGTCAGCGCGGGCGTGTCGCACGGCGCATCCCAGAGTTTGAGCAACTCGTCGTCCATGCGGGCCACGATCATCTGAAAGCCGCCCATCTCCTGTACGGTGAGATACTCGCCCACAATCGCCCGGGCCATGTCTATGCCGCGCTCGTCGAGAAGCTGTTTCACACGGCGCAGCACGATGTACAGCTCCATCAAAGTTGTGGACCCCACGCCGTTGAGCATCACCAGCAGTCGCTCGCCGGCCCGGGCTTTGATGTCCTCCAGCAGCATGGGCAGCATGATTTCGGCAGTGCGGTCGGCGCTGGCCAGTTTCTGCTGACCGGCGCCCGCCTCGCCGTGCTGTCCCATGCCTATCACCATGTCCTCAGGCGGCAGTTCGGCGATGACCTGCCCCGTGCACGGGTGTGTTGCGCCGGTGACGGCAACGGCCAGCGTCGCCATATTGCGCTCCACGCGCTGGGCGATAGCCAGAACCTCATCCAGCGGCCGGCCCTGCTCGGCGGCGGCGCCGGCGATCTTTATCACCAGCAGACAGCCGGCCAGACCGCGCCGGTCGCTGCCGGGCTTGTCGCGCGGGCCGCCGGAGATGTCCTCCTGCGTGAGGATCATCTTCACATTCAGCCCCTCTTTCCTGGCCATTTCCATGACCACGTTGGCCGTCATCACGTCGCCGGCGTGATTCAGCACCACGAACAGCACCCCCGCGGGCCTGTTGGCCATGCGCAGCGCCTCGATCACCCGCGGCGGACCGGGCGCGGCGAATATCTCGCCGGGCACGCTGATGTCCAGCATTCCGTATCCGACATAGCCCGACAGTGCGGGCTCATGACCGCTTCCGCCGAGCGTCACCAGCGCCACCTTGTCCGGCGCTTTCGGCTGTGCGCGCACCACCAGATTGCTGCCCGCCAGCTTTACCTTGCCGCGGTTGGCGAGCACGAAGCCCTCGAGCAGCTCGCTTACGATGTTTTCAGGCCGGTTGATGAACTTCTTCATTGGCATGGCGCTCTCCCTTTCTGCGTGTGCGACCGTGGCAATCGTCCCCGAACGTTCTGCGCGGGCGGCCGGGGCGCGCAGCCGGTCTATCTATTGCTTTTTCATCTCCATGAGCTCTATCACCGCGTCGCCGTCGCTGATGAACGCGATGCGCAGATCGGGCCCCACCGCGCACGGCGCGACAATGACATTCCTCCCTTTTACCGCGGCGTCGAGGTCATCGACGACAAAAGCCGCGTGCGGCGTGCGCTTGACTTGCTCGGGCATGGGGCTGTCCGGCTCGAACCGCACGAACTCCACGTTGAAGGGATGCGCAGCGGGGTCGGTCACGTGCACCTTCGCCCCTTCGATGTACACCGCTCCAGGTATCTTCCGCTGCGTGGGCACCCCGAAATGATGAAATACTCCCGCTGGCATTGCCGAACCTTCCTTTCGGTTTCACCGTCCGGTCATCGCCGCTTAACGGTGCACGAAGAATCTAGTTAACAATCGCCGCTTTGCAAGCACGGCGCGATGCGCGGCGCCGCCTTGTCGCACCAGATGACACTTTCCCCGGCCCGGCGGCAGGCATATGATGAAAGCGGGGCAGTTCGAGGCAGCCGAGCGCGCCGGCGAGCACATCTTCCGGCGAAGCGACGCTCGGATATGAGGCCGGAGTAGATCAGCGATACCCGGCCGAGAGGAGCTGATGAAATGGCACGTCTTCCCCGTCGATCTCGATCACGCGCCTTTACGCTGGTCGAGCTGCTCGTCGTCATAGGCATCATAGCTCTGCTGGTAGCCATATTATTGCCGGCCCTGAACAAGGCCCGGGCCAGCGCCTATGCCGTGCAGTGCCAGAGCAACCTGCGCCAGCTGATGAAAGCCTTCCTCATGTTCGCGCAGGACAACAACAACTGCCTGCCCGGCAACAAACACGACACCGCCAATCCGGACAAACGCAAGACCGACTGGCTGGGCGGCGATACGCCCTATCCCTCGACCGACCGCTACAAATACTGCCCCCAGAACGGCACCATCTTCAAATACGTGAAGAACTACAAGGTCTATCTCTGCCCGGCGGTGGGGTATTCCAGCGCCGCCGGAGCAGGCGGCGGCAGCAACGCCCGTTTCGATTACGCCGCTTTCGGTTCGCTTGCCGGCGCGAAACTGAATCACATCAAGCCGATGAGCCGCTTCAAGAACCTGGATGGCAGCTGGCGCATGGTTCCCACGCCCGTGCTGGTGCACGAGGACGCACGCTGGATCAACCTCAACAACATGGAAGGCGGCCACTCGTATCCCGACCAGATCACCCACGTGCACAACAAGGGCGGCTTCTACGTCTCCATCGACGGCAGCACTCACTGGATACTCGAACCCGACATACCCAACACCGTCGGGGCGGCCAACAACTGGTTCTCGCAGGCACCCAGCGGCAACTGGGTTTCGCTCGGGCTGGATTACACGTGGGGTCAGTGGGACAGCCAGTGAAATGTTCCCCTGCGCCAGGCCTCCGGCGGCGTCTCAGTGCATCACGGTACCTCGGCTGGCACAGCAGCGGAGCCTTCCACCAAGGGGCACTTCACGCCGTTGCAACGGTCATCTCTGACAGAATGCGCCTGGCTATCGCCGCGTTCTCGGCCACCTGGTTGCGGTATTTCTGAAACATTCCCACGACCACCGCATCAGTCGGCTTGATGTTCTCGAAGGCGAATCTGAATGCTTCTTCCACCATCTGCGGCGTTGCGCAACGCCGGCCGGCGGCCAGTATCTTGAAGGCCAGACACGGCTTGCGCACCTTGCGCAGCACGGCCGCCATTGCCGGCGGGTCTGTCTCGGGGTAGCGCTCGCGATCGTAGGCGTTTCTGTCCACGGCGGGAGAGGCTTTGGGCTTGCGCGCCAGGTTGTAGAAACACCCCATATAGAAATCGGTCTCCCAGCCCTTTTCCTCCATGTATTCAATTATCTCGGGTATGTGCGTGCCCACGCCGGCCGGCAGCCCCTTGTCCTTGATCGCCTTCACCAGATCGCGCACCTCTTCTATCCGTCCCGCGTGCCACAGATTGTCCGTCCTCGTGCCGTGGTGATAGATGGCTATCGCGCCGTAGCGGCAGATTTCCGCGATGTTGGCCTTCAGGTCGGCAAGTTCGCTGGCCGTCTGGGCTATCCACTGGAGTTGCCCGCCGTTGAGGCGATGTTCCAGATACATGCGCATCTGATGGCGGTCGCCGCGCGTCTGGATGGTGTTGATGCCGTTTCGCCAGCATTCATCAAGGGCGGCCTGAAGGCGCGGCATGGTGTAATACTCGAGCATCTCGCGGTCGCGATCGGCGTCGGTGTGCGAAAAACCGGCAAACGGGTTGCCGCCGCATATCAACCGGGTAACGCGCTTTCCGCACAGGTCGATTGTCGGCAGCATTTCGGAAGTGTTGGCGTGCGCGGCGACATCGTTTACGCTGGCGGACATGTCCATCTCTCCTGCTTCTGTCCTCACTATAACGCGTTTGAGCATTGCCGTCATCGTCGCTCTGGCGGCGCCGGCCCGGGCGGCTGTCATACAGGTTTCCCCCGACGGGGCTGTATCGTCTCTTGCCGCGGCGCGCGATGCCGTGAGGAAGCTCAAGAGCGCCGGCCCGCTGCGCGAACCGGTGAAAGTGGTGTTCGCCGCGGGCACGTACTTTCTGGACGAGCCTGTTGTCTTCACGCCGGATGACAGCGGCTCGCCCGAGTGTCCGGTAGTTTACGAGGTTGCCGAAGGGGCAACGGCGGTTATCAGCGGCGGACGGGAGGTCAAAGGCTTCGAGGCCGCCGGCGATGGCCTGTGGAAGGCGCACATACCCGCGGTCCAGGCCGGAAAATGGTACTTCGAACAGCTGTGGATCGACGGGCGCCGCGCCACCCGCGCCCGCTCGCCCAACAAGGGTTATTACTACATGTGGAAAAAGGTGCTGGCCGGCGTTGATCCAGCCACCGGCAAACAGGCCGACCTTTCCCGCCGGGCACTGGGCGCCCGCGCCTCCGACATCGCCCCGCTGCTGAAGCTTTCCGCCAGGGAGCTGGACGACGTGACCGTGGTTACGTATTTCGCGTGGGCGATAGCCCGCATGCGCATCGCGGGAATCGACGCGCCCGCCGGCACGCTCGTCTTCAGGCGCGATGCCCCGTGGGCGATGGGCAACTGGGAGGCTTCGCAGCGATATCACCTCGAAAACTACAGGGAGGCCCTCGACGAGCCCGGCGAATGGTTTCTCGACCGCGGCGGCACGCTGTACTACAAGCCTCTGCCCGGAGAACAGCCCGCTTCCGTGCATGCGGTAGCCCCCGTGTCGCAGGGGTTTGTGATTCTGGCCGGCGAGCCTGAACAGCAGAAGTACGTCGAGCACATAGTCTTCCGCGGGCTGTCGTTCCGCCATGCGGGCTACATACTGCCGCCCGCGGGGCATTGCGACGCGCAGGCTGCGGTTACCATTCCCGCCGTCATCATGGCCGACGGCGCAAGAAACATCGCCATCGAAAACTGCGAGATAGCGCACACCGGAACGTATGGCGTGTGGTTCCGCGCAGGCTGCCGCGACTGCCGCGTGGTGCGCACGCATATGCACGACCTGGGGGCGGGCGCCGTGAAGATCGGCGAGTTCTGGGGAGCGAAACTCGACAATCCCCTCCGCCACACCTCCCGCATAACCATCGACAACAACATAATCCGGCACGGCGGCAGAATCTGGCCCGACTGCTGCGCCGTCATCATCGGACACAGCCCCGACAACAGGGTCACTCACAACGAAATCGCCGACTTCTATTACACGGGCATATCGGTCGGCTGGGTCTGGGGATACGCCAATAGCCTTGCCGTGCGCAACACCATCGAATTCAACCACATCCACCATCTGGGCTGGTGGGTGCTCAGCGACATGGGAGGGGTCTATACCCTGGGCGTGTCCGACGGCACCACCGTCAGCAACAACGTCATCCACGACGTGTTCGCGTGGAGTTATGGCGGCTGGGGCCTGTACACCGACGAGGGCTCTACCCACATAACCATGGAGAACAACCTCGTTTACAACACCAAGACCGGCAGCTTCCACCAGCATTACGGCAGGGAGAACGTCATACGCAACAACATCCTCGCCAACAGCCGCGATCATCAGATCCAGCGCAGCCGCGTCGAACAGCACCTCAGTTTCACCTTCGAGAACAACATCGTGTACTGGAAGACCGGCCCGCTTCTGAGCGGCGGGTGGAAGGATCAGAACGTCAAACTCGCCCGCAACCTGTACTGGAACGCCGCCGGCCAGCCCGTCACTTTTGCGGGCATGACTCTCGACGAATGGCAGAAAACCGGCAAGGACGCGGGCTCCATCATCGCCGACCCGAAGTTCGTCGATCCCGAGAGAAACGATTACCGGCTTCAGCCGGATTCCCCGGCGCTGAAAATCGGCTTCAAGCCTTTCGACTACACCAAAGCCGGCGTATATGGCGATCCCGCATGGGTCGCCCTGGCGCGCTCGGCGACATATCCGCCGATGGAACCGCCGCCGCCCGCGCCGCCGCCGGCGCCGTTCACCTTCCGCGATGATTTCGAGGGATCCAAACCGGGCGCCAGACCCGCCGCCGCGCGGGTGTTTGTCGAGGGTAAGGGCGATGCCATCGCCGTAACCGCCGAAACTGCCGCCTCCGGCAAGCACAGCCTCAAAATCGTCGATGCCCCCGGGCTTGCCGCGGCGTTCAACCCTCATTTCTTCTACCGACCCGGCCATCACGACGGCATCACCACCTTCTCCTTCGATATGCGCATCGAGGACGGCGTCGTAATGTTCGTCGAATGGCGCGACGATGCTTCGCCATACAGGGTCGGACCGAGCATGTCGGTGCGCGGCGGCAGGCTTATGGCCGGCGGACGGACGCTGATGGACCTGCCTTCGGGCAAATGGGTGCGGTTTCAGATGACCGCCGGACTCGGTCCTCAGTCCACCGGCACGTGGGATCTGTCCGTGACGCTGCCCGACGAACCGCCGCGGCAGTTCAAAGGGCTCAAGAACGGAAGCGCCGAATGGAAAACGCTCCAGTGGCTCGGATTCAGCAGCACGGCCACGGCGGCCACGGTCTTCTATCTTGATAACCTGGAACTGACCAATTCCTCGGCCAGATAGCCGGCGAATCCGCAGCGCCGTCGGTGGCAGGCGATCCGCCGGTCTGTTCCGTCAGCGGGCGCAGGAAGGTTTGCTGAGGATTTGGGCGCGCGCAGGGGCCAACGCCTGTATCACAATCCGTGCGCACGCGGGTTGACCATCACATTATCGTGCCCCGGCACGATGAGGTCCGCGATTTCATACGCCTCGGTAAGCGATTCCTGAGCGGCCTTGATGTCGTAACAGTCGGGCAGAACCTGCCCGGCCAGAAAATGTTCCTGCGTGGCCACGGCGTCGCCGGCTATAAGGACCGTGGTCATCGGCAGAGACAGCAGCAGGCCGCAATTGCCCGGCGTATAGCCGGGCAGCGGAAACAGGTCCACATGGTCTGCCACGCGGTCGTCGGCGGGGCGCAGTTTCTCCAGAAGGCGCAGATCCTGTTCCACCAGTCGGCGGTCGATGTCCTGGCGTGGTGCTTCGCGCAGCAGTCCCTCGAGATAGGCGCTTACGGCCTGCTGCTCCGGACCGTGGATGAGAATCGTCGCACGGTCGAAAAGCGACAACCCGGCGCGATGGGCGGGCCGGAAGTTCGTAAGAAAAACCGTATCGATGCGGTCGGGCCGCAGACCGGTGCGTTCAAAGAGCCGTGCCGCCAGGGCCGGCGGGGGCAGGCCGGGATCCACAAGTATATGCCGCTCGCCAACGCGGATGAGCGTGGTGGTGGAATGGGGCGTGCGCACCGCCTGGGTTTCGTTCCAGAGCCGGTTGCGGCTCAGCGTACCTATACTGATGATGTCGAAGCGGACGGAGGGCATGGCCAGATTGTTCAGCGGCCTGTATCATCCGTCAAATCGGGCGAAGGGGCATATCAATGGCGTGTATGCGTAACCGGTTCCCTTCCTGCCGTGCGGCGCTGTCCGTGGCGCTGTGGTTGGTCGCTGCGCTGGTATGCGGCTGCGCCGCGCGGCCGGAGATCGGCCGCTGGGAAGGCCCATCGACGCCGGCGCCCGTCAACATCGCGAAATGGACCTTCGGAGAAACGGAAGCCGCGCTGCTCAGCACGGCCCATTACCGCATTTACACCACCATCACGGATGAAGAAGTGCTCGCGCTGCTTCCGCAGATCATGGAAGGCGCAATAGCGATGTATCAGCAGGTGGCGCCGGTGCCCCTGTCCGACAGACCGCTCGAATGCTTCATCTTCCGCTCGCGCGGCGAGTGGGACCGTTACACGCAGTTCTACGCCGGTCCCGATGCGAAGGTCTATCTTCAGATACGCAACGGCGGGTACACGATCCAGGATCGCTACGTGGCGTGGTACATCGGCCGCCTCAATACGTTCTCCATCACGGCGCACGAGGGCTGGCACCAGTTCGCCGGACGGCACTTCAAAGGCCGCATGCCCCCGTTTCTTGAGGAGGGCATAGCGTGCATGTTCGAGACCATCGCGTGGCGCGACCGTCTGCCGCAGTGGAATCTGTCGATGAACGCCCCGCGGGCGCAGTCGCTGCGCAAAGCGATGGACGCGGGCGACCTCTACACGCTGGAACAGCTGTGCGCCATGCACGCCGGCGACATAGTCGGCCAGCAGCACGGGAAAATAGACACCTTCTACGCGCAATGCTGGTCTTTCGCGCGGTTTCTGTGGGAGGGCGAAGGGGGGAAATACCGCCCGGCGCTCCAGAAGATGCTTGCCGACATCGCCGCCGGCACCGTGTACGACCCGACTGGTTCCCACAAGCGCGCCGACGCCCCGTGGAATCGCGCGGCCGTCCGCACCATTGTCGAGCATTACCTGGGCAGGCCTCTGTCGGAGATAGAGCCCCAGTGGCGGGCGTTCATGCGCACAATCGCCTATGACGAATTGTCGCTCCACTGGCAGAGCGGATAAGCCCCGCGCTGCCGGCTGACGGGTGCGCGGAGGTCGTGCATCCGTAAAGACGGGGGGATGCACATGGTCGGCCGTGTCCGCGCGGCCGACGCGGCGTTCCGCGGCGCCGCTGGCATTGCCGCGTGCGGGCACTTAGAATCGGCACCATGAGCGACGCGCCGTTGCAGCGACATACATGTTACTTCAGCGGCAACGTGCAGGGTGTGGGCTTTCGCTACACCGTGCGCAATCTGGCTCTTCAATACAACGTTCGCGGCTATGTGCGCAATCTGCCCGACGGGCGCGTGGAACTGGTCATGGAAGGGCCGGAATCGGAAATGAACGGTCTTCTGGAGGAGATAAAGCGCAAGATGGCCGGCTATATCGACACCGTCACCATCGACCGCTCGCCCCAGACGGGCGAGTTTCAGGGCTTCACAATCCGGCACTGACACGCCCCTGCGCTGCGTGTGGCGAGGATCCAACGCCATGTACAGGACACTGGTCATACTCCGGCAGACGTTCAAGGAAGCGGTCATCCAGCCCATTTATTCGCTGGTGCTCGGTGTGGGCGGCGCGGTACTGCTCATCTTCGCGATGCTGCCGTTTTTCACGCTCAGCGCCGATACGCAGATGTACAAATCGGTGGCGCTGGACGTGATACTTCTGCTTGTGCTGGTCGTCACGCTGTTTGCCACCAGCAAATCCGTCTTCGAGGAGATCGAAGACCGCACGATGCTCACTCTCATGAGCAAGCCGGTTCACAAGTGGGAGGTGCTGCTGGGCAAGTACGGCGGCATTGTGATGGCGTCGCTGCTGGCAGTGGGCATTCTCGGCGCGATAACCGCGGTGGGCACGTGGTGGCGCGTGCCGGCGGACCATCTCATCCGCCCTGACAGCATCGACGATCGCGAGCTGCGCGAACTGGCGGGCCTGCGCATCATGTATCTGTCGGGGCTGCTGCCGGCCCTGGTGCTGAAATGGCTTCAGATAGCCGCCCTGGCGGCCGTGGGCGTGGCGCTGTCCACGCGCGTGCCGCTGGTGGTCAATCTTCCGGCCGTCATTTTCATATACATCGCCGGCAACCTCACGCGCTTTCTCTATCCGCTGACCGGCCAGCCTCTGCCGGCGCAGATTCTGGCAGTGCTGGCCAGCACGCTTCTGCCCGCACTGGAACTGTTCGACCTCAATCGTCTGACCATCTTTCAGAAGATAGCGGTCAGACATTTCGCCGCTGATCCCACGGCCGTGAGTCTCTCGACCATCTGGGGCTATGTGGCGCTGGCGGCCGGCTACTGGGCAGTGTATTCCACCTTTGCCCTGAGCGTCGGGTTGTGGATGTTCCACCACCGCGAACTGGGCGGCGCAGAAGGCTGACCATCAACGCGCTGGCGTTGTGCCGTATTCGCGCAGGCGCCGGCCTCACGTATGGCGACGAGGTGTCAATCGAACCATTCGTCGGCGCTGTCGAACGGGGGTATGACGATATTCAGAATGCGCAATGCTCCGACGGCGCGATGCCGGCAACCGGGTCTTATGAGCACGGCGGTCAGGGGCCTTACGGGCACGAGCTGGCCGTCAACCTCCACCGCGCCTTCGCCCTCGAGAACAACGTATATCTCCGTCAGCCGCCGGTGATAATGAGGACGGGCCTGGCGCGAAATCTGCACCACATGCACGCTCGCCGGCGCGCCGGCCAGTTCCGAGAAAGCCCGCCGCGACGTCCCGCACGGACAATCCACGGGCGACAGCTCATCGAGTTGGGCCACCGCATACCCGGCGCCCGCCGGCGCTATCTTTCCTTCCATTCGATCATGCCTCCGTCGATGTTGACGTGCCCTATGTCGCGCCACTCGCCGGCCTCCACCATGTACAGCCGGGCCTTGAAGGAATCCATCTGATATTCCGCTTCGCGCAATTCGTCGGCTATTTCGCGCGGAATGCTCTCGTCGTCATCGGAGGCGTGCATCAGCAGCGACCACCGTCCGAAGAAGACGGCGAAGTCGCTGAAGTTCTCGTTCGGGTGGAAATCGCCGAAACCCCACGAGCTCTCCCATCCGCGGATAAGCACGTCGCCGACGTGTTTACCGTTCAGATACAGACGCGCCTTTTCGCGTGCCCGGAGCACGGCTTCCATTCTTACGTGTCCGCATGCGGCTGTCCACCGCTCGCGCGGGGCTTTACCGCCGGCCCGCGCGAGGCTATCGTTCATTGGCAGAGCCTTCAGGGGCGTGTTTCGGTTATTGCAGATCAGGAGCAGTGATGGAATACGCAGGCACGCTTGTAACGCTTTTCTCGATACTCATCCCGGCCCGGATGTGGGTTGCGCCGGGACAACCTGTCAAGGTAAAAGTCCAGACCGAAGGCAAGGTGGAACTGGTCCTGACGGAGTTTTCCGGCAGGGCGGTCGAGCCGCAGCGCCCGGCCGAGATAGCCGGCGGGGCTGATGCCGACATAAGGGCCATATTCCCCGCGCTCGACTCGGCCGGCACGTATCTGCTGTATGCGGTACCGGCGGGCCGGTCGCTGCCCGAGTTTCTCGGAACGCCACTTGTTATCAACGTTCGTGCCGACAAGCGCCTGCCGACCGGCGCCAATCTGCTGGTAACGCGCATCGAACCGCTGCGATATGCCGTCGTGGACACCGACCAGGGCCAGATCGGCATGATTTTCTACTACGATTCGGCACCGAACACGACGGCCAACTTCCTGTCGCTGGCATCGCAGGGGTATTACGACGGTCTGACCTTCCATCGCATCGTTCCGGGATTCGTCATACAGGGGGGCGATCCGCGCGGCGACGGCCGGGGCGGACCGGGCTATAACATCGGCGCCGAGTTCAACGATCGCAAACATGAGGAGGGCGTGGTGTCCATGGCGCGTTCGGGCGACCCGCTGGAACCGCAGATGAAACCGCGCTACGAGTTCGCCAACAGCGCGGGCAGCCAGTTCTTCATATGCCTCTCTCCGCGAGAACATCTCGACGGACGCTATACCGCCTTTGCCCAGGTGTTCTCGGGCATGGAAGCCGTCCGCAATCTCGCCAAGGTGCCGCTGGCCGACGAGAAGACGGGCCGACCGGAAAAACCGCCGATCATCCGCAAGGTGGAGGTCCGCATGGTCAGCGCGGCTGACAACCCGTATAAGGACCTGTGCGGCCTCAAAAGCATTGCAAAATGAATCGAATGATCGCGCTTTGTGCACAAGTCGTCTGCCCGATAGGGGTTGCAGGGCGGTGTGCGCCTGCGACCTGTCCGCGCACCTGGGAATAATAGTTCGAATGGGGCTGCGCGCCAGTTACGCCGAAGGGTCAGGGTTCCGATTGCGCCGGTAAGCCGCGGTTTGCCCTTCGGGCGATGTGCGACCCGGTCCGCGTACAATAGCGCGACAGCGGCAGGGAATCGCGCAGGCGAATGCGGTGCTTCTGATATGCCGCCATCCACGACAGAGGTTGCCGGGCGCCGGGCGTGCATGGCGGCTCAGCATGACGATGGCCGCGCACGAAAACGCGATTTCCGGCATCGGGGCCGCGTTGGTCTCTAGTGATTGCGGCAACCGCTCCGCTATACTCGGCACGGCAGTATGCGACGGTTGTGGTTTTTCATTTCGGGCGCGCTTCTGGCGGGCCTCGGCTTCTGGGCGCTGCTGTACGCGATGGGCTGGCTGATGCGCCCGGAGCTGAGCGAGTCGGTGGCGCCGCCGAGTCCGGAGGAGATAAAGGCCGCCGAGGAAAACCGGCGCATCCGCATAGACCCGCAGCGTCCGCTGGTGCTGTGGCGCGATGTGGACTATTCGCAGGGCCCGTCGGCGCCATGGTATCCGAAGGGCGAAGCGCCGGTGCTGCGCGAGCTGGTGGCCGAGGGCAAACTGCCGCCCGTTCACGAGCGCGTGGGGCCCGAGCCGCTGGTGCTGGCGGGCGTGGACGGTATCGGCAGATACGGCGGGACGTGGATACGTGTGGCCAACGCCGACGGCGACGTCAGCGTGGTAACCAGCCGCATCGCTTATCCGAACCTCGTCCGCTGGTCGCCGCAGGGCTATCCGATCGTTCCGCACATCGCCAAGTCGTTCGAGGCGTCGGAAGACAAGCGCGAATACGTATTCACCCTGCGCCGCGGCATGCGCTGGTCCGACGGCCATCCTTTCACCACCGACGACATCATGTACTGGTGGCAGTGCGAGGCTACGTACAAGCCTCTGCGCACGGTCCCGCCGACCATCATGAAGGTCCGCGGCGAGCTCGGGCAGATCGAGAAGATCGATCAGTACCGCTTCAGGGTGAAGTTCCCCCATCCCAACGGCCTGTTCCTGGCGCAGCTGGCCACGGTTGCCGGAGCGGAGTTCACCAACAGTCCGGCCCATTACCTCAGGCAGTATCATCCGGATTTCGGGGACCAGGCCCTCATCGAAAAGACCATGGCGCTGCTCAAGCTCCAGACAAAGCGCGCCGTGTACGGGGCGGTGAGGAGCTGGCAGAACCCCGAGCATCCGCGCCTGTGGCCGTGGCTGTATCGCACTTATAAGCCGAACCCGCCGCATACGCTGGTGCGCAATCCGTACTACTTCGCCGTGGACAGCGAGGGCAATCAGCTGCCCTACGTTGACCGGCTGCTGTTCGAGGTGAAAACCCCGGAACTGATAAGCGTCAGTGCCGCCAACGGCGAAATCACCATGCAGGCGCGGCACATCCGTTACTCCGACTACACGCTGCTGATGTCCAACCGCAGGGCGGGCGGATATGAGGTCCTGCACTGGTACTCGGGCGACCGGTCGGCGTATGTGATCCAGCCCAACCTTCAGCGCAAGGTGGATCCGGATGACCCCTCGACCGCGAAGAAGCGCGAGCTCCTCAACATGAAGGAGTTCCGCCAGGCGCTGTCGCTGGCCATCGACAGGCCCAGTCTGATCCTCGCCGAATACAACGGTCAATGCGAGCCGTCGCAGGTGGCGCCGGGGCCGGAGTCGCCCTTTCACGAGCCTTCGCTGTACACGGCGTACACCGCCTACGACCCCGACCGGGCCAACGCTCTTCTGGACAGCATCGGGCTGTCGCGGCGCGACTATGAGGGCTATCGTACCTTCCCCGACGGCACGCGCATGCAGTTCTACATCGACTGCACGTCGTTCACCGGCGCGCAGCCGGCGCAGGCCGTGGCCGAGGACTGGGCGAAAGTGGGCATACGCTGCGCGGTGCGCGAACGGGCCAGGCCGCTCTACACGACGTACGTGGAAGCGCTCAAACACGACTTCTGCGTGTGGATGAGCAACGGCGAGTTCATGCCGCTGCTGGAGCCGCGCATGTACGTGCCCGTTCTGGGATCGGAATACGCGCGCGGTTTCGCCAAGTGGTACCTGTGGGGCGGGCTGTATGGCGACCCTGCCGCCCGCAATCCCGGCGCTGTGGAGCCGCCCGTTGATCATCCCCTGCGCCGGGCCATGGAGATCTACGAGGCCGCCATCGCCGCGCCCACCCTCGAAAAACAGGTGGAGATCTTCCGCGAGGCGATGAAGATAGCCGCCGAAAACGTCTGGACCATAAACATCTGCACCGCTCCGCCCACGCTGGTAATCGTGAAGAACGGCTTCCGCAACGTCCCGCGGCACGCCGTATACAGCTGGGATTTCCAGTCGCCCGGCAATACCGGCGTGGAAACCTATTTCTTCGAATCGCCGTCGGATTCGCCGGGCGCCGTTGCCCAGGTGAAACACGACGTGATGGTCGCCACGCCGCGCCAGGCGCTGCCCACTCTGGCAAAACCCGCTCCGTCGGTTTCCCGGCCGATATGGGGCAGGATCATACGCACGCTCATCTGGGTTGCCGTTATCGCCTTCATAGGTTTCCTGGCCGTGCGGCATCCCTACATCGGCCGGCGGCTGCTGATAATGGTTCCCACGCTGCTGATCATCTCCATCATTGCCTTCGCCATCATCCAGCTGCCGCCGGGCGACTACCTCACCACCCGTATCGCCAGGCTTCAGGAATCCGGCGATCAGGCCGACCTCCAGCAGATAGAGGAACTGAAGGAACTGTTCCATCTGGAGGACCCGCTCTGGAAACAGTATCTGCGCTGGTCGGGCCTGCTGTGGTTCACCACCTTCAGCGAAAAGGATCTCGGGCTGCTTCAGGGCTACATGGGCCGCTCCATGGAGAACAGCCAGCCCGTCAACGAGATCGTCGGCGACCGCATTCTGCTGACGGTGATACTTTCGCTGGGCACCGTTCTGCTCACCTGGGCCATCGCGCTGCCCATAGGCATCTACTCGGCCGTCAGGCAGTACTCCATCGGCGACTATCTGGCCACGTTCATCGGCTTCATCGGCATGTGCGTCCCCAACTTCCTGCTGGCGCTGGTGCTGATGTACATCGCCTCGCGGTTCTTCGGCATCAAGGTTTCGGGGCTGTTCTCGTCGCATTACGGCGCGCAGCCGGAGTGGACGTGGGGCAAGTTCGTCGATCTCCTTCAGCATCTGTGGCTGCCGCTGCTCATACTCGCCATAGGCGGCACGGCCGGCATGATCCGCGTGATGCGTAACAATCTGCTCGATGAACTGAAGAAACCCTACGTGACCACCGCCCGCGCCAAGGGGGTGCGGCCGCTGAAACTCCTCCTGAAATATCCCGTGCGCATAGCCCTCAACCCCTTCATATCCGGCATCGGCGGACTGTTCCCCGCGCTGGTGTCGGGCGGCGCGATCGTGTCGATCGTGATGAGTCTGCCCACTGTCGGGCCGCTGATGGTCTCGGCTCTGCTCAGCGAAGACATGTATCTGGCCGGCTCGATGCTCATGGTGCTCAGCGCTCTGGGCGTGATGGGCACGCTGGTAAGCGATCTGCTGCTGTTGTGGCTGGATCCGCGCATCCGTTTCGAGGGAGGCACGCGATGAGCACGGTGCCCGCCGCAACCGGGATGACCGCCGTCGAAACCCGCGACGCCGGACTGCTGTCGCAGTCGGAGCTGATCTTGCGCAAGTTCGTCCGGCACAGACTGGCCGTGGCCTCGCTGTGCCTGCTGGCGTTCTTCTACACGGTGGCCATCTTCGCCGAGTTCTTCGCTCCCTATTCGTCGGTGTGGAAAAACCTGCTGTATGCCTACTGCCCGCCGCAGCCGCCGCGGTTTTCGTTCAGCCGCGGTTTTTACACCTACGCCGTCCGCAGGCATATCGATCCGGTGACGTTCAGGAAGACCTACGTCGAGGACCGCAGCCACGTCATACCGCTGGGCTTCTTCGTCAAAGGCGAACCTTACCGGCTGTGGGGGCTGATTCCCATGGAACGCCGGTTTTTCGGCGTGAACATGGAGCGGTACGCGCGGACAGCGGGCGGCGGCACACCCGGGCCCGAGGCCGCCGCCACGTTCTATTTTCTCGGCGCCGACAAATACGGCCACGACATACTCAGCCGCATCATCCTCGGCTCGCGCATATCGCTGACGATAGGTCTGGTGGCGATAGTGATCACCTTTCTGCTGGGCGTGACCATCGGCGGCATAAGCGGATACGTCGGCGGACGCACCGATAACTTCATCCAGCGCGGCATGGAGGTCATCAACTCGCTGCCGCATCTGCCGCTGTGGCTGGCGCTGGCGGCGGCGTTCCCGAGCGACTGGCCGCCGCTGCGAACGTTCTTCGCCATTACCATCGTGCTCAGTCTGCTCAGCTGGACGGGCCTTGCGCGCGTGGTGCGGGGCAAGCTGCTGGCTCTGCGCGAGGAGGACTATGCGCTGGCCGCAAGGCTTCTGGGCGCAGGCCATGCGCGCATCATCTTCCGCCATCTGCTGCCGGGATTCACCAGCCATATCATCGTGTCGCTGACGATGAGCGTGCCCGGCATGATACTGGGCGAAACGGCGCTGAGTTTTCTGGGTCTGGGGCTGCGCCCGCCTGTGGTAAGCTGGGGCGTGATGCTCCAGGACTGCATGAAAATGGAGGTGGTTGCCAACTATCCCTGGCTGCTTCTGCCCGTGGTGTTCATCGTGGTTACGGTGCTGAGTTTCAATTTCCTCGGCGATGGTCTGCGCGACGCCGCCGACCCGTACAGCACCGTATAGGAAAAGCGCGCCTGCTGCACCGGCACACGAGAAATGTCAGTGACAAGCGCACAAACTGACTTGTCGCCGCGCAATGCTCCGGAGGACTCCGTGCTGCTGGAGGTGCGCGATCTCCATACCAGCTTCTTCACCGACGAGGGCGAGGTGCGCGCTGTGGACGGCGTGTCGTTCGTCGTAAGGCGCGGCGCCGTGCTGGCGCTGGTGGGCGAGTCCGGCTGCGGCAAGAGCGTTACCGCGTATTCCATCCTGCGGCTGATACAGGAACCCGGGCGGATACTTTCCGGACAGGTCATTCTGCACCCGCGCGACGGTCCGCCCGTGGATATTCTGGCTCTGCCGGCCAAATCGGAGCGGCTTTACGAGATCCGCGGCGGGCATATCGCCATGGTCTTCCAGGAACCGATGTCGGCGCTCAGCCCGGTGCACACCATCGGCAGCCAGATCATGGAAGCCATTGTGCTGCACCGGCCCGTTACGAAAGACCGCGCATGGCAGATCGCCGTGGAAATGCTCGCCCGCGTGGGCATCCCCAACGCCTGCGTGCGCATGCGGCAGTATCCGCATGAGCTCAGCGGCGGCATGCGGCAGCGCGTGGGCATAGCCATGGCGCTGGTGTGCCATCCGCAACTGCTCATCGCCGACGAGCCCACCACCGCCGTGGACGTTACCATCCAGGCGCAGATCATGATCCTGCTGAAGCAGCTTCAGCGCGAACTGGGGCTGGGCGTTCTGCTGATAACGCACGACCTGGGCGTCGTCGGACAGATGGCCCACGACGTGGCCGTGATGTATCTGGGGCGAATAGTGGAAATGGGCGACGTGCGCACGATCATGAAAACCCCGCGCCACCCCTACACGATGGGGCTGCTCCGCTCGCTGCCGGGGCTGAATCTGGGCAGCCGGCGGCTGCCTTCCATACGCGGTTCGGTGCCGCCGCTGTCGCGCCTGCCGCGCGGATGCGCGTTTCATCCGCGCTGTCCTCACGCCAGAGCGGGCGTGTGCGACAGCGGGCTGCCTCCGGCGCTGCGGCCTGTGCGTGACGCACACTTCGTCGCCTGCGCCAGGGTCGATGAGATACCGGCGGAGGTGCGTTCATGAGCGACCGGACCGCTGTGCCCCAGGATGCCGGCGCGCACGATCCGCCCGGCCGTGCTTCCAGGCCGCTGCTGCGCGTGGAGAGGTTGTGCAAGTTCTTTCCCATATTCTCGCGCGGCTTTTTCCGCAGACAGGTGGGCGTCATCCGGGCATGCAACGACGTGAGTTTCGAACTGATGCCCGGACAGACCCTCGGCCTGGTCGGCGAAAGCGGCAGCGGGAAAACCACCACCGCCCGCGCCATCCTCCGGGCCATCCGGCCCACCAGCGGGCATGTGTGGTTCGACGTTGACGGCCGGATCATCGATCTGGCAACCGTCAGCGACCGCCAGCTCAAGCCGCTGCGCCAGCGCATGCAGATGATCTTTCAGGACCCCATCTCGTCGCTCAACCCGCGCATGACCGTCGCGCAGATTGTCGGCGAACCGCTCCGCATACACCGTCTGGCCAGCGGCTCAGAACTGGATGAGCGCGTTGTAGAAATGCTGGAGAAAGTGGGCATTCGCGCGGAACTGCGCAACCGCTATCCGCACGCCTTTTCCGGCGGCCAGCGCCAGCGCATCGGCATAGCCCGCGCGCTGATAATGCGCCCCAGTCTGGTGGTGTGCGACGAGCCGGTATCGGCGCTGGACATGTCGGTCCAGGCACAGGTCATAAACCTTCTGAGCGACCTCCAGGACGAACTGGGCCTGACCTACATCTTCATCGCCCATGATCTGGGCGTCGTACGGCATATCTGCGACCGCGTCGCCGTCATGTATGCCGGACGGATAGTCGAACTGGCCGACACCGACGAACTTTTCGAATCGCCGAAACACCCCTATACAAAGGCGCTCCTGTCGGCGGTGCCTCATCCCGACCCCGACATCCCGATGAAATTCGATCTGGCGGGCGAAGTGGCCGATCTGGGGAATCTGCCCGGCGGCTGCGCCTTTCATCCCCGCTGCCCGAACTGTCACGACAGGTGCCGCATCGACCGTCCGGAACTGCTCCCCTCAGGCAGCCGGCTGGTGGCTTGTCATCTTCACCGCGCCGCTCAGTCCCGCGCCGATCATGAACCGACCCCGGCCGCCGGCGCCGGCTGAGCGGCGGACGCCCGCTCGTGCAGAAGATCGATCCTCTCGCGCACCTCCTGCGCCATGCGCGAGTTGGGAAACTCCGTCATGATTTGCTGTCCGAGCCGCACGGCGTCCTGCCAGCGATGTTCTCTGACCGCCTGCGTGAACTGCTGGCCGAGCTGCGAAAGCTTGTCCTTGAACACCTGCCGCGCCGTGTCCTGGAACGCCTGGGCTTCCTGGGGAGTCAGATACAGGTCGAGCTTCTTGAGAACCTCGATGCTGCCGTCGATGTCGTGGCTGGCCACGGCCTGGTTCCAGCGGTCGATGAGGTTGCGCTTGTGCTGCTGGCGGCGCAACTCCACATGCTGCGCCAGACCGCTGGCCAGTTCATCCCCCGGAAACATCTTCATGACGCGCTCCGCCTCGCGCATGGCGAACGTCCATTGTTCCATCCCGCAGAAGCGCTCGATGTTGGCCATCGCTTCGGACACCAGCCGCCGCGTTTCCCGGTCGCGGTGGCTCTGGATTTCGGCGCGCAGCTGGTCGGCCTCCTGCTGATAGCCGAACACCCGCTCCATTTCGCCGGCCAGCGCCAGCGCCGCATCCCAGTCCTTCCGCGTTATCTCCTCGCGTATCGCCCGGCGCAATGCCTCGCGCTCGCGGTCGCGGAACGCTATCGCCTTGGCGCGTTCGCTTATCAACTGCTGCTCGGTCACCGTATTCAGCAGCACGGATATCTGCTCCAGCCGCTCATTGACCGGCGCAAACTGCCTCTCCATCCGCTCGCACAGCCGCACGCTCAGACCGTGAATGCCCAGAACGACGAGTCCTGCGGCCAAAACGACAAGCACCGCCAGACAACCGGCGACGAGAATGGCGCTGCCCCGGCCGGTTGCGGCCAGTCTCGCGCCCCATATCACCATCGCCGCGGCCAGCGCCAGCACCACAACATACGCCCACCAGAATAAGGCGAACCTTGCCCGCTCCACGATCTACCTCGATGTCAGGAAAAACCGGCCCACGCCTGTGGCGAGTGTACCGGCCCGCCGGCGGGTGAGTCAATCGAGAACAGACGGACTGATGCCGGCAGAATCTACCCCGCCCCCCGCCTGCGCGGGCCACCTGCCTCATTTTCCCTTTCGCGCGAGTGCCAACGGGGCGCTTTGGCGGGAATGACGTCAAGGCGCTTTCGCGGGAAGGGCAGATACCTCAACAGGATGCACTGCCAGCGCACTGCCGCCATCGCTCCACAGGCACGCATACGCCGACGCACACGGCGCTGCCGGCAAACGATTTGCCCGGCCGCGGAGGCTTATGCTGCCAGTCTGCCGGAACTCTTGCCCCGCCCTGATGAAGCGCTGGCTGCCGCCTGGGCGGCCTGGCGGGCTTCTTCCTCTTCCTGCTCGATGTGCCGGATTATCTCATCGATGCGTCGCTGGCGTTCGCCGGCCACGATGTGCAGAACGGCCCACACAATAAGAACGCCCCCGAATGCCATGACAAATGCCGTCTCCATCATCGCCGCGCTGCGCAAATGCGCACACTCTGTTAATCGGCAAGGAAAAGCCGCATCTTCAACCGCGCTCATGCCGTCAGCAGAGCCATGTAGCCCCCGTCGTGATAGTCGGTGGCGTCTGCATCAAGGGATGGCGTGATATCGAGCTGCCACAGCACGCGATAGCGCGTGTGGCGTCTGATGAACGACTCTATGCGCCGGTGGTTCTCCTCCGGCCAGAGGCTGCACGTGCTGTACAGAAGCAGTCCTCCCGGGCGCAGCAGGGGGGCGGTATCGTCGAGAATGCGGTCCTGAAGCTTCGCCAGCGACGCGATATTGCGCTGGCTCTGGGTATACCGCGCCTCCGGACGCCGCGCCAGCACGCCGCTGTTGCTGCATGGTGCGTCGATGAGTATGCGGTCGAACGACTCAGGCCCGATTCCCTCCGCTCCTGCGAGCATATCCGCATTCACCACTGCCACATTGCTGATGCCGCGGCGCTTGAGCATCTCGCGCAGCAGCGCGCAGCGGTCGGCGGACCTGTCCACGGCCACGATGCTTCCCGTTTCCCCGAGCATCTCGCATATCTGGAAGGTCTTCGTTCCGGCACCGCAGCAGCGGTCGAGCACCCTCTGTCCGGAGCGGATGTCCAGAGCCGCCGCTGCCCTGGCCGACGTCGGATCCTGCACCTGTGCCAGCCCGCGCTCGGCCCATGCGCCCAGCAGCCCCTTGCGCGCGCCCTGCACGACAACCATGCCCGGCTGTCGATGAGGAACTACGCTGACTCCCTCTGCCGCCAGGTCCTCGGCGCGCGCTCCTCGGTACAGCCTCACCACCGTCGGCGGCTCCTGCTGATTGTGTTCGGCCAGGCGCAGTGCGGTTGCGATGCCGTACTCTCCCGCGAGTCGCTCGAAGAGTTCCGGCGGATGCGACAGCACAAGTCGCGCATAGCCCGCGGGGTCCGCGCTGCGGTCCGGCAGGGCAGGGGGCGGTTTGCTCAAGGCATTGCGCAATACGGCGTTGATGAAGCCGGCCGCCCGTCTGCGCCCTGCCCGGCGTGCCAGTTCCACCGTTTCATAAACCGCCGCCGGCGCCGGAACGCGATCCAGAAAACGCAGCTGGTACAGCCCGATCGCCAGTATCTTCTGTGCCAGGATGTCTATGCTCTTGAGAGACCGTCCGGACCAGTGCGCCATAAGCATCAGCAGATGCAGGTGGTTCTTGACCACGCCGGCGACGATGCGTTCCGCCAGATCGCGGTCGCGCTCGTCGGCAGGCGGTGCAACGCGGTGTCTGAACAGCCCCGGCCGCCAGCCCGGCAGGCGCTTGCGGTCAAGTTCCCACAACGCATAGTCGCGAGCCGACATCAGACCGCTTCCACCCTCATTCCTTCGTGCCACTGATGGCCGTTACGGTATGCTGCAAGCGACATGGGCCGCTTGCCTTCCGGCTGTACCTCGAGGATTTCCACGCCGATGCCATCGCCGGCACCGATGCATCCTGTTGCGTCTATGAAACCCGGCGCAGCGCCCGTTGTACCGTCCGGCCGCGCCCGCACCAGTACCACGCGGTCGGTTTCGCGGCCGTCGGGCGCAAGCAGCCGCACATGACAGGCCGGCCACGGGTACATCCCGCGAATGAAACACGCTACCCGCGCTGCCGGCTGTGAAAAATCCACATGCGCAGCCTGTCGCGAAAGCTTCGGCGCGCTTGTCGCCTCGCTCTCGTTCTGCGGGCGCGGCCGGGCCTGTCCGCCGGCCAGTTCATCCATCACGCGCAGCAGCAGGGCCGCTCCGTCCACGGCCAGCCGGTCATGCAGCTCGCCGGCCGTTTCCAGCGGAAGGATGGGCACGGTTGACTGTCCGAGTATGTCGCCGGAATCGATACGCTGCGCCAGACGGATAACCGAGTTGCCGCTTACGCTTTCCCCGTTAATCACGGCCCAGTTGATGGGCGCCGCGCCGCGGTATTTCGGCAGAAGTGATGCATGGAGGTTGATGCTGCCCAGCCGCGGACGGTCCACCACGTGCGGCGCTATCTTCTGCCCGAAGGCCACGACGACCATAACGTCGGCCGCCGGCAGGTTCTCGGCGTTGATGTCGGCGGTTTTCAGCACGGGCAGCCCCATTTCTGCCGCCAGGTTCGCTATGGGGGTGGGCGACATGGCCTTGCCGCGCCCGGCCGGGCGGTCCGGCTGCGTTACCACCAGCAGCACGCGATGAGCGCCGGCTATGGCGCGCAGAGCGGGAGCGCCGAACTCGCCGCTGCCCGCGAAGATGACATCGAGACCGGCCATTGCGGCAGAGCATGATGGGCAGCCGTTACGCTGTCAACCGCTTCCCGCGCCGCCGCGCATGCGACAGGCGCGGAAATAACGGCGCAGCATCATCGTTGTATATCGACGGAGACGCTCGTCATGCCGCGGATTGCGGGTGGCCGTTCACTCCGCCCCGGCGCGCGGCGGCTTCCCGGACGCCGGCCCCGAAGCCCGGCAAGGAGATTCCCATCATGGTTCCACTGGTTCGACTCGCCGTAGGTCTCGTGCTGATTGCGTTTTTTGCCGCCCCGGCGTTTGCGGGCGAAGAGCGCCGGCGTCCTCCCGAGAATGCCCTGTTCGGGCAGGTCGTCAAGGTTGAGGGCGACAAGCTCATCATCAAGACGCGCGGCGAAGGCGGCGCCGAGGGCAAAGAGGTTACCGTTGCCACCGACGCCAACACCAAGGTCACGATCGACGGCAAAGAGGCCAAGCTTTCCGACCTCAAGCCCGGCAATCGTGTGGTCATCACACCGAAAGAAGGCGTCGCCAAGGAGATCCGCTGCCGAACCCAGCCGCCCCAGCGGCGCGAGAAATAGCAGCCGCTCCGCGCGCGATTAAAAGCCGCATGTGGCGCTGTCCGGCAATCGTCGGGAAGCGCTATAAGCGGGGATTGTTTCCCTGCCGCCTGTGCGTTCGTGCGATCAGCTGCGGATGCGCAGGCGGCGGGAACCCCGCCGCGGCATGGCTGTTTGTGTCTCAACTGTCTCAACCACTGGAGGCGATCATCGCCTGACGGCCTGGCGCCTTTGGGCGTTGCGTAGGCCATGTCGCCAGGACTGCCCGGAAAGCGTGTCGGGCTTGCCGCCAGCGCGGCTGCAGAAGAAGCAGACGAACGCGGCTGTCGCTACGGTCCGCGCGCTTCATTGCCGCGCGGCCTGTACCATCGCATCGACCTTCCTGCGGTCCACGCGTTCCACAAGCCGTTCATATGTATTGACGGGCCGCTCTTCCAGCGGTGCGTCATCGTCCCATCGCAGCGCCGGCAGATTCAGCATTGCCGCCACCTTTTCCGCAAACCGCGGTAGAACCGGCGAAAGCAGCATCGCCACTGTGCGAAATGCGTTCAACGCCGCCGTGCAGGCGCTGGCCGCTCGCGGCGCGTCCGACTTGACCAGTTCCCACGGCTTGCTGGCCTGGAGATAGCCATTTATGCGGTCGGCCAGGGAATTGACCGTACGCAGCGCCTGGGCGAAATCCCGCGCTTCATACGATGCCGCCACGGTGGCTCGGCTGTCGTTGATTTCGGCGACGAGTTGTCGTCCGGCCGCGTCCATCGTGCCCAGCCTCCCGCCGCAGCCCTGATGGATGATAGCCAGCGTTCTGCTGGGGATGTTGGCGATCTTGCTGACCAGTTCGGCGTTGGTGCGGTTTACAAAATCCTCGAAACTCAGATCGATATCCTCCACGCGCGGAGTCATCTTCGCCGCGTAGTAATATCGCAGATACTGCGGGTCGAGGTGGGCCAGGTACGTCCCGGCCATGATGAACGTCCCGCGGCTCTTGGACATCTTCTGTCCGTTGACGGTCAGAAAGCCGTGCACGCACACCCGGCTGGGCGTACGGTAACCGGCGGCCATGAGCATCGCCGGCCAGAAGAGAGTGTGGAAATAGACGATGTCCTTCCCGATGAAATGCACCACCTCGGCCTCGTCGCTGCTGCGCCAGTACGTATCGAACGACACTCCATTGCGCACGCACCAGTCCATCGTCGAGGCCATGTATCCGATGGGCGCATCCAGCCATACATAGAAATACTTGCCCGGCTTGCCGGGTATCTCGAACCCGAAATACGGAGCATCGCGCGATATGTCCCAGTCCTGAAGCCCCGGAGCGAGCCATTCCTCGAGCTTGTTGACTATCTCCTCCTGCACCGCTCCTGAAGCCAGCCACGCCCTCAATCTGTCGGCGAAATCGCTCAACCGCACGAACAGATGTTCCGACTCGCGCAGGGTGGGGGCGCCGCCGCACTGCGCGCAGCGGGCATTCTTCAGGTCCGTGGGGTTGTAGGTGGCCGAGCACGACTCGCAACTGTCGCCGTACTGGTCCTGTGCGCCGCAGCGCGGACATGTGCCGCGGATGTAGCGATCCGGCAGGAACATGGCGCAGCGGTCGCACCACGTCTGCCTTATGGTGCGCTCCACTATGTGCCCGCCGTCGCGCAGCGCCTGGTAGATGCCGCAGGCCAGCTGCCGGTTGTATTCCGAATGAGTTGTGTAATAGTTGTCGAAGCTGACCTGGAATCCGCCGAAATCGCGCAGATGCTCCTGGCGCATCCGGTCTATCAGCTGTTCGGGAGTTATGCCCTCGTCCCGCGCGCGCAGCATGACCGGCGTGCCATGCGTGTCGTCGGCGCAGAAATACACGGCATCGCGTCCGCGCAGCTTCCAGTAGCGCACCCAGATATCGGTCTGTATGTACTCCACGAGATGGCCCAGATGTATTGGGCCGTTGGCGTATGGCAGGGCACTGGTCACCAGCAGTTTCTTCATTGCGCGTCCTTCAGACAAGACACAGTTCTTCTTCGAACGGGGCGTTCATAACGTCGGTGTTCGCCTGTCCGTCCGTGCGCGGCGCCGACAGCGCCGCGCGGCGGACTCATCGTAGTCTCGACGGCGTGGTTTTTCGAGTTAGACTGTCGGGCAGGCTTCCGTTACGCCGCGCGTCCCGCCTGCGCAACGCGCCGGCAGGCCGCCGGAGAAGCGCGATGTTCCCGCTGTGGGTTCTCTGAGGAGAATGAACATGAGACTTGCTGCTTTTGCGCTGGCGATTCCGATTCTCGCTCTGACCGCGCACGCCCGTGAGATCGTCTTTCCTGCCGATCCGCGCGCGGTAATAGACGTCAAACGCGACTGCGGCGCCAAAGGCGACGGCATCGCCGATGATACACAGGCGATTCAATCCGCCATCGAGCGCACCGGCGGCAAGGACCATTCGCGCACCATCTACATCCCCGCCGGCGTGTATCGCATCACCGGCACGCTGATACTTAAGCCACCGGGTCCCGGCAAGGAAGGCTCGATGGTAGGTCCGTGGATCTACGGCCAGGATCGCGACCGCACAATCATCAGACTCGCCGACGGCGCCGACGGATTCGGCGACCCGCAGAAACCGCGCGAGGCCATCCGCGGCGTTTCGCGTCCCGACGGCGCGCGCATGAACGCCGACTTCTTCGATCGCACCATCGTCAACCTCACCATCGACACCGGCAGCAACGCCGGCGCCGTGGGCATCAAGTTCTACAGCAACAACACCGGCATCATGCGCGATGTGCTTATCCGCGGCGCGGGCGTCTGCGGCATCGACCTGGGCTTCAACGATCAGAACGGCCCGCATCTCATCCAGGACGTGGAGATAGACGGGTTCGCCGTCGGCATCCGCACCGGCCACGGAATCAACAGCCAGACGCTTTCGCGCATAACCGTCCGCAACGCCCGCCAGACGGGTTTGTTCCATCGCGGCCAGGTGCTCGCAGTGGAAGCGCTGAACGTCGTGGGGTCGCCGCTTGCGGTTGATTCGAGCGGCGGCGTGCTCACGCTCATAGACAGCACGTTCATCGCCCCGCCCGGCACAGGCGGCCCGGCCATCAGGCTCGACAAGGGACACATGTACGCCGCGCGCGTGAAAACCACCGGCTATTCCAGCGCCGTGGCCTCGACCACTCCGGCCGGCAATCTGGCCGGTCCCGATATCGCCGAGTACTGCTCTCACCCCGCCGAGACGCTCGGGCCGGCCGCCGTTAAATCCGGCCTGCTTCTGACGCCGCCGCGCGAGCCGGACGTGCCGTTGCCGGTGGCGGCCGATCAGTGGGTCTGCGCCAACGACTTCGGCGCTAAAGCCGGCGACGAGGACGATGACGCCCCCGCATTTCAGAAAGCCGTCGATGCCGCCGCCGCAAAGGGCGCCAGCACCGTCTATATCCTCGGCGGCAAGGGCGGCGACCCCAACTGGTACTGGATGAAACAGAACGTCAGAGTCCACGGGTCGGTGCAGCGCATCATCGGCTTCGGCTTCGTACGCATCCTCGGCGGCTCGACCCGCGAGGCCGCCTATCCTGAAAACCTTGCGAAGTTCGTTGTCGAGGACGACCCGCAGGGCCCGAAAACTGTCGTCTTCGAGCATCTGCACGTGTTTTCGCCCTGGCCCAGCTTCGCCGTCGAGGCGCGCTCGCGCACGCGCACGGTCTTCTGCCGCAGTTACGGCGCCACCGTCATCGCCCGCCAGGGCGCCACGGTCTTCATGACCAACTGCGTCGGCCACGCCTATCAGGAACGTGGCTCGACCGTCTGGGCGCGACAGTGGAACACCGAAGGCGGTCCCGAAAAGGTGCGTGTCAACACCCGCAACGACGGCGGCCAGCTGTGGATACTCGGCATGAAGACCGAGGCCAAGAGCATCAAGGTCGCCACGCTCAACGGCGGCCGGACCGAAATACTGGGCGTGCTCAACTACAACACCACCGGCGTGAAAGACGATGAGCCGTTCTTCCGCGTTGAAAACGGCGTCATGTCGGTGGCCGGCTACCGCGAGGTATGTTTCGTTGGCGCGTGGTGGAAGGTGCCTGTCCTTGCCATATTCGACGGACAGGAACACCGCCAGCCGTCCAGACCATGGCAGACCTGGTCGCTGCTGCGCGCAGGCAGATGACCGCCATCCCCGCGACAGCACGCGCCAACGGCTCCGGATGACCGCTTGCCCTGGGGCCGCTCGTCCTTACGGCTCGCTCAGTATGTCTATGTCGTCGGCGAACTCGGCCGCGCTCAGGTCGGTAATCTTGTCCTTCACGCCGGTGTCGGCGTTGAAGAAGAAGAAATCGATGCCCTGATTGCCCGTCAGCACGTCGCGCGCGCCGTCGTCGAAGACTGTCCGCCCGCCGGAGCTTGCTCCCTCGGCGTCGAGGAAATAGTCGCCATTGAGTCTTTCTCCGCTGCCTGTGCCGCGGATGTTGGCCACGCGCTGCGCGTAGCTGCGCGGGCTTGTCCATTCCGCGAGGATGGCCTCCAGTGCCGCGATATTCCCGTCCCACGCGGTGAAGCCGGCGATCAGTATGTCATCGTCGGCATTGCCCACCAGCCGGTCGGCGCCCGCGCCGCCGATGAGTATGTCGTTGCCGTCGCCGCCCGACAGCAGATCATCGCCGTCGCCGCCGATGAGAATGTCTGCACCGTCGCGCCCGCGCAGGGTATCGTCGCCTTCCTCTCCGAAGAGAATGTCGCCCGCCGCGCCGGTGCGCAGGATGTCGTTGCCGCGTCCGCCGTAAACGATCGCCCGCGCGCCCAGCCCCGGATTCAGCGTCAGCGTGTCGTTGCCGTCGCCGCCGCGGATGACGATCTGCGCGAAAGTCAGATCGAACCATGTCACCTGACCATTGATCCGCACACGCACGCGGCCGTTTATCTCGCGCGACACGTGAACTTCATCGTCTGCGGCGGTGCCCCCGATGAGCAGCGATCCGCCGGAAACTGAGGCGTCTGCAACTGCTACGTTCTGCGACACTGCCGCCGACGCGCCCTGCGCATTGGTCGCCGTGAGCGTCACCACATACGTGCCGCCAGTTAGCGGCGTGAAGGTGAAAGTTGCGCCCTCGCCCGTGGCCACGACCAGCCCGCCGGCATCGGTTACCGACCATGCCAGCGCCACCGTCGGGTCGGGTTCGATGGTGCTGCCCGTGAAGACCAGATCGAAAAGCCGCACGCCCTCAGAGGGGCCGTTTATCACCGGCGCGGGAGGTGGCGCCGCCTCCTGGCCTACGTAGCCCACGAGCACATAGTCGCCCGCCGATGTGCCGCCCACGACTATCCTCCCCGACGGCTGAACGACGACGCCCTCTGCCCAGTCGGCGCCGCCGGAAGAAACGTCCGTTATGACCACGCCGCCTGCGCCGAAGGCGCCGTCCAGCGAGCCATCGAACAGATAGCGCACCAGCGCCAGGTCATAGCCGCCGGATGCCGTCTGCGCGAAACCCGCCGCCAGTATGCCGCCGTTGTGGGCTGCGACGGACGCGATGCCTGCTTCGCCTTCGCCCACGCTGGTGATGACCACTTCGCCGCCGTTGAACGTCGGGTCCAGCTGTCCGGCGGCCGTGTAGCGCGCTATGGCGAATTGTCCCGAAGCGCTGCCGCCGGCCACTATGCCGCCAGCCCACGCCAGCGACGTTATCGCCGAGTTGCCGTCGATCACCGTGCGCACCAGCCCGTTGTCGCCGAACGAGAAATCGAGCAAGCCTTCAAACGTGAACTTCGCCAGCCCCCAGTCGCTGGTCTGCATGCCGTACTGGTCATACGCCAGCACCTGCCCGCCCAGCACTATGCCGTCGCTCACCACGAGCATGCTCAGGGCGTAATCGTCGGTGGCAGCGCCTTCCACCTCGAAACCGGCCGAGTACGCGCCGACCAGCGTGCCGTCATTCGAAAAACGCATCAGCGCGAAATCGGCCGTGTAGTCGCTGTCGTTGAACGTGTACCCGGCAAGCCAGATATCGCCTTCGGCAGTGACGCTGATGGCACTTGCCCCGAAAGGCCCGGTTAACGCGGTCCATCCTGCTCTGTTGCCGAAGTTGCTGTCGAGCATACCGCCCGGCGTCAGTTTCGCCACAAACACACCCGGCTCGTAGGATGCGGTAAGGACATTGCCCGCCACCAGCACCGCCCCGTCGGGCAGCCCCGTCATGGCCGTGATGTAAGTTTGCGATGCGATGGCATCCCCCAGGTTCACTATGGCGATTCCGTCATCGCCGAAGGACGCATCGAGCTGCCCGCCGGAAGTGATCTTCACCACCTGCAACGTCCGTCCGCCCGGGCTGTCGGCCGTGCCGGCCAGCAGAATGCCGCCGTCCGCGGCCGCCGCCATCGCGCCGGCCGTCTCCATCTGCGAAGCGCCGAATCCAGTCGTCGCTGCGCTCCACGACTGCCCGCCGGGCGCCACCGTCACTATGGCAAAATCGAGGTCGCCTCCGCCGGCCATGCTGTGTCCGACGGCCAGCGCGTTGCCGCTGCCGTCGATCGCCAGCCCGTATGCGTCGTCGATGATGGACAGATCAGCGCTGACCATGCCATCGTCGCCGAACGTCGTGTCGCGCTGGCCGTCGGCGGTGTAGCGCAATATGGCCATGTCGCGCTCCGGACCATCGGCATGCAGCCGATGTGTGGCGGCGACGTATATCCGTCCTGCGCCGTCGATGGCCATCCAGCCGAACTCGAGGCTGTACTCCGCGCTGTCGCGCAGTATTCCTTCCTCGGCAAAACTATCGTCAAGCGCGCCGTCGGCGGTGTAGCGCGCTATGGCGACGTACTCGCTGCCGGCCAGTTCGCCCCTGCCGCCGGCCAGGATGCTGCCGTCGCCCAGGATGGCCACGCACATCGCCATATCCTGCTGTGTCGCGCCGTACTCGAAAATGTCGGTGGTCGAGGTCCACAGCACATTGCCGGCATTGTCGTAACGGGCCAGCGCGAACATGCCGTTGCCCGACAGATTGGCCATGCCCGCCATGACTATGCCGTCCGTGGAATCGATGGCCAGTCCCCGTCCCACGTCCAGACCGTTGATGTCGGTGGCGACGATGCCGCCCGTGCCGAAGTTTTCGTCGAGCTCGCCGGCGCTGGTCAGCCGCACCAGCACGAAATCTCCGCCGTTCTCCTGCCCGCCTGACAGCACGATGTTTCCCTGCGAATCTATCGCCACTCCCCAGGCGATGTCGTCATCACCTCCGACATCGATGGTGACGATGCCTCCCGCGCCGAAACCGCTGTCAACAACCCCGTCCGCAGAGAACTTCACAACGGCAAAGTCGCTGCCCGCTGGCCCGATCGCGGAACCGGCAACGTAAATACCTCCGTTGCCAACGGCCATGCTCGTTACCGTGCCGCGAAACTCGGAAACGGCTCGTCCGCCCGCGCCGAAGGTGTTGTCGAGGTCGCCGGAGGCGGTGAATTTCGCCACCGTGTAGCGCATGTCGGACTGCCCGGCCACCAGATATCCGCCGCCGGGCAGCGCCACGATTGCTTTTGCGGAATCGTCAGCAGGACCGACCGTGTCGATGCGGCGTATGCCTCCCTCGCCGAAAGACGGGTCTATATCGCCGATGCTCAGCAGCGCCCGCTGCTCCAGCGATTCGACCACCGACCCCGTCGCCCGGGCGATAATGCCGCCACGGCCGCACCGATTGCCCCGACCGGTCGATGATATCGCCGGCCGCCTGAGCGTGCTGCGATAGTACATGGAACCTCCTTAGAATGAAGAACAACATATGCCGGACAACGCGCCGGCGTTTTCCATCTATCGACATTCCGACATGTTTCGCTCTAACCGCGTGCGCACCGACCTGGCGGCAGCATTCGTCCGACCGACGAGCGCCTCCGCTGCCACCAGCGTGTCATCAAGATAGCGATGTGCGCAACACAAGTCAACAGATATCTCGACGCCACTACCCGTTCTGGAAAAACGCCGTCGCTCCGTCGCGCGCATCTGCCTACCGCAGCGCCTGCCGCTCTGGTAGAATAGCGCCGGTTTCACGGAGGATTGGTCACATGTCACGGACGTGTCGAGCAGCCTTTCTCGCGCCCATCGCTTTCGTTCTCATCGCCGTATCGTGCACTAAGAAGAAACCGATCGATTACAGCGCCGAACTGGCTCCCGGCGAGATGGCGCTGCGGAAGATACCGCCGTCGGAGTATCCCGACTTCTCGCAATGCACGTGGAATCTCAACGTACTGGGGCGTTCCATCGACCAGAGCATCGTTTACATGGCGCACCCTTCGAGCCGGCGCTACTACCCATACCTGGACATAAGCCATGATCGCGCCGTCGCCACCCTGCGTGCCTTTCGCGCGATCGTCAACGAGGCCGGCAAACGCGGCTCCGATGCCGGCGTGTACATCGACCAGCAGATACGGCAGAACTTCGAGGTGTACAAGTCGAAGGGCGCGCCGCGCCCCGAGGGCGGAGGCTACACCGATATCGTGCTGTTCACCGGCTACTGCTGCCCGAATCGCGAGGCGAGCCTGACGCGCACGGGCCCGTATCAGTGGCCGCTGTATAAGCGCCCGGCCGACCTGGCGACCGACCCCGTTACCGGCGAGACCATCGGTCGCAAAACGCCCGACGGAAAAATCGTTCCGTACTGGACGCGGCAGGAGATCGAATCCGGCAAACTCGCCGGACATGAGTTCGTCTGGCTCAAGAGCCGCTGGGAGGCCTACGTCGTCACGGTGCAGGGTTCGGCCAGACTGCGCCTTACCGACGGCAGGATCCTGGAGGTCGGCTTCGCCGGGCACAACGGTCACGAGTACACCAGCCCCGGCCGGCAGATGGTGGCCGACGGACTGATCGCCGCCAGAGACCTGAACCTGCGGTCGCTGAGCGCATATTTCGCCGCCCATCCCGAGGCCATGGACAAGTATCTGTGGCTCAACAAACGCACGGTATTCTTCACCGAGCGCCCGGGCGGTCCGTATGGCAGTCTGAACGTGCCGGTTACGACGATGGCAACCATCGCCACGGACAAGAGCGTCTATCCTCGCGCCATGCCGGCGTTTCTGTCGGTGCCGGTGCCGCGGTCGGACAACCCCGCGGAGAAATGGCATTTCCGAGGCTTCATGCTCGACCAGGATACCGGCGGCGCCATTCGTGCTGCCGGCCGATGCGATATCTTCATGGGCATAGGAGACGAGGCCGAAGCCCTTGCCGGCCACCAGCTGTCCGAAGGCGAACTGTACTACATAGCGCTCAAGCCGGAACTGGTTCAGCGCTACCTGCCGGCCCCCACGACGCGCCCGGCAACAACGGCCGCGGCGCCTCGTGCGGCAGCCAAATGGGCCGTATCCGGCTCGAACGGATGACCTCTTCCTTGTAAGGGAAGCGCTCTAGCCAGCTGAGCTAACGGCCCGCTGTCGCTTTCCGCGCGGATGTTTCGACGGCGCATGCATGCCGCCGCCCGCACGCCGCACCAGACACAGGATATGAACCGCTCATACCATCGTCAACCGCCGGTTTGAACCTTACCGTGTTGTGTGGCACAATGAGGGTCTGGGCCGTCGCCCCTGAGAGGTACCGACAACGCGATGCTGCTTCAGACCAACACCTATCTTGTTCCGGCCGAGAGGCGCGAAGAACATGCGCGGCTCGTGCGGCGCATGGCCGACGTGCTGAAGCGCCTGGGCTGCGAACATTTCGAAGTGCACGAGGAAATCAACCCCGACGGCACGATCCCGCCGGCTTACAGCAGATTCGTCCAGATCCTGCGGTTTCGCGACCGGCAGCATTATCAGCTCGTCCGCTCGGCCGAGGCGGCCGACCCCGCCGCCCAGGAACTCGTGGCCGAGTTCTGCGCGCTCATCGACCTGCCCGCGCAACAGCAGCAGGGCACGTTTTCGGTAAGTTTCCTCAACGCCGTACTGCCCCCGCCCGCCGCTCGCGCCTGACGACGCGCTGCGCCGCACTGCCGCGGGCCGCCCGCGGGCAACGTGCAGCGCGAGCAGATTCATACCACCTGCACGCGCCGGCCCAGGCGCCGCTTGCGGTTTATCATCTTCCGTCCGTTTCTGGTGCGCATGCGCACACGGAAACCGATTTTCCTGGCCCTCTTTATCCTGCTGACCTTATGCGGATAGTGCATATCTCGAAATCTCCTTGCACCGCTTATTTCGCTGCCGGACCCGCGATGGTTACATGAATCGTTTCATATCCGTGATTGCCGCGATCGTCCGACGCCCGCAGCGTTATCTGGTGGGGCCCGGGCGCCAGACCGTCGATGGTAAAAGCCACCGCTTCCTCCGGCGAGTCCCATATATTATCAGCCGGGGGCACGGCCTGCCAGTCGTCTTTGGAGTCCACCGCATACTCGCACGACGCGGCGATTCCCGTGCGGTCGGTGATTTTCGCTTCTATCCGGACGGAGTTACCCGCCACCACGGACCTGATGTCGCCGATCACCGGCGGCGTGTTGTCCACGACCGTCGGATCGCTCAAACGCGATGCCGTCAGCCCTTGGCCGCGCGGATTTGCCCGGGCGTCGCTGGCCACCACCTTGATGCGATATCGTCCGTCGGCCACGCCGCGCGTATCCCACTGGAATTGCGGTTCCTTGAGCTTTTCTGCCAGCAGCACCCACGGGCCGCGGTTGGCGGCCTGGAAGAAAAGCGTATATTCCAGGGCGTCGCCGTTGGGGTCCGACGCCTCCCACGTTATCGTGCGCATGTACGGCGGCGGGCCTTCGCGATGCGGCCCGGCGGGCGCGGGCAGCGGCCGCGGGGCATTAACGCCCTGAGCAGCGCCGGCAGGCGGAGCGCCTGCTGCTTCGGCGTCGCCTGCATCTCCGGCGATGCGCACCGCTTTCACCTGGGGCGCCATGTTCGGCACCTGATAAGCCACATCCACTTCATCCACCACCGGGCTGGTCCTGCCGTCGGTGCTGGTGAATGTCAGCCGGTACTGAAAGAATCGCGCCGCCGGCGTGCCGTCTATCGCCAGAAACTCCGCTGCCGCGTGTTCTTGCGACCATTTCGACCAAAGTCTGTCATCGGGCTCCTGAAGGTTCCCGCTGCGCACGGCAACGGTCAGTCCCGTCCCCGCGGGAAGCGACCCCTGAAGACGGATCTTGCCAAAACGGCTTATCTGGCCGGCGTCCAGTACGGGGCTCAGATATGTGCCCTTCGCCGCGTAGCCGCCGCTCATGGCCGCCAGTCCGCCGGCGTTGGCCAGCGCCAGGATCATCCGGCCGTCGCGCGCGGGCAGAACGGCCATTACCTGTTTGGCATCGAGCCGCGCCAGCATTCGTGCCTCCGCTGTCGCGGTATTGACCTCGTAAATCAGTCCTTCGCTGCCCGTGCCGATGATCAGCGAACCATCTTTTTCGATCATCGAAAGCATCATGGCCTGCTGGCGGAACAGCTCCGTCACAAAGCCCCGGGGATCTATGCGATACACCGCATTGCCCGCCAGCGCCGCGGGCGCTTTGCCGGGCTGTGGACGCGCTCCGGGCGGCTGAAGCGGCGGACGCACGGCGCCTCTTATCGTTGCCGGGCCGGTGCCGGGCGGCGGTACGGGCAGCGGGGGTTCGCCGCCATCGTCGTCCGCGGCGTCCGGCGCTGGACCGGCCGCCGCAGGCGCGATCGCCATCTTGCGCGGAATCGCATCCGGCTCGGCCGCCGGAGGAGCAGGCGCCGGGGGTTTGGGCGGCGGGCGTCTGGGCGAGGGCAGAGGCACAGTTCCTTCAGTTCCCTCCGGCCGGCCGGATTTTTCCGTCGCGGGCTGTGTTTCGTGAGGTTCTTCCCCTTCGGGCGCCTGTCCCGTGGCTGCGTACAGGTTGCCCGCCGCGTCCAGCGCCAGCGCGGTTATTTCCGACTCGGCCGCGTCCAGCGCCACGAATACCTCCTTCGTGCGCCGGTTTATCCGATACACCAGCCCGTTGGGGTCGGTGCCGGCATACAGAAGGTCTTTGCCGTCGCTTACAAGGCTCAGGATGTTGTTCTCCTCGCTGTCGAAGAGAACCGATGACGTGCCATCGGGCGCTATCTCGAATATCTGACCTGCCGGACCGGTAGCCAGATACAGCCGCCCGTCGGGGGTCTGGCGCATCTGCCATATGTACTGCACGCCCTCGGCGGAGAACACTTCTACCGGTTTGCCGCCGCCGGCCATGCGCAACACTCTGCCGCGCGTGCCGCCCGTCCCCATCAGAATGCGTCCCTCGCGGTCCACCATGATGGAAAAGACATTGCGGTCTTCCACCGTGGCGAACGTCTGCACCTTTTCGCCGCGGATGGCCAGAACTATTCCATTCGGCCCGGTTCCCGCATAGACGGTTCCGTCGGGCGCTTCGGCCAGACAATACACGGCGGCTATGCGCGGCGCCTGCTCCAGCAGCATGTTCACGGCCCGCGCCAGCCGCAGTTCGCCGAGGCTGTCGGCCACCACGTTATTGAAGGTGCCGCTGCTGAAATCGGCTTCGCTGGTGTGCGTCCAGTGGCACGTGCCGCCGGCAAAGGCGAAAGCGGCGCCGGCAAGCACCGCCGTCAATCCGCAGATGATCTTCATCATGGTTGTGTTCCCGGTTGCAGCTTTCTGTCCACGACGATGGTGAAACGGGCCTGTCCGTCCATGACATATCCCGTGGGCACGACGCGCAGCACCGGCGAGGCAAAAAGCGTGATATCGCTCATGTTGGCGCCGAGCAGCACGCGCCGCCGCGACGACGGCAGCCGCGGCATGGCCGTGCGTCCCACTGCAATGCCGTCGGGCTGGCGCATCAGACGCACGTACAGCGCGTCACGGCGCACGCCCAGAAAATCGCTCAGCACGTCGAAAACTTCCGCGGCGCTGTGCGCGCTGAAGCGGAACGGTCGCGACGTCTGCTCGTCGGACAGGTGGTTCTGCCAGTCCATCACCGCCAGTTCATACGATCCGTCGGGCAGATCGCGCGGAAGGCTGAGTTCTATCGGCATCACGCCGTCGGGCTTCTGAAAAGGGCGGTACGTTACAAATGCTTTTATCGTCTCGCCGGGCGCATAGCGAGCACGGGGCAGTCCCACCGACAGTATCTCGGCCATGCGCACGTCGCGCGATACCACAACTTCGCCCGACAGTTTCCGGAGCATCACGCGGGAGAAGGGGTTCTCCGCGGCGGCCTGCACGGACTGGGCGACGCTCATCGCCACCTCCATCGGCGAGGTGTTGGTCAGCCGGTTGCGCAGCCGCAGCGTTCGTCCGTTGGCAAACTCCATCGTCAGGTCAACATCCAGGGTATGCCGGACGGGCAGATCGCGCGCCGAGGCGATGGCGGCCGCCGTGCACATGGCCGCCATCACGGCCGTAAGACGCGGATGCTGCGCCACGTTGAACCGGTACAACCGCTCGCTGGAGCCGTCCTCGTAGCGACAGCGTATCTCCACCGGCACTGTTGGCGGCGGCATGCCGATACGCCCGGCCACTCCCGCAAGCTGATCGCAGTGCAACGTGCCCTTCAGCTCCAGAAAAGACGCCACCTTGAAACTGTTCACCAGACTCGCCGCCACCATGTGCACGTAACCGCTGCCCATGGGCAGCAGCACGTCGCCTTCGCCCTGAAGCGCATGCCCGAAGGCCAGCACACGCCCGCCGATGACTTCCGTAACCGTCCCTATGCCGGTTATCTGTCCGTCGCCGGAAACCAGCGGTATGGCGATCACCGCGCCGGGTTCGATGCCGGCCGCAACACCCTGCGCCGCGCCGCCGGCGCCGCCCGCGAGCACGGGCGACATGCGGCCGGCCAGCAACATCGGCTCGAACTCCTTGACCACTCCTGCCGGCATCCCGCTTATCATCAGGGGCGTGAGCATCTCGCGCAGCGGCTGGCGACGCGACGAAGCGTCTGCCATCGCTTCCGGAGAAGCTTCGGGTCGATGCGATCGCCTTGCGAATGTCGCCGGCAGATGCCAGCATGTTCCATCGGTTCGGCTCGTCCCCTGCGCGCCCGTTTCGGTGCCGGGCGCGGGCTCGGACGGCAGCCGCAGCATGTACTCTATGGGCTGCACTCCGCCCACCGGGTCTTTCATCATCGTCCAGCCATATGCGAACGCGCCGATAAGCCTTTCGCGTCCCTGGTCGTCCCTCAGAAATACCGGCGAGCCGCTCATGCCCGCCACCGCTCCGGTATGCTCGAGATTGGCGCCGCGGCACCGCACCAGCACCACATCATGCTTGGGATTGAAGTTGCGCAGGACCGATACCACCTCCACTTCGAATCGCTCTATCTTCGTCCCCCGGAACACCGAAAGCCCGTAACCCTTCATCCCGTCGCGCACTTCCGACACGCGCATGTGCCGGCGCGGATCAAAGTCGGGCGGTGCATCGGGCACGCCCGCCGCTCCGGCATGCGCCAGCACCGCGATCACCGGCACAATCATCGCTGAAAGCCTCAGCTTCATCGCATCCTCGCTGTGGGCGATGTTAGTGGTCGCCCGTCCGTTGGCAAGCAGAGCCGGCAGACCCGCAGCCCGCACGAGTTTATCGGCTCTTTCCCCGCGCGCGGCACGCACAACTTTTCGCGGGCGCGTTTTCGCGCTGGCCGCCGGTCCGATGCGGGGGCTTTCCTGGTCCAGACGTGCTCTGCCGCCCGTGCGCCGGTTTTCATCGCGGCGAAAGGGGCAAAGCGCAAACTCCGTGCGGCGGATCACCGCTGCCGCAATTCACTGACGCCCGCCTGCCTGTCGTGTATCATTCCCGTCATGCACAGCGACAGGCTTCACATACTGTGTGTCGGGGCTCATCCCGACGACTGCGAGTTCCGGTGCGGCGGCGTGGCGGCGCTGTGGGCGCAGCGCGGCCACGAGGTCTGTTTCGTCAGCATGACCAGCGGCGGCGCGGGACATCATGAAACCGGCGGCGCCGCGCTCGTGCAGCGGCGCATCCGCGAAGCTGAAGCCGCCGCCGCCGTTATCGGCATCCACAGTATAGTTCTGCCGAATCCCGACGGCATGCTCGAACCGTCGCTGGCGTGCCGTCTGGAGCTCATCCGCCTTATCCGGCGTTTCGGAGCGGACCTCATCATCACCAACCGTCCCAACGATTACCACCCGGATCACCGTTATACCTCGCAGCTGGTACAGGACTCGGCGTTCATGCTCACCGTTCCGCAGGTCGCACCCGACGTCCCCGCCTTGCCGCGAAACCCGGTCATCCTCTACTGGTACGACTCGTTTCAGAAGCCCGCGCCGTTTCATTGCGATCTGGCCATCGACATCGACCCGGTATTCGACAGCAAGCTTGCCATGCTGCACTGCCACCAGAGCCAGGTCTATGAATGGTTGCCCTGGCTGGCAGGGCGGCTGGGCGAAGTGCCCGCCGACGATGCCGCACGCAAGACCTTTCTGCGGCAATGGTACGAGCAGCGACACAAGCCGTCGCTGGCCGACCGCTATCGCGAACAGCTCATCGTCCGCTACGGCCGGACGCGCGGACGGAAAATCAGGCAGGCGGAGGTGTTCGAGGTCAGCGAATACGGCAGCGCGCTGGATCGCGCCGCGATGGAACGGCTTTTCGCCGATATGTGATGCGGCGCGGGGGGCGCTGGCAGGCGCATATGTTGCGCTGCGGCGCGGGGGCTTCAGCGGTCTTTTGCCGGCCCGATGTAGGATTTCGCAACGACTATGTCATCGAACCACACGCGATTCACCTTGCGCGGCTCGGCGACCTTGTTCTGCTTCACCGCCGTTTCGGTGATGTAGTAAAGCATCCACACGGCGTTGGTCTTCAGCCGCGCATCCCTGCGCCAGCGTATACCGGTCCATCTGCCGATCTCCCTGCCGTCCAGCCACAGCGCCTGCTCGCCGTCGGCCTTGTCCGGGTCGTTGCACCTGACCATTATCTCCACGCATATCCACCGGTCGCGCTCCACCAGCGCCGGCGGATCCGGCGCAAAGGAATTGCCCCAGTACCGGCCGTCGCGCGACGGCTTCATCTCGCAGAAGTAGCTGTAAAAGTGCCACGCTCCCGGGGGCGGGTATTTTCCCCAGAAGCCCCACGGCTCGATGCCGGTGGTAAAACGCTCATGGCCCTGCGGGCGCGTGCCCGCGCCGCCCTGCGGCCAGCGCGTGGGGGGATTGTAGGCGCAAAGGGTCACGAAATGGTGGATGTACGCGTGTTCCTTCTCGAACTTCACATAGAAGCGCAGGTGGCACGTTTCCAGACCCTCCCTGAGCACGCGGTACAGATGCCCGCCCTCGTCGCGGCCCAGCGTTGCGGTGATCTGCGCGCATTTGCCGCGCCGGCCGCCATCGACTATCTCCACCGTGTCGCCGAGTTTCTTTATTTCGCTCCAGTTCTTCGGATCGAAGTTCTCGAAATCCTCGGAAAACACCACCTCGGGGTCGCTTTGCGCGGCAGCGCACCAGCCGCACAGTCCCAGAAATGCCGCCAGAAAACACCAGCGCATCATGAGTACCTCCCCGGCACGATTGCCCAACAGACGCCGCCCGGAAAACCGCCGCCGGTTCGCCGCCCGACCTCACGCAACCGCGCCGGGTGCCTGGCTACCGCATTCCGAAATACCCCAGCAGCAGGGCGCATGACGACTGATAGCCTATGTCGGGCTCGTTGTAGATCCACGGTTCGCCGTCGAGCGTGTCGTTGTATTTCTTCGGACCGCCGTTGGCGCCGCCAACCACGTATCCCGGCGGCGGGCCGATCTTCCCTTCGCCTTCGCCGATGAACCGGCTGCCGTATGGGTCCTTGCGCTTGCTCGGGTTGCCCAGCCATGAATGAAACATCACCATCGCCGACCGCTCGGCGCCGAACTGTTTCATGTTGGTCAGATAGCACAGCCCCAGGGGATTGCGGCCGTGCAGGTAATGTATGTACTCCTCGGCCGCATCGAGGTACTTCCGCTTCGCCGCGGAATCGTCGCTTATCTCCGCCGCGCATATCGCAGCCATGCCCATGTTGCCCACCAGCCGGTTGCTGCCCCACCACCATCCCCGGAGATTGGCCGCATAGCCGGCCCGCTCGCCGCTGCTGCGCACCACGCCCTCGCCCGCATCCAGTATCAGTTTCCTGAGCTTTTCAACCAGTTCAGGCCTGGCGCCTCTGCTGTGTATATACACCCACATGGGCGGATACCAGTCGATGCCTTCCCCGGGCATCCAGCCCCTGAGCCTCTGCAACTCTGCTTCTGCCGCCTCCCGATACTTATCCTCGCCCGTCAGGCGCCAGAGGCACGCCGCCGCCAGCGCGCGGCACGCCTCGTAATCAGCCTCGAACCAGTTCCCCGTGGGCGCGGTTTTCTTCGGGTTCTTCGAGTCGGCCGGCCATGGGTGCGGTTTTCTTTCCAGCAGATTCCACGCCTTCAGCGCCTCCTTCAGACATCTGTCGGCAAAGGCCCCATCCAGCCCGCGCTCGCTCCACACGAAGGCGGCATATGCCAGACACGACAGCCGGTTCATCGTCGCGCCACTCGTCTGCACGGTGAGCTGCACGGGCGTTGTATTCGATTCGGGCGGACAGGCGCCCATCTCATGGCACTTACCGAACGCCGCGCCGGTCTCGTCGGCCATCTTCAGAACAAACTCCGTCCCGTAGCGGATTTCATCCAGCAGATCCGGCACGCCGTTGCCCGATTCCGGTATGTTGAACTCATTGTCACGTGCCCCGCGGATGAGTTGTGCGGCATGCAGCATCTGATTGTGCACGATGGTGGTATTGCCCATGTACTTGTTGAAATCGCCCGCGTCCCACCAGCCGCCGGTTACATCCCGCGGGGTGGGATCCAGCACCTCCTTGCCCACCGGATCCCAGTGCGGCTTGCCTTCCCATTTGTACACGCGCGCTTCGGTGGCCTGGTTGGGGCCGCGATGGGTCATCTTATGATTCCACGGTCCGGCGTATTTCTCCGGTTTCTCGCAATCGGCGCGGTTGTAGTAGAACATGCGCCATGCCGCTATGGCCGACTGATAATACGGATTCGGCGCTATGTTGAACCGATACGACCGCTCCGTCTTGCGGCCGGCCTCGTTGGGATGTATCGCCACGTAATACCGTCCCGGCGCGCGGAAATCGCTCAGGTCCAGATGAGCGCAGTAATCGCCGGACACCGGGTCTTTCTGACCCCTGTTGAACGGCTTGAATGCCTCAGGATGGTCGGCAAGTTTCCATACCGCCTTGCCCGTTGCTGCATCCGCCAGTTCCAGCGCGGGCGGTTGGCTGAACGGATTATCGGACGCCACGATGAGCAGTTTGCGCCCGTCGGCCCGATAGCCTATCTGGTCCACCCACACGCGCACGGGCGACTTGTCGGTGATGGCAGGCGGAATCTCCGCCGCCCCAGCGACGCCCGCGGCGAGCGCTCCTGCGCCGATGAACAGCGACAACCGGACCATCAGCGGATACATGCGCACCTCTCCTGAAAGGACCATCGCCTATCCCACTACGCGCATACTACTCATGCCCGCGGGCGCCGTTGGCATGAATTTCCGGCGTTCCCGCGCATCGTCCCTTTACTCAACGACTTGCGCGCGGCCGCGCCGCCGCCGCCCACTTTCGCTCATCGCACGCCAGTTCTTCGGCCGATAATTCCGTGGGCGTCAGCCGCACTGGCTGCACTGCCCGCAAGCCGTCGAGAACCGGCGTCAGCGAACGATCGCGCCGGGCGTGTCGGCGGCGTCGCGGTTCTGAACAGAAGGAGCTGTCATGTTTGCCTCTCGTGCCCTGCGTCTTGCCTGTATTGCGGCCTGTGTGCTGGGGCTGCCGGCCCTGGCCATAGCGGTTGGTTCCTCCGCTGCATCGGGAAAGATCGGTCGTTCCTCGCGCCTCAGTCCTCTGGCTCACTGGTCAACCCAGCCCAAACCCGCCGCCGTGCGCCTCGGCACCGCGGGCACGCCCGCGAAAAACCTGAAATCCGCCACCACGCGCCCGGCAACCCCGGCCGTAAAGCACACCACCAAAACCGCGCCTCTCGCCGCGAAATCCGCGACCGCGCGCGCCGCGAGCACCGCGACGGTTTCACGCACTGCTACCGCATCGAAGTCGTCCACCTCGTCGGCATCGAAGAAGCCGACCGTTGCGGCGAAAGCCTCGCTCGCCAAAGCGACGGCCGCAAAATCGTCGGCTTCGAGCGCCTCGCGCACTGCGTCCGCGGCAAAGGCGACGCCGAAAGCCGCTGCTTCGTCTTCGGCTGCGAAGACTGCTAAGACAACGGGCAGGACTTCGGCGGCGACGGCCTCCAAAGTGCTGGTGCGGGGCGACGTGCCGATGGTGGGGCGCTGAACGACACCGCGCAATAACGATTCGGAGTCTCGGGATGCAACCGCCTGCGGCAGCCGCCATCAGCGCTTTGCTTCGCTGCGCAGCATGCGCTTGAGGGCGATCAGGTCCGATATGGTGTGAGCCACCTGTCTGGCGGGCTTCAGCCGCGAGTCGCGATCGCACGTCCAGTGCACCGGAAACTCCTTCACCCGGTAGTTTCTGGCGCGCGCCCGCATGAGCACTTCGAGATCGAAAAGAAACCCGTCGCTGCGGCACATGCCGTACAGTTCGCGCGCCACATCGCCGCGGTACATCTTGCAGCCGCACTGCGTATCCGTCAGATGGCGCGGCAGCCCCAGATAAAGCATCACCAGCAGGCGGAACATGCGCGAAAACAGCCGCCGGTGCAGCGGCTGGGGAATCGTGATGACGCTGTCGGGCAGTTTGCGGGAGGCGTGCGCGATCTCGCATTCGCCGCGGCGGAGCATTTCGAGGCCCGGGCGCACATCCTCCAGCGGTATGCATGAGCCGCTGTCGATGAACATGGCATAGTCGCCGCGGGTCTGCATCATCCCGTTGCGCACGGCCCAGCCTTTGCCGCCGTGCCGGAGCCGCAGTACGCGCAATTCGACGCCGGCGCCGGCATCGGTCGCCTCGGCGGCGTCGGCAGTGCCGTCTGTGCTGCCGTCGTCGGCCACGATTATCTCCCCCGCCAGCCCGCCGGCCCGGAGAAAATCAGCGCATTCCCTTATGTCGCGCGGAATCTTCCGCACTTCGTTGTATGCGGGTATGACGATGGACAGATCCAACAGACCCCTCGGCTACCTTCTTCTAATAAGCCCTAGAATATGAAGCACCATCGCCGCGACAAAGGCGATGGAGGTGAAACGGTGCGTCTCATACAGCAGATGCTGCTGCTCCTGCGTGGGTATGGGCGTCATCGGCAGCACCGCCGACAGCACCACCACGATGCCGGTTACCAGCATCGCCCAGAAAGCCCAGCACGACAGGGCAGGCAGGTTCCCGCTCTGTCCCGCGGCGTTGGGGCGCGAGCGGTCGGCCAGACCCAGCGCCAGAAGCGCCAGCATGCCTGCCATGCCTCCCGCCGCCGTGCAGTGCAGCATGAGCACAAGGCCGGTCATCGGGCTGGCCAGCGCAAACATCGTGCCCAGCCCCGTCAGCGCCAGCACCGCCGAGCAGGCGATCAGAAGCGCGTATATGGCGGCGTTCAGCCTGCCGAAGTCCCGCGGGGCTGTTTCCAGCGTCGCAGCCGGACCTGTTCGCCGCGATGCCGCCATCAGTTCGCCCATCCCGCGCAGACCATACAGCGCCAGAACCGCCAGCACGATGGCCGCCGCACCGAAGCTGATTACCTTCAGCATCGGCCGGAAGATGAACGACATCGCGAACAGCCGGGGGATCGTTCCTCCTTCCCCGCGCATCTCGTGCATCGCTTTCTTAACCGATCTGGCCGGATCCGCCGGTCCGGGCGGTGTCACGGTCGCGAAATAGACAGGAGCGTCCGTGTCGTGGCAGTCGCTGCATCCTCGTGCGCCCAGCGATTGCGATGCGGGTCTTACGTCGTGAGCCAGTGCCCATGTGTACGGCGCTGCCGCCGGATGGTCCGCCGCCGACAACACGCCGTCGGGCGTGAGCCGGTGAATCCGTCCGCCGCTCACATAGACCGGCTCGCCCTTGCGGCTCTTGTCGGCGGCCAGCGCCGACAGAACCTTTGCCACGCGCTCCTGCGGCAGGGGGGCTGAACCCTCCGCCACACCCTCGCGCACGGGCGGCAGGGCCGCGCCGGCGCGTTTTCGTACTTCCTCCGGCAGGATGGGCAGCACCCTGTTGTCTGCCAGGTATCCCCAGTAATTCGGCCAGACTGCCTTATGAGGCGTTATCCTGCCGTCAACCCGCAGAAACAGCGGCTGAACGATGCCCGGCGGCGAGTTCACGTTGCGCGTGTAACTGGTCGCTCCCAGCGCATGCGCCAGCGCCGTGTGCACCAGTTCCGGCTCGGCGCCCGGCCAGGGCCCGGAATGGCACGCCGTGCACGAGAGCTTCTCCAGATGTATGCTCGGCAGCCCGAGGTGCGCGGGCTTCGGCGCGCCCAGCCGCCCTCCCAGCGCCACCGGAGGCGCTGCCGCCCCCTCCACGCCCAGATGACATCCGCGACAGGTGAGCGACGCCAGCGTCGGATCTCCGCGTTCGACGGCCTCCTTCTCGTAGTTGCGCGTTATCGCATGGTCCATGCCGTGACGATGGCAATCCACGCAGGTAAGACCAGCCTGAAGATGCACATCCTGATCCCCGTGCCAGCGGCCCCTGGCAACCACCGGCCCGGGCGTGATCGTATGGCAGAAATAACACCGCTCCGGCGGTATGCGTCTGCTCACGCTGAAAACCACGTGATCCTCGGGATCGAATCGCGCCTTGTTGTACTTGATGGCTGGGGCAGGTTTCTGATCGGCGTCGGGGTCGTCGGCCAGTTTCGGGTCCCAGTCGTCAGGCAGCAGTTTGGCTGCGGGCGTGCCGTGTATGAGTCCAAGCCCGGCGGCGACGGTCGGCGCCCAGCGGAAGTTCTGAAGCGCCATCTGCCGCGCACGCTCGGAAGCGTCGTATGAGCCGTCTGCCGTGTGGCAGATAAGACAATCGATTTCCAGCTTTCCGACTATGCGGCGCCGGTCCTTTGGCGTATCAGAGGGCTCGCCCACCCCGCCGCCGGGCAGATGCCGCGCAAAGTTCAGCAGAAACTCCCAGTCCGACAGACCCACGTCGCCCGGACGCATTGCCCCCGGCCAGGAACGGTAACTTACAGGAATCTGCGTTCGCGTGGTGGGGTCGGTCAGTATCCAAGGCTCCCCCGGTCGCCCCGGCGCCTTGCCCGCGGCGGCGTTGAAATGCCAGCCGCGGCTTATCACGTCGTATTCGTGGCATTTGCCGCAGGTTTTCTGCGGCGAATACGGGCGCCCTTTGGCATCGGCGGCGCGGATCACCGTGCCCGCTTCGTCATAGATGCTTATGCGGTGCACATAGTTCGAACGGCTGTCGGCATGCAGATGCTGCGACTGCTCGGCCGGCTGGGTGGTTGCAGCACGCGCATGCCACAACATGCTCGACAGTGCCGCCAGCGTCGCACCGATAACGCATAATCTTCGGATCATGTGTCGTCTTCCCGTTTTGTCTTTTGCCTTTCTGTGCCCCGGCGCGCGAGGCCGCGGAATTGTCTAATGAAATCCGCCCCGACGCAACATGGCCCCTCACCGGTTGCATCGCGCGGCCGAAACAATAGAATAAGAAGCGCTTAGCGCCCTCATAACGAAATCTGAACGCTATCCACACATATGGAGCGAGCGTGATGTTTAATCTGCTGCCGAAAGACGCCGTCTTTTACGACCTGTTCGAGAACATTGCCGACCACGTGGTCTGTTCCGCCAGGAATCTGCATGAGATGTTCCGCGACATGGCGCAGACCGACCGCTACATCCGGGCAATCCGCAATGAGGAACACGCCGCCGACGAGCTGGCTCATACCTGTCTGGACAGACTCGACCGCACCTTCATCACGCCTTTCGATCGCGAGGACATCCACGAACTGGTGGGCGGCATGGACGACATAATCGACGGCATAGACGCGCTGGCCAAGCGCGTGCCGCTGTTCCACATCAGGACCGTCGAGCCGGAGTTTCTGAAACAGACCGATGTTCTCCTCTCGGCCACGCAGGCCGTCAGCGATGCCGTTCATCGTCTGCGCCACAGCCGCAAACTCTCCGACCTGCGCGACAAGCTCATAGAAATCCACCATCACGAAAGCATCGGCGACGACAACCACCACAGCGCCATGTACCGGCTGTTCGACGGTTCCCGCGACGCTCTGGACGTCATCAAGTGGAAACAGCTGTATGACTACATCGAGGAGGCTATCGACAACTGCGAGGACGTGGGCAACACGCTCGAGCGCATCGTGCTGAAGAACGGTTGATCCGCCGCCCCATGATCATCAATGACTATCAGTCTTACTGTCATAGCGTGCATAATAGTCATCGCCCTGATATTCGATTTCCTCAACGGATTTCATGATGCAGCCAACAGCATAGCCACCATCGTCGCCACGCGCGTTCTCTCGCCGGCGTATGCCGTGGTCTGGGCGGCATTCTTCAACTTCGTGGCCGCCTTCATCTTCGGCACCAAGGTGGCCAAAACCATCGCCGGCGACATGGTCGATAACAGCATGATCGACGTCTATGTCGTGGCAGGCGGGCTGGCCGGCGCCATAGCGTGGAACATCATCACCTGGCTTCTCGGGTTGCCCACCAGTTCCTCTCACGCGCTGGTAGGCGGTATAGGCGGCGCCGCCGTCGCCAAGTGCGGCCTGGCCGTTCTCAAGGCGGAGGGATGGATACTGGTTCTCATCGGCATCGTCCTGGCGCCCGTGCTGGGATTTCTGATAGGCTCGGCCAACATGGTGCTCGTCTCGTGGCTGGCGCGACGGTCCAGCCCGCACAGGGTGGACAGGCTTTTCCGGCGCCTCCAGCTGCTCTCAGCCGCGCTGTATTCGCTAGGCCATGGCGGCAACGACGCGCAGAAGACGATGGGCATAATCGTCATGCTGTTGTCGGCGGCAGGTCTGTCGCACTGGACCGTTGCCGACCCCGACCACTTCATGAACAAGTTCCACATATTCGGGGGCGATGCCACCAACGTTGCCTGGTGGATTATTCTCTCGTGTCACGCTGCCATAGCTCTGGGCACCATGTCCGGCGGATGGCGCATAGTAAAGACAATGGGGCACCACATCACCCGCCTTCAGCCGGTAGGTGGGTTCTGCGCCGAAACGGCCGCCGCCATCGCCATTTTCGGCTTCACGCGCATACGTGGAGTGCCCATTTCCACCACTCATGCCATAACCGGCGCCATTCTCGGCGTCGGTTGTACGAGGGGCATCCGTTCGGTCCGCTGGATCTGGGGCGAACGTATAGTGGTGGCGTGGATCCTCACCATCCCCTGTTCGGCTTTCATGGGCGCCGTCACGTGGGGGCTGGTAAGCCTCATGAGATACGCCGGCGCGATTCCCTGAAGATCACCCCGCACCGCCGCCGGGGTCAAACTTTTGCCCAGCGCCCCGTCTTTATCGACTCCAGCAGCGCCGCCAGACAGCGCTGCGACATTATGCCGTCGGCGAACGTGGCGTATTCGACCTTTTCCCCGCGGATCGCTTTCACGAAAGACTCCATCGTGCTTTTGGGCTGCTGATCGGCAAAGCCGCTGGGCACCGTGATTTTCGGGAAATTCTCGCGCCGCCACGTGCCGTATCGTGTGAGCGTCTGGCCGGTGTACAGGATGATGTTCTCATTGTCTTCCGAGCACACGCGCAGCAGTCCCTTGTCGCCGGAGATTTCCATATGGAAGAAATTGCCGTATCCGGGCACTACCTGGCTGGTTTCGAACGTGCCGATGACCCCGCCCTCGTACTCTATTATCCAGCTGGCGTTAGTGTCGGTGGTGACCTTGCGCGGCTTGCCGTCGGCATCGGGCTTCGTGGGTATCAGCGTCTGCATATTGCCCACGAGCCGCACCGGTTGGAGCCCCGCCACGAATGCTACGCCGTCCAGCATATGTACCCCGAGGTCGCCCAGCGCGCCGAAACCGGCCTCCTTGATGTCGTTTCGCCATACGAATTGCGTGGATGCGCCCAGAAAGCTCTGAAGATAACGCACATTCACCCGCTGAAGCTGGCCGAGTTCCCCCGCCCGGATAATCTCCCTGGCCAGACGAAACGTCGTCACGTTGCGATACGAGAAGTTTATCGCCCCGAGCTTCTTTGCCTTCACCCGCGCCTTCTCCATGGCTTCAGCCTCGGCCAGATTCATCGCCATCGGTTTCTCGCACAGCACATGACAACCGGCCTCCAGCGCCTTGATGGTAAGCGACGCGTGCGCGTAATTCGGCGTGCACACCGACGCCACGTCCGGTCTGGTTTGCGCAAGCAGACGATCCACATCCGTCTCCACCACCGCATCGGGAAAACGCTCTTTCCATCGGGCCAGAACGTCCGGCTTGATGTCGAGAAACCCCACAACCTTCATGTCGGGCTGGTTGTTGTACTGGTCCACATGATGACGGGCGATGCCGCCGGCACCGAGGATGACGTAGCGCAATGGCTGCATACGAGTCTCCTGAAGTCTTCAAAAGCTGCGGATACAGTCCGCCGAACACCCTTTGATACTCTCATCCTGCCGGGTCATCAACGCCGGCGGGGGGCGCGCCAGGGCGGCCAAAGCGGAGCGCAACCGCGGCCGCCGCGAGACGCGCCGCATCCCGTATGCTGTAAGTGCCCTGATGGAAAGGTTTTGCGCCAGGGAATCCCGGGCGGCATGTATCAGTGCCGCTGCGGTTCTCGACAGCTGCGGTTTTGGATGCGACAATATTGGTATTGAGGTAGTGGTACGGCGCCGGCGCGGCGCACGGGCGTTCGTGTTGCCGCGGGAGCCGGCGGATACTTGAAGACTGGCACGTGAACGTAAGCATCGTTCTGGAGCAGCCCCACAAGAAGCTGGCGCTTTTCGGCGCAGCCGACCGGCACCTGCGCATGATCCGCGAGGTTTTCGGGGTATCGCTGGTAAGCCGCGACGACGAACTGCATATATCCGGAGAGCGCGAACAGGTTGACAAGGTCGTGGCGGTTCTCGGGCGCATGCAGCGCACGCTGCGCCGGCAGGACTGGCTGACGGTCGAGGAAGTGGGGCTGGCCATCAGCGAAACCGTCGAAGCCTCGCGTCAGCAGTCCGGCGATCTCATAGACGTTTACGCGCGCGGGCGCATCATACGCCCGAAAACCCCCGGACAGCAGGCGTATGTCAGGGCCATGTGGGAACATGACCTGATCTTCTGCACCGGTCCGGCCGGCACGGGCAAGACCTATCTGGCCGTGGCGGTCGCCGCCAGCCTGCTGAAGCACGGCAAGGTGAAGCGCATCATTCTCGCCAGACCCGCCGTCGAGGCCGGCGAGCGGCTGGGCTTTCTTCCGGGCGACCTTCAGGCCAAGGTGAATCCGTATCTCCGTCCGCTTTTCGATGCCCTGCATGACATGATGGATTTCGACCAGGCCAAGCGGTTCATGGTCAACGACGTCATCGAGGTCATTCCTCTGGCGTTCATGCGCGGCCGGACGCTCAACGAAAGCGTGATCATTCTTGACGAGGCGCAGAACACCACGCCCGGGCAGATGCTCATGTTCCTCACGCGGCTGGGGCATGATTCCAAGATGATCGTTACCGGCGATACCAGTCAGGTCGATCTTCCCCAGGGCACAACCAGCGGTCTGACCGACGCCGTGGCACGTCTGCGCGGAATCAAAGGCATCGCCATGGTGTGCCTTGACAGGTCCGATATCGTGCGCCACAGGCTTGTTCAGAGCATCGTGAATGCGTACGAAAGGAATAAGAACGGCGAGGCGCCCGGCGCTCCGGCTGCCCCGCGCGAAGACGGCGCGGAAGCGCGCTGATACCTCGCCGGCGGGCGGCTGTGCCTGGCCGCGGTCGAAACGCCATCCGGCGGCATACGCATGTTCCGGGTTCAGAAACATCGCGCGCGACGCGAAGAAATCCGCCGCAACAGGCCGGAACTCGGTCTGGCCTGGCGGACGCTGCGCGAGTCTCTCAGCCCCGGCACGCTGCTGGCGGCGGTTGTATTCTGGGTGTGCGCGTCGGCCATATGCATGTTGCGCGACCAGGTCGTGCGCTACCGTCCGGGGCAGTACGTCAGGCACGACGTGTTCAGCCGCGTGGCGTTCGAGTCGCGCAACGTGGAGCTCGAGAACGAGCTGAAGGAACAGGCGCGTCAGGCCGCGCCCCGGGTGTACCGCAGGCTTGACGGAGCGTTCGCGGCGGTCGAAAAGGCGCTGGTGGGTCTTCCCGGAGCGGCGGGCGCTGGCGGCGGCTCCGGCGGCGCCATGCGCGCCTCCGACGGCGTCATCAGGGAGCTGGCGAGGCTTGCCGCCGACGCCGAGGCTTACGTTCAGTCCGTACGGCGCTACATCGAGCTGCTCCGCAAGCGCCGCGACGACGGGGCGCTGATCGTCCTGCCGTACTGGCAGCGCGAAGCCGACCTTCAGGTCCCCGAACGCAGATTCGCCAAGGTACAGGGCGGAGGCGGAAACGTTCACTTCATGACCGTGGAAGTGGCGCGCACCTTCGCCCGCAGACCCGGCGAACCGTTCAGCGAGCGTCAGCGGGCAGATCTTCTCGGAATGCTCCGGCCGCTGGCTGCCGACGTTTTCGGGGCAGTCCTGGCGGCGGACGTGGCCGCTTTGACCGTCGAAAACCTCCAGCCCACGCACGAGATCGACGAACAGCTCACCCGCGCGGAGCAGAAGGAGGCCGAAAACATACCGCTTACGGCCGCGCGCCGTCATATCGTCGAGCGCAGCGTGCTGGTGCCCAAGGACAGCTACATCACGCCCTCGTTGTGGCGCGTGCTTCAGGAAGAACAGCGGCATTATGCGCGCCAGATAAGACGCGCGGATTTCGCACGCTGGCTTGTTTCGCAGGCCGGCATGGCGGTTCTGATGCTGCTGGTGACGCTGGCCATCGGCGTGTACATGGGGCTGTACCAGCCGCGCGTGCTCCAGAATCCGCTGCGCGCCACAGCCCTGTTCGCGCTGCTTGCGGTCATGCTGCTGGCGGCGCAGGTGTCCGGCACCGACAGCGTTCCGCTTTTGCTGTTCGGGGTTGCCCCGACAATACTCGTTGCGCTGACGCTGACGACGGTGTACGACCACCGCGTGGCGATGGGGATAAGTACCCTGCACGCCGCCATCGTCACGCTGGTGCTGGGTCAGGAGGTGACGTTCTTCCTGACCATCTGGCTGGGGTTGCGGACGGTCTGCTTCCTGCTCGACGAGGTGCGCACGCGCGGCAAGCTGATCGAAGTCAGCGCTGCCACGGCTCTGGTGATGGCCGGGGCCACGGCGGCGCTGGGCGCCGTCGCCGCCGATCCGGTTCAGGTGGTGGCCTCCAACTGCCTTCACGCCGGCGCCGCGGGATTGTCTGCGGGATTCATAATGCTGGGCGTTCTGCCGTTCGTCGAACGGGCTTTCGGCGTTACCACGGCCATGACGCTGCTGGAGGTGGCCGACGTCAGCCATCCGCTTCTGAGGCGCTTGTCGATTGAGGCGCCGGGAACCTACGCGCACAGCTTCCAGGTGGCCACGCTCGCCGAAGCCGCCGCCGACGCCATAGGCGCCGATTCGCTGCTCTGCCGCGTGGGCAGCTACTTTCACGACATCGGCAAGATGCTCAAGGCCGAATACTTCTGCGAGAACCAGTTCGACGGGGCCAACCGGCACGTGAACCTTGCCCCGTCGGTTTCCATGCTGGTGATAGCCAGCCATGTCAAGGACGGCGTGGAACTGGCGCGCGAGTACAACCTGCCGCCGGTGCTTTTCCAGTTCATTCAGCAGCACCACGGCACCACCATCGTGGAGCATTTCTATCAGGAGGCGTGCCGCCGGCAGGAGCCCGCCGAGGAGGCGCGTCCGGCCGTCAGCGATACAGAATACCGCTATGCCGGGCCGCGTCCGCAGTCGCGCGAGTCGGCCGTCGTCATGATAGCCGACGCCGTGGAGAGCGCAGCAAGGGCGATGGTCGAACCCAATGCCGCCCGCATCGAAACGCTGGTGCATGAGCTGATAACCCGCCGACTGCTCGACGGCCAGTTCGGCGAATGCGACATTACCATGGGCGAACTCGAGCGCGTGGAAAAGGCGCTGGTAAAGACCCTGCTGAGCATTTATCACGGACGGCTCACATACCCCAGCACCGCCGCCACCACCGGCAGTCGGGGCGCCTCCGTCGTCAACAGTGCGTGATGTCCTCTCCGCTGCATCTTTCCATACGCGATCCCGACAGCCGGCGCAGGGCTTTTCTCCGCCGGCATATCCTGGCGGCCCATGCGCGCCTGAGCCCCGGGCTGCGCGAGCTGTCGGTGGCCGTGGTCGATGGCCGGACCATGTCGGACCTGCACCGCCGGTTCCTCAACCGGCGCGGACCGACCGACGTCATGGCCTTTGAACTGGACGCCGACGCGCGCGGGCGCGTTACGGCCGGCGAGGTTGTCGTATGCATCGACGTTGCGCGCGTTGCGTCGCGCCGCCGCGGCATCGCCCTCCGGCACGAACTGCTGCTGTACGCTCTGCACGGCATGTTGCACTTGTGCGGTTATGACGATAGAAACGCCGCCGACAGCCGGCGCATGCACGCCATGGAAGACGCCCTGTTGAGCGAACTCGGCATCGGTCCCGTTTTTGCGGGCCGCAACGTCCCTCGGCGCCGGCGATCGCGCGGAAACCCGGGAGGGGGGCCAACGTGATGCTGGCGCTGGTCATTTTCGCGGCGGCCGCCGGGTCGCTGGTGTTCACCACCCTCAGTTACTCGTTGCGCAGCTGCTCGCGCGCGCGGCTGCGGGATGCTCTTGCCGCGCGGGGGCGCTCGTCCTGGCTCGAAATCACGATGCAGCGCCGCGCCGAACTGGTCCTGGTCACGGCCGTATGCAGGCTGCTGGCCAACATCCTTGTCGTCATAGGCTGTCTGGGCATTCTCGACGACAAACCCCTTCCGCCGGCGTGGCGCTACGCTCTGGCACTCGCGCTGGCCGGCGCCATAAGCCTGTTCACGGCGGTGGTGGTGCCGACGGTGCTCGCGACGCATTTCGCCGAAAGCATAGTCGCTTCGTCGGTGCAGCTGCTGCACGTTCTGCGGCTGGGATTCGTTCCTCTGGTCAAGCTCATGTACGCCGTTGACGCCGCCGTGCGCCGCATCGCCGGACCTTCCGCCGCTCAGCCCGAACACATTGAAAAGGAGATTCTTTCCGTGGTCGAGGAGGGCGAAAGGGAAGGGCTGGTCGATGTGCAGGAACGCAGAATGATCGAATCGGTCATCCAGTTCCGCGACACGGTGGCCGGCCAGATCATGACCTCCAGGCCGGAAATCGTGGCGCTGGAACTGGGCGCGACGCTGGAAGAGATAAAACGCACCATCGAACGCACGGGGCATTCGCGCATACCCGTCTATGACGGCACGCTGGACCACATAGTCGGCGTGCTCTACGCGCGCGATCTGCTCAAGCATCTCGGGGAGTCGGCCGAGCAGTTCGACATACGCACGGCCATGCGCCCGGCCATGTTCGTGCCCGAAACGCGCCCGCTGCGCGAACTGCTGCGCGATTTCCGCGACCAGAAGGTTCATATGGCCATTGTCCTCGACGAGTACGGCGGCACGGCCGGGCTTGTCACGATAGAAGACGTGCTGGAAGAACTCGTCGGCGAGATAAGCGACGAACACGAACCGCAGGAGCCGGCCATGGTCAGGCGCGTCGGTCCGCTGGTGTTCGACGTCGATGCGCGCATGTACGTGGACGACGCCAATCGCCTCATGAAACTGGGCATACCCGAGGACGGCGATTACGACACCATAGGCGGATTCGTGATAAACGTCCTCGGCCGCATCCCGCCCGCGGGAACCGCTATGGAGTACCGTTCCGTCCGCTATGTCGTCACCGAAGCCGAACCCCAGCGCGTTAAACGCGTGCGCATCGAACTGCCGCAGCGGCCGCCGGCCGGGGCGGCGGGGCGTTGACCGCCATGGCCCGACAGGACATCATTACAACGGTGGATTTCCGGTTTCTCACAGATTTCTGGAGCGCGATATGAAAGCCGCAACAGCCGTCGCAGCATGCCTCCTGAGTTCCATCGTCGCGGGCCTCACCGGCTGCACCGCCGGCCGGCCGGCGCAACTGCTGGTGGAGTTGCCCGAGTTCTGCAATACCCCCGATGGCATGTCGCTTCAGCCCGACAACAGCATCATTCTGTCGGTGCCGAACTTCAACGACGAACGCCATCCGCCGCTGCTCATGAGGATAACCCCCGACAATCGCGCGGAAGTCTTCTATCGTTTCCCCACGCCGTATCCCGGGTTGCCGAAGGGCGTCGATCGCATCGCCCCCATGGGCATCGCCCGCGCACCGTCGGGCGACCTGTACCTCGCCGACATGCAGTACATGAAAGACAAGAACCAGAAGTCGCGCCTGTGGAAGCTCGTCGTCAGGGACGGCAGAGTCGAAAAGATGGTGCTCGTGGCGTCGGGCTTCAACGTGGCCAACGGCCTGGCCATACGCGACGGCTTCGTTTACATCACCGAATCGGTGCTCGAGGAGGACTCGCACCCGCTGACCAGCGCCGTGCTGCGGTTCAGGCTCGACGAAGAGGGCGTTGTGCTGAAGACCCCTCTGAAAGACGACCCCCACATCATCGCCACCTTCCGCAGCCACAAGGACCAGTGGCGCTTCGGCGCCGACGGCATCGCCTTCGACAGCAGAGGCAATCTGTATGTGGGCCTCTTCGGCGAAGGCGAAATCTGGAAAATAACCATGGACGCCGACGGACGCGTGAAGTCCAACACCCTTTTCGCGCGTGCGCCGGGGCGCATGATCAACTGCGACGGAATGTCGTGCGATCTCCGCACCGACAGGCTGTATGTCGCCGACTCCGCCGCCAATGCCATACAGGTGATACATCCCGACGGCACCGTCACCACTCTGTCGCAGAACGGCGATGTGGCCGACAAGCGCAGCGGGCTGCTGGATCAGCCCTGCGAGGCGCTGGTGCGCGGAGATACCGTGGTCGTATCCAACATGGACTGGCCTTTTCCCGGGTTCCGCAACCGCAGGTGGCAGATGCCCGCCACGCTGTCGGTTATACCCATAGATCAGCCGCGCAAGTGAACGGCAGGCGTGCAGTGCGCACGGGAGCCTTCGTCAGCCTGCCGGCGGGATGAGCCCGCGCGCGTCAGGCGGCTGCTTCCGCCGGCTGAAGTTCCCGGGCAAAGAACCGGCGCTGGAAATACAACGACACTTTCACCAGCGCCAGCATAACCGGCACCTCCACCAGCGGACCGATTACCGTCGCGAAGGCCGCCCCCGAGCCGATTCCGAACACCGCCACGGCGACGGCGATGGCCAGCTCGAAATCGTTGCTCGCCGCCGTCAGTGCCACGGTCGCCGTCGGGGCGTAGGGGGCGCCGATCTTCCTCGAGAAGTAGAACGTGATCAGGAACATGATCACGAAATACAGCGTCAGCGGGATGGCCACGCGCACCACATCGAGCGGCAGTTGAACGATCAGATTCCCCTTGAAAGAGAACATGACCACTATTGTGAACAGCAGCGCTATCAGGGTGACGGGACTGATGCGCGGAATGAAGACGTTCTCATACCACTGGCGCCCTCTGAGGGCCATCAGGCCGAAGCGCGTGATTACACCGGCGATGAAGGGTATGCCCAGGTAGATGAAGACGCTTCTGGCTATCTCGCCGATGCCCACGTTGACCACCGCCCCGGCCATGCCGAACCGCGGCGGCAGCAGCGTTACGAATATCCATGCGTACACGCTGTAGAACAGCACCTGGAATACGGCATTGAAAGCCACCAGCCCGGCCACCAGATCTCTGTCGGCCTTCGCCAGATCATTCCATACCAGCACCATGGCGATGCATCTGGCCAGTCCCACCAGTATCAGCCCTACGGCGTAGTCCGCCGGCCCATCAGGAAAACCATCGCCAGAATGAACATGACGATCGGACCCAGTACCCAGTTCTGAAAAAGCGACAGGGCCAGCACCTTCCGGTGTCCGAACACCGTTCCGAACGCCTCGTAGCGGACCTTCGCCAGAACGGGGTACATCATCAGTATCAGCCCGATGGCGATGGGGATGTTCGTCGTGCCGACCTGGAAATGCTGCTCGATGAACGACGCCGTCTGCGGCGCGAAATACCCCAGCCCCACGCCCACAGCCATCGCGAGGAATATCCACAGCGTCAGATAACGGTCCAGAAACGACAACTTACCGGAAATACTTTCGCTCATCGTTTACGGTCCTTTCGTCATCGCCCGGGCGCCGTGGTTCTGCCGGCCCGGCACATTGCCTCCAGCAACCGCATCAACTCATGCAGGCGCTGTCTGTTGGCACAATAGCAGATGCGCGGAGGGTCGATTTCGCCGCGAATCAGCCCGGCCTTCTTGAGAATCTTCAGATGCTGCGACACGGTCGATTGCGCCAGCGGCAGCTGCCTGCATATCTGGCCGCACACGCACTCGGTACGCCGCAGCAGCACGCGCATGATCTTCACCCGCGCCGGGTGCCCCAGGGCCTTGGCGAGCCGCGCGACACGGACGTCCAGCGCGCGTTGCGCGCCCGCTGGCCGGCGGCGTGCGCCGTTCACATGACGCCGCGCCCGCGGCGCTGTCGCAGCTATATCATCGTCCATCGTCGAACTACGATAGTGAGCCGCCGGCGCTGGTGTCAATGGCGGATCCGTGCGCAACAGCAGCGTCCCCGCGTGCTGCGTTGCGCTGTTGAGCGGAATGCCTGGGCCGGCTGCGGCCCGGCGCCGGCACAGAGCACGGACAACAGTTGCCATATTCCCGGCCGGCTCCTAAACTCAACTGTGGTTCGCTAGGGGTGTCCCGATTGCGGGACTGAGAGAAAACCCTTGGAACCTGATCCGGGTGATACCGGCGTAGGGAAGCGAACGCCCTTCAATGATCGGCCTGTCGTCGGCGTTACCCGGATGTTTACAGCATATGGTTCGGCCATGGCGGTGATGCCGGGCCGCGCCGCAGACAGCGCGAGGTCATATGTCGGACAGCAACAATAACGGCGACCGCTCATACGTTCTTCCGCCCATTGGCGGCAATCCCTCCAGCCGCGCTCTGGGCACTTCTCCGGGTTCGTTTGCCAATAAACCCCGTATTGTGCCCGGCAGGGCCGGCGCGCTGACGTTCAGCTCGCCGGACTCTCCGCATATGCCGCCGCCCAGCGACAAGACAGCATGGGATTTCATGCCGCCCGACTGGCGATGCCTCGACCGCCGGGATTACGAGCGGCCCGAGGCATGGCAGCCGCCGGAGGGTTTCCGCCCTTCCACGCAGCTGGATTATGCGCGCCTGGGCATAATCACCCCGCAGATGCGCCGCGTGGCCGAACGCGAGCCGCATCTGACGCCCGGACAGGTCATGCGCGAAGTGGCCGCGGGACGTATGGTCATACCCGCCAACCCCGTGCATCTGGGATTCAGGCTCGATCCCATGTGCATCGGCCGGGCGTCGCACACCAAGATAAACGCCAACATGGGCGCAAGCCCCGTGTCATCCAGCGTCGAGGAAGAAGTGGAGAAACTGCGCTGGGCCGAGCGCTGGGGAGCCGACACGGTGATGGACCTCTCCACGGGCGGCGACCTCGACCGTTGCCGCGAGGCCATCATCCGCAACGCCCGCGTGCCCATCGGCACCGTCCCCATATACGCCATGATCGTCGGACGGCGCATCGAGGACCTTACCCACGAAATCATACTCCGCGAACTCGAACACCAGGCACAGCAGGGCGTTGATTACTTCACCATACACGCCGGCGTTCTCCGCGAGCATCTGCCGTATGTCAGGAACCGGCTCATAGGAATTGTCAGCCGCGGCGGATCGATCCTGGCGCGGTGGATGATCGCCCACGGCCGGCAGAACCCCATGTACGAACTGTGGGACGACATCTGCGCAATACTCCGCCGCTATGACGTGATCGTCTCCATAGGCGACGGTCTGCGCCCGGGCGGACTGGCCGACGCCACCGACCGCGCGCAACTGGCCGAACTCCAGACGCTGGGAGAACTGACCGAACGCGCCTGGCGCAAGGGGGTTCAGGTGATTATCGAAGGCCCCGGGCACGTTCCGTTCGACCAGATCGAATTCAACATGAAGCTTCAGCGCCGGTTGTGTCATGGGGCGCCGTTCTATGTGCTGGGGCCTCTGGTAACCGACATGTTCCCCGGCTATGACCACATCACCAGCTGCATAGGCGCCACGGCCGCTGCGTATCACGGCGCCGCCATGCTGTGCTACGTCACGCCCAAGGAGCATCTGGGCCTGCCGCGCCGTGAGGATGTCAAGCAGGGCTGCATAGCCTTCCGTATCGCCGCCCACGCCGCCGACATCGCCCTGGGCATACCCGGGTCGCGCGACCGCGACGACCAGCTCACCACAGCCCGCGCTGCCCTGAACTGGCGCCGGCACATTGAACTGTCGTTCGATCCGGATACCGCCCGCGCGTATCACGACGAAGATCTGCCCGTGGATACCGACTTCTGCGCCATGTGCGGGCACGACTGGTGCGCCGTGCGCATCAGCAAGGAAATAAAGGAATTCGCCAGCGGCAAGGCATCCGACGCTCAGCCGCCGGCCAAAGCCATGCCTTCTCCGGGGCTTTCGCCGGAAGCGGCCGAACTGCTCAAATCTCGCGCCGCCGAGCCGGCGCCGCCCACCGGCGCACGCAAAGCGCCGTGTCACAGCGATCTGGTGCCCGACCCCGACGAAGCCCGGAAAATACAGTCGCGCGTCATGGGGCAACCCTGAGGGCGCTACAGGCGACGGGCAAGCGCCTCCGGCGTTTCCCGGGGTCTGCGCCGCCGCTCCGTTCATGGCCCGCAAAAGCGCACGCGCCCGGCCGGTTACCTGCCCGGCGCATCGCCCGGCGGCGGTGTGCCGGCCGCCGGCCTTGTGGTAACAGCCGCGGGCTGGCCTGTCATACGCCCCCAGCGCTCCATCATGCGCCGTCGCTCCTGTTCCGCCGCCGCCTGTTTCTCGGCTTTGCGGGTTTCCACGATCTGCCGCTGCTCCTCGGTAAGAACGAGCATAAGCTGCTTGACGGCATCATCGCTTCGCGGCGCTGTCTGATCGATCGTGCGGCGTTTCTGGGCCCACTCGCGCCAGGCCTTCACATCGCGCCCCCCGGCCTGCCCCAGCCGGCGCGCTTCCTCGTCAAGTTCGCGGTATTCCGCCTCGTGCTCTTTGCGCCAGCGTTCCTGCGCCTGTCTGACGCCTTCGCGTATGGCCTGTATCTGGTCCTTCTGTTCCATCGACAGATTGAAGTGCGGCGTCAGATTCAGCTCCTCCAGCAGTCGCACCAGTTCCGCAAACGGATCGTTCCAGAGCTGCAATGGTCCCGGCCCGACCCACCTGACAGCGCCCCCGGGCTCTCCGCCGACTTCGACTCTCACCGGACCCGCGCCAGCCGCCGGCTCGACGACGATCACCGGTGCCCGGCGTTCTTCGGCGCTCCAGACCGACACTGTCGCCAGAAGCATTGCCGCCAGCATGCTCATACGGGCGATACGCACTTCAGACATGACCTGCTCCCTGTTATTGACGGGCTGCCGGGCATGCGCTCGGCACTGTATAACATGCGCCTGCCCGCGCGGGGTTGCATCGACCGCGGCTTCCGCGCGCTTCGAGGATCAGCACATATGCCCGACGCACCTGCGGATTTCCGCGTTGTATGCCGCCGACTGGAGCAGGCCTATGGCAGAAGGCAGTGGCACCGCTGGGGCAGCGCAGTAAGCATACTGGTCGAGACCGTGCTGTCGCAGAACACTTCGGACCGCAACAGTTCCGCCGCGTTTCGCAAATTGTGGCGTACCTTCCGCTCCTGGAAGAGAGTCGCCGACGCTGCGACAGCAGAAGTTGAAAGGTGTATCCGCGTAGCAGGCCTCAGCCGCATAAAGGCCCCGCGCATTCAGAGAATCCTGCGCGCCATTCGCCAGCATCACGGTTCTCTGTCGCTGGAGTTTCTCGGCCGCATGCCGCCCGATGAGGCGCTGGAATACCTGCTGAAGTTCGACGGCGTGGGCCACAAGACTGCCAGCTGCGTGCTGCTGTTCGCCTTCGGCAAAGCCGTTTTCCCGGTCGATACCCACATACACCGCATTGCCCTGCGGGCAGGATGGATTCCGGCACGCACGACCGCCGACCGGGCTCACCAGTTGATGCAGGCCGTGGTCCCGCCGGATATCGCTTACAGTCTCCATGTGCTGCTGATAGCCCATGGCCGGCAGACGTGTCTGGCCCGACGTCCGCTGTGCGACAAATGTGTTCTACAGGACTTGTGCCGCACCGGAAGATCTGCCGTCACGTAAGTTATTGCAAGAAAAGTATTACCTGCAATATGCGTGCTCAGGAGATATATTCCCGCGATGTAACTTTACTTGCGACTGAGTCTCAGTTACAATTAGCCAGTAAAGAGGTGCTGTAATGCCGACCGAAGCCATCGAAATCCAGCAGCTTGCCGAACGCGAGTATAAATGGGGATTCGTAACCAACATAGAGGCCGAGTCCGCACCGCCGGGGCTGAATGAGGACACAATCCGGTTCATCTCGGCGAAGAAGCAGGAACCGCCCTGGATGCTTGAGTGGCGGCTGAAGGCGTATCGCCACTGGCTGACCATGAAGGAACCCCGCTGGGCCAGGGTCAGCTACCCGCCCATAGATTACCAGTCGATAGTGTATTACTCCGCCCCCAGGCAGAAGAAACGCCCGCAAAGCCTCGACGAAGTAGATCCCGAGCTGCTCAGGACTTACGAGAAACTGGGTATTCCGCTCAAGGAGCAGGAGATACTCGCGGGAGTGGCCGTGGACGCCGTCTTCGACAGCGTGTCGGTGGCCACCACCTTTCGGGCGAAACTGGCAGAACTGGGCGTCATCTTCTGTTCCTTCGGCGAGGCCGTGCGCGAATACCCCGACCTGGTGCGCCGTTACATGGGTTCGGTCGTGCCCTATTCCGACAACTTCTTCGCCACGCTGAACTCCGCCGTCTTCACTGACGGTTCGTTCGTCTATGTTCCCAAAGGCGTGCGCTGTCCCATGGAGCTGTCAACCTATTTCCGCATCAATGCCCGCTCCACGGGGCAGTTCGAGCGGACCCTTATAATCGCCGACGAGGGTTCATACGTGAGTTATCTCGAGGGGTGCACCGCTCCGCAGCGCGACGAGAATCAGCTTCATGCGGCCGTGGTGGAACTGGTCGCGCTCGACAACGCCACGATCAAGTACTCCACCGTCCAGAACTGGTATCCCGGCGACAGAGAAGGCAGGGGGGGCATATACAATTTCGTGACCAAGCGCGGCGCATGTCGCGGCGTCAATTCGCGCATCTCGTGGACGCAGGTGGAAACAGGCTCGGCCATCACCTGGAAGTATCCGAGCTGCATCCTTCAGGGCGACAATTCCGTCGGCGAGTTCTACTCCGTGGCTCTTACCACCAACTTCCAGCAGGCCGACACCGGCACGAAGATGATTCATATCGGCCGCAATACCCGCAGTACGATCGTCTCCAAGGGCATATCGGCCGGTCGCGGGCAGAACACCTATCGCGGGCTGGTGAAGGTCCTGCGCGGCGCTGACAACGCCCGCAACTACACGCAGTGCGACTCGTTGCTGCTGGGCGACCGGTGCGGCGCTCACACCACGCCCTACATAGATGTGCAGAACCCCACCGCCAGATGCGAGCACGAGGCGTCCACCAGCCGCATAGGCGAGGATCAGCTTTTCTACTGCCGCAGCCGCGGGCTGTCGCTGGAGGACGCGGTCAACATCATCGTCAACGGTTTCTGCAAAGAGGTTTTCCGCGAACTGCCCATGGAGTTCGCGGTCGAGGCGCAAAAACTGCTGGCCGTCAGCCTCGAAGGCAGCGTGGGCTGAAGCAGTGCAACGGTCGGGACAAGCAAACAGGGACACCACATATGGCTCTTCTGGAAATACGCAATCTTCACGCTGGCGTAAAGGATCGCGAAATCCTCAAAGGGGTCGATCTGACCATCGATACCGGCGAGGTTCACGCCATCATGGGCAAGAACGGGTCGGGCAAGAGCACGCTTGTGCAGGTGCTGATGGGCCGAGATACCTATCAGGTTACCGCGGGCGAGGTTCTGTATAAGGGCCGCAATCTCTTCGATCTCTCCACCGAGGAACGCGCACGCGAGGGCATTTTTCTGGCGTTTCAGTATCCCGTGGAGATTCCCGGCGTGAGCACCAGTTACTTTCTCAAGGCGGCGGTGAATGCCGTCCGCAAGCATCGCGGCCTGCCGGAACTCGACGCTGCCGCCTTCCTGCGCCTGGTGAAGGAGAAGATGAAACTGCTTCAGATGGACCCCGCTTTTCTGAACCGCGCTATCAACGAGGGTTTTTCCGGCGGCGAAAAGAAACGCAACGAGGTCTTTCAGATGGCCGTCATGGAGCCCACCCTGGCTCTGATGGACGAAACCGATTCCGGGCTGGATATCGATGCCCTGCGCATAGTCGCCGGCGGAGCCAATTCCATGCGCGGTCCCGACCGCGCCATCCTCGTTGTGACGCATTACCAGCGGCTGCTGGAATACATCGTGCCCGACAGGGTTCATGTCATGCTCGATGGACGAATCGTCAAGTCGGGCGGCCGGGAACTCGCCATCGAACTCGAAAAACGCGGTTACGACTGGGTGGAAAAGGAAGCCGCCGCACTGGTGTGACAACCGCTGCGGCCCGTGGCGCATGAGGCAGCAACAGGAGTACGCAGTGACGGAAATCCGACGTCAAACAACCATGTTCGCGGCCGATGGTCGTGGCGACGCCCCTCAGCCCCCGTTTCTGCGCAGGCTGCGCAAGACGTCGCGCGCGGTGTTCGATGCTGTTGGCCTGCCGACCACCGCCCACGAGGAGTGGCGCCATACAAATATCGCGCCCATCGCCAGAACGCACTTTGCCGCGGCAGAGCCGGCCGACGCCGATGTCGCCGGGCATCTTCTCGGCGAGTGCGCCGCCGCCGAAGCGGTATGCGTGAACGGATACTGGCGCCCGCGGCTTTCCCGAATGTCCGCGCTGCCGCCGGGAGTACTGCTTGTGAGCCTGCGCGAAGCCATCGATGGCAGCGCGACGCCGGTGCACGAGTTTCTCGGCAGACTGGCGCAGTTGGAAGACAGGCCCTTTGTCGCGTGGAATACTTCGGATTTCGCCGACGGCGTGCTGCTGTACATGCGGCGCGGGACGCGCCTCGACCGGCCGGTGCACTTGCTGTTTCTCGGCGCCGCCGGCGATGTGCCGGTCGTGTATCATCCGCGGGTGCTGATTGTCGCAGAGGAGGACGTCGAGGCGTCCATAGTGGAAACCTACGCGGGCAACGGCTCCGCAAGCCACCTGTGCAACGCGGTGTCGGAGATATTCATCGGCGCCGGCAGCCGCGTGGACCATTACCGGATGCAGCGCGAGCCGGCCGGGGCGTTCCACATATCGGCCACGGGCGTGGAGCTCCGCGAGGGCGCGTCCTTCGTATCGCATTCGCTGTCGCAGGGCGCGCGCATAAGCCGCAACGAACTGGAGGTATTTCTGCGCGGTTCGGGCGCCTCGGCCACGCTCAACGGTCTGGTCATGGCCGGCGGCGAACAGCTCGCCGACAATCACACGCTGCTGTCACACGAGAAACCTGGTTGCTACAGCCACGAACTGTACAAGCACGTTCTTGACGGACGCGCCACCGGCGTATTCAAGGGCAAGATTCTCGTGCATCAGGGGGCGCAGAAGACCGACTCGCGCCAGACCAGCAAGACGCTGCTTCTGAGCGATTCCGCGACGATGCATTCGCAGCCCGCGCTGGAGATATACGCCGACGACGTCAAATGCACGCACGGTTCGACCACCGGGCCGGTTGATGAAGAGGCCGTTTTCTACCTGCGCTCGCGCGGACTGGGTCTGGAGGCCGCGCGGCATCTGTTGACTTATGCTTTCGCGGCCGATATCACGCGCCGCATTCGCGTGGAGGCTGTGCGCCGGCGCATCGAGGACGACCTGGCGTCGCAACAGGGGCTGCCGCTCGACCTGCGCATAACCGATGCGGGACAGCACGATGACGCGGCTTTATGACACAACGCGCGACAGGCGTGTTGCGCCATCCGGCGCTGCGGATGGCCGCGCGCGGAAGGCGTTCGACGCCCGCGCCGTGCGCCGCGAGTTCCCCGCCCTCGAGCAGATGGTCAACGGCCATCCGCTGGTATATCTGGACAACGCCGCCACCACCCAGAAACCGCGCGCCGTGATAGACGCCGTCGCCGCCTACTATTCCTCCGACAACGCCAACATACATCGCGCGCCGCACACGCTGGCGCAACGCGCCACGGCGGCTTATGAGAATGCGCGCCGGACCGTGCAGCGCTTTGTCAATGCCGCCGACGAGCGCGAGATAATCTTCACCCGCGGCGCCACCGAAAGCATCAACCTGGTGGCGGCGACGTTCGGTCGCGCCAATCTCCGCCCGGGAGACGAAATCGTCATCACCGGCATGGAGCATCATTCCAATATCGTGCCCTGGCAGATGCTCTGCGAGCAGACGGGCGCGGTGCTGAAGGTTGTGCCGTTCAACGACGAAGGCGAAGTGCTGCTGGAGGAATACCGCAGAACGCTCTCCCCGCGCACCAGACTGGTCAGCATCGTGCACGTCTCCAATTCGCTGGGGACGGTGAATCCCGTCGCCGAGATGGTCCGCATGGCCCATGAGCGCGGGGCGGTTGTGCTCGTGGACGGGGCGCAATGGGTCGCGCATGCCCCGACCGACGTGCGCGCGCTGGATTGCGATTTCTACGCTTTTTCGGGACACAAACTCTACGGCCCTACGGGCATCGGCGTGCTCTACGGCAGATTGCAGCTGCTGGAGACCATGCCGCCGTATCAGGGCGGCGGCGACATGATCGAGTCCGTCACTTTTGAAAAGACGACCTACAACCAGCCGCCGCACCGCTTCGAGGCCGGCACGCCGCACATCGCCGGCGCCGTGGGGCTGGCCGCCGCCATCGATTTCCTGTCGCAGTTCGATTTCGAGGATATCCGGCGGCACGAAAGCGAGCTTCTGGCACTGGCCACGGAACGGCTTTGCGCTATTCCCGGCCTGCGGATAGTGGGCCGCGCGCGCCAGAAGGCCGGCGTGGTTTCTTTTCTTATGACCGATCCCCCCATGTCGCCTCTGGACCTGGCTGTCGCGCTTGATGCTCTGGGGATTGCCGTTCGCGCCGGACACCACTGCTGCCAGCCCGTCATGGACCGCTACCGCATCAGCGGCACGACGCGCATGTCTCTGGCGATGTATAACACCGTGGACGACATCGAGGCGCTTGCCGAGGCCGTTGCCGGCATACGCCGCGCCGCTGCGGCGCGCGCCGTTGCGGTGCCGTCCGGCGCCGGCGCAGCGCTGCGGTTTCCGGAACCAGCCGCCGATTCGCCCCAGTCGGCCGCGGACGAACTGGCCGAAACGTTCGACATGCTGGGAGACCGCGACGCGCGCAATCAGTACATCCTCGAACTGGGCGACAGCATCCCTCCCATGCCCGACGAACTGAAAACCGAAGAAAACCGCGTGCACGGCTGCATGAGCAACGTCTTTCTGGTGGGGCGGCGCCGCCCGGGCAGCGAGGATCGCCTTGATTTCATTGCGGATTCCGATGCCCACATCGTTCGCGGCCTGATCGGCATGCTCCAGAAGCTCTTCGCCGGGCAGCGCTGTGCCGACATACTGGCATTCGACATAGAGGGTTTCTTCCGGCGCATCGGGCTCGACCAGTTCGTGAGCACGCAGCGGCGCAACGGTCTGGCGGGCATGGTAGGCCGCATACGCTCGCTGGCCGCGGCCATCGGCAGCCGCCAGGAGGAGCGCAGATGACTGACCAGACGCGCAGTGAACCTCTTCGGCTCAGTCTGCCGGTGGCTTCGCCGCCGGACAGGGTTGAGCAGTTGCGCGCCGAGGCCACGGAAGATCCGGCATCGGGCCAGCCGAGCCTCGCTGCCATCGCCCACGCCAATCGTCCGCCGCGCACCGATATTCCGCCGGAATTGCAGGACCTGGAGCGCAGGATCGTCGAAGAACTGCGCAACGTGTATGACCCGGAAATACCGGTGAACGTGTACGATCTGGGGCTGATCTACGCCATCGACATATCGCCGGAAAAGTCGGTAAAGGTGAAGATGACTCTCACCGCGCCCGGTTGTCCGGTGGCCGGCATCATCGTCAGCGACGTCGAGAATCGCATCCGTGCCATACCGGACGTGAAGGACTGCATGGTGGAGCTGGTGTGGGACCCGCCCTGGTCCAGAGAGATGATTTCCGAAGCCGCGCGTCTCGATCTGGGGCTGTGAGTCCGGCGGCGGCCTGTTGTGCCGCGGGCACGAATGGTTGCGCCATGTTTCCGAAAGCGAGCCGCAGCGCCAGGCAGTTCCACATAAACGCCCCGACGCGGCCGAAGTGATCCAGGTCGAGCAGCTGGCGCATTGACTGAAATACGCGTCGTCATTCTCCTGCTCTCCTCCGTCATTGCCTCGCCCCGCACGTCCTCATCCCGGAGCCCTCCTTCGTCCTGCGCGAGCCCTCCTTCCTCATTCCCGCGCCCTCCTTCGTCATTCCCGCGCAAGCGGGAACCCGCGTCGGCCGTCGCAACTATTTCGCCCGCGGGCAGTATAATGCTCGTGTCCGGACGGCGCCCTCACCGCCGTGCCGGCGCATGATCAACGGGAGATGACTGCATGAAACTCGGTTACTGGTTTGCCGTGTGTGTTGTGACGACAGCAGCGATTGCATTCTGTGCGGATCAGCCCAAGAAGGACGACAAGCCCAAGCCCCCGCCTCCCAAGGCCTATCTGACGCCGGAGGAAGGCGGCATCGCCTTCAAACTCCAGGGCGAATACGAGGGCGAAGCGGAAGGAGGCAAACTTGGCGTGCAGGTCATCGCCCTCAAGGACGGTGCCTTCCGCGCCGTCATTTACGGCGGCGGTCTGCCCGGGGCGGGCTGGGACGGCAAGACGAAAACCGAAATAGACGGCCGCCTGCAGGGCGAAAAGGCCGTATTCACCGGCAAAACCAGCGCTTCCGCCGACGGCAGCGTGTTTGCCGGCACGACGGCCGACGGCAAACCGTTTTCTCTGAAGAAAGTCATGCGTCAGAGCCCGACGCTCGGCGCCAAACCGCCCGCGGGCGCCATCGTGCTTTTCGACGGCACGAACCTCAACGAGTGGAAGCCCGGCGCGAAGATGGACGACGAAAAACGCCTGATGGCTCTGAGCAATCCCACCACCGTCAAGGAGTTCAAGGACTTCTCCATGCACATAGAGTTCCTTCTTCCGTTCATGCCCGATGCTTCCGGGCAGGGCCGCGCCAACAGCGGCGTGTATGTCCAGGGGCGCTACGAGATACAGGTTCTCGATTCTTTCGGCCTGCGCGGCGCCGACAACGAATGCGGCGGCATCTACAGGAACGCCGCACCCCTGGTCAACATGTGCCTGCCGCCGCTGTCGTGGCAGACCTACGACATCGACTTCACCGCGGCTAAATACGACGGCGACAACAAGATCGCCAATGCCGTGATAACCGTCCGCCACAACGGCGTCGTGATACATGACAAACTCGAACTGAAAGGCCCGACGCCCGGCGGCCCGAAATCAGATCCCAAGAAGTTCCCCGAATCCACGCCCGGGCCGCTCTACCTTCAGAATCACGGCAACCCCGTGCTCTATCGCAATATCTGGGTGGTGCCGAAGTAACCGGCGCTGCTCACGGAACTCATCGGCAACGAACCGGAACACGCCATGTCGATGCTCAAAGTGCTTGCAGCGGTGCTCGTCGGGGCTGCTTCCGCGCACGGAGCGGCGGCGACCAGGCCGGCCGCGAAGGTGTGGCTGAAAGAAGATGATGCCCCGGCCGATTACCGCTACCAGGGCGAGTATGAAGGTACCGTCGGCCGGCAGAAATGGGGCGCGCAGGTCGTCGCGCTTGGCGACGGCAGATTCAAAGCGGTCCTGCTGGCCGGCGGTCTGCCCGGCGCCGGGCACGACGGCAAGACGCGCCGCGAAATACCCGGCCAGCTCGCCGGCGCCAAAGCCGTTTTCGATGCGGAGGGCTGGACCCTGAACATCGCCGACGGAAAACTGGCGGGAAAGACCGACGCGGGCGAGGAAATCGCCATGAATCGCGTCGTGCGCACCAGTCCCACGCTCGGCGCCAAACCGCCGCCGGGCGCCATCGTGCTTTTCGATGGCACGAACCTCAACGAGTGGAAGCCCGGCGCGAAGATGGACGACCGCGGCCTTCTGGCCGTCGGGGCGTTCACGAAACAGGACTTCACCGACTTCACGCTTCATCTGGAGTTCATCCTGCCGTTCATGCCCGCCAGCGGTTCCCAGGGCCGCGCCAACAGCGGCGTGTACATTCAGAACCGCTACGAAATACAGATACTCGATTCCTTCGGGCTGGTTCCGTCGAGCGGCGACTGCGGCGCCATCTACAGGCAGGTTGCGCCGGCGGTGAACATGTGCCTGCCCCCGCTTCAGTGGCAGACCTACGACATAGACTTCACCGCCCCGCGCTGGCAGGACGGCAGGAAGATCGCCAACGCCCGTGTGACCGTACGGCACAACGGCGTCGTCATCCACGACAACCGGGAAATCGCCACCAAGACCGGAGCCGGCAAACCCGAAGCCCCGGAGCCCGGGCCGATCCAGCTTCAGAACCACGGCAACCCCGTCTTCTTCCGCAACGTGTGGATCGTGCCGAAGTGAACGCGGCCCCGCGGCCTTCTTATGACGGGCGCGTCGCCGGCGGTGCCATGCGCGCGCGGTTCTTCGCTATCGCCGTCAGCAGTTCCAGCCGCCGCGGATGATCCGGCTCCAAATCCAGCACCATCTGCCAGTGCATCACCGCGTCAGCATAGCGGTTGGCCTCTTCGCAGGCGTTGCCAAGCTTGAGGTGCAGCGATGCGGTCTGCGGGCTCTCGCGCACCGCGCGGTTGAGATACTCGATGTATTTCGCCAGATCTCCCGCCTGATTGTACTGCTCGGCCACTTTCAGATACGCCTCGACGAGCATGGGCTGATACGCCGCTTTGTTCAGTTTTATCGCTTCGTTCAGCAGCGACAGGTATTCCTCGAGTTTTCCCACTCCGAAAGCGGCCTGCGCGTAGTAATGGAAGAACAGCGCCCGGTCTTCTTTCGGGATCAGGTCGCGCATCTGCCCGTACATCTGATATGCCTGCTGATAGCGCCCGGCATTGAGATAGATGTTGGCGCGCAGGAACTTCAGATCGGCGCGGTCTTCGATTCCCTCGGCCACGGCTTTGGCTATCTGATAGATGGCGGTGTTGGACGGGGCCGCGCGGAACATGTCTTTTCTGCCGGGAACCGGCTCGATGAGGTACCACTCGCCGCTTATGGTTCCCTCGCGGCCCGACTTGACCGTGACGGTGGATATCGTGCCGAAGTAGTTTCTCAGATTGAAGTACGCCGTTCCCAGTTTGTAGTGCAGGATGGCGCTCTTCATGCCCAGCCGCAGGGCGTTCTCGTATGCCTCGGCCGCCAGCGCAAAACGATTGCCCGCCAGGTATATGTTGCCCAGCTGGTAATGGTCTGCCGGGCTGCGGGGATTGAGGCGCACGGCTTCTTCGAAGTACTTGCGCGCCTTGTCGGGGTCGTTCATCTGATACGCCGCCTCGCCCAGCAGGTGATACGTCTGATACTCGTGCCTGTACTTCAGCAGCGGTTCGAGAACGGCGAGCACGGCTTTCCAGTCCTGCCGTTCTGCATGTATCTCGGCGAGGAACTGTCCGGCTTCCACGTGGTCGGGCGCCGCCTTGAGTATGGCCTCGAGCAGGGGCTGCGCCTCGGCAGTTCTGCCCGAGTAGCGCAGCGCCCGCGCCAGGTGCAGCCGGTAGCTCGTCTTGTTCGGGTCCTCGGCGCACGCCTGGCGCAGAAGCCTGATGGCGAGATCGTATTCGCGGCGGAACAGGGCGTCGCGCCCCTCGGCGAACAGTTTTTCCGCCTTCGATGCCTCGCCGGGCTGCGTTGCCGGCGCTGTCTGGGCGGCGCCCGGCGCGCGCAGCGCTGCGCCTGCCATCACCGTCGTCACGATCAGTATCGGAAGAAGTCTCATGGTCGAACTCCCGGTTTATCGTTCGTCGCCCGTTCTCCGCCGCGCGCACAGCGCCTCGTCTTCACAGCCGGTATGTCTTGATCCAGTTGATCTGCTCGCGTGCCTTGGCCGCCAGCGGTCCGTCGGCAAAGTTGTTCAGATAGTTCGTGTATGCGTCCATCGCCTCGACCCACTTGTTGAGGTGCTCATAGCCTTCGGCGATGGAGAACTGCGCCTGTCCGGCCCTGGGGCTGCGCCGGTAGTTGCGCAAAAAGGCCTTATAGGCTTCGACGGCCTCGGCCCAGTTGCCCGCGCGCTCGTGATACTGTGCTATCCGCCACGATGCCTCTTCGGCCACAGCCGTCCCGCTGAACTGGTTGACGATTTCCTTCCACGTGGCCAGCGCGGCGGCCGAATCCTTCAGCTGTTCGTCGTAGATGACGGCCATGCGCAGCAGGGCGTCGCCGGCCTTGTCGCCGCCGGGAACGCGCGAAGCGGCCGCATAGGCTTCCACCGCTTTCCGCAGAGCGGCGTTTATCTTGTCCTGACGGTCGGCCAGCTGCGCCGCCGAGAGCGTTTCCACGTCCTGCTGCGCCCTGGCCAGCGCCTGCTCGATGTTGGCAGTATTGAACATGAACTGGCCGGCGGCCTGACTGGCCTCTTCCAGCGACGCCTGTTCGTGTTTGCCGCTCTTTTTCAGCTCGGCGATCTTCCTGCCCATGCTGGCCTGAAGCTCATTGCGCTGTTGCACGACGTCGCGGTACGCCTCCTTCTGCGCACGCTCCTGGACAAGCGCGACCGTGGCCGTGCGCGTCAGTGTCGCCAGCTTCTGCGCTTCCTCCTCATAACTGCGCCCGACCATCAGCATGGCATCGTCGGCGAGGTTGCTGTCGGGATAGCGCAAAGCCATTTCGGTGAACGACTCGCGTGCCTTGCGCGTCTCGCCCATCGAAAGATACACGCTGCCCACGGCATACAGCGCGTCGTCGGCAAGATGGCTGGCTGGCCAGTTGGCGGTCACCTTGCGGAACTCGATGATCGCCTTCTGGTTGTTGCTCAACTGCTCCTGGACGATGCGGGCTATCTGGAATTGAGCGTCGAACGCCTTGCGCTGGTTGGCTTCGTCAACCAGCGTCTGATACCTGATCAGGTCCTTCAGCACTACTATGCGCCGCTGGGCTTCGCCGACCCTGGCATCTTTCGGATAGGCCTGCACGTATTCCTCGTATGCCGTCATGGCCACGCGCCACTGGCTCAGGTTGATCATGCAGTCGGCTATGGCCCATTTGGCTTCCTGCACCCAGTTGCCCGACGGATACTCGTTGATCACGCGCTGGTAGGTGCGTATGGCCTCCTGCCACGCCTCGTTGACCTGGTGTATCTGCCCCACCAGCGTCAGCGCGCGCCCGGCCTCCGGGTGGCGCGGGAAACAATCGGCGAAAGTTTCCAGAACGCTCAGTGCTTCCACCCACCGCTGCTGCTGCCTGAGCGCGGAGCCTGTCTGGAACACGGCGTTCTGGCTGTCGGTATCATTGCCGCCGCTGCGGAAGTTGATCTCCAGCAGTATTTCCACCGCGCGCAGCGGCCGATTGAGGTTGTCGCGGTAAACGGTGGCGATCAGGGGCGCCGCCTTGCGGGCCAGAGGATGCGTCGGCTCGTAATTGATCAGGTCCGACCATACGGCTATCGCCTCCTCGAAGTACTGGCGCGAGCGCAGTTCGTCCGCAATCTGCCACAGCACGTCGGGGATGGATGCCATGTTGGGATGGCCGGCAAACTCCGCCGCCAGCCTCTGAAGTTCCCTTGCTGCCCTGACGTACTGTCCGCGCGACAGAACCGGGCTTATGGCATCGACGGCCCGCGCCTGTGTCAGAAAACTCATGGCCAGTTCCCATTGCGCCTGACGGACCAGGTCGGTCATCTCCGTGAAGTCCGCGATGATGCGCGACAGTTGCGCGCGGGCATCGTCGAAGCGCCGGGAGGTTTCGGCGAGCATCTGTTGCCGCGTCTGCCCGGGCGGCAGGGGCTGGCTCGCCCAGCACAGCGTGTCGCGGGCGATCTGCAAGCGGATGTGCGGCATTTCGCGGTCGGCGGGGTAGTCGCCCACGAACCGGCGGGCAAGCGCCGCCGCCTTCTCCCACTGCGCCAGCGTCCTCCAGTGAGAGATCATCACCAGCATTTCGCCGCGCGCCTGTTCCGCGGTGATGGTGGATGGATATCTGTCACGGATGCCCTTGAGCGCTGCATACGCGGCGCTGAAAACGTCCTCGATGCGCTTCAGTTCCGCCTCCGACAGCACCGGCGGCGCGGCCAGCTGTTGTGCCTGCTGCTGCGGTTGCGATCGGTTTGCCGACACCGCCCACACCGTCGAACCATGCTCCTCGCGCAATTGAGCCACGCGCGCAGCGCGCTGGGCTTCCTGCTGCGTGATGGCGGCCAGCGCCGCGAGGTCGGCATCGCGCATGACGCTCAGCGGCTCGCTTGAGGACAGATCTTTGCCCGAAGCATCGCCGGCCGGCCCGGCACGCACTCCGGTGCGGGGTGGCATTGCCGGCGGCGCGGCTGATCCATCGACGATCTCCGCGGGCTTGTCGGCGCGGCCGGATATACCGTTGTCGTCCAGCCCGAAAACGGCTGAGCCAGCACCTGAGCCAGCACGGGTTTTTCCGGTTTCACCGGTGCCCCGCGTGGCAACGGGCGAATCGCGTTCGTCGCCCCTTGTGCGCGGCGGCGAGGTGAACGTCAGCGCCGTGAGCACCTGCCGCGCATGGTCGGGCAGAACCTTGCCGATGTGGCACATCGCCCGGGCAAACTCGATACGCTCCGGACGGTGCAGCGTCACGCCGGCCGTCAGCATGTTCCCATACACGCTGCCGGCGGCGTCCCATGCGTCGATGCGCGCGTACTCCAGCGCTATGGCGGCGATCTTCTGAATCGCGTCGGCCGCAAGAGGGCTGCTCGTCCGGGCCTTTATGAAAGCGCTGTAACCGGCGATCGCCGTTGCAAAGTCCGGACTGATCTGCGCCGGCGGGGGAGTGTCGGGCTTATTTTCCGCCAGCGATTTCGCAAGCGATGCCCGCGCCTTTGCCTCCAGCGCTGCCAGCGCCGCGAACTCCGCTCGCTCGGCCAGTCCTGCGGCGCCGGGCGACGCCTGGGCAAAGGGCTTCTGTCTGGCCGCAAATGCCGCAAAGCCGCGGTAAATCTCGCCGGCCGTGTCGAAAGCCTTATGCTGCTCGTAAGTGCGCGCGATGTTGAAGACCGCCTCCGCCGCCTGGTCTATATGCGGACTGGCGGGATATTCCGCGATGAACTGCTGATATGCATCGATCGCCGCCCTGTAGGCGGGCGTCAGCGTCAACCGGCGCGGTCCGTCGTACTGCCTGGCCATCTCCTCCAGTTCCCGGCGGGCCATTTCCTGCCGCAGGTGCGCCAGCTGAAGCGCCGCGAACGCATTGGCCGCCGGCACCACCATCGCCGGCCGGGCCATTATGGCCTGCTGGGCAACGTCGAAGTACTCCAGCCGGCGATAGTGCTGGATAATGCTGTTCCACGTCCGGCGGATATCGACTATCAGCGGGTCGCTCTCGCTCAAATCGGCCTGAAGGACGTAAAGCTGTTCCAGCACGCGCGAAAGCCGTGGGTCGAGGTTTCGCGGCGGCGCCGCGCCCGTCGCAAGCAGCCGCTCGTGTTCGCCGATTACCTCCGTCGCCCGCAGGTGTGCCGCCGCCAGACGCAGGTGTTTCTGATACGGCTGCGGCAGCGGTCCGGCCAGCTGACCCAGCATCTGCTCGGCCAGCGCGTAATGTCCCTGCGCCGTCCACGGCTTGAGATGTTCCGTCAGTTTGCCGGCCGCCTTGCCGGCAAGGGCCGCCTGGCGCGACAGCAGCTGCGCAAGTGTCGCCAGCATCTGCTGCTGCCACGCCGAAAGCTTTGAATTGGCCGACAGATTGCCCGAGCGCGTGTTGTCGGCAAACTCGCCGCGCGCGGCGGCATCGAGCAGGTCAACGTGCCGCCACGCCGCCTCCATCCAGCGCGCGCTGTCCGGACGGATGGCCGCAAGCAGCATGGCGCTGACGTTCGCTGCCAGTCCGCGCGAAGGCGCTTCTTTGAGAGCGGCGCACTCGGAAATTATTGCGTTTATTGTCGTTATGGCCTGCTGCGCCGCGGCATCCTGCGCGCAATTCGCCGCCGGCAGCGCTATCGCCACGGCCCACGCCAGCGGCGGCTTCAGCGATGTCGGAATGCTCGGCCAGGCGACATTTGCCGCCAGTTGCCGCACCCGCTCGGCCAGCGCCGCACGTTCTTTCCACGCTCCCTCGTGCGGATACTCGGCATCTATCGCGTCAAGCGCCGCTACCGCGTCCGCCAGAGGACGCGGAAGATCCTGCTTCAGGTCTGCTCCGGCTCTGGCGGCCATGGTTCGCGCCAGTTCGCTCAGCGCAAGTTCCGCCCGACAAGCCGCCGCCGCCCGCAGCGCGATAAGCCTGCTCGAGCGCGGCAGGTCGCACCGGAGAAGCGCATCTATCGCGGCAGCGGCCGCGCCGTGGGCGCCGGTTTTCGTATAGCGCGCGTCGATGTGGCTCAGCAGCCTTCCCGTTAACGCCTCGGCGTCGGCCGGCCAGATTACATGCCTGTACACCTCGGCCGCCGCCGACAGCACCGCCAGGTCTTCCTTTGCCGGCGCGGCATCGGGCGCAACCGGCGCTGCCTGTGCGGCCAGCGCCAGATACGCATCCACCAGCTGCCGGCGGGCAACGCCTGCCATTGGAGGCCGGGCGTTGGACGCTATCCATTTGGCAAGCGCTTCGGCACGCTGCGGCGTCGGGCCGATACCCAGTTCAGCAACGATCAGCTCATATTGCGCCGCGACTGCCGGCTCGCCGGCGGCGTAGTCCGTCGTCACCTTGCGCAACAACGCCAGACCATCGGCGGAGTATTCACCCCGCATTCTCACATACGCCTGCCCCATCAGCAGCGTCGTCCACGCCGGATCAGCCTGCTTCGGATACCGCACGAGCAGATCATGCACCGTCGCCACAGCCTCGGGCGCTCTGTTCAACCCCACCAGCGCAGCAGCCTTCTGCGTCATCGCCCGCGCCCGCTGTGCGTCCGTAAGCGCCTTATCGTCAAGCAAGTTATCCACGTGGCGAAGCGCGGCGTCGAACAGCCGCTCGCGCAGCAACACATCCACCAGCGCCGCAGCGCCATCCACCCGCGCCAGTTCGCCGCGCAGCGCCGCAAGCATCCTGCCCGCATATGGTTCCTTCGGGGCCAGCTGAAGCGTGGTTTTCCACGCCTCCATTGCTTCATCGAGCAGGCCCAGTTCATAACTGGCGCGCCCCAGCCACAGGAACACTTCCGGATTCTTCGTGTCGGTGCGCGATGCAGCCAGAAAATGTTCCCGGGCTTTCTCGAATTGTCCGGCCGCGAAAGCCTGTCGGCCGGCGTCGAACGCAGCCCTGGCCTCGGCCTGTGCCAGCGCAGAGGTCCCCGCAAACAGCACGCCGACGACGGTTGCCAGTAAAAGCAGACGTTTCATATGGTGCTCCTGCTGCTGTTGCCAGCGCATTAAAGCCCGCATGCCCTTTAGACATCGACACATCGGATAAGTTCCGTCCATTCCCGAAAATGAGCCGCTGGTGGCTGTTTGACAGAACACGACGTCTGCGGTAACCATAATGCCGTTTCGCACCGATCTTCACGGGAGATGACCGCATGCGCTGCAAAGTTACGACGTTTTTCCAGGTCCTTCTGCTTTCCGTCACCATCGCCTTCGCCCAGCAGCAGTCTGCGCCGGCAGGTCTGCGGCTGCCTGCCGTCTTTGGCGACAACATGGTCCTTCAGCGCGGCATGCCCGTTCCCGTGTGGGGGTGGGCCGACCCCGGCGAACAGATTACCGTAACCTTCCGTCAGCAGAAGAGAACCGCCACCGCCGCCCAAGATGGTCGGTGGATGCTCAAGCTCGATTCCCTCGAACCCGGCGGGCCGTTCGAACTTTCCGTCGCCGGCAAGCAGGCCATCACTTTCAAAAACGTCCTCGTCGGCGATGTGTGGATCTGCTCCGGACAGTCCAACATGGAATGGATTCTGAAGAACACCAACGACGCCCAGGAGGAAATCGAGAGGTCAACCAACCCGCACCTGCGCCATTTCGCTGTGAAAAAAGCCGTGGCCGACGCTCCTCAAACCGATTGCACCGGTTCCTGGCAGGAATGCAATCCCAATACTTCGCCCACGTTTACGGCCGTCGGCTACTATTTCGGCCGGAAACTTCAGAAAGACCTCGGCGTGCCCATAGGCCTGATCCATACATCCTGGGGCGGCACGGCCATAGAGCCCTGGACCAGCGTAAAGGCCATGGAAGCCGACCCGGAGATCAAAGCGGCCGTTCTCGACGCCTGGTCGGCGCGCGTCAAACAGTACGAAGCCGATCTCAAGAAATGGGAAGAAGCCGCCGCTGCGGCCAAACGCGAAGGCAAGCCCGTTCCCAGGAAACCGGGCCTCCCTATGGCACCGGGCGCTCTGTACAACGCCATGATCGCGCCGCTTATCCCTTACGCCATCACCGGCGCCATATGGTATCAGGGAGAATCCAATGCCGGCCGCGCCATCCTGTATCGCAAGCAACTGCCCCTGATGATCAAGAACTGGCGCGACGACTGGGGACAGGGCGAGTTCCCATTCCTCATTGTATCGCTGGCCAACTTCATGGCCCGCAAAGACCAGCCCTCTGATTCCGCCTGGGCCGAACTGCGCGAAGCGCAGGCCATGACTGCCGCCTCGGTGCCCAAAGCGGGTCTGGCGATTACCATCGACGTGGGCGATGCCAAGGACATACACCCGCGCGACAAGAAAACTGTGGGCGAACGGCTGGCGCTGGCCGCTCTTGCAATAGCCTACGGTAAGAACATCGTTTACAGCGGTCCCGTCTTCGAATCCATGAAGATAGAGGGCAGCAGCGTGCGGCTTACGTTCAAGCATGTCGGCAGCGGCCTTGTGGCAAAAGGCGAGTCGCTCAAGGGCTTTGCCGTTGCCGGTCAGGACCGGCAGTTCCACTGGGCCGATGCCCGCATCGAGGGCAACAATACGGTCGTACTCTCGTGTAAGGACGTGCCGCAGCCCGTGGCGGTGCGCTACGCGTGGGCCGACAATCCCGAGTGCAACCTCTACAACAAGGAAGGTCTGCCGGCGGTTCCGTTCCGCACCGACGACTGGCCGCGCCAGCCGGCACAGCCCGCTAAATAACCCCGAAGGGGGACATCCCACCTTTTCGGCGGTGGGTTCAGTGCCCCTTTTCGCGCACCAGAAGAGCGTGCAACGGAGAAAACGATGTGATGTCCTCCCTGGGCTTTTCCGGAGGGCCATATGTCCAGACGCTTCCCGGCATGCGTGGTCATTCTGGTGGCGGTTCTGATTTCGACCGACGCTTCCCACGGCGCAACGCCCCAGCAGGTCGAATCGGCCATCAAACGCGGCGTTGACTGGCTTTTCGCCAGACAGAAGGATAACGGCACCTGGGAAGAGGTCATGCAGCCCGACGGCCCCGACTGGGATGTCAAAGGCCGGCAGTGGGGCGGCCTTACCGCCATTGCCACGTATGCCCTGCTGGCCTCCGGTCAGAGCCCGCAGAACGAAAAACTCCTTAAACCCATAGCTTTCCTCAAACAGGCCGAAATAGTCGGCACCTACGCCCTGGCCATGCGCTGTCAGGTGTGGAACCTGCTTCCAAGGTCTCCCGAAAACCGCATACTCTTCGCGCGCGACGCCCGGCTGCTCGCTTCGGGCGCCAAGACCGAGGGCGATGCCCGCGGCCTGTTCAACTACTGGGCCGATGGTCCCGGCGGACGCTACGACCACAGCTGCTCCAACTACGGCGTGCTGGGGTTGTGGGCCTGTGCCGAAGCTAATATCGAGTTCCCCATCGGCATGTGGATGGCCTTCGAAGAAGCCTGGCGCCGCCATCAGCTCGAAGACGGTAGCTGGTCTTACATCTTCCAGGGCGGCGAACGCGAGAGCCGCGGTACGCTGTCGATGACCAGCGCCGGCGTGGCCACCCTGTTCATCACCCAGGACTATACCCGCCCCAACGTCGGCCTCAACTGCGAGGGCGTGCCCGTCGATCTCGGGCTGATGGTGGCCATGCGCTGGATGGCCGCCAATTTCAACAAGTTCCGCGAACACTACACCCACTACACGCTTTACAACATTGAGCGCGTGGGCGTCGCCAGCGGCCACAAATACATCGGCGACGTCAACTGGTATGAAGTCGGCGCCGACTACCTGGTGCAGACCCAGCACGAAGACGGCGGCTGGGGCGATATCCCCAGCACGTGTTTTTCAATCCTGTTTCTGGTGCGCGGCCGAGCGCCGGTGATATTCAATAAACTGGAGTATGAACTGCCGCAGAAGGGCTCCTCAAAACCCCGCCCGGCCGCGTGGAACAACCGCCCGCGCGACATCGCCAACATCACGCGCTGGATCGGCCGCCAGATCGAACGCGACCTCAACTGGCAGATCGTCAACCTCAAAGCCCCCGTCGAGGAATTGCACGATGCGCCGGTGCTGTTCATCAGCGGCAGCGAACCGCTGGAGTTCTCTCCGGCCGATCAGGCCAAACTCAAACTATACGTCGAGCAGGGCGGATTGATACTCGGACACGCCGACTGCGGCCGCAAACCCTTCGCCGATTCCTTCCGCAAACTGGCCTCGGCCATGTTCCCCGACTACGAGATGCGCGAATTGCCGCCGCAGCATCCCATCTACACCAGCCAGCAGTTTCACCGTTCGCGCTGGAAATCTTCGCCGAGCGTGCTGGGGCTTTCCAACGGCGCGCGCGAACTCATGCTGCTCATTCCCGCCGCCGACCCCGGCAAGGGCTGGCAGGTGCGCGCGTTCGAGGGCCAGGAGCGCTCGCCCCTGGCCGAGCTCGCCGCCAACATCGTCCAGTACGCCGTTGACAAACAGAACCTCCGCTTCAAGGGCGAACGCACCGTCATCGCGCGCGACCCGAAAATCGTTCCCTTCCGCACTGTCCGCGTGGCGCGCCTCCAGTACGCAGGCATATGGGACCCCGAACCCGAAGGCTGGCGGCGGCTGCCGATCATCATGCACAACAACTACGCCGTCACGGTCCAGCCGCAGACCGTGAAACTGGGCACGGGGGCGCTATCCAGCCAGTTTGCCGCGGCTCACCTTACGGGCACGGCCTCGCTGCGCCTCTCCCAGCGCGAGCGCGATGAACTCAAAGCGTACGTCGAAAGCGGCGGCACGCTCATCATCGATGCGTGCGGCGGAAACGGCGAGTTCGCCATCAGCGCCGCGGCGCTCGTCAACGACCTGTTCCCCGGCAAACCCATCGCCACCCCGTCCACCGCTCATCCGATGTACTCCGTCGCCGCGCCGCCGATAACCTCGGTGGCCTATCGCCAGTTCACCACACGCCTTCTCGGGCGCTCCGTCGCGCCGCGCATCCGTACGCTCGATCTGGGCACGCGCACGGCCGTTTTCCTCAGTCCCGAAGACCTCAGCGTCGGTCTTGTCGGACAGCCCATCGACGGCATAGTCGGCTACGAAAGCGCCTCGGCCACGGCCCTCATGTCGCACATGATCCTTTACGCCGCCGGCATACGCCTCAGCGCCGAAGACATCGCCAGCATCCGCACCACGGGCCGGCCCGCAACGCGCCCGGCAACACAGCCCGCCACGCTTCCCGCAACGCGGGCGCTGGTCGCGCCGGCCGGAAAATAGCGGCCACGCGTGTTCGTACGCCGTTGTCGGGGCCTGCGCGCGCCGCCGCGAACCCGGTTGCCGCCTTGCCGGCCCGTGCCGCATATCCGCCTTGTGCCGCATACGTCCGCCGCTATAATCCGCCGCCGTCTTTCCCCGAAAGGACGGCAGCATGCGCATAGTCCGCTTCGTCTCCGCAGGTTCCGTTTTCACCGGCCAGCAGATCGACGACGCTTTCGCCGCACGCATCGAGGGCGACATATTCGGCCGATACAGCATCACCAGCCAGGTCCTCCACATCGACAAACTGCTGGCGCCCGTCGTGCCGACCGACATACTGTGCATCGGCCTGAATTACCGCGAGCACGCCATCGAAAGCGGCCTGCCGTTTCCGCGGAATCCGGTTCTTTTCATCAAGTCCGGCAATACCCTCAACAACCCCGGCGATCCCATCTTCATCCCCCGGCTCAGCACACAGGTGGATTATGAATGCGAACTGGCCGTGGTCATCGGCAGAACGGCCCGCAACGTTCCCCGCGGCAGCGCCCTCGAATACGTCTTCGGCTACACTGCCGCCAACGACGTCTCCGCGCGCGACTGGCAGACCGACCGCAACCTCGGCGGCGGCCAGTGGGCGCGCGGCAAGTCGTTCGACGGATTCTGCCCGCTGGGTCCCTGCATCGTTACCGCCGACGAAATACCCGACCCCAACTCCCTGCGCCTGCGCACCATCCTCAACGGCAACGTAATGCAGGACCACACCACCGCCGACATGATCTTCGACGTGCCGGCGCTTATTGAAAGCCTTTCCAGCACGATGACCATCCGCGCCGGCACGGTCATCCTCACGGGCACCCCGCAGGGGGTGGGATTCGCGCGCAAACCGCCGGTCTTCCTCAAACCCGGCGACACCGTCGTAGTCGAGGTCGAACGCATCGGCCGACTGGAAAACCCCGTCGCCGCCGAATGAGCGTGCCGGAAAGGCGAACGGCCCTGCGCGTGCGGGGGATGCGCTTGCGCTCCGCCGCCATTGCACTTTGCCCGCGGATGCTTATGATATCGCTCCCATTGGAGGGCGGGCAGGGTCCCGCCGTCTGATGAACACCCGCAACTGACATATCAGAAAGGACATCGCATCATGCCCGAAAAGAGCGTCTCTCAGGATTCCTTCGCCACCGAACAGAAAAAGGAATACAAAGGCCCCAAACTGCGCGTGGCCATCATCGGCTGCGGCGGCATATCCGAGCTGCATATACGCATCCTCCAGCGCATGCCCGAAGTGGAGCTGGTCGCCGGCGTGGATATCAAGCCCGAGCGGCTCAAGCTCATGAACGAAAAGTACGGCTTCACCAATCTCTACGCCGACTGGAAGAAAATGCTCCGGGAGATCAAGCCCGACGCTGTCTCCGTCTGCACCCCCAACGGCGTCCATGCCCCGGCCGTCATCGACGCCTGCAACGCCGGCTGTCATGCCATTACCGAAAAACCCATGGCCATGAATCCCGCCGAATGCGAGCGCATGATCGCCGCCGCCGAAAAGAACAAAAAGAAACTCGCCGTCGGATTCCAGTATCGCTATCACCCCGCCACGCAGTTCCTCGTTCGCGCCCGCGACGACGGCCAGTTCGGCAAGGTCATGTTCGTGAAATGCCAGGCTCTCCGTCGCCGCGGCATACCCAACTGGGGCGTCTTCGGCCAGAAGAAACTCCAGGGCGGCGGCCCGATGATCGACATCGGCGTCCATGTGATGGAAATGGCCCATTACACCATGGGCCGCCCGAAACCCGTCGCCGCCTCCGGCAATACCTGGACGTGGATGGGCAATAAGCCCTCCAACGTGGTATCCATGTGGCCCAACTGGGACTGGAAAACCTACACCGTCGAGGACCTGGCCATCGGCCAGATACGCTTCGAAAACGGCGCGATCCTTCAGGTCGAGGCCTCGTTCGTCGCCCACATCGAAAAGGACGTCTGGAACTTCTCGCTCATGGGCGAAAAGGGCGGCTGCAACTGGGACCCGCCCATGATCTTCCGCGACTCGGCCGGCACCATGATCAACTGCGTGCCGGGCTGGCTGTCTCCCAAGACCGATTTCGAAACGCTTTTCGATCTGAAACTCCGCAACTGGGTGGATGCCATCCTCAAGGGCACGCCGCTTGAAGCTCCCGGCGAGGATGGGTTGACCGTCCAGAAGATGATCGACGGCGTTTACCGCTCGGCCGAGGCGGGAAAAGAAGTCGCCATACGCTGACGCGGCGCGATATCACTGCGACGAGAGCGCTCTTAAGAACCGCATCATGCTGCGGCGCAAACGTCCGCGCGGGCTCGGGCTGCGCGCGGCAACGCCCGTGCCGGGCCGCGCCGCCGGACGGCGATGAATGCCCGCTGCGTGCGGGGGGATGGAGCGCGAACGGTCCGGCGCCTGTGCCGGCGTCTGACCTTCCTCCCGCATGCGTGCGAATGTAAGGGGGGCTGCTCTCTATATCCCCCCGCCTGCGGGGGGATGTAAGGGGGGCTGATACGCATCTCGCGCACACGATCACCGAACGCCGACGACCCAGCCTCTCCCAACCCTCCCCGCATGCGGCGAGAGAGCAGACTCGCCCCCGCGCGCATCCCCCTTCCTCATTCCCGCGCCCTCCTTCGTCATTCCCGCGCAAGCGGGAACCTACGGCGGCCAGGATGGCCGTGTTTGCAGGCACTACCGCGCGCGTCCGCGGGGATGCAGGCTCTCCTCTCTCCTTTCTCCTTTCTCCTCTCTCCTCTCTCCTTTCTCCTTTCTCCTCTGTCCTCTCTCCTTTCTCCTTTCTCCTCTGTCCTCTCTCCTCTCTGCTCTCTCCTCTCTCCTTCCCGCCTCGCGTGCGCGGAAACAGTGATGCGTCCTCCTTATGCCGGCGCACAAAAGCCCGTAGCCGTTGAAAAAGCAGGAGTGTCCCCCTTACGCCGCGCATAAAACAGCGAAGGCCGGTTGATGAACCGGCCTTCGCGGGTGTTTCACAATGACGGGCCTTTCGGCGTTCAGATGCTCGCCGTCCGGCGATGACGCCGCCAGTTGATGAAGCCCAGCATCGCCAGACCGGCTATGCCCAGCAGCAGGCCCGACGGCTCGGGTACCACCGCGAACTGGCTGTTGTGGTTTACCACCGCCCAGACCACGTTGTTTTCGATGTCCACACCGTAGTGGCCGAGCGTCATATCGCCGTTCCACGGGCCGATGCCCATGAACTTCACATCCTGCTGGCCGAAGTTCAGCGACACCGCATTCACCCACCAGTCGTGGTTGGAGCCGGTGCCGCCAAGCTCTCCGTCCGCGCCGAGATACAGCGCCCCGAGGAACAGGGCGCCGCGCTGCGCCAGCTGCTCTTCGCTCATCTCATAAAGGACGGGTATCAGCCTATCGTCATACGACATCTGGAGCACGAAGACGTCAGTCTGCTGATTGCCCTTGCCCGCCGGCGCGATTCCCGTGAGATCCAGCACATCGCTCAGCAGGCAGTCCGCCTCGTTCAGATATCCGTCGTTCGGAACGCGCGACCGCCACTTCATGCTCACGACGGCGTTGGGGTTGCTGGCGGTACCGGCGAGTATCACCGCTTCGCTGCCCAGCAGTGGCATTCCACCGCCACCGCCGCCGCCTTCCTCGCGAGCCACCTTCGAACGGAGCCCGGCGTAGCTCGGCCCGGCAATGCCCGTCTGGGCCGGCCCGAACTCGCCATAGTTATTTGTGCTCTTTGCGGTCGCCTCGCCAACATGCGCGACGTACGGCACGTTCACGTCGGGATACGTGCCTTCGCCCGGCAGACCGAGCCCGCCGTTTTCCGCGGTAACTACCGGTATCGCCGCCGTGCCCGTACCGCCGCCCGATACCGTCACCTGGAAGTTCTTCGCGAGGCCCTCGATGTTGGTGTTGAACAGCGTGCCGCCCACCAGCACGTCGGTCTTCTCGGCATGGGTGCCCGGGCTGTCGAGCAGCACGACGCCGCTCAGGTTCACGCTGCGCCCGGCAAGGAACTGCGCGCCGCCGAGATCTACCGGCAGCACCTGCGTGGCATTGATGGACACCTGGCGCTTCTCAACCGCCTCGGCGTTGTAGTTGACCACCACGTTGGCGTAGGTGCCCTCGCCCGGCAGCCCTTCAGGCGTAACCGGCAGCGAAGCCCACTGGCCGCTGTTCTGCACGTTCGGGGCCGACCCTGCCACCGGCAGCGACACGGTCATCGGCCCGTTGAACAGCTGCCCGTTGACCGTTATGCGGGTCTTCTCGCTGTCCAATCCGGTCGTCGAGAAATCGGCGTTGTACGTGCCGCTTACGTCCGTGCCCTTGATGACGCGGCCGAGGTTGACCGGTCCGGCCGTCACGACGCGCTGCTCAACCACCGTGCCGGACACGTTGATGATGGCGTTGCCGTTATCGCTGCCGCGGCTGACACCGCCGGAGGTGGTGGCATCGTTGTCGATGATCACCTGGCCGCTGCGTGCGCCGACGGCGCTGGTGTCAAGACCCACCGGGACAGGAATCACCAGCGGCTCGCCGGCCGAGATATTCAGCGGACTTGTGCCGCCGTATGTTGCCGCGCCGTTGGTCGTTACCGTGGCGGTGGTGGCATCGGCGCCGTTCTTATTGAGGTTGACGCTCGTGCCCGTGGCCGAGCCTTTCATCACGCGCCCGAAATCCACGGCCGTGCTGGTCTGCTGCATCGACTCCGTCGGCTCAACCGGGCCGACCCAGAGTTTCGAGGTGTTGCCGGTGATCAGCTGCGAAACGGTCACGACGACATTCGCGCCGATCTGGCTGGCGCTGGATATCAGATTCGTTCCAGCGACACCGTTGCTGTCGTCCGTGTTGCCGTTGGTCAGGCCCTTGATCATCACGCCGCCGTTGCTGGCGCCACTAGTGTAATACAGGTTCAGCTGGACCTGACGGTTGAAGGGCCGTGCAGCGTCATCAAGATCAAGAGCCGTGAACGTAACCGTACCCAGCTGCACCCAGGTGTCGCCCACGCCCAAGCCGACCAGATATCCACCGGGCTGACCGTCCTGTTGCGTGGCGCCTGCGGACATCAAATCGAGATCGGTGTCATTAGGGTCCGGGTTACCTATGGTGGCGTGTATGTCCTTGATCAGGCCGGGAGTCGGCGCGGCCGTGAAGTAGTTCCTCGTGTCGATGCTGAGCGACGCCGCTGTCGCATTCACGACGGTGTCGGTGGGCGACGGCGCAGTGGGCCAGGCGGCACCATTGTTGTGCGTCTCGCCAAAGCTGCGCACCGAATAGTTGAATGAGCCGATGCCGAAGTCGGTAGGCTCCAATCCCTTGACGAAAACTCCGACCGTTACCGTCCCACCCTCGGTGATGGTAACCGCCTTGTCGGTCGGGGCGCCTATGTTGCCGCTCGCACCAATGATGCGCAGATCCATCATCACGGCGGCATCGCCCGCCGGCCCGCACAGCGCGCCCGACACGGCCGCAGCAAGGATACCTACGCTCAGTCGCCTGGCTCTCTTCGTTCGCTTTGACATGTTACGCCCTCTGGTTGTGAAACACCTCGAACGTCTTTTTCCCTACCCCCCAACATCAATTTCCAGTTTATCCGACGCGCCGCCTGCGCTGCAACATCAAGGCCGCGCCGGCCATTGCCAGCAGTGTAAGCGATGCCGGCTCAGGTATGGGAACGGCGGCCTTGGCGAAGCCGCCCTTGCCGCCGGGATCATATACCTTGCCGGCATTGAACAGTACCAGCGAAACGTCGGCTGCGTCAACCACGCCATCGTAGTTGAGATCGCCCTCCAGCCAAGTGTACATAGTAAACCCCGCCTCGCCCGGCAGCGTACCCGGGTCGGTACCGGCATGGTATAGCACAGTCGAAACGTCGGCAGCGTCCACGAGGAAGTCGCCGTTTACATCGCCGACTATATCCTTTGTCAAGCCGAGGAACGTCGCCCCCGGGCCGCCCAGCAGCGAGTCATCGAAGGCAAGCATCGCCAGCCCGTTCACCGGGCTGCTGAAGTTGACGGTCTCGCTGTATATGCCGTTCATGCCGAACGACGCAGCAATCACCTGAAGCCACAGGGCTTCAGTCTGTTGCCGCGTCGGAGCGGCACCCGGGCCGGTTCCGCCGGCGTACACCTGAACGAACACCGAGCCGCCCGGGCCGAATCCGAACGGGTCGCCAGGACCGAGGTTGACCTTGGCCATTTCGCTGGCGAACACATCAACCTGTATATCCTTCACCACGTGCGTATCGGGCAGTATCGCGCCGGGACCGGTGGCATTGAGATTTACCACGGCGTTCGAGCCGGGCGCGGTGCCCGGCATGCTGATAATCATGTTGGCCACGGCGGGCGAGCCGGCGCCGTCGGTCTGCTGGCCCGGGCTGCTGTTGAGATTCACCGTTCCATCGTTGACGATGAGTTTCGCGCCCGCGCCGTGGTTCTGGGCGCCGTTGATGTTGAGTGTGCCGGGGCCGATCACATACAGCGATTTGCCCGCGGCATTGGTGAGGGTGCCGATGTTGTGCGTGGCGCTGGGACGGACGGCAACGGCCGTGTCATACGACATCGTGATGTTGCCGCCGCTGAGTATCTGCGGCGCCGGCGAGTTGGTGACGATGGTGCCCGTAAGCCCGTTCTTCGAGCCGCTGGGATAGTTGATGGGGTCGGTCACCTGTTCGGCCCAGAGGGCGGCATCTTCGGCATAGCCGCCGCCGGTCTTGGTCTTGGGGTTGAACTGGATTTGGGTTATGCCGCCGCCACTGCCGCCGCCGCCTCCGCCCGTGAAGGTGATCTTGCCGATGGTGGCGGAGAAGGGCGAGGTGTAGCCCGGATCGCCCGGCTCGCGCGGCCAGTTGTCGGGAGGCGTTTCCTCGGGCTGCATCTTCGCGGCGCGTATGCCCACGCCCAGCAGGTTGCCCGACGAGGGCGTGCCGGCGCTGGAGCCGTAGGCGTTATATGGACCGACGCCCACGATCTGCGTGGGCGGAAGAGGCGGCCAATTAACAACGTCGCCCGCCGGGGCTATCACGCCCGTCAGCGGGCTGGGACCGCTGGGCGACTGCGTGAAGTCGCCTATCGTGGACTGGAAACCGTTGTTATTGGGGCTGGTCACCAGCGCGTTCAGATCGAGCGCGAATGCCTGGTCTGTCGCAGTCGCAATCACCGACTTGGCAGCCTCGGGGGGAACGTCGTACAGCCCGTCGATCTTGGTCAGTTTCAGGTCGAACTGGAGGCTGGCGTGAACCGGTGTGACACCCACTCCTCCGAACAGGCCCAGAAAGCCCCCGGTCAGAGCAGCCAGACACGATTGACTGATCAGCCGTTTCCGATTGCGCATAACTGACTTCTCACTTTCCCTCTATCTGTCCGGCTGTGTTGCACAAGCCGGCGGCCGCTGGGGCCAAGAGATGAAGAGGTTCACAAGCACTCACGCTCTGCACTCTATGGGACCAATGCCTACCATCCAATATAACACGGATTCGGCGACTGTCCAGAAGATTTGAACTTTTTCTTGAAGGCTTTGCACCCTGCTCGAACGAGTTATCAACTAACCATTTAGACGCGGTACGCCGATTGGCGCGGTTCCTGTTCTTTCAATGACTTACGAGCGCAGGGCATCGTGCCGCGGCCGAATGTTTGTCCATAACACGCGGCAAAGCCCGCCGAACGGTCCGGCGCGAGCCGCCAGGCCGCAGGGCCGGGAAAAGGCACTGCGAGAAAATGGCTAATATGGGACGTCTGCGCAAAATGTGCGCTGACGGATGGACCGATAATAACCCTGGCGTGTGGCTCGGTCGGTCAGACGCAGCCATGTGCCCAATAAAGTCTAAGGGGGAAGTGTTCGGCCGGCCGATGTATGCCAAAAGCGCCGGCTGGCCGGCGGTCTGACGTTGTAGCCGGTCTGTCGATGCATTGCTGATACGCGGCAAAGGCCCACGAGCCGGATACCATGCTGGATTATCGTAACCTGCGTCGTCGCATAATGTTATTCGTGGGTTGGGGACTGTGGACGCTGCTTATGTTGTCGGTGGCGTCGTTCAGTCCGTCGGATTGGCCGAGCCATCAGGCCTGGCCGCACCCGCCCGTGAGCAACGTCTGCGGGCGTGTGGGGGCGCTGATCGCCTATCATGCCCACTACGCCATCGGGCAGGGCATCTACATAGTGCTGCTGTTCGCGGGGATATGTCTGCTGGTGGTAATGCGCCAGAAACACATAAGCGACTTGTGGTTGCGCGCCATCGGGCTGCTGATACTGGCTGTGGCGTTTTCGGCGGCGCTGCATCTGATAAACCCCGCGGTGCGGGGGGGGCTACCCGAAGGCAGCGGGGGAGTGCTGGGGATAGCGGCGGCGGCGTTTCTCAAGCAGTATTTCCACTCCACCGGCGCCGTGCTGCTGATAATCATGTCGATGCTGGTGGGGCTGCTGCTGGCGGCGGACGACCTGGTGATGAGCGCGCCGGCGGCTATCTCGCGAACGGTTCAGGGAGTGCGCCAGGGCGTGGCGAGGATCAACTGGCGATTTGCCGCCATTCCCCGACTGCCCGCGCTGCCGCGATTCGTGACGCGCGATGCGGCACGCGCCGCGCGCGACAGCAGCGCTGACGGAGAAGACGAGGCTGGTTCGCTGCGTCCGGCGACGGTATTGCGCCAGAATACCTGCGGGGTCAATGAGAAGATACCGCTGGAACAGACCGTCATCGGCCAGCAGATAGAGCTGACCTACGACGAAGAGCAGGAGGCTGCGGCAGTCGAAACCGCGTATCGCGACGAGAACGAGGCGCCGCCGGCAGCGCCGGTGGAGGTGCCCCCGCCTGAAAAACAGGCGGTGGCGCAAGCGCCGCCTGTCATCAACAACCTGACGGCGGCGGCGGTGTCGGGGGAGGCGGCGCCGGGGCAGGATGCGAAGCAAACCGGCGGCGCGGAACAGACATCACAGGCGGTGACGGCGACGGCCAGCGCCGGCGTGGGGGGCACGGGCAGCGCGGGAGAAATCGTCGTGCGGCTGCCGACTCCGGTGCGCACGCGGGCCGTGCCGCCGCCCAAGGAACTGGGGGATTACCGGCTGCCGCCGTGGGACTGCCTGGCCGATGCGGAGCACGATTTCGCCGAGCAGCAGGAGAAATACGTTCGTGAAAAGGCGGCGGTGCTGGAGCAGGCGCTGAGGGAGTTCCAGATAGATGCGCGGGTGGTGGAGATAGATACCGGGCCGGTGATAACGATGTACGAACTGGCGCTGGCGCCTGGGGTGAAGGTGTCGGCGATAACGGCGCTGAGCAACGACATCGCGCGGGCGCTGATGGCGACGAGCGTGCGGATAGTGGCGCCGGTTCCGGGCAAATCGACGGTGGGGATAGAGGTGCCCAATCCGGTGAAGGAGAAGGTGCGGCTGAAGGAGCTGATGCAGCTGGCGCCGGAGGCGGTCAGCCGGATGACGCTGCCGCTGTTTCTGGGCAAGGACGCCAGCGGCGAGCCGCTGGTGGCGGACCTGGCATCGATGCCGCACTGTCTGATCGCCGGCACCACGGGTTCGGGCAAGTCGGTGTGCATAAATGCCATCATCATGTCGTTTCTGTACACGCAGCGCCCGGACATGGTGAAGCTGATCCTGATCGATCCGAAGGTGGTGGAGATGGCGCCGTTCAAGGACATACCGCATCTGATGTGTCCGGTGATAAACGACACGGCGCGGGCGACGGCGGTGCTGGAATGGGCATGCGAGAAGATGGACGAGCGCTATGAGATCCTCGCGGAGGCGGGAGTGCGCAATATAGCGGGCTACAACAAACTCACGCGCGAGGAACTGATCGATCGCTTCAAGCCCGCCGACGCGGAGGAAGAAGCGAAGATACCGAAGTTTCTGCCGTATGTGGTGATCATAGTTGACGAGCTGGCGGACCTGATGATGACCAGCGGCAAGGAGGTGGAACAGTCGGTGGTGCGGCTGGCGCAGAAGTCGCGCGCGGTGGGCATACATCTGATACTGGCGACGCAGCGTCCGCAGGCTACGGTGGTTACGGGTCTGATAAAGTCGAACATGCCCAGCCGGATAGCTTTCCGCGTACAGAGCCGGATGGATTCGCGGATAGTGCTGGACCAGAACGGCGCCGATCTGCTGCTGGGACAGGGAGATATGCTCTTTCTGCCGCCGGGATGTTCCAAGCCCATACGCGCCCAGGGCACGTACATAGACGACCGCGAGATGCGGGAGACGGTGCGGCTGGTGCGCGAACAGGCCGAAGCGCAGTACGAGCCGGAGCTGATGCAGGTGAAGAGCAGACTGGATCCTTCGGAGATGGAGAAGGACGAGCTGTTCGACGATGCGGTGAGGATAATACTGGAGACGCGGCGCGGGTCGGTGTCGCTGCTCCAGCGGCGGTTGAACATCGGTTACGGGCGGGCAAGCCGGCTGATAGAGATGATGGCGGCGGCCGGAATAGTGGGCGAATACAAGGGGTCGCAGGCGCGCGAGGCGCTGATGACGCTGGAGGAATGGGAAGCGCTCAAGGCACAGCAGCAGAAAGACGCGCAGGATGGAATGTCGGTCTAGCGCGGCGGAGGCGATTACCGCGGCAGGCGGGGCTGATAGAATGGCTTCATGGCCGAAGCGCGAGTGATAGGCGTCAACGTGCCCGGGGCGGCTTACGAGGTGCTGGTGCGCCCGGGGCTGCTGGAGGATGTGGGGCGGCTGCTGCGACGATTGAGCAGCGCGAAGCGGGCGGTGGTTATAACCGATTCGCAGGTGGGACCGCTGTATGCGGAGAAGGCGGCGGCGTCGCTGCGCGAAGGGGGATTCGATCCGATTGTGGCGACGTTTCCGGCCGGCGAAGACAACAAGACCATCGAAACCGTCTGCGCCATCTACGACCAGATCCTGCCGAAGGCTATCGACCGCGCTGTGCCGGTGGTGGCGCTGGGCGGGGGCGTTGCGGGCGACATGGCGGGATTCGTGGCGGCGACGATACTGCGCGGAGTGCCTTTCGTGCAGGTGCCCACCAGTCTGCTGGCGATGGTGGATGCGTCGGTGGGCGGCAAGACGGGGGTGAATCACAGGGTGGGGAAGAATCTGATAGGGGCCTTCCACCAGCCCCTGGCGGTGTTCATAGACCCGCAGACGCTCAGGACGCTGCCCCCCAGAGAGCTGCGCGGCGGGTTGGCGGAGTGCATCAAGCACGACATCATCCGCGATGCCGAAGGTTTTGCGCAGCTGGAAACGAACATCGCGCGGGCGCTGGCGCTGGACATGGAATACCTCTCGGAACTGGTGGCGCATAACGTGGCGATAAAAGCGCGGGTGGTGGAGGCGGACCCGCTGGAAAAGGGCCTGCGCGCGCATCTGAACTTCGGGCACACCTTCGCCCACGCCATCGAGACGCTTTCGCATTATGCGTATTCACACGGCGAAGCGGTGGCGCTGGGCATGATCGCGGCGGCGCGGACGGCGGTTCACATGGGCATGCTCGACAGCGCGTCGGCCGAGCGGATAGCAGCGCTGGTACGGGCGGCCGGCCTGCCGGCGGGCGGAATGAGCATTCCGACCGGTGAGGTCATAGGGGCGCTTATCTACGACAAGAAGGTCAGGGGAGGGCGCGTGCGATTCGTTCTGCCCGAGCGGCTGGGGCGGGTGGTGATACGCGACGACGTGCCCGAGGACGCCGTGCGGGCGGGCGTGGAAAGCATTCGCTGACGGGGCCGGCCGGGCGGGACGGACGGTTGCGCTCGGGCGGCGGGGTGCTCATCGGACCACGGGCGACGGGGCGGGGGCTTATGGCGCGGGGCGCTGCATGATGAACAGGTAGTTGAAGCCGCGCAGAAAGAAGTTGCCCTCTTCGGCGGCGCGGCGATAGTTGCCCATGTCCAGGGTCTTGTTGTGGCGGACCACGGAGACGATATCCACGGGAACGAACAAACGCCGCAGACGCTGGAAAAGCTCGAATCCTATCGGCAGGAATCCGCGCCGCTTGTTGAACGAATCGCAGACGTAGCAGGCCATGTGGCGAGCGGGCTTGAGGATGCGATGTATCTCGGCGAAAACCTGCTCCATGGCCTGATAATATTCGGGGCCTGAGGCGTCGAGCCGGCCTATGCAGCGGGGGTCGTCGGAGTACTTTATGTGCGTTGAGTAGGGAGGGTCGATGAACACGAAATCGACTTTGGCGGTGAGTTCCGGAGGCAGTTTGCGGGCATCGACGCGAAAGACGTCCTTGCGCACGGGAGCGATGTCGTAGCCGAGCGCGCGCCGGCCGAGGTCGCGGGCGACGTCCAGAGTGGTGCCGCTGCCGGCCATGGGATCGACCACCAGGTCGTTTTCCTTCGTATATCGCTGGAGAAGGTTCCAGATGATGTAGCTGGGAGTAGCGCCCTTGTAGCCGGGGACTCCCTGCTGCCCGGGACCGTAGTCCTGTGAGGGATAGTCCCAGAGGGTGGTTACCTGAAGGCGCAGAGGAGGTCGGCGGAACCGCATAGCGCGAACAATATACCCGCGGGCGCGCTTGCCGGTCATGCGGCGAGAATGACCCGACGCCCCGGCGCCGGCGTCGCGGCAGGGGATTACTGCTGTTGCGGCGCGGGCGCAGCGCGTGCCGTGGTGCGCTCGATGATGAGAAAGAGCACGGCGGCAAGGACGATCAGGCCCGCGAACCATGCGGCATCGGGGATGCCGGTTATGTCGGGCAGGCGTTTCTTGCCGAGAGCGGCGACCTTCATGATGGTCTGCTGAAGCCAGGGGAACGACAGGCCGAAGAGTATTCCCCCGACAAGCATGCCCACGAGGCCGACGATGGCATGAACGCTGCCGGTGGCGATGGCGGCGAGCGTGGTGCCGGGGCAGTAGCCGAGGATGACCATGCCGACCGCGAAAATTGCCGCGCCGAGGGCCACGGCGAGCATGTCGGCGGGCTTGATGTCATATCTGGCCCAGCCGAGCATCTTGAGTATCCACACGCCAATGCCGCCGACGATGACGGCGGTGAGCATGATCTTCATGACCGTGAAATCGCGGAGGCGGAACTGGTTGACGATGACGTTGTAGGCGGCGACGCCGCCACGGTGCAGCAGCACGCCGAATATGAAGCCGAATACGACCGCGGATATGAGCAGCGGTGTGCCGGTGAGAGGGATGTTCATGGTTTTTCTCCTTTCATCACGCACGGGCTGAAGCACGGGCACGCGAGGTTCACGCGCGGCGGCGGAACATTATGGCGGCGGTTATGACGCCGGTGATGAACATGACGATGAAAAAGGTCCAGCCGCTCAGAGCGAGTTGAAGCGAGCCGGAAATGCCGTTGCCGCTGGTGCAGCCGCCGGCGAGGCGCGCGCCGTACATCACGAGGACGCCGCCGACGAAGGCGGCCAGGAAGCGTTTGCCGACGGAGGGCCCGAAGCGTTCGGCCCACACGGTGGGCACGGTTTCGACGGCGAAGCTGCGGCTGACAAGCGAGCTTGCCAGCGCTCCGGCGAAGGTGCCGACGAGAAAAAGCATGCCGTAATCCCATCGCGGGACGTGCTTTTTCCAGTAGGCGCTGGATTTGACGGCATCGGCTCCGGCAATGGGAATAAGGCAGGCGCCGGATGCCGCTGAAAGCGAGGTGGAAATGCCGATGGGCTTGTCGGCGATGGCGAAAACGATCCAGCTCAGGATGCCTATGCCGGCTCCCACCAGGTACGGGTTCCAGCGCGGTTTTCTGAGAATACATGCCGGACCTTTGCAGGACGCGGCACTGTGTGCGGACTGATTGTTGCCAGTCATAAGCCAGTCTCCCTGCCGGCGAGATCTGCCGCGTACAGCGGCCAGCCGGAATAGCGCCGGCAATGAATCTGATGCGCGCAGAAGCCGCGGGTTACATCGGAAAGCTTCAATACTCGCACATGACGCGGCGAAGGGTGTGCTGGTCGATGTTGGAGCCGGAGAGGACGATCAGAACCGTGGCGCCGCGCAGGTCGTCTGCGAGTTTGAGCAGGCCTGCAAGTCCTGCCGCGCCGGCGCCCTCGGCGAGGTTGTGAGTGGTGCGGATCATGAGCCGCACGGCGGCGGCGAGTTCGGCCTCGCTGACGAGGACGAAGCCGGCAAGTCCCTCGCGGAGGGCGTCGAAGGTGAGCTCATACGGGCAGCGGGTGGCGATGCCGTCGGCGAAGGTATCGGCGGCGGGGTGGATGACGGGCCGGCCGGCGCGCCAGGATTCGTAGATGGCGCTGGCGCGCTCGGCCTGCACGCCGAAAACGCGCGCCGCCGGATGCAGCCGGCGCAGGACGGTCATGGCGCCGACGGCCTGCGAGCCCCCGCCCACGGCGACGACGACGGCGTCGATGGAGTGGCCCATGTCGGCAGCCTGACGGAAGGCCTCGAGCGTTATGGTCGCGGCGCCGGCGATGACGGCGGCGTTGTTGGTGGAATGAATGGGAGTAAGGCCGCGCTGGCGCGCGATGTGTTCCATTACGGCGACGCTGTCGTCGTAGGAACCGCCTTCTTCGACGAGCTGTGCGCCCAGGTCGCGTATGGCGCGGTTCTTCTCCGGATTGTTGCCGACGGGCACGCAGATGGTGACGGGCGTTTCGAGAAGCCTGCCGGCATAGGCCAGTCCCAGACCATGATTGCCGCGCGTGGCGGCGACGACGCCGGCGCGCCGCCGGTCCGGCGGGAGAGCGGAAAGGGCGCTGAGCGCATTGCGGACCTTGAAGGAATTGGTCGGCTGGTGGTTTTCGTGCTTTACCAGCACGCGCACGCCGACTTCGGCATCGAGAGCGGGGTAATTGCGCAGCGGCGTGGGAACAAGGTAGCGTCGCAGCGCTTCCGCGGCGCTGAGGACATCGTCAAACGTGATGGGTCAGGGCATGAGGGCATTTTACCGCGGCGCGCGAGAGCCGCCGGTCAGCCCATGCGGCGGATGATCTCGTCGGCGAATTCGGAACACCGGACCTCGCGCGCGCCGGCCATCAGCCGGGCGAAATCGTACGTCACCACGCGGTCGGAAATGGTCTGCTCCAGAGCGCGAACGATGATGTCGGCGGCTTCCTGCCACGACATATATTCCAGCATCATCACGCCGGAGAGGATGACGCTGCCGGGGTTCACCTTGTCCTGGCCGGCGTATTTGGGGGCTGTGCCGTGGGTGGCCTCGAAGACCGCGTGGCCGGTGATGTAGTTGATGTTGGCGCCCGGGGCGATGCCTATGCCGCCCACCTGGGCGGCGAGGGCGTCGGAGAGATAGTCGCCGTTGAGGTTGGGCGTGGCTATCACGTCGAAGTCCTCCGGGCGCGTGAGTACCTGCTGGAGGGCGATGTCGGCGATGGCGTCCTTTATGACCAGCCCCTGCGGCAGGCGGCACCAGGGTCCGCCGTCGATCTCGACGGCGCCGTATTCGCGCCTGGCCAGAGCGTAGCCCCAGTCGCGGAACGCGCCCTCGGTGTATTTCATGATGTTTCCCTTGTGGATGATGGTGACGCTGCGGCGGCGGTGTCTGAGGGCGTAGTCGATGGCGGCGCGTATGAGCCGCTCGCTGCCGACGCGGCTCATGGGCTTGATGCCGATGCCCACCTCCACTGCGGCGCCGGCCGGCTGGCCGAGAAGCACGTTGACGGAATCGGCGGTGCCGAAACGTATCTTGCGGAAATCGGCCGGGAACTCCCTGGCGAGAAAATCGAGAACTTTCTGCGCTTCAGCGCTGCCGGCGGGGTACTCGATGCCGGCATAAATGTCCTCGGTGTTCTCGCGGAAGATGACCATGTCCACCTTTTCGGGGTGTTTGACCGGCGAGGGCACGCCGGCGAAGTGGCGCACCGGCCGCAGACACACATAGAGATCGAGCATCTGGCGGAGGGCGACGTTCAGGGAACGTATGCCGCCGCCCACGGGAGTGGTGAGGGGACCTTTTATGCCGACAAGGCAATCGACAAAGGCGGCGACGGTCTGGTCGGGCAGCCAGGTGCCGAACTGGCGGAAGGCTTTTTCGCCGGCGAACACTTCCATCCACGCGATGCGCCGCACGCCGCGGTAGGCCTTCTCGACGGCCGCATCGAAAACGCGCCTGCTGGCGCGCCAGATGTCGGGACCGGTGCCGTCGCCCTCGATGAACGGGATGACGGGCCGGTCGGGTACGAGCAGCCGGCCATCCTTCATTGTTATGCGCCGGCCTTCAGCGGGAAAAACGGGCGTCGCCGATGTCATGTTCAATCGTCTCCGCAGGCGGAGGAAGGTTACGGAAGCGCCGGCCGGCGGGCAAGGGCAGCGCAGGGCATACTTGACCGGCCTCCGGCGGGCGGCGACAAAGCATGTCTATGACTCCACGACAGCGCTGGATAGCTCTTCTGGAAGGCAGACGCCCGGACCGCATTCCCACCGACATGTGGGCCACCGACGAGGTGCTTCAGAGGCTGCGCGCCGATCTCGGTTGTGCGGATAACGAAAGCCTGTGGCGGAAACTGGAAGTGGACCGGATACGCGGCGTGGGTCCGAAATGCCTGCTGCGGCATCATCCCGATGATCCGGCCGCCAGCATATGGGGCGTGCGTTACAGGGCGGTGAACTACGGCACGGGTGTCTATCACGAGGCCGAATATCATCCGCTGGCGGATGCCGTCAGCGTGTCGGACATCCGCGCTTTCCGCTGGCCGAGTCCCGATGATTTCGACTATTCGCCGGTGGCCGAAGCCCTCGCGAAGGACGACGGATACCGGGCCATCCAGGCGGGGGGATATGAGCCTTTCCTGCTGTACTGCAACATGAGGGGCATGGAGAAGGCGTATGAGGACCTGGTGCTGAGTCCGGAGATAGCGGATGCGATACTGGGGCGGCTGTTCGATTTTCATTACGAACATAACCGCCGGATATTCGAGGCGGGGCGCGGACGGATAGACCTGACGTACGTGGCCGAGGACCTCGGTTCGCAGACGGGACCGCTGATGAGCCTGGAGACATATCGGCGTTATCTGCGCGACAACCAGCGGAAGATGGCCGACCTTGCCAGGAGTTACGGCATTCATGTTTTCTATCACACCGACGGGGCCGCGCGGATATTCCTTCCGGACCTTATCGACGTGGTGGGGATAGAGGTGCTCAATCCCATACAGTGGCGGTGTCCGGGGATGGAACGCGAAGGGCTGGTGCGCGATTTCGGCAGGCGCATCGGCTTTCACGGCGCGATAGACAACCAGCGGACGCTGCCGTTCGGCACGCCGGCGGAGGTGGCGGCGGAGGTGCGGCAGTGCGTGGAGATATTCAAGGATTGCCGCTGGATCTGCGCGCCGTGCCATAACATCCAGCCGGTCACGCCGACGGCGAACATCCTGGCGATGTACCAGACCATCCGCGAGGCGGGGCGGTTGTGAGGCGCTGGCGACAGGCGCTGCTGTTGCATCCTGCGCCGTCAGCGGGGCGCGTTCATATCCTGCGGAAGACCAGCGCGACGTTGTGGCCGCCGAACCCGAAGCTGTTGCTCATCGCGCAGCGTATGTTGAGCTGTCTGGCGGTGTTGGGCACGTAATCCAGGTCGCATTGCGGGTCGGGATTTTCCAGGTTGATTGTGGGGGGCGCCACGCCGCGGTGCACGGCCAGGGCGGTGATAACGGTTTCGACTCCGCCCGCGGCGCCCAGCAGATGGCCCAGCTGGCTCTTGGTTGAGCTGATGCACAGTCTGCGGGCATGCTGGCCGAAGGTGGTTTTCACGGCGCGTGTTTCGGCGATATCGCCGAGAATGGTGGCGGTGCCGTGGGCGTTGATGTAGTCCACCTCCTCCGGCGGGATGCCGGCGTCGCGGAGGGCGAAGGTCATGGCCATGGAAGCTCCGCGGCCTTCCTCTTCCGGAGCGGTGATGTGGGTGGCGTCGCCGCTCATGCCGTAGCCGATGATTTCGGCGTAGATGCGGGCGTTGCGGCGGCGCGCGTGCTCGTATTCCTCGAGCACCACGATGCCCGCGCCCTCGGCCATCACAAAGCCGTCGCGGTCGCGGTCGAAGGGCCGGCTGGCCTTCTGCGGCTCATCGTTGCGCGTGGACAGAGCGCGGGCGGCGCAGAACGTGGCTACGCCCAGTTCGCACAGGGCCGCCTCGGAGCCGCCGGCGATCATGACGTCGGCCAGGTCGTGCTGTATCAGTCGCGACGCGTCGCCGATGGCGTGGGCGCCGGTGGCGCAGGCGGTGGCGACGGCGCTGTTGGGGCCGTGGATCTTGTAATAAATCGACACATTTCCGCTGGCGGCATTGACCATAAGCCGCGGCACGGTGAACGGACTGACGCGCGACGGACCGCGCGTGTTGAGGATCTTGTTCTGTTCCTCAAGGGTCTCTATGCCGCCTATGCCGCTTCCGATGAGAACGCCGCAGCGGTAGCTGTCCTCGGCGGCGAAATCCAGACCCGCGTCCTTCACGGCGGAGATGGACGCCGCCATGGCGAACTGTCCGAAGCGGTCGAGCCGCCGGGCCTCGCGGCTGTCAAAGCCGTAGCGTGCGAGGTCGAATGACGCGCACTCGCCGCCGATGCGCGTGGGATAGCGCGAGGTATCCCAGCGCGTTATCGGACCGATGCCGCTGCGGCCGGCGCACAGCGCATCGAACAGCTCCCCGGCGTTTTCGGCCAGGGAGGTAACGACGCCCAAACCGGTTATGACGACTCGGCGCCTGCTCATGTGTCTCCGCCGTCAGGTATGGTCGCTGCGCGGCGCGCCGCACGCGGCCGTCCGCCGGGCGTCACTTGCGGGTGTGTTCCTTTATGTAGTCGATCGCCTGACCGACGGTCTGGATCTTCTCCGATACGTCGTCGGGTATGGACAGCTCGAAAGCATCCTCGAGCTCCATGACCAGCTCGACCGTATCGAGTGAGTCGGCGGCCAGGTCGTTGATGAAATGGGTCTCGCGCGTGATCCGACTCGTATCCACGCCGAGTTGCTTGCTCACGATCTCGATGACTTTCTGCTCTATCTCGTCCATGGGTCGTCACCTGACGTAATGTGCGCAGCGCCGGCGCCGTTCGTGCGGCGGTGCGCAGGCCGGTCACTATAGCCCCGGGCGCATCTTTTTCAACCGCCGGGGCGCCTACATTACCATGCCTCCGTCAACACATATAACCTGTCCCGTGATGTACCCCGCTTCGGGAGAAGCCAGAAACGCCACGACGGCGGCCACCTCTTCCGGCTGTCCGAAGCGGTTGAGGGGTATCATGCCTCTGGCGGCTTCCTTGACGGGCTCGGCCAGCACGTCGGTCATGTCGGTCACGATGAATCCCGGCGCCACCACGTTGCAGGTTATGTTCCGCGAGGCCAGCTCGCGGGCGACGGTCTTGGACAGACCGATGAGACCCGCCTTGCTGGCGGCATAGTTGGCCTGCCCCTTGTTACCCGATATTCCCGAGACGCTGGCGATGTTGATTATCCGCCCGCTGCGGGCCCGGACCATGCTTCTGGCGGCGGCGCGTATGGCGACGAACGCGCTGCGCAGATTGACGCGCAACACGTCGTCGAAATCGGCGTCCTCCATGCGCAGTATCAGACCGTCGCGCGTGATGCCGGCGTTGTTCACCAGCACGTCCAGCCGGCCGTGTTTCTCGACGATGTGATCGACGGCGGCCGAGAGAGCAGACCCGTCGCCTACGTCGCATACAACCGGCTCGGCGGAGCCACCCGCCTCGGTCACGCCGCGGCAGACCTCCCCGAGTCTGTCGGCGTTGCGCGCCACGGCGGCGACATGCAGACCATCGCGCGCCAGGCGCTTCACGATGGCCGCTCCTATGCCGCGCGAACCGCCGGTTACGAATGCCACCCGCCTGTCGGTCATGTATTTTCCTTTCGCGGCCGCCCGACGATCACTCCAGCGACTCCACCGAAACCTGTCTGCTTATCCTCCGCGCCAGACCGGCCAGAGTCCGGCCGGGGGCCAGTTCCACAAAACGCATGGGCCCCTGCGCCAGCAGCGCCTCCATGGTCTGCTGCCAGCGCACCGGATGCGTTATCTGCTGCACCAGCAGACGGCGCATGTCATCGGGGCCGCCGTGCGGTCTGGCCGTCACGTTGGCATAAACAGGCACGCGCGGCGCCGACAGGACGGCCGTGCGGAGTTCCGCATCCATGCGGTCGGCGGCCTGCTGCATGAGCGGACTGTGAAACGCGCCGGCTACCTTGAGCGGCACGGCCCGGAAACCCGCCGCCTCGGCTGCCTCGGCCACGCGCCGGCAGGCTTCGGCATGTCCGCTGACCACGATCTGCCCGGGCGAATTGTAGTTGGCCGGCGCCAGCACCTGTCCATCGGCGCAGCGGCGGCAGAGGTCCGCTACCGCCTGTTCTCCGGCGCCGATGACGGCTACCATGGCGCCGGACGACGCCGCGGCGGCTTCCTGCATGAAGCGTCCACGGGCGGCCACCAGACGCAGCCCTTCCTCGAACGAAAGCGCGCCGGCCAGGTGCAGCGCCGTGTATTCGCCCAGGCTCAGTCCGGCACAGGCGGCGACATCGTCCGGGCGGAACCTGCCGGCGGCGACGGCGGCCCGGAAAGACGCCACGCCCGTAACGTACAGCGCCGGCTGGCTGATGTCGGTGCGATTGAGCGTTTCCTCGGGGCCGGCGAAACACACCTCCGCCAGGTCGCAGCCCACAATGCGCGATGCCAGGTCGAACAGCTGGCGCGCGTCGGGAGACGATTCGCAGAGACTGCGGCCCATGCCCACGGTCTGGGCGCCCTGGCCGGGACAGAGAATGCACAAAGGCGTTTTCATCGTTTTCCGGTTGCCGATATCGCAACAGCGCCGTCGCCGCAGGCGGCGGAACAGCGCCGTCCGTTCCGGCTAAACGCGCACCACCGCATTGGCCCAGGTGAGTCCCGCGCCGAACGCGGCGAAGATCACCACATCGCCGACGCCTATTCTGCCTTCGCGCCAGGCTTCGTCCAGAGCGATGGGTATCGAGGCGGCCGACGTGTTGCCGTAACGGTCGATATTCATGAAGGCTTTTTCGCGCGGCATTCCCAGGCGCTCCATCGCGGAATCTATTATGCGCATGTTGACCTGGTGCGGGATTATGAGTTTAACGTCATCCGCCCGGAGGTTGCATTTCTGCATGGCGTCGGCGATGAGCTCGCTGAAACGCTGCACGGCGAAGCGGTACACCTCGCGTCCGCGTATCTGCATGTACTGCTTGCGCATGGCGATGGCGTCGGCCGTCAGCGGATGGCGGCTGCCGGGCAGGCAGTGAAGCATTTCCCAGCCGTTGCCGTCGGCGTAGAGGCTGCTGTAGATGACGCCGCGGTCGGTTTTCTCGCTGCGCGACAGCACGACCGCGCCCGCGCCGTCGCCGAAAAGTATGCAGCTGGCGCGGTCGGAATAATCGGTGATGCGCGTGAGAGTCTCGGCGGCCATCACCAGAATCGTCCGGTAGCGTCCGCTCTTGATGAAGTTGGAGCCCGTCTCCAGCGCGTACAGAAAGCCGCTGCACGCGGCGGATATGTCGAAGGCGGGGGTGGAGTTCAGCCCCAGCGCCGACGCCACGAAACACGCCGTCGAGGGAAACTGCATCTCGGGCGTTATGGTAGCGCAGATGAGCAGGTCCAGATCGCGCGGAGTGATTCCCGCGCGTTCCATGGCGCGGCGCGCGGCCTCGGTGGCCATGGTGGCTGTGGATTCGTGCGGCGCGGCCACGCGGCGTTCGCGTATGCCGGTGCGCTGAACTATCCACTCGTCGCTGGTATCGACGATCTTCGCCAGATCGGCGTTGGTCAGCCGACGTTCCGGCAGATAGCTGCCGGTTCCTGCGATTATGCATCCGTAGTCGGACATGGGAAATCGTAGACGCCGGCGGCAGAAGCGCAGGCCCGGCCGCGTGCGGTATCCTGTTGCCTCGGGCTCACTGTTCTTCGCCCACCGGAATGCCCTTTTCAATCTGCTCGACGATGGTCTGGTTCACTCCGCTGGCGACCAGCCGTCTGGCCGCCAGTATGGCGTTCTTGATGGCTCTGCTGTCGGAGCGGCCGTGACATATCACGCAGTAGCCGTTTATGCCCAGCAGAGGCGCTCCGCCGTATTCCTGCCAGTCGTGCCGGGCGGAAAGCCTCTTGAGAACCGGCTGGAACTGCCCGAGAAGCTGCGGGTCGGCCTCCTGAAGCTCGCTGACGATGGTCTGGAACAGGCCCTCGGCCATGCCCTCGGCGAGTTTGAGCACGATGTTGCCGACGAACCCGTCGCATATCACCACGTCGATGGTGCCGCGGAATATGTCCCGACCTTCAACGTTGCCCACGAAGTTTATGAGCGTCTCCTCGCGCAGCAGACGGCGCGTTTTCTTGATCATGGCCGTGCCCTTGGCATCCTCCTCGCCGATGGACAGCAGCCCCACGCGCGGATTGGGTATGCCCACCACGGCGCGGGCATATGCCGACGCCATCAGGGCATACTGCTGCATGTGCTTTACCTTCGGAGAAATATTGGCGCCCACGTCGCAGATGACAACCGGCCCGTGCAGCGTGGGCAGCACGACCGTGATGCCCGGCCGGCTTACCCCCGGCAGCGTGCGCATGCGCAACTGCGCCGCGGCAACGCACGCGCCGGTATTGCCCGCGGAAATAACCGCGTCGGCTTCGCCGGCGGCGGCCAGCTTGCACATCACGGAGATCGAACTGTCGGGCTTCGAGCGTATCGCCTCGACGGGAGGGTCGTCCATGGCGATGACCTCCGAAGCCGGCACGATCTCGAAGAGTTTCTTTCTGTCGCTGCTCAGCCCGCTGGCATCGAGCCCCGCGCGTATGGCGGCGGCATCGCCCACCAGCAGGATGCGGCAGCCGTCATCCAGATGCGCGGCAGCCTCCCAGCAGCCCCGGAGAATGGCCTCGGGGGCGCGATCGCCACCCATGACATCGACTGCGGCCCGCATCGCCTTCGCTCCTGACCACGCAGCGGAGTGTTACTTCGTCGCCGGCTCCTTTATCTGGAGCGCCAGCCGGGGGTTCACATACCCGCAGTTGTCGCACGCCGCATGGGGCAGTTTGGGTCGGCTGCATTTCGGACAGCGCACCAGGTGCACGGGCTGAAGAGCATGATGCGAGCGGCGATTCCGCTTGCGGGATTTGCTGACTTTCTGTGGAGGTAACATCAATGAACTCCCGGTCCGGCCTGGCCGGACCACACCGCTATCCTCTCAATCCTGCCAGTATCCTATGATATCACCGAAAAAGCAACGGCGGGTTCGCACCCGCCGTATTTCAACAAGTCTACCGTACGCGCCGCCGTGCCGGCTGTCAAGCGCGCCGCGCCGGCCGCAGCAGCCGCGCAGGCGCATGGTCGTGCGCGGCGGAAGGGCGGACGTGTACGCTTGCGGCGGTCCGCTCGCTCCGCGTTTCGCCTTTCATCTCGCCGGCGGTATCCGTTAGCATCTGGCGCCCGCGCTGACCGGTGCGGCGGTTTGCGCGTTGTGACGCGCGGCCGGTTTGCCGGACGGACCGGCCGATCGGCGGCAGCGGTCGTTTTTTCGAGGATCGCATGATTCGCGTTCTGCATTTGTCGGGGGAGTCTGATCGCAGCGCAGTTGAGGAGATCATCGGGCGGCTGCGTCTGGACCCGGCGCAACTGGCCCTGCACCAGGGGTCGCTGGGCAGGGCGGCAGCGGCGGTGGCGGAAATCGTCGCCGACGTGGCGGCGCGCGGCGATGCGGCGGTGGTTGACGCCTGCCGCCGTTTCGATGACCCGCAGTTCACGGCCGACCAGCTGCGCGTGAGCAGAGCGGAAATGGAGCAGGCACGGGCGCGCGTGCCGGCGGAGCAGCTGGCGGCTATACGGCACGCCATACGGCAGGTGCGCGAGTATCAGCGGCACATCATGCCGGCGGACCCGCCTGCGCTGCGGCGAGCGGGCGCGGAACTGGGTCTGCGCTTCACGCCGCTCGACTCGGCCGGGCTGTACTTCCCCGGCGGCCGGGCGGCGTATCCTTCGAGCCTGATAATGCTGGCCGTGCCGGCGCAGGTCGCCGGCGTGCGCCGCATCGTCGTGTGTACGCCCCCGAGCAGATACGGACGCAGCGACCTTGTGCTGGCGGCATGCGCCGAACTTGAGCTGGAGCACGTGTACCGCGCCGGCGGGGCGGCGGCCGTGGCCGCCATGGCTCTGGGAACCGAGGCGATACCGCGCGTGGACAAGATCTTCGGACCGGGCAACGTGTACGTGCAGCTCGCCAAACGTCTGGTGGCCGGCGCCGTCGGCACCGACGGATTTCTCGGTCCCAGCGAGATAGTGATAATCGCCGATGAGACCGGCCGGCCGGATTTCATCGCCGCCGACATGCTGGCGCAGGCGGAACACGACCCGGGCAGCGCGTTTCTTCTTACGACATCGGGGACGATCGCCCGGCAGACGGCCGCGGAGATCGCGCGGCAGCTTTCTCTGCGGCAGCGCGCCGAAGCCATAGAGAAGGCTCTGCGCGAAAGCTGCGCGATAATAGTGGGCGAGTCGATGGATGCTCTGGTGGAACTGGCCAACCGCTTTGCCGCGGAACACGTCAGCATACAGGTGCGCCGCAGCGAGGAGGTTCTGTCCATGCTGCGCCACGGCGGCGCGATTTTCGTGGGGCCTTATGCGGCCGTCGCCGCCGGAGATTACGTCGCCGGACCGAGCCACTGTCTGCCTACCGGCACCACGGCGCGGTTCGCCAGCGGCGTCAGCGTGTACGAGTTTCTGAAGCGCAGCAGCGTGGAGCGCTATACCCGCGAAGGGCTGGAAGCGGACGCCGCGGCGATAATCGCGCTGGCCAGGGCCGAGGGGCTGGACGCCCACGCCGCCAGCGTGGAGATACGCTGCGGTGCGGCACAATGAAAAAAACCCGTCGGGCACGTTGCGCCGGGACCGGCAACGGGGTTTGGGCGTCTCATTCCACCCGCTGGACGATAGCCACCGTCTGGTCGTCTTCCGGTTCCTCGCGGCCCTGCCAGTCTATGAGGATCTGGCGAAGGGATTCGATGATCCGGGCCGGCGAGCAGCGGCCGGAGCCTTCCAGAAAACCCACCAGCCGTTCGACGGTGAACAGTTCTCTTTCGGGGCTGCGGGCCTCGAAAACTCCGTCGCTCATGACCGCCAGCATGCCGCCGGGCTGTATCTGCTCGCGGGCGACGCCGTCGCATTCAAGTTCCGGCAGCACGCCGATGGGCGGGGCGGTGGGTTCCAGGAGGCGCAGGGGCGTGTCGGCGGCAACGCGCAGGAACACCGGACCATGTCCGGCGCTGCACCATTGCATCGAGCCGCTGCCGTCAACGAATGCGAGAAACACGGTAACAAAGGTCCCGGCTTCCAGATCGCGCGCGAGGCGCGCGTTGAGGCGTGTCAGCAGCCATGCCGGGTCGCTGTTCATCTCGCTGAGGGCGCGCACCAGGGTTCGCGCCTGCGACACCACCAGCGCCGGCGCAATGCCGTGGCCGGAAGCATCTCCCAGGAATACGCCCATCCGGCCGTCGTCGGTGATCCACAGATCGTACGCGTCGCCGCCCGTCAGCGACGCGGGGCGCGTCCAGCCGGCGGCGGCCAGTCCCGCGAGGCGCGGAGGCTGCGCCGGGATCATGGCCAGCTGCACGCGCTGGGCAAGTTCCATCTCGTGGCGCAGCGCCGCCGCCTGGACTGTCTGCTGCTGGAGATAGTGCCTCTGGATGGCGACGCCCACCTGTCCGGCGAGGATGTCGATCAGGGCTTCGTCGTATTCGGTGAACTCGCCTCCTTTGCGGTTGACCACCTGAAGCACGCCTATGGGTCGCCCGGACATGTCGCGCGCGGGAGCGGTAAGAAGATTGCGCGTTACGAAGCCGCTGCGCCGGTCTATTTCCGGATTGAAGCGCGGATCCTCATATGGTCTGGCAACGCGCAGAAGACGATTGGTCTGAAAGACATGCCCGACGATGCCGGCCGTGTCGGGCACCCGTATTTCCCGCGCGCCCAGGGCGACGCGCGTCCATAACTGGCGGGAGGGCGGATCGTGCAGATATATGCTCGCCCGCTCGGCGTCGAGCAGCTGCGTGGCCGATTCGGCAATGGCCGTCAGCAGCCTGTCGAGGTCGGCCGTTACCGCCAGCAGCCGCGCGATCTCCAGGACCTGCGCCATGTGCCGCGGGGAAATGGTATCGGGATCGACGTGCTGCATGAGGCGCACCGGAACCGCGTGGCGTCTGCGCGACTCGCTATCTGATACCGTCCGGGCGAAGCGTCGTCAATGCGGCCGGGGCGTTCGCGGCTCCGGCCCGTCGCGCCCGAAGCGCCGGAGGCGCGTCGGTTTCCCGGCCGAGGGCGGTTTATAATGTGCGCCGATGTCGCTCAATACCGACCTTGCCGACATATTCGCCACCATCGCCGACATCATGGACCTGCGCGGCGAGAACCCCTTCAAGGGCATCACCTACCGTAAGATATCGCGGATACTGCGCGACAGCCCCCTGGACATAAGGCAAGCCGTCGAGAACGGCACGATCGGCGATATCGAAGGCATCGGCGAACACAGCCGGAGCATAATCGAGGAATACGTCCGGACAGGCCGGAGCACCGAATACGAAACGCTCTGCCGCAGCGTGCCGGCGGGGGTGCTTGCGCTGCTGGAGGTCGAGGGGCTGGGGCCCAAGACCGTGGCTCGTTTCTGGAAGGAGCGGAATATAACCAGCGCCGACCAGCTGTTGACGGCCATCGACGACGGCTCGCTGCTGGATATGAAAGGCATCGGCCAGAAGAAACTGGCCGCGATACGGCAGGGATTGCTGGCCCGCGCGAAGACGGCCGGCCGGCGCGGTATAGGCGAGGTGCTTCCCGTGGCGCAGGAGCTGCTCCGGCGGCTGCGCCGCGTGGAACCGGTGCGCAGCGCCGAGGTGGCCGGCAGTCTGAGGCGCATGAAGGAAACCATCGGCGACGTGGACCTGCTGGCCTGCGTGGCGGAGGAAACAGAGGCGCCCGTGGTAACGCGGGCTTTCGTGGAGTTCCCGGGAGTCGAGCGCGTGCTGGGTCAGGGGGACACAAAAGCCAGCATAGTGGTCGGTTCCGGGCTCCAGATAGACCTGCGCGTGCTGCCGGAGAGGCATTTCGGCGCGGCGCTGATGTATTTCACGGGTTCGAAGGACCATAACGTGCGCGTGCGCGGGCTGGCCCAGAAAAAGGGCATGACGCTCAACGAATGGGGCTTGTACGACGCCGCGGAGTATGCCCGGGCGACGAAGAAAACGGGAGCCGCTCCGCCCATAGAGCCGCTGGCCAGCCGTACCGAGCACGAGATTTTCGCGCGGCTGGGTCTGCCGTTCATCGAGCCGGAGCTGCGCGAGGACCGCGGCGAGGTGGAAGCGGCCGTCGAAGGGAGACTGCCGCGCATCGTCGCCCGCGCCGATCTCCGCGGCGACCTGCACACGCATACCACCGCATCGGACGGGCAGAACACCATCGAGGAAATGGCCGAGGCCGCCAGGGCGGCGGGGTATGAGTATCTGGCGATAACCGATCACTCGAAGAGCCAGACCATCGCCAACGGCCTCGATGCTCGAAGACTTGCGAAACACGCCGAGGCCATACGCAAACTCAACGACCGGCTCAGGGGCATTACGCTGCTGGCCGGGGCTGAGGTGGACATCCTTTCCGACGGGCGGCTGGATTATGAGGACGCCGTGCTCGCCGAGCTCGACATCGTGGTTGCCAGTCCGCATTTCGCGCTGAAGCAGGAGCAGCGCAAGGCCACCGACCGGTTGTTGCGGGCGATAGAAAACCCTTACGTCAACATCATCGGACATCCGACCGGCCGGCTGATCGGCGGGCGCGAGGGGCTGCCTCTGGACATGCCGGCGATATTCCGGGCCGCGGCGGCGTCGGGCACGGCGCTGGAGATAAACTCCAGCTATCCGCGTCTGGACCTGGACGAGGTAAACAGCCGGGCGGCCGCGGAGGCGGGCGTGCTGCTGGCCATCAACACCGACGCCCACAGCGCCGGCGAGCTGGAGGCGATCAGTTTCGGGCTGGCCGTGGCGCGCCGCGCGTGGGTGACGCCCGCGCGCGTGATCAACTGCATGCCCCTGGCAGGACTGCGGGCATTTCTGAAAAAAAAGAAGTAGCCGGCGGCGGCGCTATCGGTTGCACCCATCGCGACGGAGGAACGCCGTGGCTACAGGATGCTGCGCTGTTGTGATAGCATTTGCCGCATGACACAGCCGACCGGATTGCGCGTTCTCACCATCGTCGGGTTTCTTCTGAGCGTCGTTCTGCCGGCGCAGGCCGCCGTCATATGGGTCGAGGGCGAAAAGCCCGACAGGGCGTCGGTGACGCGCCACCGCTGGTGGTATGATCAGGTCAAGCGCGAGCACTTCTCAGGCGGCGACTTCATCAGCAACTTCAACGATGACAGGCCGGGCGAGGTGGAATACCGCTTCGCCGCGCCGGCGGCCGGGGAGTATCAGTTCTGGGTTCATGCCAATCCCGTTAAGGCGAAACTGTCTTACAGTCTCAACGGCGGGCAGTGGACGCCGGTGGACCTGGAAAAGAATCAGGACAGCGTAAACGTGGCGGCCGACGGCAAGCCGGACCTGCGGTTTCTGGCGTGGATGAACGTTGGGAAGGTATCGCTGCGAGGGGGCGAAAACACCATCGCCTTCCGCATGCACAGCGAGCTGCACAATCATGGCTATATAGACTGCTTCGCGCTGGCCAACGAGGATTTCACGCCGCAGGGCAAACTCCGGCCGGCGGAACTTGCCGCCGCGGCCCGAACGGCCGCCGAGGAGAACAAAGGGTGGTTTGCCTTTGCGCCCGGGCCGGACCGTTTCGAGTCCAGAGGCGGCGTGGACCTGCGCTGGCTCAACGAGAAGGTCGCCGGCGAGGGCGGATTCATCGCCGCGCGGGGACATCAGTTCGTTCACAGCGCCACGGGCCGGCCGGTGCGCTTCTGGGCGGTGAACGGTCCGCCGCATAGTCTCAAGGATCGCGATTCGCTGCGCCGCTGTGCCAGATGGCTGGCGCGGTACGGCGTTAACATGGTGCGCCTGCACGGCGGGGTGTTCGACGCCGCCGGCGAAGTGGACCCGGCGAAAATCAGACACATCCTCGACGTGGTGCAGGCGATGAAGGCGGAAGGCATATACAGCCACCTGTCGATCTATTTTCCCCTCTGGTTGAAGCCGAAACCCGGCCTCAAATGGCTCGACGGCTACGACGGGCAGAAACACCCCTTCGCCGCGCTGTATTTCAATAAGGATTTTCAGGAGCAGTACCGGTCGTGGTGGCGGGCGCTGCTTCTGACGCCCGATGAGAGCGGCAGGCGGCTTGTCGATGAACCGGCCGTGGCAGGGGTGGAAATCATCAACGAGGACTCATATTTCTTCTGGACCTTCAATACCGACAACATTCCCGATGCCCAGCTGCGGATAATCGAAGCGCAGTTCGCCGACTGGCTGAAAAACCGCTACGGCTCGCTCGATGCCGCGATGGAGAAGTGGGGCCGCGTCAGACACAAGCGCGACAATACCGCCGAGGGCCGCATAAGTTTCCGCCACCCGTGGAACATCATCAACGAACGCAAGCAGCGCGACAGGGATACCGTGCGGTTTCTGCTGGAAAGCCAGTGCCGGTTCTACCAGCAGACCATCGAGTTTCTGCGCGGTCTGGGACTCAAGTCGCTTATCACCTGTTCCAACTGGACGACGGCCAGTCCGGAGCTGCTCGGTCCGCTGGAGAGGTACAGTTACACGCTGGGGGATTTCATCGACCGTCACGGCTATTTCGGATGCAACCACAAGGGCGAGAACGCGGCGTGGTCGATCCGCGACGGCCACACATACAGCGACCGCTCGGCGCTGCGCTTCGATGCCGAGCAACCCGGCAAGCCCAGGTCGTTCGTCCATCCGGTCATGGACATCGAATACAACGGCAAGCCGTCGATGATCTCGGAAACCACGTGGTGCCGGCCTAACCGTTACCGTTCCGAGGGGCCGCTGATGCTGGCGGCTTACGGTGCTCTTCAGGAGACCGACGCCATAGTGCATTTCGCGCTGGACGGGGCCGACTGGGCCGTCAAGCCGAACTTCTTCATGCAGCCCTGGACGCTGATGTCGCCGGCCATGATGGGACAGTTTCCAGCGGCGGCGCTGATCTACCGGCTGGGGCTGGTTTCGCCGGGCGATGTGCTGGCGGAGATCAATCTGCGGCTGGAGGATCTGCTTGACCTCAAGGGCACGCCCATGCCCCAGAATGCCGCTTTCGACGAGTTGCGTCTGAAGGACGTGCCGCAGGGCACCGAAATAAAGCCGGGCAACGTGATCGATCCGCTGGTGCATTTGGCCGGCCGCACGAAGACGAACATCACCGCGGAAGGCGGCGCGCACAAACTGGCTGACCTGTCGCGTTATATCGACCGCAGGGCGCAGACGGTCGTGAGCACCACGGGGCAGTTGCGGCTGGATTACGGCAGGGGGGTGCTGACGATAAACGCCCCGGCCGCGCAGGGCATAAGCGGCCATCTGCGCCAGGCGGGAACCGCCGACCTCGCCGACGTCGTCATCAGCAGCGACATGGAGCTCGGGCACATCGTGGCCGTAAGCCTCGATGGCCGGCCGCTTGCCGGTTCCGAGAGGATACTGCTTCAGGTCATGTCGGAGGAGAAAAACAGCGGTTTCCGCACGCAGCCGGCGGGCGACGTGCAGCGCATCGTCAGCATCGGGCGCGATCCGTGGCTGGTGCGCCAGATAAGCGGCACGGTGAAGTTCAAGCGCGCTGATGCGGCCGGACTCAAAGTTACAGCGCTGGATCACGCCGGCCATCCTGCCGGGCCGGCCGGCACGGCGGCGGAGATAGCGCTCCAGCCCGCGACGCTGTATTATCTGCTGACGCGATGATCGCTACAGCCGCACGGGTATTCCCCGATCCCGGAGGTATTCTTTCATCTGGCGGATGGTGAACTTGCCGAAGTGGGCTATGGACGCCACGAGCACGGCGTCGGCTTTCGCCTCGACGATGGCCTGATACAGGTGCTCCAGCGTGCCCGCGCCGCCGGAGGCGATTACCGGAAGGGTCACGGCCTCGGCGATGGCGCGCGTCATGGGTATGTCATAGCCGGCCTGGGTTCCGTCGGCGTCCATGCTCGTGGGCAGGATGGCGCCGGCGCCCAGTTGCTGGCATTTCCGTGCCCACGCCACCGCGTCGATGCCGGCGCCTTCCGTTCCCCCGCGCACCATGACCTCGAAACCCGACGGCATGGCCGCATTGCGGCGCGTGTCGATGGCGACGGTTATGCGGTCTGAACCGAAACGGTCGGCGGCCTCGCGTATGAGCTCCGGCCGGCGCACCGCCGCCGTGTTGATCGAAACTCTGGTTACGCCCAGATCGAAAAGTTCCTGCATGTCCTGCACGCTGCGGATGCCCCCGCCCACGGTAAGGGGTATCGATATGCCGCGGACGGTGCGCCTGACGGCATCGAGCAGGGTTTTGCGTCCCTCGATGGTGGCGGTGATGTCGAGAAACACCAGTTCGTCGGCGCCGGCGTCGCTGTAGGCTTTGCCGGCTTCAGCCGGGTCGCCCAGTTCGCGGATGTTGACGAAGTTCACGCCTTTTACCAGTCGGCCATCGCGCGTGTCGAGGCACGGTATGATGCGTCGGTAATCCACAGTCGCTCCCGGTTATGTTCTCGTGTATTGCCTGCGGCCGGCCGCGGCTCAGATGTACTCCACCGTCGCCGGCGGTTTGGGCGTCAGATCATACAGACAGCGGTTGACGCCCGGTATGGCGACGATGCGCTGCGCGATCTTCTCGAGTTTCTGCCATGGCAGCCGGCGCACGGTCGCCTGGCGCGCGTCGGTGCTGTCTATGCAGCGGACGACGATGATGTGCCCGAACTCGCGCCTGCCGTCGCGGATGCCCGTGGCGCGGTCGTTCAGAAGCACGGCGAAATACTGGAAGGCGCGGCTGTCGGCCAGTTCCTCCTCCACGATCGCCGTGGCCTTCCGCACGATGTCGAGTCTGTCCGGCGTGACCTCGCCCACGATGCGCGCCGCCAGCGCCGGCCCGGGGAAGGGTATGCGCTTGACGATGCTGTCGGGCAGACCCAGCACCTTCGCCACTTTGCGCACGTCGTCCTTGCGCAGCGTCTTGAGCGGTTCGATCACGCGGTAACCGTATTCCTTCTGCGGGTCGATGCCGAGCTGCTCCAGTATGTTGTGCTGGCGCTTGATGCCGGCGACGGTTTCCTCGATGTCGGTGAGGATGGTGCCATGCAGCAGAAACCGCGCGCGGCTCTTTCTGACCGCTCTGGCGAACACGTCTTTGTAAAAGGTGTCGGTGATGGCCTGGCGCTTCTGTTCCGGGTCGGTTATTCCCTTCAGCGCTCGCAGGAACTGCTTCCGGGCGTCGATGAGGTCCACCGCGATGCCCATGTCGCGGAACGCGGCCACCACCCGCTGCGGCTCGCCCTCGCGCATGAGGGCATTATCGACGAATATCGTCCTGAGCCTTTCGCCCAGCGCGCGGTGCGCCAGCACCGTGACCACGGAACTGTCAACGCCGCCGCTCAGCGCGTTTATGGCGATGGCGTCTCCCACCTCGCGCCGTATGGCCTGCGTCTGCTCCTCCACGAACTGCCGGTAATCCATGTCTGGTCTCCGGAAAGCGGTCTGCCTGACGTTGGCCGGAGATTCTAAGCGCCTTTCCACACATGGCAAAGCCCGCGATGCCGCGGCGTGCGCACGGCGGCGGCGCTGCTCCGCCGCCGGCGAGGCGCGGTGCAAAGCAACCCGCGGCGCGCCGCACTTGCTGCGGCCGGCGCTATGGCGCACTATGCTGGCGATGACTCAGTGGAGCAATCCCGTGGCGCTTCCCCAACGCGTGCTCGAGCGCGTGCGCAGGGTGCTGGAGTTTCACCAGCTGACGCGCTATACGCCCGAATCGCTGCGCGCCCGCGGTCCGGCGATAGATTTCGACGACCAGCCCTCGCCCTATCTGGTCTTTCCGGAGCGGCGCCCGGTGGAACTGCCGCGCGATCCCGTAATGCCGCAGGCCGATGCCCTGGATGTCATGCGGTACGGTCCGGACACTCTGCCCGAAGGGCTGAAGCATCCGCCGGCGGACACGAAGACACTTGCCAGCTGGCTGGCTCTGTCGGCTGGCTTCACCGGCCGCAGCGGTGCCGGACCGAACGCCGTGCATCTGCGCAGTTGTCCGTCGGCCGGGGCGCTCTATCCTTTTGAAATCTACATCGCGGCGTTCGCTGTCGATGGTCTGGAGCCGGGTCTGTATCACTTTTCGCCGGCGACCTTTGCCCTCTGTCCGCTGCGCGATGGTCCGCAGACGCTGGAGCGGATGCTGCGCGGGCGGCCGGACCTGCATCTTCTGAAGACCTGCCCGGCTGCGCTGCTGATTTCCACCGTCTTCTGGCGCACGTGCTGGAAGTACGGGCGCCGCGGATATCGCTACTGCCTGCTCGATGCGGGCCATCTGGTGGAGAACGCCATTGCCGCCGGAGCCGGGCTGGGGATACCCACGCTGACGCGCCTGCGCGTGAGCGACAGCGCCATGCGCGAACTGATCGGCATGCCGGCCGATGCCGATTTCGGAACCGTCGAGGCCGTGCAGGCGATGATCATCTGGGCCGACCGCTGCCAGCACGCTTTCAAACCCGGCGCCGGCGGGGTTCTTCCGCCGCTGAAGCGCGTGCCGCTGTCGTCGAAGGTGGTTGATTATCCGGAGGTGCGAGCGGCGCACCAGGATTGCGTGGCGCCGGGCGTGGCGGTGACGGAGCTGCGGCCGCCGCTTACGGAAATGACCATCATCGAGTCGCAGCTTCCGAAGGTGCCGGTGGCGGCGGCCGATCCCGAAAGCGGGCTGCCGCTGGGACAGGTTCTGCTCAAGCGGCGCAGCGCCGACCGTTTTTCCGGCGATCCCGTACCGCACCGCCAGTTCATGGAACTGAACTGGCTGTCCTTCCGGACGGGCACTTTCTGGCCGATGCGGCCGGCCGGCCCGCATGTGGCATGCATCAGGCCCATGTGGCTGGTGCACAACGTGGAGAACCTCCAGAGCGGCATCTGGTATTACGATCCGGTCGCCGACGGCTGGTCGCTGCTGCGCGAAGGCGATTTCCGCGAAGCCGGACGCAAACTCTGTCTGGGGCAGGATATCTGCGCGCAGGCAGCGGCGCTGTGTTTCATGTTCGCGAATCACGCCGCGCTGATGAACGGCGCGGGCCCGGACGCTTACCGGCTGGCGCACCTCGAAGCAGGACTCATCGGCCAGCGCATGTATATCGCCGCCACGGCAATGAAACTGGGTTGCCGCGCCATCGGCGCCTTCTACGACGAGGAAATCCGCAGGTTTTTCGGCCTGGCGCAGACGGGCTGGGACATCGTCTATGTGATGACTGTAGGGCGCGTCTGACCGCGCCGGCGCAAGCGCCGAACGCCACGCGGCGATGCCGGCGCTGTGCGCGGGCCGCACGATGCTGTAATCTGCGGAGGCGATGAAGCCGTGGTCTGACATGATCGAGGCAGTCCTGCCGCGCGCCATCGAACTGCGCCATCGGCTGCACCAGGTGCCCGAGCCGGGATACGAGGAGTTCAAAACGGCGGAGATCATCCGCGCCGAGCTGGACCGGCTGGGCATCAGATACGTTGCCGGAGTGCCCGATGCGCCGACGGCTACCGTGGCGTGGATGGGAAGTGCGGTTGGGCCCTGCGTGGCGCTGCGCGCCGACATGGACGCTCTGCCGATAGAAGAGCGTGCGGATGTGCCCTATCGCAGCCGCCATGCGGGATGGATGCATGCCTGCGGACACGACGGACACATGGCGGCGCTGGCAGGGGCCGCGGAGGTGCTCAAGGCGAGCGAGGCGCGGTTGCGCGTGTGCGTGAAACTGATTTTCCAGCCGGCCGAGGAGGGCGGGGGCGGAGCGGCCAGGCTCATCTCCGCCGGCGTGCTCGACGGCAGGGTCGGTCCGGCCGTGTCGGCCATATTCGCTCTGCACGGCTGGCCGGGGCTGCCCGCGGGGACGGTCGCCACGAAGGCCGGCGCGATTCTGGCGGCCACCGACAATTTCGCAGTTACCATCGCGGGCCGCGGCAGTCATGGCGGTTATCCGCATCTGGGGCGCGATCCCATAGTGGCGATGTGCCATGCGGTGTTGAGTCTTCAGGAAATCATCAGCCGCGAGATGGATCCCACCGAACCGGCGGTGATAACTGTCGGCCGGATAGAGGGCGGTACGGCGGTAAACGTCGTGCCGCACAGCGCCGCCTTTTCCGGAACGGTGCGCACGCTGTCCGCCGGTACGCGCGCGATGATCCGCAGCGCGATGGAGCGTCGCTGCGCGGGGATTGCCGCGGCGCATGACTGCCGCGCGGAACTGCGCTGGCTCGACGGTTATCCGCCGACGGTCAACGACCCGGTGCTGGCGGAGTACGTCGCCCGGGTGGCGCGACAGGTGCTCGGGGACAAGGCGTTCGTGCCTGCCGGCCGACCGTCCATGGGCGGCGAGGATTTCGCCTATTACCTCGAGCGCGTGCCGGGGTGCTTTGTTCTGGTGGGCACGGGCCCGGCGGACGGGCGGACGGCACCGGGGCTGCACAGCGACTGCTACGATTTTGCCGACGCGGCCATGCCAGTGGCGATGGCGATGTTCGTGGAACTGGCCGCCCGCTACGAAGCGGGGGACTCCGGAAGGTAGCTTCCGCGCGCCTTGCGCCTGCGGCGGCGCGGCGGGAACGCGGCGCAGACCCCCGTGCCCAACACGCCCTGCTGGCTGCGGCTGGCAAAACTCACGGCGAAAGAGAGCTGTTCGAGCTGCACGGCGAGGTCCACGGCCTCAAGAGCCATGTCGGGCGGCACGTTGATCGCGGCCGGTGCGAAGTTGAGCAGCCCCTTTATGCCGGCGGCGGCCAGTTCGTCGGCAACTGCCTGCGCCTGATCGGCCGGCACGGTGAGGATGGCCAGCCGGATGCCCAGTTCGCGCACGGTCTGGCGCAATTCGGACATGGGCCGGATCACCAGCGGGCCGCATTTGCGTCCGACCTTGGCGGGGTCGGCATCGAACACGGCGCGGAGACGGAAGCCCTTTTTCTCGAATCCCTTGTACGACGCCAGCGCCCGCCCGAGGTTGCCCACGCCCACCAGCAGCACGTCCCACGAACGGTCGGTGCCGAGTATCTGCCGCAGGCGCTGGATGAGCGCCTCAACCCGATACCCGATGCCCGGCTGGCCGAACTGACCGAAGTACGTCAGGTCCCGGCGCACCTGGGCATCGGTAAACCCGAGACTGGCGCCGAGCTGGCGGCTGGAAACAGTCCGGATGCCGCGGCGTTCTAACGATTCGAGCTGTCGCAGGTACAGACTGAGGCGGCGGACCGCAGGCACCGGCACGCTGTCCGCGCGGAAGTTCCCCATGCCGCCCAGTATATCGAACGATGCCGTTCTTGACACGAAAAACGGCCTCTGTTAGCGTGCAAAACTACGAGGACGCAGCCGCTTTGAGTAATCACCGTATCCTTTTTTTGTTGTCCGCAGGCCTGATCGCGGCCGTTTCCGCCGCCGCGGCATCAGGCCAGACCGCGATTCCCGCCAGCCTCCGGACGGCTTCCTCAATAAGCGATTCCGACCTGGCGACAATACGCGCATACGTTGCGGAGATGGCCGGCAAACTTGCTGACCCCGACCCCGACGTTGTGCGCGGCGCGCGCGAGGGGCTGGTGGACGGCGCGCGCGCCGGGGCGCAGCCGCCCTCGCCGGCGTATGCGCTGCGCTATGCCGAGATTGCCAACACCGAGTTGCTGCGGGTGCTCGGTCAGAAGCAGCAGCCGATAAGAACCAGCTTGAACGCGGCCGTGGCCGCGGCGCGCATCGCCGAAATCTGCCAGAACGGCAAACTCGAGGGGATGGCGCTCAAACTCCTTGATCCGGCACAGCATACCGTGTTGCGGCTGTGGGGCGCGAAGACGGCGAAATCGGTGCTGCCGCATCTGATTGCGGTCGGCGGCCACGCCCGACTGCTCGGAGCCCTGATTAAGGCGGTAAATGACATGCCCGGCGGGGCGATGACGCAGGAGGCTTACGAGGCTCTGACACGCAATCCGGACAAAAAGGCCGTGGAAGCGGTGGCAGATACGCTGCTGGACCTCGCCCGCGCCCGCATAGACGCATATCGGACCGAAGTTCCCGAGGACGCGCAGGCGGAGGTCATCGTCTTTTCGTACCTGCTCAAGGATTGCTGGAACAATCCGGCGCTGACCCTGGAGCGCCGCCGGAAGACCGTGCAGATGCTGGTGGACCTGCTAACCTACGCGGCGTTTCGCGGTGACAGGGAATCCGCTCGCCGCGATGAACTGGTGGGGCTTGTGGACAAGCTCTGCCAGCTGACCGCGGTGGCGGCGAGCGTCTCGGGCTGGAAGGAACTGGAGGCCGACGCCATCAAGGCGTTCCGCGACGTGCGCGTCGGCGGGGCAAAACTCCAGGACGCGATAAAGCCGGTGGTGGCCAACATCCGCAAACTGAAGGATTACTCCGGCATCGCCGAGCCCGACATAACCGCGCTGACCACCGCCAAACCGTGACGCGCTCCTGCGCGATGGTCGGGGGCAGGCTTCCGGCGCAGTCCGTGCGTCCGCCGCCGTCGCGGCCGCGATGCCGTTGACAGCGGGCCCGGCGGCATCGACAAATCACGGCGCTTTTTCCCCGGCGGCTGCCGCGACGAACCATGTTGCGCGTGCTCCTCATACCCGCGGCAATGCTGGCGCTGCTGACCGGCGCGATGATCTGGTCGGGAGCGGCGTCGTATCAGCGCGCTGATTTCGTTTTCATCAACCGCGGCGACATCAACACGCTGGACCTGAACACCATATCCTGGCTTCAGGACATCCGCATGGCGTACGCGCTGTGGGAGGGCCTGTACACTCTGGACCCGCATACCCTGGAGCCGGTGCCCGGGTGCGCCGACCCCATCGAGCGCAGCGACGACGGCACGGTGTACACGTTCCATATCCGCCCCGAAGCGCGATGGTCCAACGGCGACCATGTCACCGCCGGCGATTTCGTGTTCGCGTGGCGGCGCATGCTCGAGGAACCCGGCGACTACACCTATCTGCTCCACTACATAAAAGGCGCCCGCGATTACCAGAAAGCCTTTGGCGAAGGGCGCAGGTGCGACTTTTCTGCGGTGGGAGTGCGGGCGGTGGCGCCGAAAATACTGCGCGTGGAACTGGAGCACCCGGTGGCATTCTTCCCGGCGCTGTGCGCGTTTCCGCCGTTTTTCCCCATGCACGAGCCGTCGATGCGCCCGTTCCGCATCGTGGACAAGACCACCGGCCGCGTATCCTATGATCCGGCATTCACGCGCCCGCCGAATCTGGTGAGCAACGGCTCGCACCGGCTGGAGATATGGGAGTTCCATAAGCGCCTGCGGCTGGTGGCGTCGGAGTATTACTGGGACCGCAAAAACGTCCGCAGCCGCGTGATCGAGATGCTGAGTTTCGCCGACCCGCGGACGGCGTTTCTGAAATACGAAACGGGCGGCGTGGACTGGCTGGCCGACCTGTCGGCCGAAGACGCCGGCGACCTGCTCGCCCGCGGCCGCAAAGACCTGCACGTATTTCCCGGATTCGGCACGTATTTTTATTCGCTGAACTGCCTGCCGCGCCTGCCCGACGGGCGTCCCAATCCTCTTGCCGACGTGCGCGTGAGGCGCGCGCTGGCGATGGCGCTGAACAAGAAGCCCATTACCGACAACGTCGGGCGGCTCGGGCAGCCGGTGGCCACGACGTATGTGCCTCCCGGGGTGTTTGCGGGATACAGGTCGCCGGCCGGACTCCCGTACGACGTGGAACGCGCGCGGCAGCTGCTTGCCGAAGCGGGATATCCCGGCGGAAGAAACTTCCCGCAGCTTTCCATACTGTTCAACACCGAGGGCGACCACCGCTTCATCGCCCAGATCGTCCGCAAACAATGGCATGACGCGCTGGGTATAGACATGGAACTGTGCGGCGTCGAGGTGAAAACCTTCCGCACGCGCCTGCACGGGCGCGATTACGCGGTGGCGCGGGCCAGCTGGATAGGCGACTACGACGACGTGTCCACCTTCACGGACAAGTACCTCTCCGACAGCGACAACAACGACGCCGCCTGGACCAGCGCCCAGTACGATGATCTGTGCCGCCGCGCCGCGCGCGAGCCCGACCAGCAGCGGCGGCTGGAACTCCTCGCGCGCGCCGAAACGATCCTTCTGGAGGAGGCGCCCATAATACCCGTGTATCACTACGTCAACGCGTACATGTTCCGCGAAGGGGTCAAAGGCATTCCGCTGAACCCGAAGAACATGGTCATCTTCAAGGCGGTGGAGGCACCACGACCATGATGCGTTATGCGGCCGTGCGCCTGATCCAGTTTCCGCTGATACTCGCCGTCATCTACGTGGCGACCTTTTTCCTCACGTGGGTCATTCCCGGAAGTCCCTTCGAGCGCACCGAGCGGCGCGTTGCCGATGCGGCCCTGAAGGCGATGGCCGAACGATTCCATGCCGACGACTGGCGCAAGTTCATGGCGTATTACCCGCTGCGCGCGCTGCGCGGCGATTTCGGGCAGTCGATGAAATACCAGGACTGGTCGGTGACGGACATCATCCGCCAGTCGCTGCCGGTGTCGGTGACGCTGGGGCTTTTCGCCCTGACCATAGCCGTCTTCGTCGGCGTGGCGACGGGGGTGCTGGCGGCCGTGCGCCGCGGAGGGATCATCGATTCGCTCAGCGTGGGGCTGGCCCTGGCGGGCATCAGCGTGCCGTCATTCGTCGTCGCCTCGCTGCTGCTGGTTACCTTCTGCGTGCGGCTCAAATGGTTCAGCATCGGCCAGTGGGGCACTCCCGCCGACATGGTGCTTCCGGGTGTGGCCCTGTCGCTGCTGCCGATGGCGTACATTGCGCGGCTCAGCCGGGTGGCCATGCTCGACGTGCTCGGCAGCGATTTCGTGCGCACCGCCCGCGCCAAGGGACTGCCCCGCGCGACCGTGATATGGAAGCACTGTCTCAAACACGCGCTGCTGCCGGTGCTGAGTTTCCTCGGGCCGGCCGCCGCCGGCACGCTCACCGGCTCATTCGTCGTCGAAAAGGTATTCAACATACCCGGACTCGGCCAGCATTTCGTCAACAGCGTGCTGAACAAGGATCAGACGATGATCCTGGCCGTGGTGATGATCTACTCGGTCATGCTGCTGACGTTCAATCTGCTGGTGGACCTGTGTTACGCGCTGCTTGATCCGCGCATCGAAGTGGGAGCGAAAGCGCAGTGAGTACGGCTTCATCCGCAATCGATACGTCGGTTCCCGCGGCGGGCATTTCGGCCCTGCGGCGCGCGGCGCGCAGCCGGCGCGTGCTTGTCAGCGGCGCGGTGCTGGGGGCTGTTCTCCTGGCGTGCGTGCTGAGCATGCCCTGGACGCTCAGCAGCGACTCGCCGCTGGGCTTCGACACTCAGGCCGCCGACAGGTCGTATCAACCGCCGGGACCGGGAGGCCTGTTCGGCACCGACATTCTGGGCCGCAGTCTGCTCGGCCGATGCCTGCTGGGCGGCGCGATCAGCCTCGCCATAGGCGTCGGCGCTGCCGCCATCTCCACGGTTCTCGGCGTGGGCGTGGGGCTGCTGGCCGGCTACCGCGGCGGATGGGTCGATGCGCTGCTAATGCGGTGCGTGGACATACTGTACGGTCTGCCATACATACTGCTCATTCTGCTGTTTACGGTCGCCTTTCAGGAACGCCTGGCGTCGGCCCTGAATCCCCGGGCAGCCAATCTGATCGTGCTGTTCCTCGCCATAGGATCGGTCAGCTGGCTTACCATGGCGCGGGTGGTTCGCGGACAGGTGCTTTCACTGCGGGCGCAGCCCTTCATCGAAGCCGCCCGGGCTGCGGGACTCACCGAAACCCGCATCTTCTTCCGCCATCTCCTGCCCAATCTGGTGGGACCCGTCACCGTTTACGCCACGCTCATCGTGCCCCAGGCCATACTCCAGGAATCCTTCCTGAGTTTTCTGGGCGTGGGCGTGCAGGATCCGCTGCCCACGTGGGGCAAACTCGCCAGCGACGGCCTGCTGCCGGCGCTCAACCCGGTCCACAGCCGCTGGTGGCTGCTGCTGTTTCCCTCGGTGTTGCTGGCGATAACGCTGCTGTGCCTCAATTTCGCGGGCGACGGCCTGCGCGATGTCTTCGACCCGCGGCGCGAGTCGGCGAAAATATGACGGGCGCGGCGCCGGACGCGGCGGAAACGTTCAGGCCGTAGCGCCCCCTCGCTGTCCCAGGCGCGGCACTGGCGGTGGACTCGCACCCCTCAGCGAGAAGAGCGCTAACCCCGACAGCACGATTGGCGACCGGCACAGAGGATTGCCCGGGCAGCCCTTCGCGAAGTTCACCCTCGCCGCACCGGAGCGCGCCCGGTCCTCCTGAACCCGCGACAGGCTGGCCACGAACGCTTTGCGCAGCAGCACCCTCGCCACTGCTTATGCGGTCTTTTCACCTGCCCGCGACAACCTTGACCGTCTCGACGGCCGCGAAGGTCTTGGTCAGCCGCAGGAGACGGACGTTCAGGATGTCCGAAACGCAGATGAAATCGTCCGTTGCATCCACGCTGTTGGCCCAGGCCAAGGGCACGTCCCTGGTCGGCACGAGGTCGCCCGGCAGCCCGCCCATCGAGTCCCGGTTGCCGTACGTCCCGAAGGCGAGGATGAGGTTGCCTTCGTTGTCGATCACCGACACCCGCGGCAGCAGCCCTGTCGGGTAGTAGATGCGTCCGTAGCCGTCAACCCCGAAGCGTGGGGTCATGGAGTCTGCCGGTACCAGAGGTCCGTACTGAACGTCGTATATCTTCGCCGGGCCGGCGGGCTCGGTCGGGAACCAGTCGCCGCCTTCACCGGAACCGGTCGGGGCGTACCTGTAGATGCGCCCCGTGGTCCGGGCGAAATCCGGGTCGTTCTCGAACCCCCGCGGCACGCTGCCGGTCTTGCCATCGTACAGGCCTGCATACAGGTTGCCGCGAGGGTCGAATCGGACGCCGCCTGAGATCGGGCGCTTGCCGCCGAAACTCTTGAACAACAGCGGCTGCCACGGAGCACGGGCCGGATCGGGCTTGAAGTAGTGCAGCGGGCCGCTGTAATCGTCCGCGCGGTGCTCCGCGTCGGGCAGCACGCCGAGAGTCGCCAGCCCGCCGCCCGGCGCGGCGGCCATGCCCCGTTCCCCCAGACCTCTGAAGATCCAGGAACAGGTGATCTGCTGCGTGACCCTGTTGCCCGACTGGCCCACCGGAGCGGGAGTGAAATACTCTCCGTCCATGGCCCACCTGTACACGCCGTTCTTCCAGTGATAGTGAGTGTAGATATGCCGGCTGCGGGGCTCGATGGCGATGCTCGATGCCTCCAATCGCCTCCCGGCGGCTGTCATGCACAGCTCGAACTTCGGGTCTGCCCAGTCTCTGACCCGGAAACAGAAGCCATGGTTATCGGCGATGTAGGCGTCGCCGGTTTTCTGGTCGAGCATCATATGCCGCATGTCCAGCGCGCGCTGCGGCCCGGCCTGGTAGAAGTCCTTGACCAGCTCCAGCCCTGCGCCCGTGTCCCGGTAAACGCGCACCGGCAGGGTCGTGTACGCGACCCAGACCAGCACGTCGTCTTTGTCCCTGGCCACCGCGAGGCGCGAGCTCTCGCGATAAGCGCCGATGCCGTCGCAAAGAGGCAGCGCAGTCGGCGGCTCTCCGGGCCTGGTCCAGTCGCCGAACCGCAGGAGCGCCAGCTTTCCGCGCGCGTGGTAGTGGCCGAAACGCGTGGTCACATATACGGCCCGGGCATTCGGGCTTACGGCAACGGCGTCAGGGTTGTCCACGGGGAGCGCGCCGAGGACCTTGCCATCCAGGTTCAGCACGGCAACGCGCCTGTTGACGCGGTCGCAGACGAACACGCGCCCCTCGGCGTCCACGGCCACGCCCTGGAGCGCGCTGTACGGGGTGTAGCGGGTGTGCCCGATCGCGCCGCGATTGGCCGCCAGGTCCTTCTCGTCCAGCGCGAAGAACACGCTCGCCTTTCGCGTGGCGGGGTCCACCCTCCACACCTGCCCGTCGCGCCAGGGGCCGGTCGTCTGCGGCTCGCCCTTCTCGTCGGCGCCGCACACGCCGCTGACGTACTGGATCTTCCCATCCGGCGAAAACGCCGAGTACAGGGGCCCGGTGAGCTTCTTCGGCATGGACTCGCCCTCGAGAAGCACGCTCGGCTCGGCCCTTCGCAGCGTGCCGTCGGCCCCGATCATCAGCCGGCCGTTCCCGACGCTGGGAGGCGTCGCCAGACACAGCGTACTGGTGTCGGGCGTGGCCACCAGAAGACCGCACCAGGTCCCGGCGCTCCCGCACAGCGCCGGCCTGCCGGGCACGGCGCTCGACCGGTCGAAGCTCGCGCGCAGCGTGTAGGTGCCATCGTCCCGGATGTTGACGCCCCAGCCCTCCACGTCCTCGACGGGCCTGCCGGCGGGGGGTGGGAAAAGCGTGCGGAGATAGTTCCCCCTGGCGTCGTACTGCCTCAGCGCCGGATGACCGTATGACGTGGTGTGGCCGAGGACATATACCTTGCCGTCGGCTTTGGCCTCCAGGCCCGTGACCTTGAACTGGGTGTGGTCGCCCTGGTCGCACAGCTCCGACCAGAAGGCGTAGGGGTCGCCGCCGACGATGCGGTCGAGCTTAACGCCCATGCCCGCCCTGACGCGGACCGAGCAGTTCGCTGCGTCGGCCACGGGCTGGCCGTAATCGTCCTTACCGTCCCACTCGATGCTCTGCTCGAGTCCCGCTTTCAGCGGCGGAGGCGGCGGGTTCTGACCGCCCAGCACCCCGGCGGCAAGGTGGCGCACAACCATGCCCCTCGCATCGAGGATGGCCACCTCGACGTCCGTCGCGGCCGATACGGCGAAGCGGATCGTCGTCTTGCTGCCCGCCTGGCTCGCGGCGGGCTTCGCGGCAAACGAAACGGCCGGCTCGCCGGCCATCGCGGTCCCGGCCACGAGGACTGACGCCGCAACAAGTGCCACCGCGCAACCACGCCACATTATCGCCTCCTTCCCCAGCCTCTGGTGCGCGCCCGGTCACAGGCCAGGCGCTCGCAGACGGTCGGCGTGCCAGGCGCCGCTCACCACGGGTCAACCGTTGTAAGGGCATTATCGCGGGTTCCGTTGAGATTCGCGGCGGCTGGCCTGTCGCCCGTGCTATGTCGACTCATTTCGGTTGTCAAGCAGTTTTTCATGTTTGTCGAGGTCCTATTCGGAGCTGTCAACGGATGCCCCCGGGGGGGTGGGAACCCCCTCTCACAATCTCAGGATATGCTGCGCGCGGGTACTCACACCCGGAGCCGCAACATGAAAAAAGCTAAAGCGGATCGCGTCCACCAGCACGGCTGCCAGGTTCAGACCCGTCAGCGGCCGCTTCACGATCTCTCGCAGGCGCGTTGCGCTACCAGCCATCCAGCGCCGGCTCACCGAACCCTTGTCCACACTGTATCTCCAGCAGAAGGCACCGAGCGCCTTGGACTAGTCGCCGGCCGACACGCCGCACAGCACGCGCCGGGCCGGACGCGGCGGAAATGTTTATCGGACGCAGCGCCCCGGTGCTGCCGCAGGCAGGGGCGCCGGCGCGTTGCCTCGACGATGGGTGCCGACTACGCCGGAATCTTCATCGGTTCCGGCTCCGGCACGTTCTCAAGATAGATTTCGCGCGGAAGCACCTTGCGGTAGCCCAGCTGGCGCACCACTTCCAGCACCTCGGTCCACGTCGGAAACAGTCGCTTGTTGACGCGCTTGTATGCCTCGATGGCCTTGATGAACTCGAACTGCTCGGCGGTCATCTCGCCCTCTTCGGCCGCTTTGCGCTCTTCCGAAAGGCGTATGCCGGGACCGCGGCGGCGCTCAAGCCCCGTGCGGCGCTCGCCCACACGCCGTTCCGGGCCGGTGTAGCCGGATTCGGCGGCCGTCTTGCGCCGTCTGTCCAGACCGCTTCGCCTGTCAACAACGGACCGCACGTGCTCCTGAGGAGCAGGCGGCGTCGGCTGATCAGTCCGGGATTCGGGTGTGTCCATGCTGTCACCTCGTCGTCTGTGTCGGCGCCGGCGAGAGGCGACTTTAGCACCGGCTTTTTACCAGCCGCTTCCGCTTACCCGCACGCTGTTTCCCCGCCCCGTGTTGCGCGCGGTCGGTCCCGCGCAGATGATTACCGTCCGACCGCTGCCTGTTATACTGCCACGCGCATGGGCAGCGGGTGGCTTTTCTCTGCTGTATCGCGCGGGGCGGTTGCGGCCGTTGCGGTATTCTTCGCTGCCGGCACGGCCCGGGCCGCCGCCGACACGGTGTTTCGCGCCGGCGCGGCGGCGGTGGATATAACCCCGACGACCCTGCCCGTCATCATCAACGGCGGCTTCCGGCAGGCGACCGCCGATCGCATTTACGACCGGCTGATGGCCCGCTCCATCGCGCTGGACGACGGCAATGTGCGTCTGGCGATTGTGGTCATTGACAGTTGCATGATCGGCCGGGAGCTCGCCGACGCGGCGCGCGATCTGGCGGCGCGAGCAGCGGATATCGACCCGCGGCGCATCGTCATCGCGGCCACGCATACTCACTCTGCGCCGTCGCTGGTGGGCTGTCTGGGAAGCGAACCGGACGAGCGCTACGCCGCATCGCTTCCGCCGCTGATAGCACAGGCCGTGCGCCAGGCCGTCGGGAATCTCCAGCCGGCTCTGGCGGGCTGGGCGGTCGTTCCCGCGCCGCATCACAACGCCCCGCGCCGCTGGATTTACCGTCCCGACCGCGTGTTGCGCGATCCTTTCGGCGAACTGACCGTGCGCGCCAACATGCACCCGGGATATCAGAATCCCGATGTCATAGGCCCGTCGGGACCGGCCGACCCCGACATCTCGATCGTCTCCATCCGCGCGCGCGACGGGCGCCCGCTGGCGGTTCTGGCCAACTACTCCATGCATTACTTCGGCTCGCCGGCGGTTTCGGCCGACTACTTCGGCGCCTTCGCGACGCAATTGCCCCGGCTGCTGCACGCCGAAACGCAGCAGCCGCCGCTGGTGGCCATCATGTCGCAGGGCACAAGCGGCGATATCTGGATGGCCGATTACGGCGCGCCCCGCCCGGCCACGCGCCCGACGCTGGCGGGGTATGCCGGCGAAATCGCCGCCATGGTGGCAAAAGCCTGTGCCGACGCGCCCCATCATGCCCATGTGGACCTGGCGATGGAGGAAATGCTCCTGACGCTCGACCGGCGGGTTCCCGATGCCGCGCGCCTGGCGTGGGCGCAGCAGCGCGTCGCAAAGCTCGCGGGTGCTCTGCCGCGCGAACTGCCCGATATCTATGCGCGCGAGGCGCTGTACCTGAATCAGGAGCCGCGGCGGCAGCTGCGCCTGGCGGCGATCCGCATCGGGCCGGTGGGCATTGCCGCCATACCCAACGAGGTGTACGCGCTGACCGGTCTGAAGATAAAGGCGCGCAGTCCGCTCGTGCCCACGTTCAGCATTACGCTAGCCAACGGCACCGAAGGCTACATTCCTCCGCCCGAACAGCACCGGCTCGGGGGCTATACCACCTGGCCTGCGCGTACGGCGGGACTGGAAGTGAACGCCGAACCGAGAATAGTGGAGTGCATTCTGACGCTGCTGGAGCGCGTGTCGGGCCGACCTCGAAGGGATATTCCCGACGTGCCGTCGCCCTATGCGGCGGCAGTGCTGGACTCGCGCCCCGCGGCGTTCTGGCGCCTGGCGGAAATGGAGGGCCCGGCCGCGCGGGATTCATCGGGCCGCGGGCGCCACGGCCGCTACGAGGACGGCGTGGTCTTCTATCTCGACGGGCCGGTCCACCGCGCCGCGCATTTCGCCGGCGGGCGCGTTGTTGCGGAAGTGCCCGCGATCGAACGCGGATATACGCTGGAACTGTGGTTCTGGAACGGCATGCCGCACGAAGCCCGGGCGATAACCGGCTGGCTGGCGTCGGTCAGCGGCGACGACGGCCGCGCGGAGTCTCTGGGAATCGGCGGAACAGCGCACGCCGCAGGGGCGCTGATCTTTCGCGGCAGCAATGGCGAAACGATCGTCGCCCGGACGCCCGCCATATTGCGCCGCTGGCATCATACGGCGGTCGTCCGCGAGGGCGAAACGGTGCGCGTGTATCTCGACGGGCGGCTGGATCTCGACGCCCGTGCGGGCGCGGTCATCGTCGCGCCGCGGCGGGTATTTCTGGGCGGAGATGGCGCGCGGTCGGCGTGTTTCGAGGGACGCCTGGCCGAAGCGGCCCTTTACGACAGACCGCTGTCGGAGAAGGAGATTGCCGTTCATGTCGCCGGCAGGGGGCTTCTACGCGGTGAGCGATGATGTCGTCGGACGATACGGCGGTAAAGGTCCTCATAAGACGGCTGCCGGGCAACGAGGATGTGCCGTTGCCGCGGCGCATGACCGCGCACGCGGCAGGGTTCGACCTGGCCGCCGCCGTGACGCGACCGGTGGTTCTCGCGCCGGGCGATATTGCCCTTATTCCCTGTGGTTTCGCCATGGCGCTGCCGCCGGGCTATGAGGCCCAGATACGCCCGCGGTCGGGGCTGGCGTCGCGCCACGGCATAACACTCGTCAACAGCCCCGGCACGATAGATGCGGACTATCGCGGCGAAGTGTGCGTGCCGGTGATAAACCTCGGCAAAGCCCCGTTCACTATCGATCGCGGCATGCGCATCGCACAGATGGTTATCGCCGCGCTGCCGCAGGTGCGCCTCGTTGAAGCGGATTCTCTTGACCGCACGGACAGGGGGGCAGGCGGGTTCGGCCACACCGGATGATCAGCACGCCTGCGGGCGGCGCGCCGCATCATGCAATATCTGCATCCCTCGCGCGCTGCGCGCGGGCGCCGCGTATAAGTACCTCCGCAGAAAACGCGGACAGTCAACAGCCGATTGAGGAGGCCTGGCGATGTGCGGAAAGGATCTGCATATGCGGAGAGGATTTCGCGCGCGCAGCGCGTTCACGCTGGTGGAGCTGCTGGTGGTCATCGGCATCATCGCGCTGCTGGTAAGCATACTGCTGCCGGTGCTGTCGCGGGTGAAACAGCAGAGCTACGCGATCAAATGCGCATCGAACCTGCGGCAGATCGCCATGGGCTGGATGATGTACGCCGACGCCAACGGGGGCGTGGGCTGTCCCGGGCGCATGCCGAAGTATCCGGCCCCGGCGACCAACGTCTATAACGTGGGCAATGGCGCGCAGTTCCGGCCGCGGTGGTTCGTAACGCTCGGAGCGCAATCGGGGCTGTATGCATATAACGTTCCCAGCCCCGACCCGGCCGACGACAATACCAAATGCGTTGACAACCCGGTGTTCATATGTCCGGCCGAGCCGGAACGCACTAACAACCGCAACTACACCTTCGGCTATAACTTCCAGTTTCTGGGCAACTCGCGCCTGAAGACCGACGGCAGCGGGCGGTTCATCAACTTTCCCGTCAAGGCCAGCCGCATTCGTGCCGCCGAAACGGTCATGGCCGCCGATTCCATGGGAACCGCCGCGGGAAAACCCTGGGCAAGTCGCACCGCCTATCGTCCCGACGGCAGCGCTGATGTAAACGCCGTTGGCAATCACGGCTGGGCTCTGGATCCGCCGCGCCTTACCGCATACAGCGACTACTGCGACGATAACAGTCGAGCGCCGCAGCATCGTTCGGCACCCGATCCGCGCCACGGAAAGCGCGCCAACGTCGCGTTCTGCGACGGGCATGTGCAGGCCATGACCCTTCAGGAAATGGGCTACGTGGTGAACGCCGACGGCAGCGTGGCGGCCCAGGCGCCCGGCGCGCACAACCGTCTTTTCTCGGGCACCGGCGAGGACGACGACCCGCCGCCGATCAACTGAGAACATTCGCGTTCCCGCGCCTCTGGACGGACGGCGCCTTTTGGCGAGGATTGCCGGCAGGAGGCATGCCTATGGCGCGCTGGCCGCTGTTGTTGTTGTGTGCACTGTCCGGGACACGGTATGCGATGCCGGCCGGAGCTGCTGCGCCGCCGGAGCGGGGCGCGGTTATCTTTCAGACCGACTTCGAAAGCCCCGACGCGCTGCGCCCCTGGCGCGGCGAGGCGCGTCTGGATGCCGGTTTGTCGGGCGGCCGGGCGATTTACGTGGAGCGCGACGCCGCGTCGAAAACACCCGCGGCGATGGTGAGCATCCCGCTGCCGGCGGACTCCATGCGCGGATGCAGAGTGTACGTTTCGGCCATGGTGAAGGCGCAGGACGTGAGCGCGCCGCCGCGCTCGTGGAATGGCATCAAACTGATGCTCGCGATCGAAGCCCCGTCCGGCCGGCGATGGCCGCAGGCCGAGATATCCGCCGGAACATTCGACTGGCGCAAGGCGGCCATGTCGCCGCTGATACCCCCCGATGCGACAGCCGTAACGCTTTTTCTCGGGCTGGAGCAGGTTACGGGCCGGGCATGGTTCGATGACGTGAAAGTTACCGTGTCGCGACCGCCGCCGGCTCCCGCCACGCGCCCCGCGGGCGGGCCCATGTATCGCGGGCACGAACTGCCGCGGCTGCGCGGCGCGATGGTCAGCCCGAACATCGACGACGCCGGGTTGCGGGTGCTGGGGGAGCAGTGGAACGCCAATGTCATCCGCTGGCAGCTCATCCGCCACGCCCGCCCGGGCGAGCCGGGAACACTGCACGATTACGACGAGTGGCTGGAAAAGGAACTGGCGAAACTCGACGCCGCGGCGGCTTCGTGCCGGAAATACGGCATGTACATCGTGGTGGACCTGCATTCTCCGCCCGGCGGCAAGGCGACGGCCAGCTGGTACATAGGCTCCGACCATAAGCTCTTCACCGACCGCGCCTGCCAGGACAAGTTCGTCGATGTGTGGAAGCGCATAGCGCTGCGCTACCGCGACAACCCCGTCATCTGGGGCTACGACCTGGCCAACGAGCCGGTGGAAACTCTGGTGGAAGAGGACTGCGACGACTGGCACGCCCTCGCGACACGCGCCGCCCGCGCCATACGCCAGATAGATCCGCGTCGCGCGATCATCGTGGAGCCGCCCGACTGGGGCGGCCCGGCGGCGCTGAGCACCTTTCACCCCATCGACGTGCCCAACGTCGTGTACAGCGTCCATATGTATATTCCGTTTCACTTCACGCATCAGGGCATACACGGCATCGACAAACCCGCCGTCTATCCCGGGATGATCGACAACAGAGTGTGGGACAGATCGGCGCTCGAGGAGGCGCTGCGCCCCGTGGTCGAGTTCCAGAAGCGATACGGCGTGCATATATACATAGGCGAGTTCAGCGCCATACGCTGGGCGCCGGACAACAGCGCCTGCCGCTATCTCAAGGACGTTATCGACATTTTCGAGTCTCAGGGCTGGGACTGGACCTACCACGCATTCCGCGAGTGGCATGGCTGGAGCGTCGAGCACACCGAGGACCGCGACGACAACAAACCGGCCACCCGTCCCACAGACCGGCAGAAACTGCTGCGGGAATGGTTCTCGCGCAATCGTAAACCGTCGTGGTGAGGCAGTGCGGAAGCAGCACGGGCGATTGTGCTTTTTCGCCACCATGTGCGGGGGGATTGCCCGGCCGCGCCGCGACGCATCGGTGCGGTCTGTGGAAGCCTCTGTGTTGTCGGACCCGCGCCATTGCGCGTGACCTCCTTGCCGCCTGTGAAAAAACCTCGCGTAGCGCCAGTATCACCCGCGCGTGGGCTTGGTGTATCATCGCCGGCGCCATGCCGGTAAGAATCACGGGCCTGCTGTTGTCAGCGTGTTTCCTGCTGTGCCGTATCGCGCTGGCCGACGATCAGCCCCAATGGGGCCAGCCCATGTCGCGCAACATGGTTTCCGGCGAGAAGGGGCTGCCGCATACATGCGACCCCGCCAGCGGCGCGGGCATACGGTGGGCGGCGAAACTTGGCACGCAGACCTACTCCACGCCTGTGGTGGCGCGCGGCCGGGTGCTGATCGGCACCAACAACGGCGTCCCGCGGGATCCGCGCCACCAGGGCGACCGCGGCGTGCTGATGTGTCTCGATGAAAAGGACGGCAGCCTGCACTGGCAACTGGTCTGTCCGAAACTCGACTGGGACCCCTATCTGGACTGGACAGGCATAGGCATTTGCGCCTCGCCGGTGGTCGAGGGCAACCGCGTTTATCTGCTGGGCAACCGCTGCGAGGTGTTGTGTCTGGACCTCGACGGTCTGGCCAACGGCAACGATGGCCCGTTCGTGGATGAGGCGGCTTTCATGGCGCCCCGCGGCCGCGAGCCGATCCCGCCCGCAGCGCTCGATGCCGACGTGATATGGAGCCTGGACCTGCGCAAAGAGGCCGGCGTGCATCCGCACGACGCTTCGGCCGGGTCGGTGCTGATACTGGGAAGGCATCTGTACGTCGCCGTGCCCAACGGCAACGACAATACGCACCGCCGCAATCCCGCTCCCGATGCGCCGGGGCTGGTGGTGGTTGACAAGGCCACCGGTCGCCTGCTGGGGCGCGACGACACCGGTTGCGGACATCGCACGATACACAGCCTGTGGTCTTCGCCTTCCAGCGGGTCGGTCGGCGGCAGGAGGCTGGTGTTTTTCGCGGCCGGCGACGGTGTCTGCTACGCGCTGGAACCGCTGGAGTCGGACCCACCACCCGGCGAAGTGAAGCGGCTGAGGACCGTGTGGAAGTTCGACTGCGATCCGGACGCGCCCAAGGAGGACATTTTCAAGTGGCAGGATAACCGCAGGGAAGGTCCCAGCACCATCAGCGGCATGCCCGTGTTCCACGAGGGACGGGTGTACGTCGCGGCCGGGGGCGATGTGTGGCACGGCAAGCCATGGTCGTGGCTCAAGTGCATAGACGCCGCTGCCGGCAGCGGCGACATAACGGCATCGGGCCAGGTATGGTCCTGGCGCATGAACGGATTCTGCATGTCAACGCCGGCGATACACGATGGCCTCGTGTACATCACCGACTGCGCCAGAAACGTGCACTGTCTGGAAGCAGCCACGGGCAAACCGCTGTGGACGCATCGGACGCGCGGCGAGATATGGGCCTCGCCGCTGGTCGCCGACGGCAAGGTGTACGTGGCCACGCGCCGGGGCGAACTGGTGGTGTTTGCGGCGGGACGCGAGAAGAACGTATTGAGCACGATCGAATTCAACGCCCCGATCAACGCCACGCCCGTGGCGGCCAACGGCACCCTTTATGTGGCGACCATGACACACCTGTATGCCATAACGGGGCAGCCCGGCGCCGGCAGATGACCAGCCGCAGCGCCGGAAGGCGGCGTGATGGCAGATCGCGCAAACACGCTTCAGCGATTGTTCTCGTCCTCGCGCACTTCCTCGATGCCCTCGGTGCCGAGGTCGATGACCGCATCTTCGTTCTGGGGGGCTTCGGTCGGCGATGCGCCGGTTCCCGAGGGCACGCGCGTATCGCCGCTGAGCGCCTGCGCGGGAACGGGCTGAATGTCCTCATCGCGCGGCACGCCGTCTATCTGAACCGTGAAGATGATCGGGCCTATCTGCACGGTATCGCCGGGATTGATGATAGCCTGCTGGATGCGCTCGCCGTTGTGATAGGTGCCGTTGGAGCTGCCGAGGTCCTCCAGGCGCAGCACATCGTTGTCTATGATGAAGCGGCAGTGCTTGCGCGAGACCTCGGCAAGCGGAATGCGCAGATCGCAGTCCTCGCGTCTGCCGATCACCGTTATCGTGCGGGGCAGCGAGAAACTGCGCCGCTCCCCGTCCGGCTTGAACATGACGAGTACCGCTTGCATGCGCCAAAGGCTAGCGATAAACACCGGCCGAGGCAAGCGCCGGCCCGGCTGCCGACAGTTGTCGCCCGGGAAGCGGGCCGGCCCGTCTTCCGGAATCTCCGCATGATGCATTCGCCGATCTCTGTGCCGCAGGTCGTCGTGCCGTCGCTCTACGTGCACGTGCCATTCTGTCTGCGGAAGTGTTCCTATTGCGATTTCTACAGCCTCGGCGGGCAGACGGAGACGGCCTCGCTGATGGAAGACTACGTGGAAGCCGTGCTTGCCGAAATCCACATGTGGTCGAGCGGCCGTCTCGGTCCGGCGCTGGCGCCGGAAACGATCTATTTCGGCGGCGGCACTCCCACCATGCTGCCGGCCGGGCAGATGCGCCGCCTGCTGGATGGCGTGCGCCGCCGCGTGGACCTCTCGCGGCTGCGCGAATGGACGGTGGAATGCAACCCGGCGACGGCGGACGCCGGATATCTCACGATGATGCGGAACTGCGGCGTGGACAGGCTCAGCATCGGAGCACAGAGCTTCAATGAATCCGAACTGAAACTGCTCGGCCGGGCGCACAGCGCCGAAGACATAACGCACACGGTGGCGGCGGCGCGGGCTGCGGGCTTCGCGCGGTTGAGCATCGACCTGATATACGCCATTCCCGGGCAGACGGCAGGTTCGTGGCTGGCAAACCTCGAAGCGGCGTGCGCCGCGGGCACGGGGCATATCTCCTGCTATGCGCTGACGCTCGAGGGCGATACGCCGCTGCGCCGGCTGGTCGAATCCGGGGCGCTGCGCGCCTGCGATGAAGATGCCGAACTGGCGATGCTGCGGCTGACGCGGCGGTTTCTGTCATCGCGCGGCTACAACGCATACGAAATAAGCAACTACGCCCGCCTCGGCGACGAATGCCTGCACAACCTGCATTGCTGGCAGGGAGGCGACTACATCGGCGTCGGACCGGCCGCGGCATCCCACATCGAAGGCCGGCGCTGGCGAAACGTGCCCGACCTGGATGCATGGCAGACGGCCATCGCCTGCGGCCGGCTGCCGGCCACGGAGTACGAAGAACTTACACCACTCCAGCGGGCGGGCGAACTGGCGATGCTCCAGTTGAGGCTGGCGGAAGGGGTTAACTACGAACGTGTCGCCCGGCGCACCGGCATCGACGTGCGGAGTCTGTGGAGCGGGACCGTAGCACAACTGGTGCACAACGGCCTGGCCCGCGCAAGTTCCGCGGGCTTCCGGTTGACCGACAGGGGGGTCGAAGTGGCCGACGAAATTGCGCGCATTTTCTTGGGGTCGCAGTGAAGCGCCAATAAGGGGGACATCACACGTTCTTGCAGTCCCCGCACGCAGGGTTGGATTCCTGCTTGCGCGGGAATGGCGATCTGGCGGCATTGGCCGATGACATTCGCCCGCTGGATGCCCGTCTGCGCGCGAATGACAAAGGGGCAGGCGCGGGAGGGGCGAGACAGATTCTGCGCGCAGCAGTCCGTCGGGCAGCAACCAGGCGGTCGAATCTGACGACATGAGGGGCCTGTGTGTCGCTGCCCGCCGTGCTTTTATCAGACGGCGGGCAGTCTCTTATCTAAACCCGCTGCGCCTTACCGTCGATAAGTCCTACGTGGCCGGAGCGCTGCGCCCAGTCCGCCGGGCTTGCGCGGTTTGCCCCGGCGGGCGATGTATCGTAGGTCGGGTATGGGCCTGAGGGCCGGACGCAGGCTCCAGCCCTGTGTCTCGCGGAGCGGTGAGAGCATGCTGTCGATATTCAAAGGCTGGTTCAGACAGGCGGCCAATCCGATAGGCGTCGATTTCGGCAGCGACTGCCTGCGGATGGCACAGGTTGCCCCGGTCGGCAACGAGTGGAGGCTCATTGCCGCAGCCAGCGCCGACGTGCCCTCTCACGTGCGCCACGATCCGGGCGCCCGCGTGCAGTTCTTCATTGACACTGCCCGCGAACTGCTGGCCGCCGGCAGGTTCTCGGGGCGCTCGGCCCTGATTGCGCTGCCAGCGTCCTCGATGTTCATCCAGCATTTGCGGCTGGCGAAAATGGACGACGAGGAAACCCGCAAGGCCATACCCTGGGAGGCGCGCGGGAAGATTCCCATCGACCCTTCCCACGCTCTGCTGCGCCACCACGTGGCCGGCGAGGTTTACCACGATCAGGAACAGAAGAACGAAGTCATAGTGATGGCCGCCGCACGCGAACTGATCAATCAGCTGCTCGCCATGGCGGCCAGGGCCCGGCTCGACGTGGCCGGAATCTGCGTCGAACCGAAGGTGATCGTCGATTGCTTCACGCACATATACCGCCGCAGGACCGACGCCGAGGTTACCAGCTGTTTCGTGGATCTCGGATGCAGCGGCACCAGGGTGGTGATCGCGCGCGGCGGACATATGCTGTTTGCGCGGTCCATACCGGTGGGCGGCGACCACTTCACCCGCGCCGTGGCGTCGGCCCTGGGCATCAGCTATCAGGATGCGAAGCTGTTGCGGCTGCGTCTCGCCGAAGCCAGACCTGCTCCCACGGCCTTCCGCGAAAAACAGGAAGTGCCCGTCGAAGCGCACGTTGCCGAGGGTTTTGCGATTCTCAACGCCGCCGTGGCGGCAGCGCAGCGGCAGACGGCGGAATCCGGCCGCGCCGCCGCGCCGGCGCGCGCGGCCCATGCGCCGCAGACGCCGGCGCCCGATCCAGCCGACATAAACGCTCTCGGCGAGCGTGTCGAGGCGGCATGCCGCGACGTGCTGAACAAGCTCGTCGAGGAACTGGACATGTGCCGCCGGTATCACGAGGCGACGTTTCCCAACAGACCGGTTGACCGGCTCATCTTCGTGGGCGGCGAAGCCCGCCAGCGCTGGCTCTGCCAGCGCATCGCCGAGGAACTGAACCTGACGGCGCAGGTGGGCGACCCGCTGGTGCGCATGGGGCGCCTGAGCGACGTGGGCATCGAAAGCGGCATCGACCGCCGCCAGCCGCAGCCGCAGTGGACCGTGGCCATTGGTCTGAGCCTCGGCGAGCCGCGCGCCGCCGCGGCGCACGGCGGCGCCGAATCCGTCCGGGAGGACAATCCATGACCAGACCGGCAAGCACGCTCAATTTCCTGCCCGACGACTATCTCGAGCGCAAGGCCCAGAGGCGCGCCAACGTGATCTGCGGCGTGCTTTTTGTGGCGGTGATGGCGGGGGTCGGGGCGGCATTCAGTCTGAGCGAACAGGCCACGCGCCGCGTGGAACAGGAATACGCCCGCGTCGAGGCCCAGTACGTCAACGAGGCGCGCCGCCTCGAACAGGTCCGCCAGATGCAGGAGAAGCAGAAACGCATGGCGCATCAGGCCGAACTGACCGCCAGTCTTCTGGAGCGCGTGCCGCGCAGTTACCTGCTGGCGGAAATCACCAATTCCATGCCGGCAGGCGTATCGCTGCTGGAGTTCTCGCTCGACAGCAAGCCCCGCGCCGCCAGCACGCCCGCGGAGACTCCGAAAACGGCGTATGAACTGAAGAAGGCCGCGAAACAGGGTGCCGCCAAAGCCGATGCCCCGCCCCCGCCGGCGGTCCGGCAGGTGGATGTGCAGATCAAGATGACGGGCGTCGCCCAGACGGATGTGCAGGTGGCGCAGTTTCTGAACCGGTTGTCGCGCAGCCGGCTGCTCAAGGATGTCAACCTCGTGTACACCGACGAAATGAAGCAGCAGGATGACCGCCTGCGCAAATTCCAGATGGAGATGATGCTCAATCCGGCAGCCGAGGTCGTCGATCCCTCGGGACAGGGGGCGCGGACGGCCGCTGTGGAACTTACGGAGACCAGACGATGAAACTGGGAGTCCGGGAACTTTTGTTTCTGAGCCTGATGCTGGGCCTGATGGGCAGCAGCTATTTCTTCGTATTCCGTCCCGCTGCCGAAAAACGCGAAGCCCGGCGGGCGGAGATAGCGGCGAAGTTCAAGGCGCTGTCGGATCTGCGCCAGACCACGGCCGGCATTGGCGACGTCGAGCGGAAGATCGCCGAACTGGAGCAGGCCATACGTTTCTTCGAGCGCAAACTGCCGGCTCAGAAGGAAGTGGACTCCATTCTGAAACAGATATGGGAGCTGGCCGACCGCAACGCGCTCCAGACCCGAACCATCAAGACTCTCAAGGCCGGCCGCACGGCCGGGTGCAGCGAACAGCCCATACAGATGACGCTGGCCGGCGATTTCAGAGGGTTCTATTCGTTTCTGCTGGAGCTGGAGAAACTTCCCCGGCTTACGCAGGTGACGCAGATGAAGCTGGAGAAGTCGCCCGACCGCGACGGGAGCGCCGTGGCGCAGATGACGATGAGCATTTTCTTCGAGGCCGAGACCGCGTCCGTTCAGCGCTGAGAGGCGCGGCGCAACACCGAGGCAGTCATGGAAGAGTACAACAACGCCGATACGGCCGACGTTCAGGCAACGGGGCAGGACCAGTCCGCGGGCGAGCAGATGCCCGCGGCCGAGTACGCCGACGCCGGGGCTTTCGTCAGCGAAGCGGCGCCGGGTTCCTCCGCGAGCCGGGCCACGCTCGCGCTGGCGGGCCTGCTGGTCGCGGGCGCTGTGGCGGTGTATTTCATGCACCTGCGCGCCGGTCCGAAAAGCGCCGTCGCCAGTCCCGAAGCCGCCAGCGCCAGCGCCACCATAAACCAGTTCCTCAGCGAAGGCGATCGCAACATGAAGCTCATGCGCGATCTGCTGAAGAACACCGAGAAGATCGTGCAGCAGTTTCTGAACTATCCCAGCATGGCGCAGGTACGGCTGGAGGAGCTCAAGACCAATCCTTTCCGTATCAGCAAGCCGAAAGAGACTGGGGCAGACGAGGACGCCGCCCGCAGGCAGCGGGAACTGGAGCTGGCGAAGAAGAAGGAAAAGGAAGCGGTATTGCAGGCGGTCGGCCGGCTGAAACTCCAGTCGGTGATCCACAGCGGGACCGTGCGCACCTGCGTGATAAGCGGGCATGCCTACACCGAAAACCAGGAGGTGGAGGGCTTCGTCATCGAAAGGATTCAGCCCGACGCTGTGATTGTGAGCAGGTCGGGATATCGCTTTGAGCTGCGGATGAACCGGTGATGCTGGGCAGACGTTCCAACCTCGCCAGTGCGCCCGACGACGCGCAGGTTGCGCGCGCCGCATCCGCCGCCGCCGCGGATGCCGACGCGCCGGAGACGGCCGGGGAGGTCTTCCGCCCCAGGGCGCCGCACAGCCGCCAGACGATCGAGGAGCGTCTGCTGGCGCTGGGACACATCACGGAAGATCAGCTCCTTCAGGCGCGCACCGTTCAGGAAAAGACCCCCGGGCGCGCCCTGGAGCAGATTCTTCTGGCGATGGGGGTGGTCACGGAGGAACAGATAGCGCGCCTGCGCGCGGCGGACCTGGGCGTGCCCTATGAGGAGCCGCAGCGCGCCGACGTGGACGATCGCGCCTTCGAACTGCTGCCGCCCGACTACATACGCAAGAACCTCGTTCTGCCCATACGCTTCGAGGGCAAGACGCTGGTGGTGGGCATGTTCAAGCCCACCGAGGTCTTCCTGCTGGATGAAATCCGCCAGCGCACGCGCCGCGAGATCAAAGTGGTGGTGTGCACGCCGGCGACCATAAACCGCGTGGTGGAGCAGATCACCAGCGGCGCCAGCGACGTCAGGGTGGACGAGATAATAAAGGACATGGCCGAGGACGACGTGCAGGTCGTCCAGGAGAGCAACGACGACGTCGCCGATCTGGCCAAGAAGGGCACCGAAGCGCCGGTAATACGCTTCGTGAACTACATCATTCTCGACGCCATCAGACAGGGCGCCAGCGATATCCACATCGAGCCCAAGGAAAAGGCGCTGAAAGTGCGGTTCCGCATAGACGGCGTGCTGTTCGAAACCATGTCGCCGCCGTGGCAGCTGCATCCGGCGATCGTGTCGCGGCTGAAGATCATGGCCAACCTCGACATCGCCGAGCGCCGGCTGCCCCAGGACGGCCGCATACGCGCCATCCTTCAGGACCGCAAGGTTGACCTGCGCCTCAGCACGCTGCCCACCGCCAACGGCGAGAAGGTGGTCATACGCATTCTCGACAACCGGTCCATCAGCGTGCCGCTGGAGGAACTGGGTTTTTCGGACAACGCCCTTACCATCTGGAAAAAACAGATCGAACAGCCGCACGGCATCCTGCTGGTCACCGGCCCCACCGGCAGCGGCAAGACGACCACCCTGTATTCCTCGCTGCGCTGCATGGACGGCAACAGGCTCAACATCAGCACCGTCGAAGACCCCATCGAATACGCGCTGCCGGCGGCCAACCAGGTCCAGGTGTACGAGAAGATCGGCATGACCTTCGCGGCGGCCCTGCGGGCGCTGCTGCGCCAGGACCCCGACGTGATAATGCTCGGCGAAATACGCGATCCGGAGACGGCGCGCACGGCCGTGCAGGCAGCGCTCACCGGCCACCTGGTCCTGAGCACGCTGCATACCAACGACGCCCCTTCTTCGATAACGCGTCTGATCAACATCGGCGTCGAACCGTACCTGATAAGCGCGGCGGTAAACGCCATACTGGCGCAACGGCTGGTACGGCGGATATGTCAGCACTGCAAAGAGCCCTACGTCCCGTCGGACGAGATGAAGGAGTTCCTGGCTCTTCAGGGCCTGGAGGGCGGGCAGACCTGGAAAGGACGCGGCTGCGACAAGTGCCGCAAGACCGGATACTCGGGGCGTCTGGGCATATATGAACTGCTGGTCATGGACGATTCCCTGCGCGACCTGGTGACGCGCAATCCCGACGTAACGCACCTGCGCAAGCTGTGTCGCGAGCGCGGGCTGGTAACGCTCCGACAGGACGGTTTCGAGAAGGCGCTGAAGGGTCTGACCACTGTGGAAGAGGTGCTCAGAGTCACCGAAAACGCCGTGTGAACGCGGCGGAGGTCATGCGACGGAAACGCCTATGAGCATGCTGAACGACATTCTGCGGACGGCCATAGAGAACAAGGCGTCGGACGTGCATTTCAACGTCGGTTTGCCGCCGATGTTCCGCATTCACACCGTCATGCGGGCGTCCGATTTTCCCATCATGACCGCCGAGGGCATCAGCCGCATGCTGCGCGAGATGATAGACGAGCGCCGCTGGGGCGAATTCGAGCAGCTGCGCGACGCCGACTTCTCGTATGAGATACCCGGCGTGGCGCGCTTCCGCGTCAATGCCCACTTCCAGCGCAACACCATCGCCATGGCCTTCCGCACCATAAACGACAAGGTGCGCGCGCTGGAGGAACTGTTCCTGCCCGACATCGTGCAGAAACTGACGTATCTGCCCCGCGGGCTGATACTGGTGACGGGGCAGACCGGCTCCGGCAAGAGCACCACGCTTGCCGGCATGATCGACGCCATCAACAAGCGCGAATACTGCCACATTATCACGATCGAGGACCCGATCGAATACGCCTTCGAGAACAACAAGTCCGTCATCGAGCAGCGCGAGATCGGCAGCGACTGCCCGAGTTTCGCCAGCGGGCTGCGGCACGTTCTGCGCCAGGACCCGGATGTCATTCTCGTGGGCGAGATGCGCGACCTGGAAACGACCAGCGCCGCCATCACCGCCGCCGAAACCGGCCATCTGGTCCTCAGCACGCTGCACACCGTCAACGCGCCGCAGACCATCGAGCGCATAATCGACATCTATCCGTCGGACCAGCAGAATCAGATCCGTTCGATGCTGGCCAACACGCTTCAGGCGGTAATCTCGCAGGTGCTTTTCCGGCGCGTCGATCAGCCGGGCATGATACCGGCGGTGGAGATCATGCTGTGCACGCCGGCCGTGCGCAACTGCATCCGCGAAAACCGCATTTATGAGATCGCCAATGTGATAGAAACGAGCCGCGCGCTGGGAATGCAGACGCTCGACAGCTCGATAAAACAGCTGTACGTGAACGGATACATAAGCCGCGAGGACGCCATCGCCATGGCGGCGCATCCGGAGAAACTGGAAAGGGCGCTGGTGGCCTGAGCGGCGGGCGCAGGCCGCCGCCGCCCGCGGCAGGCCGGGGCAGGGTGAGCGATGCCGACGTACCGATACGAACTCAAGGATTCCGCCGGACGCATCACGCAGGGCGTGCTGGCGGCGCCCTCGCTGGCAGCCGCGTCGGAGGAACTGCGCCGCCGCGGCGGCTACATCATCGCGCTCGCTCCCGCCACCGAAGGCAGAAAAAAGTCCGTCCTGAGCCTGAGCATAAGCCTGGGCCCGGGTCTGAGGGACGTGCAGAACTTCACCGCGCAGCTGGCGGTGATGATACGGGCCGGCATAAGCATACGCGCGGCCGTCGAGGGCATCGCCGAGCAGGTGTCCAACCAGAAGTTCAAGGCCATCCTCATGCAGGTCAAGCGCGACCTCGAGGCCGGCAAACAGTTCTCCGACGCCCTGGCGAGACATCCGAAGGTGTTCTCGCCGCTGTATATCAACATGATCAAGGCGTCGGAACTCTCCGGCGGATTCGCCCGCATGCTGGAGCGCATCGCCTCGTATCTGTCGCAGCAGATAGAAACCCGCGGGCAGGTCATCGGCGCCATGATCTATCCCGGCATCATCGGAACCATGGCCGTCGGCACCACCATCTTCCTGCTGACGTTCGTGCTGCCGCGGTTCCTGGTCATGTTCAAGGGCAAGGAGGCCATACTGCCGGCGCCCACCAGGCTGCTGATGGCCATATCCGAGTTCATGACCAGCTACTGGTATGCGCTGGTGCTCGGGCTGCTGGCGGGCCTGTGGGGCTTCTTCATGCTCATCCGCACCGACTGGGGCCGGCTGTGGTGGGACAAGGCCAAACTGAGCATACCGCTGTTCAAGAAAATGTTCCGTGCCCTGTATATAAACCGCAGCCTGCACACCATGGGGCAGCTGATCAACGCCGGCGTGCCCATGCTCGACACGCTGGCCATTACCGCCGACGTCAGCGGCAACGCCCTGTACCGGCACATGTGGCGGGCGGTGTACACGGCCGTCAAACAGGGCAAGAAGATCTCGGCGCCCCTTTCGCGCAGCCCGCTGCTGCCCAAATCGGTGGTCCAGATGATCAGCGCCGGCGAGGAATCGGGCAAACTCGGCGAAGTGCTCGATGAGGTCAGCGAATTCTACGCCCGCGAACTGCGCGCGGTCATCAAGGGCGTTACCGCCATGATCGAACCCCTCATGATAGTGCTCATGGGCAGCGTCGTCGGCTTCATCGCCATGAGCATCATCCTCCCGATATTCAAGCTCAGCCAGCTGGTGAAGTAGGGCGCGCCCCCCGGCATCGCCTTCGCGCCGACGGCCGATAACGCGCGCCGGCCGGGCATTTCCCTGTCTGCCACGATTATCCCGTTTGACTTGCAGCGCGGCGAATTGGATATCACAAGCGATGAGAGCACCGTGCGCCGATTGCCATCGGCCTGCCGCAGCGCGCAGAGGCTTCACGCTGATCGAAGCGGCCCTGGTAACCGTCATCGTCGGCGTGGGCATAACGGCAATGCTGGAACTGCTGGCCGCAGGCACGCTGTCCAATCGCGAAGGGGCCGCCGCCACCATAGCCGTGAACCTGGCCCGTAATATCCGCGAAATGTCGCTGGGACTGGCGTTTTCCGACCCCGCGGTCCCGACGCACTGGGGGCTGGAGACCGGCGAGACGATCCATGCTGCCGACGATCTCGACGATCTCGACGGCGCGGTTTTCAGTCCGCCCATCGACGCCATGCGCGTGCCGCTGACCGATCTTGCGGGCTGGGAACAGCGCCTGACCGTTCGCAGCGTGGACCCCGACCGTCTTACGCTGACGGTTCCCAACGGTTCCGCCCCGGCCGTGCGTGTGACGGTGGAGGTCAGACATAACGGACGAACGGTCTATACCACGGGGTGGTATGTGTTTGATACGGAGCCGTAAGTCCGGAGGGGCGACCATGGTCCACTCAGGCGTCCGCATGCGCAATTGCCTGCACAGACACCGCCGCGGCATGGCGGCAGTTATTGCCATGCTGTTTCTGGCGATATTCGGCACGCTCGCCGTCGGCTTCTATGCCGCCGCCACCACCAGCGTGCAGGTTTCGTCCAACGAGCAGCGCGTGTTGCGCGCGAGCATGGCGGCCGAGTCGGGCATGGACTTCATGCGCTATCAGCTGGCGCGCATTTCCATACCGTACGGCGTGCCGCAGGAGTGGATATTCCCGCTGCTCTATCTTCAGCTTCAGGCCAACATGCAGAACACCGGCAACCTTTCCGGGCGAATCATCTGGTGGGGCGGCACCGTCATCCACGTTCCCGCGACGTACAACCGGCCCATCGTTCTTGATGCCGCGCAGGGTTCCTTTCGCGCCAGCATATACAACCTCGGCCAGAAGGTCCGCGTGAAGGTTACGGGCACCGGGCCCGACGGGCGCACCACGCGCGCGGTGCAGCTGGATTATGCCCTGGCGCAGCGTGCCAGCGCCATATTCGACTACGGAATAGCCTCGCGGGGCAAGGTCACCACCGAAGGCGCATCGCGCGTGCGCGGCGCCACCGATCCCACCAAGGGATCGATCCTCTCGACCTGCATGAGCGATCCGACTCCCGTCGTGATCAAAGGCAAGGAGGTCAGCGGCGATATCAGCGTCGTCAATCCCAACGCAAATGTGAGCATCCAGAACGGAGCATCGGTCGGCGGCACCACCAATTTGCAGGAGATATACGCCAGCCACGTGCACAAGGGCGTGCAGGAGCCGGAGTTCCCCACCGTCGATACGAGCGCTTTTGCCGCTTATGCCACCAGCGTGTACACCGGCGGCAACACACTCGTTAACTGCCGGATTCCCGCGAATACCAACCCGACTTTCGCGGGCAATGCCACGATCCGCGGCGTGCTTTATGTTGAAACACCCAACAGAATCACTTTCCGGGGCAACGTTGACATCCAGGGCGTGATCGTCGTCCAGAATTCGCCGACGGGGACGATCGACAGCAACGTTCTGGACTTCTCCGGCAGCGTCAGCGCCCGCGGTGTGGAAACGCTGCCTGAGTCTTACGGCAACCTCCGCAAAATGACCGGATCGTTCATTCTGGCCCCGAAGTTTCACGTGAAGTTCTCCGGCGACTTCGGCACCGTCAACGGCAGCATGCTCGCCGACAAGTTCAGCATGACCGGCAATGCTACCGGCACGGTGATGGGCAGCGTCATCAACCTCGCCGATAACGCCATGACCGTAAGCGGCAGCAGCGAGATCATCATTGCCAGCACGGGTACCACCAACTATCCCGCGGGCGTGTTCTTCAGCAGCAATTTCGCCCCGCTGTCCGACACCTACGAGGAGGTTCAGCCGTGATGCGCTGCCGGACCGCGAATCGTCTTCCAGTTCGTCTGCGCCGCGCGATGAGCCTTGTCGAAGTGCTCATTTCGCTGGGCGTGGCGGCGATGCTTCTGTCGGCCGTTTCGGCCGCTTTCGTGGCGTCGGCCGCCGCCATCGAGGAGAACGACGAACATTTCCGATGTGTGCAGGCGGCGCGCGTGTGCATGATGCAGATCCTTACCGAAATCCGCCGCGCGCACGCCGTATCGGTGCCGCATGCCGGGCGCGTGGACCTGATCACGTCCGAAGGCAGCGACCGCAGTTACCTATTCGATCCCTCCGGCCGGCGCCTGCTGCTCATAACCAACGACGATCCCGGCGACCGCGACTACGAACTTGTCGGAGGGCTGTCGGCATGCTCCTTCGCGGCTGAAACGGTTACCGACGCCGGCGGCATAAGACATGTCGTCCGCGTCACCGCATCTCTGGTCGTGGAAAGCGGCAACAACCGCATCCGCCTGACAGGTTCTGCCGCTCCGCGGCGCGAGCAGGCATATCGCTGACCGGGTCTGCGATGGCAACACCCGACCGCCGGCGCGTCCTGCGCCGGGCTCCTGTGTTTTCGGGGTGATGCAGTTTGCCCATCTTCGCCTTATATCGTAAATCATCATCTGGAGCGCGCGCTGCATGGCATGCACGGCATGGGTGGATTCATGAACAAGCACGCAGCGATACGAGTGGCCATGGGTTTCATTGTCGGGGTCTGCGCGGTGCTGATGACGCCCGCAACGGCACGCGGCGACGACGTTTTCGCGGGAACGTGGCGCGTGAACGTCTGGCCTGACGATGCTGCGAAACGCGAAGGCGCCAAACGTTTCGAGGACGCGATGATCTTCGAGGAGGGCAACCTCCTGACCGAGAACTTCGCCTGTTACGGCTTCTCTCCCGGAACCTGCACCGTTGACAGCTCCGGCTGGGGTTTCACGGCGGAGATGACCAGCGGCACCAAGGGTACGCTGCGATGGACGGGCTGGACCAGCGGCCAGTATGTGTGGGGCGTCATGACCTGGACCAGGGCGGACCGCTCGGTGTGGCGATTCGTGTTCTACGGCCAGCGCGACGCGGGGGTCGAGTGAACGGGCGTGCTGCGCCCGCACCGGCCGGGGATTGCCTGCCGGCGTAAGCGGACATACGGCGCGATTGAGCATGAACAGACGGGCACGTAACAATTCCCGCCCGGCCGCCTGCCGCGGTTTTACGCTCATGGAAGCGGCGCTGGCGACGGTCATCATAGGCGTGGGCGTTGTGGCCAGCATGGAACTCTTTGCCGCCTGCACGCGTCAGGCGACGGCTGCCAACCGCATGACCATAGCGCTCATGCTGGCGGGCAACATACAGGAGATAACGCAGGCGCTGGCCTTCAACGATCCGGTCAGCGGCACTTCGGTTTTCGGTCCGGAAGCCGACGAGACGCTCGCCACATATGACGATGTGGACGATTTCGACGGCTGCACGTTCAACCCGCCGATAGATGCTGCCCGCCAGCCGCTGCCGCAGCTGGCCCAGTATTCGCAGGTGGTGTCGGTGATGCCTGTTTATCCCGTCAAACCCGGCGGCAACACCAGCGAAACCGCGCCGGAAATACCCAAGACCGCGTACACCGGAGCCTGCCGCGTCCGCGTGCGCGTGCTGTTCCGCGCCAGACCGTCGGATGCTCCCGTGGAAGTTTATCGCGCTTCGTGGATCTGTCTGGATCGGTGAAAACGCCATGATATATGCCGGAAGACTGCATCACGTGAAGTACGGATCATGTCGCGCCGCAGCCAGACGCGGTGCCGCGGCAGCTCTGGCGATGATGTACCTGGTCATCTTCACGTCGCTCACCGCGGCGATGTTCGCCATGTCGTCGATCAACGTGCAGGTCGCCGACAATCTGGCCGATGTTGCCAGAGCGCGGGCGGCCGCGGAGTCGGGCATGCGCTGGATGCAGTACCGGTTCCTGAAGATGAACCGTCCCAGGACCGCCGTGGGCAACATCACGCCCGCCGTTGCCGCCAGCTTGTGGCCGGCGATTCGTACGGCCATCGCTGACGACCTTGCGGGAATGCTCGATCCCGCCGAGCGCCCCGTCACCCTGGTCGGCAATACGCTCAAGACATCCCTGATCGCCACCGGCGACAGCAACGCGAAGTTTGCGATTTCGATAACGCCCGACGACAGCGATGCCCGGCGGCTGCGCGTGGTGAGCACGGGTACATGCGGCGCCGCGACGCGCAGCGTCAGCATGTATTTCCTGATCGACAAGAAGGTGAAATTCGCCATCGCCGGCAAAGTGCCCATACAGCTCGGCAGAAACGTCGTCGTCGAAGGCCCCGTCGCGACCGTAACGACCACCAAGTATCCGCCGCTCTTTTCTCTGAGCGATTTCCGCAGCCTCACGTCATCGCTCAGGGCGAAGGTGGACGCATTTCAGAGTTTCTGCGAAACCCGCCATGTCGGCTATGACAACCGCATAGACGTGCGCAACACGGAGGAATGCGCCGCCGCCCAGGCCGCCGGATATTACGACGCCAACGGCGACGGCTACATCGACGAATACGACCTTTTCCTGCGCGAGTTCGACGCCGACGGGGATGGCGCCGTCACACGCGAGGAGTTCACCGACCCGACCACCGGCCGGCTCTACGATGCCGAGCTGTTCAACGCCATCGACTCTCTGGGCGGGCCGCTGTTCGAAGGCGATGTCGTCCGCGTCGGCTATCAGGACGGGCGCATAGACAACAACGACGGCTACGCCAAGATCCGCGGCCAGATCCTTCTGGCCACCACCGAGGCGGCATGGAAATCGAAGCTTCCCTCCGGACAGACCATTCAGGACCAGATCAAAGGCCCGATATCGCCGAGCGTGGACGGGGCGCCGCCCGTGAAGTTTGCCATCACGCCCGCCGATGTGTTCGACCTGTCGCCAGCCAACTTCGATACGTCGTCGTTCCGCGCCCGCACCGGTCCGGAAAACGGTCCCACCGTGCGCACGCCCACGCTGATCGAAAACGCCGTGCTGTCGGCCGCTGACGCCAACGGCGGCACCGTCGATGAGCGCACGCCGTACGGCTCCACCAGCTATCAGGCGACATACCGTCGTCCGGTCTTCCGCAACATGACCTTCCGCAATTGCCGCATACCCAAAGGGCTCAACGCTCTGTTCGACAACTGCGTTTTCGAGGGGGTGACGTTCGTGGAGCTCGAAACCAACGTCACCAACTCTTCCGGACAGACCACCACCAATCCCAACGACGGAATGACCTATTCCAAGCGCATGAAGAGCGGCAGCTTCAGCGCCAGCACCGTGCTCACCAGCAGCAATTCGTGGGGCTACGTGCTCGGCAATAACCTGCGCTTCAACGACTGCACGATACGGGGCCCGCTTGCCGCGAGCGTCCGCACCGCCTATACCCATTTCTCCGACTCGTGGGAGTTCACCGGCGCGACATACTTCGACAATCGCGTGGATCAGACGGCGACCATCGTCGCCCCGCAGACCAACATCGAGATGGGGTCGTTCACAGATCCCGCCGCGGCTCCCAGCACGCTGGTCGGCGTGGTGGTTGCCGGGAACATCGACATCCGCGGCAGCGGCCTGGTGGACGGCTCGATAATCGTCACCGGCGACGGCGCGGGCAACACCACCATGGGCTGGTTCGGGCCGTCCGACTCCAGCACCGACCCCTCCAGCCCCATGCCCGAGGGCGGCTGGGGCAAACTCAACATCCGCTACAACCCGTACCGGGCGCTGCCCGACGGCATAAACGTGGCCATCGATATTCTGCCCGACGTCAGCACATATACGGAGGGGTCGTGATGCGTACAGGCCGTAAATGGCGTTGCGGGATGGGGCTGATAGAGCTGCTGGTGAGTTTTGCCATTGCCGCCGCGCTGCTTGCCGCCACGGCCGTCGCGGTGGATGCTTCCTTCCGCAGTTATGCGGTCAATGCTGAGCAGGCGGCTCTCATGCAGCAGGCGCGCATCGCCCTTCACCGCATGACGTCTTCTGTTCGCGCAACCCGCGCGCATGCTCCTGCCAGCGTATCCCTGCGCGCGGAGTTCGCCTCGGGTGCTACAGTCACGGATACGGGTATCGCCATGTTCGACGAGACCGGCGCCGAGGTGGTGTATCGCTGGGACCAGTCCCAGCGCTGTCTTATCGCCGAAATAGAGGGCGTGTCTCACGTCCTTGCGCGAGGCGTCGAGGCTTTTTCGGTGCGCATGGAGCCCATGCGCAGCGCCGCCGCGCTCAAGAGCGGCGGAGCATGGGACCTGCTCAAACGTGCCGAGGTCCTTCTCACCATCCGCACCGACGACCCCGCACACGTCGCCGAGAGCACAGGCGCACAGACGCTCACGCTCAGCGCTGCCGCCGTGCCGCGCCAGAACTGCTGGTAGGCCTTTCCGAAACGGCATTCTGCTGCCGCACCGCGCCTGACGGCCGTTGTTCTTCAACGCCGGCGGTGTTCAGGGGGTATGTACACTGCGGCCGGTGTCTTGGTGAACGCGCGCCCGCCGCTTTGCGCGCTGCGGCAGGTTCGGCAGCGGCATTCCTCGTGTTTGACAGCGAGGTGTCAGATGTGGATCAGACCGGTGTTTATCTGTCTTATGGCACTGGCAGCCATCCTGGCGCCATGCCCTGCGGCGACGGGCGAGTTGAAATACGAGCTGCCCGATTTCGAAATGGAATTGGCGCTGGTGGGCGCGGTGTTTCCGCCGGGCACGCAGCCCGGACCGCGCAATCCGTCGCTGCTGATGGACCTGTCGCGCTACGGCGACCGCTGGGACCGCGTATGGATATCGGCCAGAAATTACAACGTGGCCATCCACACCGGCCACGTCGAGCAGGCACGCATTGATGAAAAGCAGGTTTTCCTCAAACTGCGCGTGCGCATGGAGTCTGACTCGTGGGTTGAGGGCGGCCGGGGCACATATGAGGTAACGCTCAATCGCCTTCCCGACGGGCGCCTCGCCGGCGAGTATGCCGGGGAGTTTGTCCGACAGCCCGTCAAGGGCGAAGCGTTCGGGCGGGTCAGGCCGCGCCAGCCCCCCATGCCCGGCTACGTTCCCGTCCAGCCCGGCGAGCATCCGCGCATACTCTTCCGCAAATCCGACGTGCCGCGCCTGCGCCAGCGCGCGCAGACCGAACTTGGCCGCGCGGCACTGTCGCTGATGGGCTCAACCGAAGGTTGTGGCGACGCCATCGGAATGGGCGTGAAATACCACGCCACCGGCGATCCGCAATGGGCGCAGCACGCCCGCGAGGCCACAGCCAAACACATGGCCGACCAGTCGGCGCCGGCCTTCGCCCGCGGGCGGCAGTGGGGGCCTCGCCTCGAACAGATAGCCGTCGCCTACGACCTCTGTTACGACGCCTGGCCGGAGGATTTCCGCAAACAGGTGGAATCGTACCTGCGGTTCATCTGCAATCAGGTGTTTTTCGATCCCAACAAACTCGGCGGGACCATCAACTGGACCGTCGGCAGCAACTACGCCGGACCGATCTACGCCGGCGTCGGCTTTGCCGGGTTGGCGCTCTGGGGCGAGAAAGGCCCGCAGCCCGTAAAACCTGCCGAACCGGCCATCGTCGAAGCCATTCCGCCCGCGCAGGACTACACGCCGCCCGACGGCGTGCCCGTCGTGCCGATGGAATACGGGCGCAGTCCTTCCGCCTGGCTCATCACAGAGGGCATGCCGTTCGGTCTGGCCACCGACCCGATGGTTTCGCTCAACGGGCTGGAGTCGCTCCGGCCCAAACCCGGCGATAAGGTGCGTATTGAACACCATGAGACGGTCTTTCAGCCCATCGACCCCAAACACGTCGGCGCCAACGGCGGCATATCGCTCCGCACCGGCCTGAAGAAGGGCAGGGTCCTGAGCCTTCTGGCCTACACCGTCATAAACGTGCCCGACGCCCGGCACGTGAAGATAAGGGCGCCGTTCTCCAAGAGCGGCCGCGTGCAGGTGGTTCTCAACGGCATGCGCGTCGAACACGAACAGGTCGTGAGGCTGGAAAAAGGACTGTATCCGATGCTCGTCGCGCTGCGGCTGGGGGTTGACTGGACCAGCCTCGAGCCGTGGTTTGAACAGGCGACCGACGAAGACGCGCGCAAATATCGTCAGACGATCGCCGTCAGGAAGCAGGAATACCAGGAGCAGCTGAAGGACTGGGAATTCGACATGCAGCAGTGGACGCGGCTCGGCGGCGCCGACCTCAACTTCCTGCGCATCCATGAACAGGGACGGCGCATGATGTATCTGTTCTGCCGCGAGGCCTGCGGCACGGGCGGATATCAGACCGAGTCCGGCCACTACTTCAACGATGGCATCGACGGGCCCGACCGCTATGCCGCCGGATATCGCACGATGTTCGGGCAGGACATCTCCACCTTCTTCGATATCGCCGCTTACATCCCGCGCATGATCGCTGCCACCGTCTATCCCGACAATGGCAAATCGCGTCACCTGAACATCAGCTCCGCCGCGTCGGCCAATGGCGAGCGCATCGCGGCGCTGTTTCCGATAATCCCGGACCGCCTCAAGCCGGCCGTGCTGTGGCACTGGAACCGCGAGGTTGGCGGCAGCGTGGATAAGCCTGATCTGGCGAAAATCGCGCGCGCCAATCCGGTGTATTCTCTGCTCTACTACCCGCTCGACATGAAGCCCCAGCATCCGGGCTCCGTCATGCCGCTGACGTGGGAAGCGCCGGATCGCGGCTATTACATGTTCCGCAACGCCTGGCGCGGCGGGGATGACATAGTGTTTCAGTTCCTCGGCCGCTGCCGCGGCACTCATGGCTGGGGAGGTCCCGACGGCGGCACGTTCCGCCTTCAGGGGCTCTCCGCCGTATGGGCGACCGGAAACACCGGAAGAGAAGTGCGCCGCTGGCTGGAAAACGTCGTCAATCTGCCGGAAGACCCGGAAATGCGCTTCGGAAGCATCGGGCGCGTAACCTATGCCCGGCTTGACCCGGATGGGTCGGGCGCCGTCACCTACGACTATACCGACTCGTGCTACCGGAACGACGATAAACAGGCTCCCTTCATGGAGGCCTACGGCGGCATAATGCGCCCGGGTACGTCCAGACCGCTTGCCACGGCGCTGCGGGCCGTGGCTATAGACTATTCCGGCAAATGCGGCGCGCCGGCGCTGCTGGCCATCGTTGACCGCATCGAAGGCGGCAAGGGCAAAGAATGGCTGTGGCACGTGGTCGATCCCGACGCCGTGAAGACCGACGAACGCGGCTTCACCATATCCGCTGGCGACGCCAGCCTGCGCGCTGTTTTCGTCGCTCCGGCCAGACCCGCGCTTGAAGTCGCCCGCGAAGGACGGAAAACCACCAAGAGCGCCGGCCACATGGCCGGCTCGGCCATTACGCTCAACATCAAGGCCGTCGTGGCCCGCAACCAGCAGGACGCAACCGACGGGCGCTTCTTCGTGGTCGCCACCCTTCAGAAAGGCCAGCCGCCGCCCGTGAGCGTAACGGGCGCGGGGCTTGATGCGCGCGTGACGGTGGGCGGCCGCGTCGTCCGTTTCGACGGCCAGAAGATAATCGTGGAATAATCACCATCACGACCGGCCGCCGGCCAAACGCCGTCCATCCGCACGCATGCGCTTCCGTCCCGAACCGCGGGTTTCGCGGAGCAGCGATCTTCAGTCCGCCCGCCGTGCGCGATAGTCTGTCGGTGTGGCGATGATCGAAGCGCTGGAATCGAGGTGCATGCTGTCGGCGGTGCGCTTTGCCGTCATAGGCGACTACGGCAGCGGCAAACTCGCCGAACGACAGGTGGCCGATCTTGTGAAATCATGGCGGCCGGACCTCGTCATAACCACCGGCGACAACAATTACCCCTCGGGCTCCGCCGCGACGATCGACCGCCGCATCGGCTTCTACTATCAGCAGTTCATCTATCCCTATCGGGGTCGTTACGGAACGGGGGCGATAGACGGCATCAACAGGTTCTTTCCGTCGCTGGGCAACCACGACTGGTATTCCGATTCCGCCCGTCCGTATCTGGATTACTTCACCCTGCCGGGCAACGAGCGCTTCTATACCTTCACAAGGGGGCCAGTCCAGTTCTTCGTGCTCGACAGTTATCCCGAAGACCCGGACCTGCACTACGTCGATGCCCGTACTTCCACCGCCACCGGTCGCCAGGGGCGGTGGCTGCGCAGGCAGCTGGCTGCCTCGACAGCCACCTGGAAAATCGTGTATTTCCACCATCCGCCGTACTCTTCCGGCACGCGGCACGGATCGGCGCTGTGGATGCGCTGGCCGTTCAGACAGTGGGGCGCCACGGCCGTCATAGCCGGGCACGAACACAACTACGAACGCCTTGTGGAAGGCGGCATGCCGTATTTCGTCAACGGCAGCGGGGGCGACGAGCGTTACGCCTTCGGGCGGCCGCTGCCGGGGAGCAAGGTCCGCTTCAATGCCGATTTCGGCGCCATGCTTGTGGATGCCGACGACGGGCGCATCACCTTCCGGTTCATCACGCGCGCCGGCGCCCTGGTCGATAGATATACGATACGCGTTCCGGCATGAGCCGCCGCCCTTACGCCCCCAGTGCCGCCACCAGTTGCCTGACGTGGTTGACGCTTTCCTCGAACATTCTGCGTTCCTCGGCGTCGAGGTCAACTTCGATGATGCGCTCCACCCCGTTGCGCCCCAGCACGCAGGGAACGCCCACGAAATACCCGCCGATGCCGTATTCCCTGTCGCAGTATGCCGCGCAAGGCAGAATGCGCTTGCGGTCGCGGAGTATGGCCTCGATCATCTGCGCCGTGGCCGCCGCCGGCGCATAGAACGCGCTTCCGGTCTTGAGCAGCTGCACTATCTCCGCGCCGCCGTTGCGCGTTCGCAGAACGATATCGTTGAGCCGTTCGGCGCTGACCAGCTGCGTGACGGGTATGCCGCCGGCCGTCGTGCAGCGCACCAGCGGCACCATGTCGTCGCCGTGCCCGCCCAGTATGACCGCCTGAACGTCCTCGACGCTACAGCCTATTTCTTCAGCCAGAAACGCCCGGTAGCGCGCCGTATCCAGCACGCCGGCCTGCCCCACAACACGCCTCGCCGGAAAGCCCGACGCTTTCCACGCCGCATAAACCATCGCGTCCAGCGGGTTGCTGACGACGATCATGATCGCCTCGGGGCTGTGCCGGGCGATATTCCGCGCCACTTCCCGAACTATGCCGGCGTTGACCTTCAGCAGATCATCGCGGCTCATGCCGGGCTTGCGCGACAGGCCGGCTGTGATGACCGCCACGTCGCTGCCGGCGGTGGGCTCATAGCTGGTGGCGCCTGTTATGTGGCAGTCGAAGCCGAATATCGGCGAAGCCTCGTACAGATCCAGCGCCTTGCCCTGCGGCATGCCGTCCACCTGCGGCACATCGACCAGCACGATATCGCCCAGATTCCGGCTTGCTGCCCAAACGGCCGTCATCGACCCCACGTTGCCTGCTCCGACGATCGTTATCTTCGGGCGCTTCATGCCTGCTCCGTCTGCCGTTTTGTGCCGCCGCGGCGCCGCTGCTTCATCGCGCGCCGGTCGGAATCCGCCGGCTGTCGCGGGACAGCCGCTCGGCCGTCTCCGGACGGTACTCCGCCGCAACGCGGGGAATAATACATCGAATATCAGCGCTTTCGAGAACCCCGAAAATGTATTGTTGCGGATTGTTCCGCTCCCGGGTATCAACTGCCCCGTCGCCGGCTGATTACCGTTTCCTGGCCAACGGCGCCGGCGCGCGCCGCGCTGTCGGCGTCGCCGGGCGCCGGCGGTTCTGGAGGATGTTCATGCGGACCATCTTGTGGCTGGTTCTGCCGCTCATCGCAGTCTTTCCGGGGATAGCGCGGGCTGTCGGCGATATCGAGTTCGTCCAAGACACGCTCGCCAACGGGTTGCGCGTTATTTACGCGCCCCTGCGGCAGGCGCCGGTGGTCCACGTGGCGGTGTTCTATCATGTGGGCAGCCGCGATGAACGCCCCGATCGCCAGGGCTTCGCGCACATGTTCGAACACATGATGTTCCGCGGCTCGGCGCATGTTAAGCCCGAAGAGCACGGCAGGCTGATTACCACGGTTGGCGGCTATTCCAACGCCTACACCAGTTTCGATCAGACCGTGTACGTCAATACCGTTCCGGCCAACCAGTTGCGCCTCGCCCTGTATCTCGAGGCCGACCGCATGGCCAGTTTCCGCGTTTCCGAGGAGATCTACGCCATCGAGCGCAACGTGGTGATGGAGGAATGGCGCCGGCGTCAGAACGCCCCGTATGGGACATTCTTCGACGACTTCTTCCGCCTGGCTTTCACGACCCATCCGTATCGCTGGACGCCCATCGGCAACATGGACCATCTGCGCGCCGCCGCCGCGTGGGAGCTTCAGGAGTTCTTCAGCACCTGGTACGTCCCCGACAACGCCGTGCTGGTGATTGCCGGCGACATCGACGTCGCGGCGACGCGCGGCATGGTCGCAAACTACTTCGCCTGGATACCCCGCGGACCGCTCATCACGCGCCGCATACCGCCGGAGCCGCCGCAGACCGCTCCCCGGCGGCTGGATGTGCAGCGCCCCGTTCCGCTGGCAAGGCTCATGATCGGCTGGCATGTCCCGCCCTGGCGCAGCGAAGACCATTACGCCCTCAATATGCTCGCCGCCATCCTCGGCCTGGGCAACGCCAGCAGGCTCGACAGGCTGCTGGTGACCGGCCCGGACCCGCTGTGCACCAGCGTCAGCTCGCACGATATGGCCCTGGAGGACGGCGGTTATCTGGGCATATCGGCCACGGTTCTGGCAGGCAGGCGCGTCGAGGATGTCGAAAAGATAATCTTCCAGACCGTCGCCGACATCCGCGACAGGGGCGTGACATCTGAGGAACTCAGCCGCGCCCGCGTGCAGACCATGGTCGATTACGTGCGCGGCCGCGAAACTGCCGACAAGATAGCGTCGCAGCTTGGTCTGGCGGCACTGCTCGCGGGCGACCCGTCCTGGGTCAACCGGGCAATGAGAAAACTCGAAGCCGTAACGCCCGCCGACGTGCAGGCCGTGGCGCGGAAGTATCTCCGGCCCGACTGCTACAATCTTCTCATCTACCGCCCCGGGCAGAGCGATGCCGCCAATCCCGCAAGCCGGCCGGCCGGAGCATCATCGCCCGGAGCATCGCCGCGCCAGGCGGCTGCGGGGCAGCCGGCGACGCGGCCGGCGGCGTTTCCGCCCGACTATCCGAACCGTCCGCCCGTTTCCGAAACGCGCCTGCGGGCGACCTTCGCGCGCGGCGAGCAATTCGCCATAAACGGCGTGACGGTGATCATCATGCCCGACCATCGCCTGCCGCTGGTGTCGTGGGATCTCGCCATGCGCGCCGGCTCGCACTGCGATCCGCCGGGCAAAGAAGGTCTGGCCGTCATGACCGCCGACCTGCTTCCCCGCGGCGCCGCGGGGCTGAGCTATGTGCAACTCAACGAAGACCTCGAATCGCGCGGTATTTCAATCAACATAAACGACGGCGGCGATGTAACTCGCCTGAAGGGTTCCTGTCTGACGGCCCAGGTGGATCACGCTCTGGGCAGAACGCGCGACATACTGCTCAGCCCGCATCTGGCCGAGGACGAGTTCAACAGCCTGCGCCAGCAGACCATCAGCCGGCTGCGCGCCGAACAGAGCCGTCCCGACATCGTGGCCTCGCGAACGCTGGCGCACGCACTTTTCGGCGATTCGCCGGCAGGACGCTTCCCCTCTCCAGCCAGCGTGCAGAACATAACGTTGCAGGATGTAAAAGACTGTTATCGAAGGCTGTACACTCCGGACCGGGCCATACTTGTCATCAGCGGCGACGTTACTGTCGAACGCGGCCGGGCGCTCGCCGGCCGTCTGCTGGAGGGCTGGGAAATGCGGCCTGTTCCGAAACCCGACTATCCTGCCCCCGCCGAGCACGGCAAATTGCGCGTCATACTGGTGGACCGCCCCGACGCGCGGCAGAGCGTCATCCGCATCGGCGCAACCGCGTACACCATACACAGCCAGGAAAAATTCGCCGGCGCGCTGGCCGGCAGCATTCTCAGCGCCGGCATCGACTCGCGCCTCGGCAGAGCGGTGCGCGCGGAAAGGGGCCTTGCCTACAGCGTATGGGGCGTCTTCCAGCCCGCCCGGCAGTACGGCGCCTTCATGGCCGGCGCCGAAACCGCCTTCGCTTCGACCGTCGAAACCGTCGAGGCCATCTTCCGCGTGCTCAACCAGACGGCCGCTTCCATCGAGCCGCGCGAGCTGTCCGAGGCGGTTCTCCGCGCCGGCGGCTCGATGGTCATGGGAATGCAGACCATCCAGCAGCAGGCCGCCTATCGCGTGGAAGGCCTGCTTAACGGCTATCCCATCGACTACTACGACACCTATCCCGACCGGCTTGCGGGCGTTACCGAAAAGGACGTCCGCGACGTCGTCGCCAGATATCTGCGCCCCGAGCGAATGACGGTTGTGGTGGTGGGCCCGACCAGCCTCAGGGAGCATCTGTCGCGCCTGGGCGAGGTGCAGGTCGTTGCCATGCCGCGGTGAAGCCGCACAGACGCCTGCGGCGCCTGTCGCGCAACGCCGCTGGTGTTGCGTGGGCGCATCGCCTTCGATAAACTGTCGGCTGCTCAACGATGGCAAACTACATTCACCCCAGGAGCCAATCATAGATGGTCAACGGCAGCGATTTTGTGCCGAAGGAGTGCTTCTTCACCAAGGGCGTCGGCCGGCACAGCCAGAAACTCATGAGCTTCGAACTGGCGCTGCGCGATGCCGGCATCGAGAAGCAGAACCTCGTCCGCGTGTCCTCGATCTACCCGGCCACCTGCAAGATCATCCCCATGAAGGAGGGTCAGGCGAAACTCAAGCCCGGGCAGATAACCTTCGTCGTGCTTGCCGAGGCCGCCACCGACGAGCCCAACCGCCTCATCTGTGCGGGAGTCGGACTGGCCATTCCCAAGTCGCACGATCACGGTTACATCGCCGAGCATCACGGTTTCGGGATGAGCGAGAAACGCGTCGAGGATCTGGTTGAGGATCTCGCCGCCACCATGCTGGCCACCACGCTGGGCATTCCCTTCGATGCCGACAAGGCTTGGGACGAGCGCGAGCAGCAGTATCAGATGAGCGGCGAGATCGTCCGCACGCGGGCAGTCGTGCAGACCGCCGAAGGCGATAAAACGGGCCTGTGGACCAGCGTCGTGGCGGCGGTGGTGTTCATACTCTGACGGCACCCGCCGCCTTCGGACCTGCAGCATTCACGGGCCTGGTCGCTCAGGTGCGTTGCGGCATTTTTCCCAGTTGTGCCTTTCGGGCTTAACCGGATAGTTTGTTCGCCCATAAGACGGAAACTGTCCTGGGTATGTCCGACGAAACGGGCCAGCAGAGATATCTCTTTCCGCCGGCGGCCAACTGGCTGATGCCAGCCCTCACGGTTATGGCGCTTGGCGCGCTGGTGTATATGCCGCTGGTCGTGGGGCTGGGGGCTTCGCCCCGCACGACGGCCGTCGGCTATGCGCCGCAGCAGCCGATCGCCTACAGCCATGCGCTTCACGCCGGCACCCTCGGCATAGACTGCCGCTATTGCCACAGCACGGTGGAAACCTCCGCCTTCGCCGCCATCCCGCCGGCACAGGTGTGCATGAACTGTCATGCCGCCATAAAGGCCGACAGTCCCGCCCTGGCGCCACTGCGGGAGAGCTACGCCCGCGGCACGCCTCTGAAATGGATCAAGGTTCACGACCTGCCCGACTACGTTTTCTTCGACCACAGCGCGCACGTGAGCAGGGGGGTGGGATGCGTTTCATGCCATGGCCGCGTTGATCAGATGGCCGTTGTGCGCCAGACGCAGCCGCTGAGCATGGCGTGGTGTCTTGACTGCCACCGCCGCCCCGAACCCCATTTGCGCCCGCTGGAACATATCACGACCATGAACTGGGCTCCCGGCGCTGATCCGTCCGTTTCAGGGCCGGCGCTCAGAAAACAATACGGCATACGGTCCACGGAATACCTTACTAATTGCACGACGTGTCATCGTTAGAACAACAACCTCCTGGCGCGCGGTACTGGCGCAGCCTCGGCGAGCTCGCACGCGACCCGCAGTGGCGCCGCGAAGTGTTGCGCAGCCTGGCGGCGCACGGTGTGCCCCCGCATCTTTCCCGCCGGCAGTTCGTCCGGCTCATGAGCGCCTCGCTGGCGCTGGCCGGACTGACGCTTTCCGGATGCAGACGCTGGCCGCGGCGCGTTCTGGCGCCCCGCGCTGCCAATCCCGAAGGCCGCGTTCCCGGCCGCTTCGAACACTATGCCACGGTAATGGAGATCGGCGGCGTCGGCGCGGGACTGCTGGTAACTGCCTTTGAAGGTCGCCCGCTCAAGATAGAGGGCAACCCCCTGCATCCCTCTTCGCGCTCGGCGGCGCCGTCTATCGGAGCGGCCGACGTCTTCGCTCAGGCGGCCACGCTCGAACTGTACGACCCCCGGCGCAGCAGGGCCGTGATCGACCGGCGCAGCGGCCAGCCCCGTCGCTCCACGTGGGAACAGTTCGCCGCTTTCGCCCGCGAACATTTTGCCTCGGTTCGCGCCGCCGGCGGAGAGGGCTTCGCCGTGCTTTCCGAAGCCTCGTCGGGTCCCGGCATGCAGGACATGAAAGAACGCCTTCGCCAGACCATGCCGGCATGCCGGTGGTATGAATATGAGCCGCTCACCCGCGACAACGAACGCGAGGGCATGCGGCTGGCCTTCGGCAAACCCCTGCGGCTGCTGCTGCATCTTGATCGCGCGGATGTGATTGTTGCCTTCGACGAGGACCTGTTCGGCGATCATCCCTGCCGGCTGAGGCATGCCGCCGACTGGAGTCTCCGCCGGGACACCGACGCTCCCGGAACCGTCGCCAACAGACTGTATGTTGCCGAGTCGCGCCTGACCATCACCGGCGCGGCCGCCGACAGCCGTCTGCCCCTCAGACCGTCGCGCGTCGGTCAGCTGGTGGTTGCTCTGGCCGCCAGACTGGGGCTGGCAGTTGCGCCTCCCGATGGTCTGTCGGCTGACGAAAAGGCTTTCATCGAGTCGGCCGGTGCCGACCTGCTCGCGCATCGCGGACGCGCTGTGGTGGCGATCGGCGCACACCACCGGCCGGATGTCCACGCCCTCGTTCACGCCATCAACGCGGTTCTTGATTCGCCGGGCAATACGCTGGCGTACATCGAAGACCCGCTGCCCGATCGCCCCAGCCATCTGGAATCCATCATCGCCCTTGCCGGCGAAATGCGCTCGGGAAAAGTCCGCACGCTGCTTATTCTCGGGGGCAATCCCGCATACGACGTTCCGGCTGACCTCGATTTTCCGCGCCTGCTGGAAACGGTGCCGGCAACCATGCGCCTCGGCCTGTACGAGGATGAGACCTCGGCGCTGTGCAAGTGGCATCTGCCCCGCGCCCACTGGCTGGAATCATGGGCCGATTCCCGCGCCGCCGACGGAACCATCGCTGTTGCCCAGCCGCTGATCGAGCCGCTTTTCGGCGGCAGGTCGGCCATCGAAATACTGGCGATGGTCATCGACGACGCGCAGCCGGACGGTCTGGAAATCATCCGCCGCGCAGTTCTGCCCATGTTGCCGTCGGGAGCCGGTCAGGACCGTGAAAAACTGTGGCGCAAAGCGCTCCATGACGGGCTGGTCGAAGGCAGCGCCGCCAGGCCGGCGACCGTTTCCGCCGCCCCGGCGCGCCAGCCGGCATCCGAACCGGTTGCCGCCGACGCGATGGAGATACGTTTCCTGCCCGATGCCAGAGTCTATGACGGCCGGTTCGCCAACAACGCCTGGCTTCAGGAACTGCCCGACCCGCTGACCAAACTCACATGGGACAACGCCGCTCTGTTCTCCGTGAGCGATGCGGCGAAGCTCGGCATACGCACCGGCGATCTGGTGCGCATATCGCTCGGGGCGAGGTCCATCGAAATAGCCGCGTATGTCCTGCCCGGCCAGCCGGCGGGCGTAATCGGGCTGCCGCTGGGCTATGGGCGCAGGCGCGCTGGCGACATCGGCAACGGCGTCGGCTTCGACACATACGTTCTGCGCACCACAGGCGGCTTTTACTGGGCGTCCGGCGCGACTGTGCAGAAGACTGGCCGCACCTATCCCCTGGCGAGCACTCAGGATCATCACCTCATCGACCCGGTGGGCTTTGCCGGACGCCGCGCCCGCATAGGCGCAAAATCCTCCAGCGCGCCGCTGATAAGGGAGGTGACTGCCGGCGCGGAAGAGCATGCGCACCCGGCCGACCACCACGACCACACCCGCCAGCCTTTCGACCCGCCCCATCCGCTGAACGAAAACCACGCCTGGGCCATGGTCATCGACCTCTCGCGGTGCATCGGTTGCAGCGCCTGCACCATCGCCTGTCAGGCGGAGAACAACATACCCGTCGTGGGCAAGGATCAGGTCCTCTTCAGCCGCGAAATGCACTGGCTTCGTATCGACCGGTACTTCCGGGGCGAACCCGACGACCCCAACCCCCAGGTTGTATTCCAGCCCGTGACCTGTCAGCACTGCGAGAATGCTCCGTGCGAGCAGGTCTGTCCGGTGGCGGCCACGGTCCACGATACCGAAGGCCTCAACGCCATGGTGTACAACCGCTGCGTGGGCACGCGCTACTGTTCCAACAACTGTCCTTTCAAAGTGCGCCGCTTCAACTACCTCGACTATTACAGCAAGCATCCGCGGCGACCGGCCCGTCCATGGCTCGGCATGCCCGACAGCCAGCAGGGGGCCTCTGTTGACCCCGTTCTCCGTATGGTCTTCAACCCGTCGGTCAGCGTGCGCATGCGCGGCGTCATGGAAAAATGCACCTTCTGCGTTCAGCGCATACGCCAGGCGCAGGCCGAAAGCCGCCGCACGGGCCGGCCTCTCCGCGACGGCGACGTCGTGCCCGCATGTCAGCAGACCTGTCCGACTCAGGCGATAGTATTCGGCGACCTGAACGACCCCTCGTCGCGGGTAAGCGCGCTGCGCCGGTCGGGTCGCGCATACACGCTTCTGGAGGAACTGAATATTCGTCCGCGGACCGCTTATCTGGCGCGCCTGCGCAATCCCCCGGGCGCAGCGCCGGCGCGCCACGCGCCCGGCGATGGAAAACCGGCGCAGCGGCATGATTGACCGGCCTGCCGCACGCGGCGATGGGCTTTTTGGGACTTGTGCGCGATGACGGCGATCGACAAAGCATCAATTCCGCCGGCCTCTGCCGACAACACGTTCGACGATCCGGCGCGCCGCGCGCCGCTGGTGCTGGGCGGGCTGGATTTCGGCGGGGTTACCGATACCGTCTGCCGCATAAACGAGCAGCGCCCGCCGCGCGCGTGGTATGTCGCCTTCTTCATCTCCCTGACGCTGCTGGGCCTGCTGGTATTCTGCGTGGGCTATCTGTTCACCACCGGCGTTGGCGTCTGGGGCAACAATCAGCCCGTCGCGTGGGGGTTCGATATCGTCAATTTCGTTTTCTGGGTGGGCATCGGCCATGCCGGCACCCTCATCTCGGCCATTCTCTTCCTGTTCCGGCAGACGTGGCGCACGGGCATCAACCGCTTCGCCGAGGCCATGACCATATTTGCCGTCATCTGCGCCGGCATGTTCCCGGCCATCCATATCGGGCGCCCGTGGCTGGCCTACTGGCTGCTGCCGATTCCCAACCAGATGGCCATGTGGCCGCAGTTCCGCTCGCCGCTGCTGTGGGATGTGTTCGCCGTGAGCACATACGCCACCGTGTCGCTGCTGTTCTGGTATGTGGGCATGATTCCCGACCTGGCCACCTTCCGCGACCGCGCGAAGACGAAACTGCGGCAGTTCATTTATGGCGTCCTGGCTCTGGGCTGGACCGGCTCCAGCCGCCACTGGCACCGCTTCGAGCGCGCATACCTGCTCCTGGCGGCGCTGGCCACGCCGCTGGTGCTCTCCGTGCATTCGGTGGTCAGTTTCGATTTCGCCACTTCGCAACTGCCCGGATGGCATGCCACCATCTTCCCCCCGTATTTCGTCGCCGGCGCTGTCTTCGGCGGCTTCGCCATGGTGATAACACTGGCCGTGCCGGCGCGCAGGTTTTTCGGCCTTCAGAACATCATCACCATGCGCCATCTGGAGAACATGTGCAGGATTCTCCTGGCCACCGGCCTGATAGTCGGCTATGCCTACGCCGTGGAGATTCTCTCCGCGTGGTACAGCGGCAACCTTTACGAACGCTTCACCTTCCTCAACCGCGCTTTCGGCCCGTACGGGTGGAGTTTCTTCCTGATGGTCTTCTGCAACGTCGTGGCGCCGCAGGCGCTGTGGTTCAGGAAAGTGCGCACCAGCCTTGCGGGCATGTTCATCGTGGCCATGTGCGTCAACGTCGGCATGTGGTTCGAGCGCTTCGTCATCATCGTCACCAGCCTCACGCGCGACTTTCTCCCGTCCAGCTGGGGCATGTTCACTCCCACGTGGGTCGATCTGTGCACCCTCGCCGGCAGTTTCGGGTTGTTCTTCACCCTGTTTCTGCTGTTCTGCCGCTATCTGCCCATGGTCGCCATGGCCGAGGTAAAGACCGTCATGCCCGAAGCGCATCCCCATCCGCACGTGGAAAGCACGCCGGACGAAAAGAGGTTCGACTACTGGCCGGACGAACATGTGAAAAAATGAGCCGTCCGCCGGCGGCGGGCGGCATGCACACGTATGTCGAATATCGCAGCACAATCTCCTGAAGCGCCGACGCGGCGGACAATCGCCGTCATGGCCGAGTTCGCCGACGTGGACGCCGTCATCGCCGCGGCCCGCCGCTGCCGCGACGCTGGATTCAGCCAGTGGGACGTGCACAGCCCGTTCCCGATACACGGCATCGACCGCGCGATGGGCAATCGCCCCACCGTTCTGCCGTGGCTCGTCGCCGCGGGAGGCCTCACCGGTCTGCTCGCGGGGCTTGCCCTTCAATATTTCACCAACGTTCTGGACTACCCCTATCTGATAAGCGGCAAACCGCTGTTCAGTCTGCCGGCCAACATACCCGTGATATTCGAACTGACGGTTCTGCTGGCGGCACTGACCGCCGTCTTCGGAATGCTCGCGCTGAATCTGCTGCCGATGCTCTACAACCCTCTGTTCAAAGTGAACAGATTTCGCAGGGTCACGGCCGACAGATTCTTCGTGATCATCTACACGGCCGACCCGAAATACGACCCGCAGCGCACGCCCGAAATGCTCCGCGCGCTGGGGGCCACAGCCGTGGAAATGGTGGAGGAATGATGTCCGCCCGCAACGACCAGCCCGCTTTCTCGCCCTTCAGGCTGCGATTGCCCAAACCGCCGCCATGGCTGGTGGTCGCCTTTGTGGCCATCGTGGTTCTCAGCTGGCTGCCGCTGTCGCTCATATGGCTCGCGCGGGCGTCAACCTCCGGCAGGCCGCGCATACACATCTTTCATGACATGGGCCATCAGCCGCGCTACGGCCCCCAGACCGCCGCCGAAGTATTCGCCGACGGCGCCGCCCTGCGCGTGCCCCCGGTCGGCACCGTCGCCAGGGGCATGCTGGACGACGACGACCACTACTGGCGCGGGTGGCATCGCGCTGCCGACCCCGGCACCGGCCGGACGCAGATCGTTTTCTTCGATTCGCTGCCGGCGCGCGTGCCGCTGACCATGGAACTGCTCCGCCGCGGGCGGCAGCGCTTCGACATATTCTGCGCGCCGTGCCACGGTCTCGACGGCCACGGCGGAGGTCCCGTGGACGCCCGCGCTCTGGAAACACAGGAATCCCGTTGGGTGCGCGCTGCCTCGCTCCATACCGACCTCGTTCGCGGACGCCCCGACGGCCATATCTTCAACACCATCACCAGCGGCATCCGCAACATGCCGTCCTACGCCCAGCAGATTCCGCCCGACGACCGCTGGGCCATCGTGGCCTATGTCCGGGCTTTACAATTGAGCCAGAACGCTCCACTCAGGTTCATTCCGGCGGAGAAACTGCCCGCTCAGCCCTGATGTCGCATGATCGATACCCCGGCACATTCTCCCGTCCTCAACCCCGTATTTCCCGGCAGGGCAGCAAGGCACGCGGCGATGGCCGCTGTCGCCGGCGGCGTGGCCATGCTGGCATGCGCAGCACTGGCGTCCATGTTTGCGGAGGGGTCTGCCCGGCGGTTTCTGTTTGCGTATCTGACGGCGTGGGTGTTCTTCCTCTCGCTGGCGCTGGCGGCGCTGTTCTTCGTGCTGCTTCAGCATCTCACCCGGGCCGGCTGGAGCGTAATGCTCCGGCGCATCGCCGAGATCATGGCCGCCGCCTTGCCCGTGTTTGCGCTGCTTGCCGTGCCGATGGTCGTTTCCGTCATCGCTGGCGATGGCGCGCTCTATCCGTGGGCGCGGGCGGACGGCGCTATCGATCCCGCCGTCCTGGCGAAAAAACCTTTTCTCAACGTTCCGTTCTTCCTGTGCCGCCTGGCCTTCTATTTTGCCGCGTGGTCGGTAATCGCTCTGTGGTTCTGGCGCCAGTCGGTCGCGCAGGATGTCTCCGGCGATACGCACCTCACCACGCGAATGGAACGTCGCAGCGCTCCGGCCATGGTGCTCTATGCGATCACCGTCACGTTCGCCGCGTTCGACCTGCTCATGAGCCTCGACGCGCACTGGTACAGCACCATTTTCGGCGTGTATTTCTTCAGCGGCGCTGCGGCCGGAGGGCTGGCGATGCTCATCCTCACCTGCCGCCTGGCGCAGCGGCTGGGGCTTATGCCGCATATCACCGTGGAGCATTATCACGATCTGGGCAAACTGCTTTTCGGCTTCGTCTTCTTCTGGGGATACATCGCCTTCAGCCAGTACATGCTGATCTGGTACGCCAACATACCGGAGGAGACGGCGTGGCTCATCCGGCGCGGCGCCACCACTGCCGCCGCCGACATGAGTGGCTGGACGCCCGTGTGCGCAGCGCTGATCGCGGGACACCTGTTCATACCTTTTGTCGGGCTGCTGTCGCGGCGGGTCAAACGTTCGCCCTCGGCGCTGGCATTCTGGGCCGCATGGGTCGCGGTGTTTCACTGGATCGACATATGGTGGCTGACCGCGCCGCAGATGGGCGCGCCGGTCTTCGGGCTGCCGGAGATCTGCTGCATTCTCGGCGTCGGCGGCATCTATTTCGGCGCCTGCTGCGCGCTGGCGACACGCGCGAGTCTGCTGCCCGTGCGCGATCCGCGCATCGCCGAATCGCTCCGTTTCGAAAACGTCTAGAGGTGCGCCGTGACCACGCAACGGGATGTGAACATGAACGCGGTAATCGCCATCGGGTTGATCGGCGCTGTGCTTCTGACGGTGGTGATAATCGCCGCCACCGCCTTTCTGCGCTTCGCTCAGCAGGGCGAAGAAGACGCCAAGGCACGCGCCGCGGCCTATTCGCCGCTTACCATGGCCCGCCGGGCGCAAACCGAGCGCATAAGCACCTATCATTGGGTTGATCGCGACGCCGGAATTGCCGCCATGCCCGTGGAGCGAGCCATGGAGGTTATTGTTCAGACCGGAGGACGCCTTCCCACAACGCGCCCGCGCCGCAGGCGCCGTCCTGCGCGCCACCACCGCACGACGCTGTGCTCTGCGGCCGGCGCCGATGCCCGCGTGCCGCCGGGCCCGACGAATGCTCTGCAACGAAAAATCGTGCTGCGGATGCTGGGGCTGCTGGCCGCGCTGGGCATGCTGCTGGCCGCACCCGCTGCGGTCAGAGCCATAGGTCCCGCTGATCCGCCCGTCGTCAACCGCGCCGAACTCCGGCCCGATGAGCTGAAGGACGTGGGCATAACGGAGCGGCTCAACGAACAGATACCCCTCGACCTGCCGTTCCGCGACGAAACCGGCCGCGAGGTGCGCCTTCGCGACTATTTCGCGCCGGGCAAACCGGTCATACTTCAACTGGGCTACTACGGCTGCCCCATGCTGTGCGGGCTGGTCTCCAAAGGCCTCGTTGAGAGCCTCAAACAACTGAACCTGACCATGGGCACCGACTTCAACGTGCTGATGGTCACCATCGATCCGAACGAAAGCCATGAACTGGCGGCGGCAAAGAAACAGGCCTCGCTCGTCGAGTTCGGCCGTGCCGTTGACGCCGGCGGATGGCACTTTCTGACCGGCCCCGCTGAAAGCATCAAAGCTCTGACCGAAGCTGTCGGCTTCCGCTACAAGTGGGTCGAGCGCGCCAGCCAGTTCTCCCACCCGGCGGTGATCATCATCTGCACGCCCGATGGACGCGTGTCGCGCTATCTCTATGGAATCCAATACCCGGCCCGCGAAATGCGCCTCTCGCTTGTCGAAGCCTCGCAGGGACGCATAGGCACCACCGGCGACCGCATACTGCTCACGTGTCTCCAGTACGACCCTTCCACCGGACGATATGCTCTGTCGGCCATAATGCTGATGCGCGCGGCGGGGGCCGTAACCGTGATCGTGCTGGCCGTCGCGCTGTGGTTGCTGTTCCGCCGCGAACGCCGCCGCACCGCCGGCTCTCCATCAACGTGATCTGCGCCGTTGGACTACGATGCAACCGTGTTTGTCGTTCATCCTCGCCGAATCCTTCTGGATGCCCGAAAAAGCGGCCGAAGGTGCCCATACCGTCGATGCCCTTTTCGCCTTCATCTTCTGGGTGTCGGCGTTCTTTTCGGCGCTGGTCATCGGGCTGCTCGTTCTGTTCGTAATAAAATACCGCCGCGGCGCGCAGCGGACGCACGGCGAAGCGCCCTCGCACAGCACCGCTCTGGAGATAACCTGGAGCGTCATCCCGGGCATACTCGTCATCGTCATCTTCTATCTCGGGGTACGCAGCTATCTGACCCTCACGGTCCCGCCTCCCGACGCATACGAAATCAGAGTTACCGCCCGCATGTGGAGCTGGTCTTTCGCCTATCCCAACGGGCACATCGACAGCGAGCTGCACGTGCCCGTCGATACTCCCGTGCAGCTGGTGCTCTCGTCCGACGACGTGATCCACAGCCTGTACGTGCCAGCCTTCCGCGCCAAGAAGGACGCCGTCCCCGGACGCTACAACCGAATGTGGTTCCGCGCCACGCGCGAGGGAACGTTTGACCTGTATTGCGCCGCCTACTGCGGCACGGGACATTCCCAGATGCTCAGCCGGGTGGTCGTCCATTCGCCGGAGGATTTTCAGCGCTGGCTGCGCGACGCCTCCGACTGGCGCTCGCGCATGACCCCCGTCGAGGCCGGGCGCATGCTCTACGAACGCCGCCTCGGCTGCATTCAGTGTCATTCCATCGACGGCACTCCGCGCATCGGCCCGAGCCTCAAGAACCTGTACGGCTATGAGCAGAAATTCACCGACGGCACCTCGGCCATCATAGACGAAAACCTCATCCGCCAGTTTATACTCAACCCCACCGCCAAAGTGCCCGTCGGATACGCGCCGGTCATGCCCAGCTATCGCGGCCAGGTGAGCGAAGCCGATATCGACGCCCTCATCGCCTTCATCAAGTCGCTCAGCGACCGCGGCCCGCGCATCACCGACATTCCCGGTCCGGCCACCGCCCCGACCACAGCGCCGGCCCGGCCGCCGCAATGATTTCCGGAGAGAACCTCAATGACCACAACAGCCGTCAGCGATAACTACCTTACGTGCCGTCGGGGGATCATGTCGTGGCTGTTCACCCTCGACCATAAACGCATCGCCATCATGTACATGGTGGTGATACTCGCGGCCTTCTTCCTCGGAGGCCTCTTTGCCGTCATCCTTCGCACACACCTGCTCACCCCGCGCGGACTCATCCCCGGCAACCCCGCAAAGGTCGCCGAACTCTACAACCATATATTCACGCTCCACGGCGCAGTGATGATATTCATGTTCATCATCCCCGCCGTCCCCGCTGTGCTGGGCAACTTCGTCCTGCCGCTGATGCTCGGCGCAAAGGATGTGGCATTTCCCAGGCTCAATCTGCTCAGTTTCTACCTCTACGTCGCAGGCGCCCTGTTCTTCCTTTACGTGCTGCTGGGCGGAGTGCTTCAGGTGGCCTTCGGCATACATCTGCCCGGGGGCTTCGGCCTCGACACCGGCTGGACCTTCTATACCCCCTACAGCACCGACAAAACCGCCTCCGGCGTGGTGGCCGCCGTCCTGGGCGCCTTCATAATGGGGTTCAGCTCCATCCTCACCGGCGTCAACTTCATCGCTTCCATTCACACCCTGCGACCGCCCGGAATGACATGGTTCCGCATGCCTCTCATGCTCTGGGGCCTCTACGCCACCAGCATCATTCAGATCCTCGCCACTCCCGTCCTCGCGGTCACGCTCCTGCTGCTGGCCGCCGAACGCGTCTTCGGCGTGGGCATATTCGACCCGAAGCTCGGCGGCGATCCCGTGCTGTTCCAGCATTTCTTCTGGTTCTACTCCCATCCGGCCGTGTACATCATGATCCTGCCTGCCATGGGCATCATCAGCGAACTTGTTTCCATACACAGCCGCAAGCACATCTTCGGCTACAACTTCATCGCCTACAGCTCCATCGCCATCGCCGTGCTGTCCTTCTTCGTCTGGGGACACCACATGTTCGTCTCCGGCATGTCCAACGTCGCCAACGTCATCTTCAGCCTGCTCACCTTCAGCGTCGCCATCCCCTCGGCCGTGAAGGTCTTCAACTGGCTGGCCACCATGTACCGCGGCCAGATACGGCTGAATACCCCCATGCTCTATGCCGTCGGTTTCATAGCCCTGTTCACCATCGGCGGACTGACAGGCCTGTTCCTCGGCGCTCTGAGCACCGACGTGCACGTCACCAACACCTATTTCATCGTCGCCCATTTCCACTACGTGATGATGGGCAGCGCCGTCTTCGCCTTCATCGGCGGCATGTATCACTGGTGGCCCAAGATCACCGGACGCATGTACAGCGAGCGCTGGGGCCGCATCGCCTGGACCCTCATCTTCATCGGCTTCAACATCACGTTCTTCGTCCAGTACGTCGCCGGCGCCAAAGGCATGCCGCGCCGTTACGCCACCTATCCGGAAAAGTACACCGGCTATCACAGGCATTCCACGGCCGGTTCCTACATACTCGCCGCGGGGCTTATCCTTGTCGCCGCCAACTGGGTCCACTCGCTGCGGCGCGGACGGCAGGCGCCGCCCAACCCCTGGGGCGGAAACAGCCTCGAATGGCACACCCCGTCGCCGCCCCCGCATGACAATTTCGCCGTTCGCCCCGAAGCCGGCGATCCGTATGATTTCAGCGGGTGGAAGGAATCAGCCGACGGCGCCGCATGGCTGCGCGCGCACCAGCCGGCGTGATCCGCTCCGTGCCCCGGGGGCTTCGCGGTTGCCGGGCGCACGGGCAGGCAACATGAAAAGCGCCAGTGTTCTTATGGCTGACCATGAGCAACAGCATGCGGACGCATCGGCCTGCCGGCCTGGCATCGACTACCACGGCCCGACGGTGCGCACTCTGGTGGCCGTTTTCGGTTGCCTCATCGTGCTTACCGCCATCACCGTCGCGGCGCGCAGCATCGACCTCGGACCGGCCAACGTCGTGGTCGCGCTGGCCATTGCTCTTGCCAAGACGGCCCTGGTGGCGATGGTCTTCATGCATCTGCGATGGGACAGCCCCTTCAATGCCCTGATACTGGTCGCCGCTTTCTTCTTCGTCGCGGTCTTCATCGCCCTGTCCGCGATGGATACCGTACAGACGGCCGACACGCTTGCCGGCAGATGACCTGATCAGCGCAGCGCCATGATCGACATAAGCGTACTTTACGGCGGACTGGAAACCCCCGGCACACCGCATCGCTACGGCCGGGCTGTAACGCAGATAGCTCCCCCGTCCCATCAGCGACTGGCCGTCGCCCGCAGCGCCGCCGCGCGCCGCCCTATCGTGGTATGGAACATAACCCGCACCTGCAACCTGAAGTGCATCCACTGCTATACGGATTCCGCGGCCGTCTCCTATGCCGGCGAACTGTCCACCGACGAATGCCGCGCGGTAATAGACGACCTTGCTTCCTTCAACGTGCCGGCCGTGCTGTTTTCGGGCGGAGAACCCCTGGTTCGCAGCGACATTTACGACCTGGCCGCCTATGCCCGCGACCGCGGAGTGCACGTGGTGCTTTCTACCAACGGCACGCTCATCGACGCCGACGCCGCGCGCAGGTTCGTAAAACTCCAACTGGCTTATGTGGGCATCAGTCTCGACAGCGCCGTCCCCGCGGTTCATGACAGATTCCGCGGAGTCGAAGGCGCTTTCGCACGCACCATGCGGGGTTTCCGCCACTGTGTCGAGGCCGGCCAGAAAGTGGGGCTGCGCCTGACCCTTACTCGCCATACCGCCCACGACATCGACCGCATTTTCGATTTCCTGGAGGCCGAGAATATCGACCGGGCCTGTTTCTACCATTTGTGTCCCGCCGGCCGCGGCAAAGACCTGCTGGCCCTTGCGCCTCAGGACTCGCGCCGCGCGGTGGACACCATTCTTGATCGCACCAGAGACCTCATTTCCCGCGGGCGGCGCGTCGAAATCCTTACCGTGGACAACCACTGCGACGGCCCATATCTCTATCTCCGCATGTTGCGCGAAAACCATCCCCGCGCGCAACAGGTTCTTCAGATGCTTCAGTGGAACGGCGGAGCGCGCTATTCCAGCGGCGTAGGTATCGGCAACATAGACTTCGCCGGTAATGTCCACGCCGACCAGTTCTCCATGTATCGCTCTTTCGGCAACGTGCGCAACCGCAGATTCTCGGAGATATGGCAGGACACATCCGACCCGATAATGGCCGGCCTCAAAGACCGCCTGCCCCTGCTCAAAGGCCGTTGCGCCGCCTGCCGCTTCAAATCCATATGCGGCGGATCCTTACGCGCCCGGGCCGAACTGCTCACCGGCGACCCCTGGGCCGCCGACCCGGCTTGTTACCTCACCGACGACGAGATCGCCGGCGAACCCGTTGATCAGGCCGTCGGCGGGCAGGTGGTCGCGCCTTCTTAGCCTGCGGGAATCGCTCTAATCCCTGTCTCCCGCAAGTCTTAGCGTCGAGCTTCATCGCCGCGCATCACTTCCGCGCCGCACGCCATATGTTGCCCTTCTTCGCCGTCGATTCGCGCGTCTGACCGCGTATCGGCGCGCGGCTGCTGCGCTGTGTACCGCCGGTGCGTTCGCCCGGCCATAGAACATATGCGGCGGCTACCCGTGCGCGCCGGCAAAACGCGCAGCGGGCGCAATAGACTGTGTTCGGCGGCGTCTTTTTCTTCGGTGTTGTCTGGCATCGGCCCCGAGCGGTGCCGGCATGCGCCCCGAAAGGCATTCGCCATGTGCCGCGGCAGAGTCGCAAGTGCTGAAATCAATGCGGCGAAGCACGCAGCTGCTAACGCTTCCGCCGCTTACGCGCGGGCGAAGTTGAAGAACGCTTCGCGTAACTGTAGTATGCATCTGCCCTCGCACAGCGAGGGTCCTCGAGCGTGAGTATTCGCACCACTGTCGCACAACATCACAGCAGGAGGAAGCATGGCCAGTTTCTGGCGTCGGCGCGCAATAACCGAAGGCGGCCCCCATTCTGACATTGCCACCGGCCCGGGCGCCGGTCGCACGCGGGCTTCCCGGCTTGCCCGCAGGAGTCGTTCGCAGCGCATGATCCACGCGGCCACAGAATCGCTCGAAAGCCGCGTGTTGCTCGCCACGCTGCCGGTTACCGACATCGGCGCGAGGCTCGACATCGCCGAAGCGACAGGGGGCGGTTCTGTTGCCAGTCCGGTCATCGCCTACAACCCGAATGACCCGCGCAAACTCGTCAGCGTTTTCCAGAGCTACGAACCGGACAGCGGCAGCAACCAGCAGATTTTCATCCGCGGAGTTTACTCCGTGGATGCCGGGTCGAGCTGGGCAGCGTTCGATCTGCCCGAGAATCTGCGCGACCCGACGATGCCCGACGACTTTCCGCCTTTCTATGGCGTAAGCGCTCCGAGTCTGTCGTTCGACAATCTGGGCAACTTCTACGTCGTCTATTCCGAGTTCAACGCCACGCTGGCACGCGCTGGAGCGATCGTCCTTCACAAGTTCGATTTCACCGGCGCCCAGCCCGTGATGGATTCAAAGCTGAACGACGTGGTTCTGTATCGCTGGGCCGGACAGGACCCGGCGTCGTTCCCGTGTGTCGTGGCCGACACTACGGTCGCCTCGTTCACCGATCCCGATACCAAAGCCGTTCAGACCAATGCTCTGCTGAATCTGCCCGCCGGCGAAGGGCGCGTCGCCGGACAGGGCGCGGTGTACGTTTCGTACAGCGTTCGCCACACGCTTGCCGACGGTTCGCAGAACAGCGCTATATGGGTGATGGCTTCGCAGGACGGCGCCCGCACCTTCTCGACGCCGGTCAAAGTCAACGACTCCAAGTACGGCGATGCGATCGACCACACCGCCCCGCAGATGGTGGTCAGCCAGGGCAGCATGGACGGGCGCGTGCCCGGTGGCCAGATGACCATCGTCTGGAACGACATCACCGACGGGGTGATACTGGCAGATCGCGTCACCGCCGGCGGGCGCGGGGCTTATTTCAGCGCCGCGGGCGGGCCGGTTGCCGATGGCGATGCCAAAGGGACCGACTTCACCATAGACGTCAACATCACTGATCCCACGTTCGTCGTTTCCGATCTCGACGTAACGATCAACCTCACGCATACCACCCTTGCCGAGGTCCGCATCGAACTGATCTCGCCGCAGGGCACGGTTATTCCTCTGCTGCGCAACGCGGTCGATGACGCGGGCAACGCCACCAACCAGGGCATGAGCGGCGTGGACCTGGGCGTGCTCAACGGGTTCAGTCTGGGCACGGTGTTCGATTCGCAGGCCCCGCGCGTCATTACCGACGGCACGGCCGGCGATCCGCACGTGGGCCGGTTCCGCCCCGAGGCCGGCACTCTCAATGTCTTCAACGGCTTTGCCGGAACCAGCAACGAGATATCCGGCACGTGGACGCTGCGCATCATCGACTACCAGGCGGAAACGCCTCCCTCCGCGCCGTTCCTGAGGAACTGGTCGCTTCGCTTCACCTCGGATCTTGCCACCGGCGCGGACGCAACCGTTGCCAGCCCTCTCGCCGGCGCTCTTCAGACGCCTTATCCCACGGTGGCTCCGTCTTCGCCCGACGTGGGCATCGGCCCGGGCATCAGCATCGCCAGCGACAACACGCTCGGCTCGTTCAGCCCGTATCAGGGCCGCCTGTACGTCGCCTATACGACGGGCAGCGGAACCGACACGAACGTGGCCATGGCCGTATCCGACAACGGCGGAAGCAAATGGCGCGTGGTAAATGACCGGATAAACGACGACAACGGCAATCGCGACGGTTTTTCGGCCGGCGACCGCAGCCAGTATCAACCGGCCGTGACCGTCGATCAGACCACGGGCACGGTGGTGATGACGTGGCGCGACGCCCGCCACGACGCCGCCAACGCGCGCACCGCCACCTACATCGCCACCAGCATCGACGGCGGCGACACGTGGAGCCCGCAGACCTACATGAACCTGCCCAACACGGTGCTGGATTCGCTTACCCAGCAGCCTGTGGACCTTGGGCCCATTCCCTCCAACGTATCCAACGGCAATCCGGGTCCGCAGCACCTGCTGGGTTATGGCGAGCGGCAGGGCGTGGTGGCGTGGTCGGGCAGCGTTCACGCCGTGTTCGCGGGCAACCGGAACGCCGGACCGCTCAACGTCATCGCCGCCAACGCCCGCATCGCCGCTGGCCCGCGCATCGTTTCCAGCACGATGGGACCGGTCGGCCAGTGGGGCGACGCCGTCAATCCGCTGCGCCCCGACGGTCCGGCCTTCGTCGCCATCGACGTCGATTTCGACCGTCCCATAGACCCCGCCAGCTTCACCATTGATGACGTCACCGTCATCTTCCGCGATGAGAACACGCCGGGCAGTTCCCCCGGCACCGTGGTTCCCGTCGGCAGCATACACGTGCGCAATACGGATCCGCTGTTGTACGGTCCGGCCAATATTTCAGGCGCCACGCAGTTCCGCGTGGTGCTTGCCAGCCCGCAGTATGCCGTGGGCACCTACAGCTACATGATTCGCCCCGACCAGACCGACCGCATCCGCAGCGTCGGTCCGCGCATGGTGGCGCGCGACTGGCAGAGCGCCACGATTTCCGGCTCCACGAGAATCTTCCAGCCCTCCGCCGCGCAGGCGAATCTGCCCATCCGCGCGGCGCTGTTCCCCACCACCTCCAGCATCATCGTGTCCGGCATTCCGGCGAATCAGACCGTCAACGACGTGCGGGTTACGCTGTCGATCGACCATCCCGACACCAGCGCGCTCACCGTCACCCTGATTTCGCCGCAGGGCACGCGCATAACGCTCGCCGACGGCGCAGCCGACATGTATCAGCGGCGCAGCTTCGCCAACACGCGCTTCACCGATTTTGCGGCCCGGGAGATCGACGAAGGCACACCCCCATATACCGGCACGTTCCGCCCGACCAATATGGGCGAGCCGCTGGCGCAGCTGTGGGGGCAGAATCCCAACGGCGTGTGGCAGCTTGAGGTCTCCTCCCGATCCGGCCTGGGAACTCTTCAGAACTGGTCGCTGGAGCTCCAGACGGCCGTTCTGGTCACCAGCACGCAGCGGAATTACAGCGATCAGAACGCCGATGGCGTTCCGGGCGAGATCCCCGGCAACGGACCGGCCGGCGACTACTATGCCATGCCCACGCCCGCTCAGGGCACGTGGAACGGTTCGTTCTTCGTTCCGCCGTTCACGGCCGATACGCTTCCCGTCATCGTCCCGGGCCCGCACGTCATCAACTGGCCGTGGACCATGCCCAATACCAGACCGTGGATAGATTATGAGAACCGCAATGGTCTGAACCTGCGCATACCGCCGGTAGGCCCCGGCGGCAGCGGCGTGCCGGCCAATGATGTCACCACCTCCACCATCGTCATAAACGACGCCGGCAACGCGGTGGTCAGCAATCTGGCCGTAACGGTCGCCATCGACCACACGCGCGTCTCGGACCTGGTTATCACGCTTGTCGCTCCCGATGGCACGAGCGTGGTGCTCTCCGACAGACAGGGCGAGTTCGGCCGAAGCGGGTTCTTTGTAACGACCTTCGAGGACAGCGCTCTGGTGGCCATTGATTTCGGCCAGCCGCCGGCGGTTACGCCGTTCAACGGTTCCTTCCGCCCGCAGCAGCCGCTCTCCATGCTCAACGGCAAGTCGCTCAACGGCACCTGGACGCTGACCATCGAAGACACCGAGGGCGTGGCCGGCGGCGGCGGAACCCACACCGGCAAACTTGTCGGCTGGGCCATTCAGAACAAGGACGAACTGTATCTCAACCAGACGGTCAGCCACGTGGATGTGACTTTCGACCGCGACATGGATCCGTCCAGCTTCACCGTCGCGGACCTCATATCCATGGATGGCCCGATAGGAGCGATAAACGGGCCTCGCCTGTACAACTCTGTCGATACCGGCACTGCCAGGACGCTGCGCGACGGCGTGGCCAGTCCGTTCATCTCCGAACTGCGCGTCTTCGATACGTACACCATCGGCAACATCGAAGTGCGCATGAACATACAGCACGCCAGCAACTCCGATCTGATGATCGTGCTGGTGGCGCCCGACGGCACGCGCGTGAAACTCGTGGATGCCGGCGCTGCCTCGGGGCAGAACTTCGTGAACACCCTGGTAACCGACACTTCCACCGTCGCCTTCACCGCCGAATCAGGTCCCTATTCGCGCGGTCCCGGCTACCATCCTGCCGAAAGCCTCTCGGCGCTCATCGGCCATCAGGTGTACGGCACCTGGGAGCTTCAGATATTCGACACCGTTCCGGGCAACGTCGGGCAGATACTGGCGTGGTCCATCACCGCCACGCCGGAAGTGTCCAATTTCACTATCACGCCCAACCCGCTGGGCACTGATCCCGATCCGGCCCATCCGCGCCGCTACCGCATCGGCTTCCCGGCGCAGCAGCTCACTTCGTCGTATTCCATCTGGCTGGCGCCCACTGTCAGCTCGGAGGCGGGCGATCTGGTGGATACCAATCTCAACGCCGGCCTGGACATGCTCCGCGGAGTCTCGTCCACGACCCTGCCCGTCGTTTACAACTCGCTCAACGTGCCCAAGACCATCGGCGGCCCGCAGCCGGGCACGGTGACTACCTCGACGATCACCATAAACGATCCGTTCCTAATCGAGAATCTCACCGTCCAGCTCGACATCACATACCCCAACGTGCCCGATCTTCAGGCTGCGCTTATCGCTCCCAACGGCAAGGTGCTGCCGTTGTTCACCAACGTGGGCGCCGCCGGCACTCGCCGCAACTTCACCGGCACGATCTTCTCCGACTGGGACCCGGCCAAGCAGCAGGCGCCCACGCCCATCCAGAACGGTGCCGCGCCTTTCACCGGACGTTTTGCTCCCGAGCAGCCGTTCGGCGCCGGACTCATTTCGCCGCCCAACCCCGTGGCCAACGCCCAGGGCACGTGGACGCTTCAGATAAGTTGCGCCTCCTCCAGCCTCCGCGGAACGCTCAACAGCTGGTCGCTTTCGTTCGACAGGCCCGTGCCGCTGACGGGCACCGGCGAGGAGGAAGCCGACCGCATCACCCGTGCCTTCCGCATTTTCACACAGGATCCGTCCGAACCGCTCTCTCACGGTGCCTGGGCGCCCGTGGGAGCAGCCCCCATCGCAGATAATCCTCATAACCTCGAGGACAACCGCTACACCGGTCGGATAAGCGCCATCGCCGTCGATCCTTCCGACCCTTCGGGCAACACGGTGTACGTGGGCGGCGCCAGCGGCGGCATCTGGCGCACGACCAACTTCCTCACTACCGACCCCATGGGACCGACGTGGGTGCCGCTGACGGACTTCGGTTCCACCTACTCCATCAACATCAGCAGCATCGCGATATTCCCCAGGAATAACGACCCGAAACAGTCCATCATATTCGCCGCCACCGGCGAAGGGCCCAGCGGATACACCTTCGGCGGCACGCCCACCCTTTCCCACAGCACCATGGGCGTGGGCTTCATCCGCAGCACCGACGGCGGCGCCACCTGGACCCTGCTTGATTCCACAACCAATGCTGACAGCACCGGCAGCCCGCTGCCAATGGCCAACCGCAATCACTGGTTCCTCGGAACCACCACCTACAAGATCGTCGTCGATCCGCGCCCGACGCCCTCCGGCGAGGTCATCGTGTATGCGGCCGTGAGCGATACGATTCTCACCAGCGCTCAGGCCAAGGGCGGCATCTACCGCAGCCTCGACAGCGGACGCACCTGGACGCGCGTTCTTCAGGGCGATGCCACCGACGTGGTGCTGGACCTCGGCAGCGCTCATGTCGATGCCGTCAACAACCCGACCGGCAACGTCAATATCGTGTACGCTGCCATCCGCGGGCAGGGCGTCTTCATGAGCCCCAACCGCGGCGTGGTGTGGAATCAGCTCGCCGGCGGCATGGGCAACCCGCTCATCCGCTGGCAGTCGCCCCCGGCGCCGCAACTGCCGTGGTCGTTGCCGGTTCCCGTCGCGGCGCCCTCCGACACTCCCAACGGCGCCAAAGGCCGCATTCTCCTGGCCAAGCCCCAGCCCACCGGCGATCCGCTGAAGGACATCCAGCTCCAGGGCTGGCTCTATGTCATGGTGATCGAACCGTCAACCGCCCTCAACCCGGCGGGTCTGAACGGGTTGTATCTGACCAAGGACTTCGGCCAGAACTGGACGAAGATACACATCCCCCTCGGAACCAACGACCACCTCGCCGCCGATCACGCGATCTTCACCGGCGAGGGAGAGTCCGCCTCGGCGCTGGCCGTTGACCCCGTCGATCCCAACATCGTGTACATCGGCGGCAGCATCAACCGCAATTCGGCGCATCAGCTTCTGCGGGTGGATGTGACGGCGCTGACCGATGCCCATGCCTTCTACTTCAACGATAACATCAACGACGGTGGCGCCGTCCGCGGGTCCACGGGCGCGGCCGTCGGCGCAACCGGTGCGGCCTATTATCTCAACCCCGACCGCACGCCCGTGCTTCACCTGACGCGCGATCCGGTCGCTCCTTTCGTGAGCGATTCGGTGCTCTATACGGCCAATATCAACAGCTTCTCCAATCTCGGCGCCGATGCGCACACCATCCCCTTCGACGACGTGCTTGCGGGCAACGACGTCCAGCGCATACTCACGATGGTCGATCCGCTCACGGGCCAGACGCGCCTCATCGTCACCAGCGGCACCGGCATCTATACCGGCGTCGATGCCGATGGCGCATATCAGCGGACGTTCGGCACGGCGGATGTTGTGAGCGGTTTCCGCGGCGGCAACCTCCAGGTCAACCAGTTCAGTTACGGTGCCGTGCAGCCCAGCCAGGCCGCCGCGGAACTCGCCGGCGCTCTGTTCTATGCCGCCGCCGACGATTTCGGCATGCCGCGCTCGCAGGCGTCGGTGCTCGCCAGCGGCGATGTCATCTGGCTTCCCGAACCGCGCGCCTGGGACCCGGGATCGCGGGATGTATATCCCGATCCGCTCAGCCGCGACGTGGCCATTTCCTTCACGCGCGTGGGCGCCATCGCCACAGATCAGACCGGCTCGGGCACATCGTATCAGTACATCTGGACCGCCACCGTCGGCACGGCCAGCGGCTTCTTCCGCGTCAACAGCATCTCGCGCACCATGAATCTGCTGCGCCCGGGCGACAATCTTGATCAGGACAATCCCGTCGGGCAGTGGCCCGCCAGCGGCGTCACCTTCGCCGTCAACCCCATCAACGGCGATCAGATCGTCATCGGCTCACGCGCCGGCCGCGTCTATGCCACCACCAATCAGGGGCGCTTCTGGCTGGAAATCGGCAACCCCGCCGCGCTGGACAGCACCATGATCACGTCGCTGGCCTACGGCGCTCCCGAGCCCACCGACCCCGTCGGCGGAACCAACAACTTCATCTATGCCGGCACGCAGGGCGGACACATCTTCGTCACCTTCACCGGCGGCGGCTCCAACGGCAACCAGTGGACGGACCTGTCCGCCGGCCTCGACGGCACGCCCGTCGTCGCCATCATCACCAATCCCATGCGCGGCAGCCACGAGGCTTACGCCATCACGCAGGGCAACTTCAACGTCATCCCGCCCATCCCGCCGCATGTGTACTACATGCCCGACTCGCGCAGCGGCGGCGCGTGGCAGAACATCACCGGCAACCTCAACGCCGTCTCGCTGATGGGCTTCAATGAGTATGTGCTCAGCGAGCCGCCCCGCCCGCTACAGCTCACCAGCATCGTCGCCGACTGGCGCTACGTGATACCAGACGACCTGAACAACCCCGCCGGGCCGACTCATCCGGCCCTCTATGTGGCCGGCAGGGGCGGCGTCTTCCGGTCGCTCGACAAGGGCGTCTCCTGGCACCTGTTCCCCGATCCGGTCATCGACGACGCCCTGCGCCCGGGCGGCTTCATGCCCAACGTGCTCATCACCGACCTCGATATCTCGCAGGGCAACGTCGATCCCACCACCGGCCGCGCCGTCCATACCCCGGGCGACCCGGACATCCTTCTGGCTACCACCTACGGCCGCGGCTCCTTCGCCATCAAACTCTCGCCCATCATCATCCCCGGCTCCGTAACCCTCGACCCCCGCGATGACAGCGGCGTATCCAGCTCCGACTGGATATCCGCCGTCACCAACCCGCGCTTCTCCGGCCTCAGCGAGCAGAGCGCATTCGGCAACGTGGTGCGCATAACGCTGCTGGACGTCACCGACCGCAACAACCCCGTCATCATCGGCGGATACGATCCGTCCGACCCGTCCACCGACATACCCGCCAACCGCACCGATGCCGCCGGCCGATTCACCGTCCGCGTGAAAGACGGCTATTTCGCCAACGACGGCAGCATGGACGGCTGGCACACCCTCGGCGTGCGCGCCACCGACGACAGCGGCACCGTCGGCGCCATTTACAAGTTCCGTTACTTCCTCGACACCTTCGTCCTGCCGCCCGATGTGCCCGACCTCGACTGGGCTTCGGACACGGGCATGTCCAACGTTGACAACATCACCAACGACAACACCCCCACGTTCATAGGCACTGTGGAACCGCTGTCGCTGGTGGAAATCTATGCCGACGGCACGCTTGTCGGCAGCGGCCGGGCCGACATCAACGGCGACTATTCCGTCACCGCCGCCATCCTCGCCGACGGCACCTACCAGATAACCGCCCGGCAGATCGATCCCGACGGCCACATCAGCCCCTTCTCCGGCGCTCTTACGGTCGTCATCGACACCGTGCCGCCAACTGTTCCGAGCACGCCTGACCTCGTGGACGCCTCCGATACGGGCCTGTCCAACACCGACGACATAACCTACAGCAACCCGCCGCAACTCGCCGGCACCGGCGATGCGGGCATACCGGTGCGCATACTCGTGAACGGCGCGGTGAGCGTGTCCACCACTACCGACCCGCTGGGCAACTGGACGGTGTTCCTGCCTGCGCCTCTGCCCGACGGCATTTACCTCATAACCGCCGAACAGGAAGACGTGGCCGGCAACATCAGTCGCTCGGCCGTTCCGCTGACGCTCACCATCGACACCGTGGCGCCGGCGGCACCGAGCGTTCCCGACCTCGACGCCGCTTCGGACTCGGGCATATCCAACACCGACAACGTCACCAACATCACCACTCCCACGTTCATCGGCACCGCCGAACCGCTGGCGCTGGTGGAGATATTCGCCAGCGGCGTGCTGGCCGGTGCCGCCCAGGCCGATGCCGTCGGCAACTACGCCGTCACGCTCACTTCGCCGCTCGGCGACGGCGTGTACAGCATCTTCGCCCGTCAGACCGACCTTGCCGGCAATGTCGGCCCGCTTACCGCCAGCATGTTCGTCATCATCGACACCACGCCCCCGGCATGGTCGGGCGGCGCTCCGGACCTCGCCCCGGCCTCCGACAGCGGCCGCAGCAACACTGACAACATAACCAACATAACGACGCCCACGTTCACCGGCACGTCCAGTCCCAACATCGTCGTGTGGCTGCTGGTTGACGGCGTGGTGGTCGGCTCGACCGTCTCCAGCAGCATGGGCCAGTGGTCCATAACCGTGCCCAATGCCCTGGCGGACGGCACATACCAGATAACCGCCGCCCAGAACGACGAAGCGGGCAACCTCAGTCCGCCCTCGCCGGCGCTGACGGTCGTTATCGACACCGTTGCCCCGGCGGCCCCGGCTGCCCCCGATATGACCGACGCCAGCGATACCGGGCCTTCCAACACCGACAACATCACCGCCGACACCACTCCTTCGTTTGCCGGAACTGTCGAGCCTGATGCTCTTGTCGAGCTGCTCATCGGCGGCTCGGTGGTCGGCTCCGGCATCGCCGATGCCTCCGGCAACTACGTCGCGACCGTCGCTCCGCCGCTTTCCGACGGCAAATACGCCATCGCGGCGCGGCAGATCGATATCGCCGGCAACGTCAGCCCGCTGTCGCCTTCGTTGACCTTCTACATCGACACCGCACCGCCCGCGGCCCCGAGCGTGCCGGACCTCGATGCTGCGTCGGATTCGGGCCTTTCCAATACCGACGACATAACCAACGTCGTGCTGCCCACGTTCATCGGCACCGGCGAGCCGTTCGGAGAGGTAACGATCTTTGCCGACGGCGTGCCTGTCGGCAGCGGTCCCATCGACGCGGCGGGCAACTGGTCGGTCACGATCACCACGCCGCTGGCCGACGGCGCGCACAGCATCACCGCCCGTCAGATGGACATGTTCGGCAACATCGGTCCCATGTCCGCACCGCTGGCGATCGTCATCGACACCGTGCCGCCGGCAGCGCCGCTGACGGCGCCCGATCTCATCGATTCGTCTGATACGGGCGCCTCCAGCACCGACAACTACACCGCCGACAACACGCCCACGTTTGCCGGCTCGGTGTCGCCCAACGCCGGCGTGCAGATCGTCGCCAACGGCGTGGTGGTGGGCACCGGCCAGGCCGACGGCACCGGCACATACCTCGTGACCGTCAGCGTTCCGCTCGCCGACGGCGTCTATGCCATCACCGCCCGGCAGACCGACGTCGCCGGCAACGCCAGCGCCAACTCGCCGGCGCTCACCGTGACGATCGACACCACGCCGCTTGCGCCACCTTCCGTGCCCGATCTGCTGCCGTCATCGGATACCGGTCTGGCCGACGACGACGACTACACCAGCGACACCACGCCCACTTTCACGGGCACGGCCGCGGCCAACGCCTCGGTGGAACTCCTGGCCAACGGTCTGGTGGTAGGCTCGGCGCAGGCCAGCGCCGGCGGCGTCTATACCATCACCGCCTCAGCGCTGCCCGACGGCGTGTATTACTTCACCGCCCGGCAGATCGATACCGCCGGCAACGTCAGCGCCGAGTCGGCGGCGCTGACGGTGATCATAGACACCACGCCCCCGGGCACTCCTGCGGCGACCGACCTGCTCGCTGCCGACGACACCGGCGTATCCGATACCGACGACCTCACCAGCGTGCGCACGCCGCGGTTTGTCGGCTATGTCGAGCCGCGCGCGATAGTGCAGCTGTTCGTTGACGGCGTTCTGGCCGGCAGCGCCTCGGCCGACCTTGGCGGGGCGTATTCCGTGACGCCCTCCAGTGCGCTTGCCGACGGCACGTATCAGATAACCGTGCGGCAGATGGACCTCATCGGAAGGATCAGCGCGGTCTCGGCGCCGCTGACGGTTACCATCGATTCCACTGCGCCAGCGATAAACGGGCGCGTGCTCAGCCTCTCGGCGCAGGTGTCGTTCTCCGGCGTGGTGGCCACCATGACCGAACTGCATCCGCCGCTCCTGGCCGACATCGACTGGGGCGACGGCAACGTCTCTTCGGGGCTGATAACCGGCGCCGGGTCCGGTTACGACATCAGCGGCGACCACAAGTACGTCCGCGCCGGTCTTTACGACGTCCTCATCACGGTGACGGACCTTGCCGGCAACGCTGCCACAGGTACCGCCACGGCCGATGTCGCTCAGCCGCCTGTCGAGATAGCAGGCGTCAATGTCAACGCCGTCGAGTGGGTGGCCTTCACCGATGTGCCGGTGGCTACAGGCATCGGCCCGGACAGCCTCATCGGCGGGCTGGTCATGATCAACTGGGGCGACGGCACATCGGCCTCCGTCGGCAGGATAGTGCAGGATCCCGCAACCCTTGTGTACAGCTTCCTCGGCAGCCACCAGTATCGCCGCGACGGCCTGTACACCATCACGATGACGCTGACGCCGCCGACGGGGCCGCAGGTGATTACAACCAGCAGCGCCGTCGTCGCCGATGCGCCCATCGCCCTGACGCCCGTTGATATAACGGCCGCCGAAGGCTCGCCGTTCAACGGCACGGTCGCCATACTCACCAACGGCGCGCCCGGCGAACCCGCATCCGACTTCACGGCCACGATAGACTGGGGCGACGGCTCGATAACCACCGGCACCGTACGCGCCGATTCTGCCGATCCTTCCAGATTCAGCGTGCTCGGCACGCACACGTACATCGACGGCGATCAGATCCGCACCGTCACGGTCAACGTCGTCGATCGCGCAGGCCCGACGGCCTCGTCCGTGGGCACGGCGACGGTGCGGAACGTCGCGCCGGCCGTGTCGCTGTCAGCGCCCACCGATGCGCTGGTCAACATGCCGGTGGCGATAACGTTCGGCGCCGTCGATCCATCCAGCGCCGATCAGGCCGCAGGTTTCGGCTACGTCATCGACTGGGGCGACGGCTCCGTCGATAACATCGCCGCTACGCCCGGCAACGGCGCAACTCAGTCGCTTACCCACGCCTACACCGCCAGCGGCAGCTACCAGATACTCGTTACCGCCATCGACAAGGACGGCGCCCGGAGTCAGGCCGCCGCCACTGTCAACGTGGCCGCACAGGTATCGCTGCGCAACGTGGTCATCAACCGCGGCTCGCGCCAGCGCGATAGCATCGAGTTCATAAGCTTCAAACTCTTCCCGCCGGTTCTGTCGGCGGCGAATCTCACGCTTGCCAACTTCAAGCTCTTCCGCAACGGCCCGACTCCGGCGTCGCTCAAGAATGCCAGAGTGTCATACAACGCCGCCACCGGCGTCATCACCGTTGACATGCGCAAGGTGAAACTCGCCGACGGCGATTATCAGTTGCAGGTTCTGCCCACGGCCGGCGTGGCGCTGCCGATCGACTTCCACAAACTCTCCGGCGACTTCAGCGGCGACAGATACGTCAACGCCAGAGACTATGCGTTCGGCGACGGCGAAATCGTCAGCAGATACATGGGCAACATCATCGCCGATGAAGCCGGCCCGCTGGTTCTGATCCCCGGCAAACGAATCCAGGGACCCACCATCGACTTCGGCACCGTGCGCGTGGGAGACAAGGTTACGCCCATTGACCTGATAGTGAAAAACGGCGGCAAAGCGCCCATCAAGATCACTCAGGTTCAGACCGTCGAGCACGCCAGCATCTACAAGTTCGCCGTGCTCGCGGGTCTCTGGGACAGGCAGTTCGACGGCTCGATCAAGCCCGGCCAGAGCATCCGCATACGCATATTCGCCAATCCCACATACGATCAGCCGCTGTGGGCCAGGCTGGCGTTCACATTCTGGACCGAAGGCAAGACCGACTATGCCCGCGCGTTCGTGATGATCAAATCCGACATCCGGCCGTAAACCGCGGTCAACGCTGTCTTCAGAAAGCCGCCTGTTTTCCCGAATAGAACGGGAAAACAGGCGGCCTCCGGCGGTTTCATCTTGGCCGGAAACCTCCGCGTGCCTATCATCTGTCTCGAAAGGCACACATCGATGACAATTGAGCCGCAGCCCGCCGGGCAACCGTCCCCGCCGCAGGAAAAACCCTCCGCAGATCGGCCTCCACGCAAACGAAGATGGATTCTCAAGTCGCTCCTTGCGCTGGTCGTTTGTCTGGCGGTACTCGTCGTGCTTGCTCCGCGCATCGCCAGCACGTCGCCGGTACGCCGCCTGGTCTTGAACGCCATCAACCGCAACGTTGCCGGCAGGGTGGACATAGCCGACTGGTCGCTTACATGGACTGGCGGCATCACCATCTCCGATATCGCTCTGCGCCAGCCCGACGGCGAGCCGTTCGTGCGGATCTCGCGCGTCAGGTCGCGACTGTCGCTGCTGAAAGCGCTTTCGGGCAGGTTTGATTTCGGCAGCACCACCATCGAGGGACTCGACGCCCGCCTGCGCGTTTTCCCCGACGGCAGCGACAGTTTCACGAGGTTTCTAAGTGTTTCGCCCCCGCCGGGCGGTGTTGCGTCGCCTCCATCGGGCGCGCCGTATCGGCCGGGGCCACCGACCGTCACCGGTCCGTCATCGCCCCCACCATCTGCGCCAGCCGCCGCGCCCGCGGCGCCGCGGCCGAGGCCGGCTTTTTCCGGCGTTTTCTACGTCATCGGCAAGGCCGTCGTGGAAGCCGACGGCGCAGCGCCGGTCGAGTTCCCGGCGATAAAGGGCGGTGCTGACATATCCATCCCGGCCGGGACTTTTGCCGGCGCCATCGACCTCCTTGTGCGCTGCGCCGACGGGCGCCCGGCGCGCATCTCGTATGCGGGCAACCTCAAGGCGCAGGGCGCAGGCGACATCCGGCTCAATGCCCTTGAAGGCCGGCAATCGCTCGAACTGGTTGATGTCGATCTGTCATCGCTGCGCCCGTTTCTGACTGCCTTTCCTCAAATTACTCGACTTGCGGGCACGGCCAGCGGAAACCTCGCACTTACGTTCGCTGCCGGCAAGGAGGCCCTCTTCTCCGGCTCCGTTCGCGCAACCGACGTTTCGCTCGCGGGCACCATGTTCGCCGGCGGGGAAACCTTCTCATGCCGAACTCTGTCGCTCGACATCCCGTCAGTGCGCATCGTGCCGGCCGGCGACGATATCCTGCGGGCGCGGCTGACAGTCGGCGCCGAGTCCGCGGACCGGGTAGCGCTCAAAGCCGACCAGGGCACGGCGTCGCTGTTCGCTGATGTCACCATCGGCGCGCTGCTGCGCGCGGTTGGCAATCAGCCGCCCGGCGACGCAGGCCGGATGGGCTTCGATGCCGTCATCGACGTCGGCGCGCTCGCCGCCGCCATGCCGCGCACTTTCGGCATTCTGCCGGAGGTCAAGGTTGTCGGCGGCACCTACAGGCACAGCCTGCGCGCGGTGTTCACGAGCGATCGCGCCGACTATTCCGCGGAGGTCGCCCTGACGGGCCTGAGCGCCGACGTGCCCGAAAAGGGCCGAATCGCCGTCAAAGACATGACATTCTCCGCGTCGGCCAGCAATCCTGGCGGCAAAGGTCTGTTGCCGGAACTGCGCGACCTGAAGGTGGCTCTCAACAGCGCGTTCGCCACCGCCGACGTCCAGTCGCCGCGGCTGGATTCCATCCACGCCGTCGTTGAAGGCGACCTCGCACAGTTGCGCCGCGAGATCGGACAGATCATCGATCTTGGCCAGACCGACCTGGCCGGGCAGTTCAAACTGAGCATCCGCTCCGCGGGCGACATGTCCAGCGCCGGCGGCACGGCGAAATTCGACCTCAAACTTACCGGTACCGGCATTGCCCTGAAAACTGCCGCCCTGGAGATCGACGAACCACGGCTGGTCGTGCAGGCCGACGGTCTCATGCGCCGCGGGCGTCAGTCGTTCGTCCAGAGCATAGAGGGTGTTTCCCTGTCGGCCGTATCCGGTTCGGCGGCCGCTCCCACGGCCATGCTGTCGGCCAGAGCCGCTCTGGAAATGCCCGACGCGCAGGGCTCTGCCGGTACAGCGCCGCCGCCCCTGTGGGAAATGCACATCGACAGGCTGGAAATCGACGTGGCCCGAACGCTCAAACAGTTCGGCATGCTGCGGCGCGATACCGCCAGACAGCACATCGTTCAGAGCGGCACGGTGGTCAGCGCCAAAGGCACGCTCAAGGCCCGGCCAGATGCGGCCGGCGGGGGTATCCATGCGGCCATCCAGGTCGCCGTGCCGCATCTGAAACTTCTGGCCGACAGGAAATCGGCGTCGTGGGATAACGCCGCTCTCGTGCAGTTCACCGGCGCTATCGGTCCCACCGATGTGCAGATCGCAGAGCTGGCAGTGCAGGTGGAAAACGGCGCATCCCTTAAGTTCCTTGCTTCGGGACGAGCGCTGCGGACCGGCGACCGCCTGACGTTCGAAAACATCAGAGGTTCGCTCAGCTACGACGCGGAAAAACTCCTTGCCATGCTCCGGCCGCTCATGGGCGAGACCGCTGCCGACCTGCGGCTCAAAGGCAGCGTCACAGACCAGCCGGTGCGGCTGGCCGGCTACTGGCAGACGGGCGCGCCGCTGACCGGCGCTGTCCGCAACATCGACGCCGCGGTGGCTCTCTCGTTCGATGAAGTTCAGGCGATGGGGCTGAAGATGACCGCGGTCGCTCCGGAGATCGCGCTGTCCAGGGGCGTGCTGGCCATCGATTCCCGCAAGCCGATTTCGTGCAGCAACGGAAGTCTGCATATCAACGGGATACGCGTTGACCTCACCGCCGATTCGCCGCGTCTGACCATTCCCAGAGGACCGCTCGTAAACAACGTCGCCATAAATCCGATACTGGCCGACCTTTTCCTCGGGCAGTTCAGTTTCCTCTTCCGCGGGATAACCGAGGCCAGCGGCGCGCTGAACATCACCGTCGAGCGGTTCGACGGCATTCCGGTTGCGTGGCTGATGCCCGCGCCCGCGGATGCGCCACGGAAAGCGGTGCGGGCGCCGGGCTCCGCCAGCGTCACCATGTCGCTTGACCAGGGCATGCTGGTTTCCGGACTGCTCACGGACATCCTCAAAGCCGTCGGCGTGGGCTTCCGCGTGCCAGGGGCAGCGATAGTTGACGGCCGCATAAACGTGGCCGACGGCCGCATATCTTCCACGATTCCGTTGCTGCTCGACCGGCACAAGTTGACGTTCTCATCCACGATCGACTCGGCCACGGGCAACATAATCGAGGGCGACATAGCCGTGCCGGGCACGCTCGCCAAACTCGATGCCGATCTGCATATTGCCGTGACCGGGCACTACAGCGCTCCGAGGCCCGACATCGCCCGAACCCTTGCGAAGACCGCGACCTCTGCCGCCGCCTCGAAAATACTCCAAAGCCTCGGCGGTTCCTCGGGAAAGGAAAGAGGGCAGCAGGACGTTCTGCCGAAACTGCCGGTACCTGTTCCATCGCCATCCACTGGGAGCGGTGATAAGGATAAACCGCCGGCGAAAAAGCCCCTCATCCCCGGATTGCCAGATGTGTTGCCGTCTCCGGAAAAACGGACAGACCCGGGCAAGGACACGACAGGCGGCCGAACGGATGAGCCGGCGCCGGCCGTCAAACGCCCAACCACCAGGCCCTCGCGTACACCGCCGACCACCGCACCGTCCCCGAGAGTGCGCCTGCCGTCGGCGCTGTCCGGACAACAGGAGGGAAAATAAAGCAAGCAGGCTCCCTGCTCGCTCGGTGTGAGCAGGCCGTGTTCTATGTTCGGTATTTGTCCGGATGATGGCTGACATTGCTGCGGCCGCCGGCGTTGTCATGACCGAACCCGATCGCAAGCCATCGAACGTTGACGGTTGGCTGCGCCGCTCCTAAAATCGCTGCAAACTTGACTCACCGACATGCACAGGCGACTGTCCATAAGGCAGTGTACGGACGGGCATGCCATTGCCGCAGCGATGGCGGGCATCGCTCCAGGAGGTGTTTCCCGCTGCCTGCAAACAGTCGCTATGCCGGCATAAAGCGTGTTTTGAAAGGGTTTTAGGGTTTTCTGATTCGGCGGTCTGCCACATCTGCCGCCACGATGGGTGAGCCTGCATTGCCAAACGCTCCCGACGCAACTTCGCCAGGTCCGGCTTCCGCCGCAGGCGGCATCGCAGGTCCGTCTTTTGGCCTTGTTGGCATATGCGCCCGCCACTGGCTGATCATGCTCCTGTCGCTGGCGGCGTCGGGCGCGCTGGGCATTGGCTATCTGCTTTACGCTCCACCGCTGTACACCAGCGTTGCCAGGATCCACGTAACGGCCAGTCGTCCGCGAATACTCAACGACGCCGAGCCGGCACCCACCGGGGACGACTTTGTTACTTTTCTCCATGCCCAGCGGGCAGTTATTACCAGCATGCCGGTGTTGCAGGAGGCCGTTCAGCGCCGGGGGCTGGACAGGCTCGACTCCCTGCGCGGCGTCGGCGACGCGGTGCGCTATCTCAAGCAGCGCATCCGTGTAAGCGTCGGGCGCAAGGACGGTATCATCTCCGCGGAATTCGATGCGCCCGTCGCCCGCGATGCGGCCGAGGTCGTAAACGCCGTCGTTGATGCCTACGTCGCCAATCAGGCAGCACAGCAGCAGGGCATGGCAACGGAACTGCTCCGGATACTTGGAGACGACAAGGCACGCTGCGAGGGGCTTATAGCCGAGAAGCGTCAACAGATGCTGGCTTTGCGCAAGGCCGCCGCGGCGCCGTCCCTGGACCTGCGCGATGACAGCGGCGGCGTGTTGCGCACGCTTCAGAGCCTGAAGGAAGCGCTGATCGTGGCCCGCATGGAGGCCGCGGCCGCCGAGGCCGCCTATAGCGAAGCCTACGCCGCCTACCGCGCCGACCCCGAGGTCGAACAGCTCATCCGCGAGATGGAGCGCTCGGGAACCGCCGTTTCCGACCCCGACGCCGCACAGATGCGCGCTTCCATAGCCGACCTCGATCAGCGCGTTCAGGAACTGATGCGTTCCAAGCAATGCCTGCCTTCTCACCCGGAAGTGCGCGCGCACAAGACGCGTCTGGACTATCTCAAGGCCAGTTACGTTGTCGGACTGAGCCGCAAGGCCGCCGCGGCCGCCGCCAGACAGCATCGCCTCGAAGCGGCCGTGCGCGACCAGGAAACACTTGCCCGTGATCTTGCCGACAAGGCCGACACTCATGCCCGTCTCGACGCCGAACTGCGCCAACTGGAGCGGCACCTTGAACTTGTGGACGGACGCATGAAGGAGATTCAGGCCGTGCGCGCCGCTGGCCCTATCAACGTGCGCGTCATAGAGCCGGCTGTGCCCGAGCCGCTTCCCGAAAAACCGTCCAGAACTCAGGTAATGGCAATGGCCCTGGCAGCGGGTTTGGTGCTGGGCAGCGTACTTGCCGCCATACGCGAGGCCACGGACCACCGGCTGCGCACGGTCGAGCAGGTAAGGGCCTTACTGGGCCTGCCCGTGCTTGGTATTGTTCCGCGCATACGGCGCAGACAGCGCGCGCAGCGCGTGCAGATTCTCCGCGTTGATCCGCTTGCTCCGGCTTCCGAGGCTTTTCGCGCTATCCGCGCGGCGGTGTGCTGCGGCCGGCAGCCGGCCCAATCGGGCCTGCGGGTGCTGCTCGCGTCCGTTTCCTCCAACGAAGGCACTTCGCTGGTCGTCTCCAATCTTGGCGTGGCGCTTGCGCAGGCCGGCTTTCGGACTCTCATTGTGGACGCCAACTTTCGCTCTCCCTCGCAGCATGTGAATCTCGGGACAGGCAGCGGCGCCGGTTTGTCGGGGGTGCTTGCTGGCGATGTGCCGGTGGCGTCGGCCATCCAGCGCACAGCAATAGAAGGACTGGACGTCATCCCCGCAGGTTCGCCGGCAGTTGCTGCTCCCGAAGTGCTTGCCGGCGAGCGGCTTGAAGCCCTTCTGCGGGAACTGTCCGGCAAGTATCATATTCTGCTGCTTGACGCGCCTCCGGTCGCGGAATACGCCGACGCCCGGCTCCTGGCCGGGTTGTGCGATGCTGCATTGCTGGTGGTGCGTCTCGGGCGTACCGACGGCCGGCTTGCGGCCCAGGCATGCGACGGGCTTCGGAACATTGCGGCAACGTTGCTGGGTGTTGTGATCAACGCGGGTCGCTGTTCCCGGAAACGCGCCTGGGGATGTTTCGACGCGCCCCGGGCGCAACGCGGCAGGGCGGTCGAACGATCGACTGCCGATGCGGCGCAAGGCGCCGCGTCGGGGCCTTCCGGGGCCGCCGTGGGTCTGGAACTGGGTGGCCGTTGACCTGCGGTGTCGCAAGACGGCGAGTTTCCCGATGCAGATACCTTTGACATATGCCAGGCATGAACATGGAAGGGCGATTACTCACCGAACTGCGTACGGTCTATTCGCGGCAGCAGGTGCGCACCGTGCTTCATCGCGAGTTCCTGCGCGCGACGCGCACCGGCAGACTCCTGTCTCTGGTGATTTTCGAGGCCGAAAACGAACTGGACGGCCGCGGTATGCGCCGTCTGGGCAGAGTCCTGCTTCATAACTCGCGCATGACCGACGACATAGGCTGGTTTGACGAACACCGCATGTGCGCGGTGCTCTCCGACACCGGCGTGCCGGGAGCTAACGCGTTCGCGCGGCGCATAAGTGAACTGGCCCGGCGGCGCAACATCGCCGTGCGCTGGTACATATACACGGCCAACACCGCCGCGCCGGACGGACCTGCTGATGATGCCGGCGGCGCTGCGGCACGCGGAAGGCTCGCCGGAGCCGACCTGCCTGGCGAACCCTCGCTGAGTCTTACCATAGCGGACCCGGTGGACACGGACGGCGACGGAGCGCTTTCACGCAGCACCCGGAAGATAGACGGCCACGCGGTGGAGGCGATGCTGCCGCTCCTCATCAGGCCCATGCCACTGTGGAAAAGGCTCATCGATATTCTCGGGGCACTGGCCGGACTGGTCCTCTTCAGCCCGCTGATGCTCGTAATCGCCGTGCTGATAAAACTTACGTCGCGCGGTCCGGTCCTCTTCCGCCAGCAGCGGGCCGGACTGGGCGGCAGGCCCTTCACCATATACAAGTTCCGCACCATGGTATGCGATGCCGAGCAGAAAAAGCCGCTGCTTCGACCGCACAGCCATCAGGACGGACCGGCCTTCAAGATGGCCGACGACCCGCGCGTAACTGGTCTTGGCTGGTTCCTGCGCAAGACCAGTCTTGACGAACTGCCGCAGTTCTGGAACGTGCTCATCGGCGACATGTCGCTTGTGGGTCCGCGGCCGCTGCCGCTGGACGAGGCGGCGGCGTGCGCGCCGTGGCAGCGCCAGCGCCTGTGCGTAACTCCCGGCCTTACCTGCACATGGCAGGTCAAGGGCCGGTCGCGCGTTACATTCGACGAATGGATGCGCATGGATCTCCAGTACATTCGCAGACGCAGCGTTCTGTACGACCTGAAACTGCTGCTGCTGACCATTCCCGCGGTGCTTCTGGGACGGGGGGCGTACTGATATGACCGGCATCGCCCCGCTGCACTGGCCGCCGAAATACGACCTTTTCGGCGCCATGATAAGCGCTACCGACTACGAGCAGGCGGAGGAACTGATAATCGAGGCCGCACGCCGGAAAATGGCGGCAGTGGTGTCGCATCTGCCGGTGCATTCCATCGTCACCGCGTGGCGGGACGAATCCTACAGACGCAGCATCAACGCCTTCGAGATTGCCGCGCCCGACGGTCAGCCGGTGCGCTGGGCGCTCAATCGCATACACGGCCTGCGCCTGCGCGATCGCGTTTATGGTCCCGAGCTCATGCTGCGGCTGTGCCGCCGCGCCGCGCGGGAGGGAATCGGCATTTATCTCTATGGCAGCACCCATGAAGTTCTGCGGCGGCTTGAACGCAACCTGTGCGCGATGTGTCCGGGCCTGATCATTGCCGGCACCGAATCCCCGCCGTTCGGTCAGATGACCGAAGAGGAAGACGCCGCCGCGGTGCGGCGCATCAATGCCAGCGGGGCGGGAATCGTGTTCATCGGGCTGGGTTGTCCCAAGCAGGACTTCTACGCCTCCGCTCATCGCCACAGCATCCGCGCCGTGCAGGTTTGCGTGGGCGCGGCGTTCGACTTCCACGCCGGCACCAAACCCATGGCGCCGCGTTGGATGCAGCGCGCGGGCCTGGAGTGGCTTTTCCGTCTTATCAGCGAACCGCGCCGGCTCTGGCGGCGTTACGCCGTCAACAACACGCTGTTTCTACTGCTGCTGGCCAGGCGCCTGCTGCTGCGCCGCTGAACGGGCGGAGGTGGCACCCGCCGCCGCCGCGCAGGGCGCGCGGGCCGCGCTGCTTGTTACGGGTCGCCATGCCGGCGATACATACACACCGGTCAATCGATACGATGCCCGCTCACACCAACGTTGCCGAATCGAGCTCGTCCGGCCGCGCCGGGCTGTCGGGGATTCTTCATCAGACTCCGTGGGCCGTGGCCGACCAGATGCTCATCTCCGCGGCCAACTTCGCGATGTACGTGTTTCTGGCGCGCAGCCTCGACAAGCCGGCAATGGGCGCCTTTACCCTCGTTCATTCCGCGCTTCTGTTCATAAACAGCGTGCAGGCCGGGCTGATAACGCAGCCCCACAACATACTGGGAGTGACGCGCCGCGGCGGCGCCTATCGCCGCTACACGACGGCCACCGCCCTGGCGCAGATCGCGCTGGCGGCGGCGGGCGCGGCGCTTTCGCTGCTGTGCTGGCTGGGCGCCGGTGCGCTGGGCTGGAACGACGTCGCGGCGCTTCTTCTGGCGCTGGCGCCGGCCATAGCAGCGTGGCAGGTTCAGGAGTTCGCCCGCCGCGTGCTGTACACCGAGGGGCGACTGCGCGATGCCTTCGCCACCGACGTCATAGGTTACGGCGGACAGGGGGCGGCCATCGCCCTCATGTGGTGGCGCGATACGCTCACCGGCCCGGCCGCGCTTTACGCCGTTGCCTGCGCCTCGGCCGGGGCAGCCCTGCTGGGCTTGTGGCGCATCCGCCGCAGCCTGTCGCGCCGCGTCGATACCGCGGCGTTCAGCGAAAACTGGCACTTCGGCAAGTGGATAGCCGGCGGCGAAATCGTCGGGTACTGGCTTTCCGTCCACCTCCTGTGGTACCTCGTGGCGGCAATGGTGGACCGCGCGGCCGCGGCCGTTCTGGGCGTCGTGCATCGCGTGTTCGGACCATCACGGGTGCTGGCCGACGTGTTCTGCACCATCCTGCCCATACGTCTGTCCCGCACCCTGGCGACGGGCGGCCCCGCGGCGATGCACCGTCAGATGATCCTGGCTTTCCTGCTCGCGGTGCCGCTGCTGGGGGGCTACTGTCTTCTTGCCGCCGTATTCGCCAGGCCGCTGCTGCATCTGCTGTTCGGCGAACAGTATCCCGAAAGCGCACCGGTGCTCGTCCTCTATTCGGGCGCCATGTTCCTCAGCTACATGGCGATGATCATCGCCACGGCGCTGCGCGCCATGCGCCTGACCCGCGACCTGTTCACATGGCAGACGCTGGCGTGCGTGTTGTCGTTTCCCGTTGCCCTGGCGCTGATCAGACTGTGGGGCGTGAGCGGCGCGGTTGTGGACATGATACTCGCCTACGCCGCGACCATGCTGCTTTTCGTTCACACCTACCGCTCCGGGCGCGCACGGCTGCTCGCTGAAGTCAGGACCTGCGCTGCCGACCGCGCGCCGGAGCCCACGGGCGCTGCGGACGCCGCGGGCAGGCTTCTCTCGAGGGTAACCGAACTGCTGTCTCGCCATGGGATCCCCTATTGCATAACCCACGGGTACGAATGCTATCCCCAGCGCGTGTCTTCCGATGTGGACATGGTGGTGCCAGGGCGCTTTGTGCCGGAGGCTCTTGCCCGGCTGCTGCACGATAACCGCGCGGCCCTGGGCGCCCGGCTCGTGCAGTACATCGTCGCGGATACGCATTATTTCGTGCTGGCCGGCGCGCAGCCCGACGGGACCATCTGCTTTCTTCGTCTGGACGTGAGCACGGCATACATCCTGCGCGGACGCGTGTTCTTCAGTGCGGAAGAAGTGCTGGAGAGCAGCCGCCGGCATGAAGGTTTGTGCGTGGCGTCGCCGGCGATGGAGTTCGCCTGCATCATCCTGCGCCGCACGGTAAAAAGCGCCCTTGAAGACCGGCATGGGCAGCGCCTGGCCGACCTTATGGCGCAGGACACGGAAGGGTGTCGGGCATATCTCCGTCGCTTCTGGAGCGGGCCGGATGCCGGCATGATCGAAACCGCCGTCGCCGCCGGGCGCTGGGATGAACTGCGCCGGCGCCTGCCGCGCCTGCGCAGACGTCTGCTGCGCCGCGCAGCGCTGCGCCGGCCGCTGGCCACCGGCGGCAACCTGCTGCGTCTGACATGGCGGCGGCTGGTCCGGTGGTGCCGGCCGCGGAACGGCTTTCACCTCGTGCTGCTCGGGCCGGACGGAGCCGGCAAGTCGTCGCTTGCCGCCGCCGTGATGCGCGATCTTGCCCCGGCGTTCGTGTCGGCGAAAAAGCGCAGTTTCCCTCCGGGTCTTCTGGGGACTCCCGGCGCTGCGCCGGACTCATCTCCCCATGCGGCGCCGCAGCGCTCGTGGATTCATTCGGTCGCGCGTGCTGCGGGCTACTGGTGGGGATGGTACGGCCCGGGGTATTTGTGGACCGTGCATGCCGACCTGGCGCGCTGCGCGCTGGTCGTGCACGACCGGCACCTGCTGGACGCTGTTGTGGACCCTGTGCGCTACCGCTACGGCGGACCCGTCGGATTGCTGCGGCTGGTAGCGAGAGCGGTGCCGATGCCCGACATGCTCGCTGTTCTCGACGCGCCGCCGGAGGTTATCCGCGCCCGCAAACAGGACCTGCCGCTGGACGAGATCGCGCGCCAGCGCAAACTGTATCAGAGCCTGGCTGCCGGTTTCCGCCGCGGATGTATCGTTGACGCCGCATTGCCTCTGGATCGCATGGTTCGCCATGTCGAGCACCTCATGCTGGGCGTCATGGCGGATCGGGCAGCTGCGCGGTTGCGACTGGATACGCCGGCGGCCGAGCGGCTTGCCGTCGAGCAGGTTCTGCTTCGCGCATGTGACGGCGCGGGCTGGCGCTGGTGGCGTATCGCGCCTCTGGGACGCGGGGATCAGGGCCGTGCATATCTGGTGACCGCCGATGACGGCAGGCCCGCAGTGCCGGCATGCGACGAGGTGGTTGTGAAGGTGTTCACGCCGGAACGGCCCGAGGTTCTTCATGCGGTTACGGACGAATACGAGGCGCTGCGATGTCTTCACCGGACGGTAAACGGGCGGTCGTTCGCCGGCTGGCAGATCGTCACTCCGCGCCCGCTTCTGGTGTGTCATGCCTCCTGTGCGATAGTGATGACGCTTGTGAAGGGCGTGTCGCTCAATGAGCATTTCTGCGCGGGCGCGGTCTCGCCGGAGTTCATTGACGCTCTGGCGGACGTCGTGCTCCAGGGGTTGCGCGAATACTGGACGGCGTCGGGCCGGATATACGGCGATCTCGATTTCAATAACGTTTTGTGCGACCCCTCCACGCACACGATCTGTTTCATAGACCCGGGCATGCCCCACCGCACCTACGAATGTCCGGACGTACCGCGGCGATGGTACCCGGCATCGCGCGACCTCGGATATGCGCTGTTCGATGTCGCCTCGTCGGTGCGGCTGGCGCTATCGCACCCGCGCGCGGCGCGGCTCCAGCGCGAAATGATCCGCGCCGTTCTCCGGCGCTTTCTCGGCGGCATGGCCTCGCGGGAGGAGAGGGATTCGTTTCTGGACGAAATGCTGAATTGCTGCCGCGTTCACCTGCGCCGCATAGACGTCTCGCTGTCGCCCGCGGGCGCGGCGCGCATGGCCATTCGCCGGCTGGCCTGGCGCAACATAGAAAACCTCGTCGCGCAGGAGTCGCATACTTGAAGTGCCGCGCCGGCGTCCATACCGTAAGCGACAGATGTCGGCCATCGACCCGCACATTCCGCACCACGCGGCGCTGCACACCGTGATGCCCGCGGCGGCCGCCGCGCGCCGGATGCCTGCATGGCTATGGGTTCTGGCGGTTGTTCTGGCGGGCTACGCCTTCCTTGGCAAAGGCTGGGCGTACATCGGCGTTCCGCCGGTGTTCATCGGCGAGATTGCACTGGCCCTGGGCGTCGCATCCCTGGCTTTCTCCGGAGGCATTCTCCGGCTGCCGCCCATGCCGCAACTGGCCATCCTCGCAGTGCTGATGGCGTGGGGCGCATGGCGGACATTGCCTTTCATCAGCGAGTTCGGCACCGACGCTCTGCGCGACGCCGTGCTGTGGGCCTACGGAGCGATGGCCTTCGTTGTCCTGCTGCATGTAGTGAAATGTCCGCGTTCGCTGGAGCGTCTGGTCGGCTGCTACCGGGTTTTCGCGGCGGTGTTTCTTGTCGCGACGCCGTGTCTGTGGCTTGCCCGCTATCTGGCCGGCGGCAGCATGCCGCGCTGGCCGTGGGCCGATGTGCCCGTAATCGACCCCAAGCCAGGCGACGTCATGGTCCACCTTGCGGGCGTGCTGTCTTTCTGGGTTTCCGGGCTTGCCGGAAGTGTCTCCTGGCCGCTGGTGTTGCTGATGGGTGCCTGCGCCGCGGTCGTCGGCGCCTATGAGAGGGCGGGCATGTTCGCCTTCGCCGCGGCCTTTCTGCTGTGCCTGACCCTCAGACCGCTCGATAAGTCGCTGCGGCGGCTGGGCGCGCTCGCTGTATTGTCGATCGCCGCACTGGCGGTCACGGGCGCGGTGTTCGACGTGCCGGTGCCCGACTCGGCCAAGGTGCGCGAGGTCTCTTTCAGACAACTGGTGCACAACGTCCGCAGCGCCCTCGGAGACACGGACATGGGCGACCTCGACGACACCAAACACTGGAGGCTGGAATGGTGGCGCCAGATCGCTGACTATACATTTCGCGGCCCGTGGTTCTGGACGGGCAAGGGATTTGGCGTGAATCTTGCCGACGATGACGGCTTTCAGGTCATGCCCGACCACTCGCTGCGCAGTCCTCATAACGGCCATCTGACGTTTCTCGCCCGCGCCGGCGTTCCGGGGCTGGTGCTGTGGACGCTGACGCAGGTCGGATGGGTCTGGGCGGTCGTGCGCGGCTACATCGCCAGCACGCTTGCCGGCCGGCGCACCTGGGCGGGGCTGTTTATTTTTCTGCTGGGCTACTGGCTGGCCTTCATGGTCAACGCAACGTTCGACGTGTTTCTCGAAGGGCCGATGGGCGGACTGTGGTTCTGGACGATCTACGGCGCCGGTCTGGCGGCGGCGTGGCTCTATCGACAACGGGCCGCGGTTTTCTGCGACGATGCGCATACTGCTGGCGCATAACTACTATCAGCAGCCGGGCGGCGAAGACCGCGTCTTCGAGGCGGAGTGCGCGCTGCTCGAATCGCGCGGCCATGAGGTGGTGCGCTTTGTCCTGCACAACGACGCCGTGGAGGGCTTGAGCGCCGCCCGTCTTGTCGCGCATACGTTCTGGAATCGCGCGACGTATCGCGCCGTTTACGATCTGGTGAGTCGGAGGCGCATACAGATAGCGCATTTTCACAACACGCTGCCGTTGATTTCGCCCGCCGCATTTCATGCCGCGCGCGCTGCCGGAGCGGCGGTTGTTCACACGCTTCACAACTATCGCCTGGCGTGTCCGGGCGCTACGCTCTTCCGCGCCGGCCGGACTTGCGATGCATGCGTGGGCAGGTCATTCGCCTGGCCGGCCATCATACACGGCTGCTATCGAGGCTCGCGCGGTGCGTCGGGCGTCGTGGCGTTCATGGTTGCCCTCCATCGCGCCCTGGGCACGTGGCGACGCTTCGTCGATGCGTACATAACCCCGTCGCAGGCGGCCAGACGCGTGCTTCTGCGCGGCGGCCTGCCGCCGGCGAAAGTGCTCGTCAGGGCGAACTTCATTTACCCCTCTCCGTCGCCCGGCGACGGCAGCGGCGGTTATGCCCTGTTCGTCGGTCGCCTGTCGGCTGAGAAAGGAATCCGCACGCTTCTTGACGCCTGGCGCATTGTTGGAAGCGATGTTTCGCTGAAAATCGTCGGCGACGGTCCCCTGGCGGAACTGGTGCATTCGGCCGCTGTGCCGGGCGTGGAATGGCTGGGCAGACAACCGCCTCAGGCAGTCGGCCAGCTCATGTCCCGAGCGGCGGTGGTCGTTGTTCCATCGGTCTGTCAGGAGACCTTCGGTATGACGGCCGTCGAATCGCTGGCCCGCGGGACGCCCGTCATCGCATCGCGAATCGGCGCTCTGGCGGAAATCGTGGATCACGGCCGCACGGGTCTGCTGGTCGAACCGGGCAGCGCGGAAGGACTTGCTGCCGCCGTGCGAAGGCTTGCATCGGATGCCCGGACATCAGCCGCAATGCGCACGGCGGCCAGAGGCGTCTTCGAAGCGGCGTATGGTCCGGAGCCGGCCTATGCTGGGATAATGAAGATCTACGGGCGGCTTGCCGCGGAACGCTCGGCATACAAGTCATGACGCGCGCCATCATCACCACCAGCTGGGACGACGGCCATCCGCTTGATCTGCGCCTGGCCGACATGCTTGCCGACCATGGACTGCGGGCAACATTCTACGTGCCGGCGCGCTGCGACCGGCCGACGATGAGCGCAAGCGAGCTGCGCCGTCTGGCCGAGCGCTTCGAAATCGGCGCACATACGCTTGACCACGTTGCCCTTACGACGCTTCCGCCGGCCGAAGCGCAGCGCCAGATAACGCACAGTAAACGCTGGATCGAGGATGCGCTGGGCCGACCGTGCGCGGTTTTCTGTCCTCCGCTGGGCGGGTTCGGCGCTGTTCATATCCGCATGATGCGCGAGGCGGGTTTCGCCGGATACCGGACGGTCGAACTGCTGAGCCTGGACCGCCCGCGCCATCGCGCCGGCATCGCCGAGATTCCCACCAGCGTCCAGGCATATCCTCATCGCTTACGGGCGTACTTCAGGAACTCGCTGCGCAGGCTGGCTTTTGGCAACATGCTGCGGTGTTTCAGGCTGTCCGGCCGCACATGGCTCGACGCGCTGCGCGATTTGGTGCGACAGGCGCAACAGAACCGCGGCGTCGTTCACCTGTGGGGGCATTCGTGGGAAATCGACGAAATCGGCTTATGGAATGAATTGCGCGAGGCTTTGCGCGTGCTTCGCGAGGCCGCGGCGGACATGAGCGTCATGACCAACGGCCAGCTCGTCACGGGCCCACCGTAACGCCCGCGGCGGAGAGTTTGTTCAGCCATTGCGTAAACTCGGCGGCCTCGGTGGCCAGCGTGATCGGACCCGACATGCGAACGTTGCCGTACCATGCGGCCGCATCCGGCGTCCACCAGTCGTTGCGCTGGGCGAAACGCATCCACCCTATCACGTTATCGTGACCGATGTTGTTGCCGAACGTGGGGTCGTCGTTGTGATCCCAGATATACGCGCCTACGTTCTGCGCCGCGATGTATCTGCCGTCGGGCAGCATTCCGCTGGATACGATGCGGTTGCCGTAGAACTCGTTATTGTTGCCGGCCGATATGGCAATACCGTAGTTGGTCGTGCTCACCACCTGGTTGCCGTAGGCCTTAACCCACGAAGCGGCATTATCGCTGAGCATGATCCCGCCGCCGCTGTAATCGGCGTCGTTGGCCGGGTCCAGCGGGTAGGCGCCCTGTATGTAGTTATCATGGATGAGCAGGGGGCTTGAGGGTGTCCCGCTGCTGGCATAGATGCTTATGTTATCCTCCACCAGGCTTACGCCCGGCGTGTTCACCACTTCGTTCCATGCTATTTCGGCGCCGCGCAGATTCCACGCCTGATTCAGCTGCACAAACTGCACATAATCCGACTCGTCCGACCACGAAAGATACCCGCCGTTGCCGTCGCTCAATCGTCCGTCGATGTTGCGCACTCTGTTGCGCAGGATTTTAACCGTCTGGCTCTCCGTGCTGTTGCCGCGGTAGTCATACAGATAGATGCCGGCGGTGCCCTCCATGTAGCAGTTTTCCACTACCACGTTCACAAAACCCTCGGCCACCAGAAATCGGCCGGCATGCTGGCCATAAACGTCGGGATTCATGCCATAGCCGCTCGTGCGCAGCACGGTTATGTCGATGGCGGTGCCGATGGCCTCGATCAGAGTGCCTTTGGAGCGTATGGTCGAGTCCTGTATGACGACGGGCTGGTTCGTGACAATAGTAACTGCCGCCACATCTGGATTGAGGCTCTGCCAGTTGCCTGAGTACACGCCGCCGGATGTTATTACTATCGGCCCGGCCGTTTCGGTGGTTGCCGAAGCGGGCAGACTGAAGGCCGAGTCGCCGGCGGGATTGCTGGCGCACACGCGATACGAATAAGCCGCGCCTGGCTCCAGGCCGGTATCCAGATACTCCGTTTCATCCGCGCCGACTGTCGCTATCTGCTGCCATGTGCCCGAACCTGCCGTCAGCCGTTCGATCCTGAACGCCGTTTCGTTGCTCGAATTGTCCGACCACGTAAGGCGGATGTTGAATGCCGACTCGACAGTGGCGACCAGATCGCTGGGCGGTTGCGGCGTGGTCATTATTAACTGAATCCAGTCGAAGTTGCCGACATAACCTCTGGCGTTGGCCGAATCGAAAGTCACACGCAGGATGTGCAGACCAGCTTCGAGCGGCACGTTCTCGCGCACTATAGTCTGCCAGTTCTGCCAGCCGCCGGTATTGGGAACGGTGAGTATGTTGGTCTTCTTGACCCGGTCCAGTTCTATGTGGAATCTGCCGCCGATGCCAGCGCTGGCGACGCTCACATAAAGGTCGTACATCCCCGCGGCCGGGACCATGATGGAATATTCGAGCCATTCTTTGGCGGCCACCTTCCCGACGTAGTATCCGCCGTCGGCATCCGGCGACGCGTAAATATCGACCGATTCCGACGGTCGATACGCTCTGCCCTGGTTGCCGGGCGTGGTATCGCTATACGCCACGCCCTGGCCGCCGCGGTCGAAGTCCTCCACCTGAATGCGTTTGGGAAGCGTTACGGAATTGCGTCGGAAAGGCGACTGCGCGAAATCATCGAACTGCGCCTTGACGGCGGCTTTTGCCGCGACAGACGCCGGCGCAGGCGCGCGTATCGCCGCGGGCGCCAGCTGGCTCGCGAAAGCATCCAGGGCCGCAGCATCGGCCGGCGCAGCGGCGAGCATCAACCGGGGTTCGATGGCCTCGATCAGCATCTTCCAGATGGTAATGTACGTTTGCGGTCGCGGTCGGGACAACTTCTGCGCCGGCATTCGGGCTTCATCATGGCTGCGGACCGAGCTGAATACCCCTGCTGGCAAGCTTGTTCTGCCATACCTGCCATTCGTTAAGAATGGTGGCCTTGGTTATATTGCCGGGCCAGTTCCTGTTGCCGCTCCAGGCTGCGGCATCGGGAACCCACCAGTCATTGCGCTGGCCGTCGCTGTTTATCCACCCGATGAGGTTGTTAGTGCCCCTGTTGTTCCTGAAGGTCGATTCGCTGTTGAAGTTCCAGATCACCGCGCCGACATTGGAACTGGGCATTTTCGAGCCGTCGGGGTTGAGGGCATTGCACACGACGCGGTTGTTGTAATACCAGTTGTCATGGCCCGAGGTGGTGGTGATGCCGACGTGGCCGGTGTTGACGATCTGGTTGTTATAGGCGCGCAGATAACTGGAACCGTTGTCGGACAGCATGATACCGCCGCCGGTGTATGTCCTGGCATCGACGGCATTCGCGGGATATGCGCCCTGTATGTAGTTGTCGTGAATCAGAAACGGGCTCCCGGCCGTGCCCGTGGTGGCGTGAATATTGATGTTCTCCTCTACACGGCTGTTTCCCGGCTCGTTGATGATCTGGTTCCACGCCACCTCGGCGCCGACGAGGTTCTTCACGCCATTGATCTGGAAAAACTGTCTGTAGTAGTCGGGGTCGGGCGCCCCTTTCATCCACTTGTTCACGCCGAGGCTGTATCTGCCATCGACGTTCTTGCACACGTTGTACATCACCTTGACCGTTTGTTTCGACGTGCGATTCCCGTAATAGGCATAGACATAAATGCCCGAGGTGTTCTCCATGTAGTTGTTGTACACCTCGAGATTGACGAATCCGTCGATATCGAGGAATCGGCCGACGTAGTAGCCCTTGCGGTTGGGGTTCAGCCCGTAACCCGAGGTGTTGCGCACCGTGAGATTGACCTTGTAGCCGTATGCGTCTATGCAGCTGCTGCGCGAGCGGATGATGGAGTTTTCGATGATCACCGGCTCGTTGGTGCGGATGCGCACGGCCGGGATGCGCGCATCGTTGCTCTCCCAGTTGCCGGAATAAGTACCGCCCCTGGTGATGGTTATCGGGCCGTCGAAGACGACCTGCGTGCTTCTGTTGCGCAACCCGTGCGGCGTTGCGGCGGCGATGTTGGAGGCGTTCGCGCCGGTCTTTTCCAGAGCCCTTACGCGAAAGTAGTAGCGCGCCCCCGGTGTAAGCCCTTCTGCCATATGCATTGTCGCATCGCCATCGAGCACCGCCGTTCTGTCCCAGCGATCGCCCGGACGCGTGCGCTGCTCAACCACGTATGCCCTGTTGGCGGCAGAATTGTCGCACCAGCTCAGAAATACCGATCCGTCAGGCCCGGGCGCCGCCACCAGCGCCGTCGGCGCAGCGCCCGAGAGCATCTGACGCGATTCGAGTGCTTCAATCGCAACGGCGGGCGACGATGACTTCCCTGGCATCGGCTCGATCTCCTTCCGTGTCGCAGACCCGGCCTGGCGTACGTGCATATTATCGGCACAAGCCGCGTCGCGAGTCTATACCCCGCGCCGGCAAACCGCGCGGATTCCGAAATTATCAATGTGCCCCGCGCTACACGGTCGCCTTATCGCCCGAGCGCTATCCGCGACAACGCGGTTGCTATCGGTGAAACAGACTGATATTGTTGTTTAGCACGTCGTCTGAAAGGCGCGTCATGATCAGATTCCGCAGAGGATTCACGCTTGTCGAGCTCCTGGTGGTGATCGGCATAATCGCGCTACTGGTGGCCATTCTGCTGCCGGCTCTCAATCGCGCCAGGGAACAGGCGCAGATGGTGCAGTGTATGAATACCTGCAAGAGCATGGCGCAGGCCGCCCAGATGCACGCCAACGATCATCGCGGCTATTTCCCCATAGCCGGGCTTCAGTGGAACCTGTACGGCGGTCTGGGCTGCACGCCCGGCGGGCTGGAAGATGCGTCGATGCGCAAATACACGTACTACAACGACGGCGGCACCAACCGGCCGGTGCCGTTGTCGGTGGCTCTGGCGCTGTATCTGGGGCACAAGGTGCCGCTGAGCGACCGGGCGTCGATGGAAAGCTACATGAATCGGCCGGAGTTCCGCAAACTTTTCCAATGCCCCTCGCACACCGACATCTACAAGGGCCTGACGCAGCGCGGCGAGGATGGATGGCAGGCGCCGCTGGAATGGCTCAGCTACATCTTCAATGAGGCATTTCTGGGGCGTCGCGAGGCATCGAAAGGGTTCACGCCGCGGGCCAACCAGAACGAGGTCAAGCAGGCGGCCACGATTTTCCTTTTTGGCGACGGTCTGCCGCGCGGCAATGTCGAGGGCGGGTGGCTGACCGTGCCCGAAGACAATCACTGGGACTGGACCCTTTACGACTACTACCAGGCTCACCAGGGGGATTACAAGAACTTCGATCTGCGCCGCCATCGCGGGCGGATGAACGTTGTGTTCATTGACTGCCACACGGCGACGGTGCAGTTGCCGCATGGTCTGCGCGCGGTCAATTTCACGCGCGGACTGAAGCCCTGAGGCGCCCGTCAACCGCGTGTTTCCGGTGCCCTGCGCCGGTCAAACCGCGCGTGCGAGTGTGGCTGTGGGCGACTGCTAAGGCATGATGCGCGCCGGTATTTCGCCGTTCTTGCGCTCCAGTCGCCGTATCGCATCGGCCTCTTCGGGCTCGCGGCTGACGCTTACCCATCGTCCGGTTCCAGGCTTCTTGACGAGTTTTTCCCTCTCCAGTTCGGCGATCTGCGGAGGAGGCAGACCCTTGTTGGCGGGATTGGAGTAATGCTCGGCGAGGAGTTTGCGTCCCTTATCCGTGTAGGTTTCTAGCCAGCCGACAAAGGGCTTTTCGCCGGGGTACTGAAGAACCACCGCCAGCACGGCGGTACGCCCGCCGGGGCCGGTGAAAGCGCCGGGAATCTGGTCCACCGGAGCGGCGAAGTACGTCTTGCCGTCGTCTTCGGAATAGTACGCCTGTTGCGTTCCGGGCTTGACCGGCCCGCCGCTTCCGCCTCCGCTGAAGGTCCGATACGCCCAGACGGCGCACACTGCCACAAGCACTATCACCACGACGGCGACGATGAGCGGGTTTTCGTTGAGCTTGTCGCGCAAAGACATGGCATTCTCCTGATTCTCGCCTTACGGCAGAATCCAGATGGCCGGCGCCCGGCCTGGCGCCCGGCCAGCGGGCTATTTCCACAACTCTATCGGGCGACGCGAATGCGCCTGCACGGGCAGCGTTATCCGGCGTCCTTCTGCCGCCGACTGGTATGCCGCGAGGATGATCTCCAGGACGGCCCGGCCGTCCTCGCCGGTTTCCAGCGGGGTCTTGCCGTTGGCCACGCAATCGACGAAATGCGCAAACTCCTGCGGGAAGCCGTAATTCCACATTTCCTCGAAAACGGCGAAACTCCAGCCGCGCGTGATGCCGGCCTTCTCTACGGCATACGCATAGCCCGTTTCCGAATAGGTGAGAATGGCGTTGCCCTGCAAAAGATCGGCGTAGGCCACGCCGCCCGAGCCGTAAACCTCGGCCGTGTCGTCCATGCCGCCTTTTTTCGCCCAGCTCTCCTCGGCCATGCCGACGACCTCGCCGTGATCGCAGGCGAAACGCACGATAATGATGGAGTTGTCGTCGCCGCGCGTGCGGTCCCTGTGTACGAACGTGCCCATGTCGGCGTAAACCGACACAGCGCGCGGCTTGACCAGCGGCACTATCTCGCCCGCGGGGGTCTCGTGGCTGCGCGTCTGTCTGCCGGCTTCGTCAGCGCCGCCGGCATCGCGCGACGTTTCCGCGCTGTGCGGCTTGCCCAGCATCCACCGGAAGAACTCGAAGGCGTGACAGCCCATATCCATGGTCACGCCGCCGCCGCTTCGCGACACATCCCAGAACCACGGCGAGTGCGGGCCGTCGTGTTTCTCCGATTGCTTGATGAGATACGGCAGACCTATGGCGCCCTCATCGACAAGCCTCTTGAGACGCACGTATTTGGGCGTGAAGCACAGTTCTTCGGCATACATCAGCAGGACTCCGGCCCTGCGGCAGGCGGCGATCATGCGGTCGGCCTCCTCCAGCGTGGTGGCAAGCGGCTTTTCGCACACCACGTGTTTGCCGGCTGCCGCAGCCCGTTCAGTAACATGGCAGTGCAGGTCGTTCGGACAGCCGATCACCACCATGTCCAGTTCGCTGACGGCCAGAAAACGGTCGAGGTCGTTGAACGCATGCGGTATGCCGTGTTTCCGGGCGAACTGCCGCGCGTGATCGCCGGTGGGCGATACCACCGCGAAAATCTCCGCGCCCGGCACGCGCTTGATCGCTTCCGCATGTATCGTCGAGACGAACCCCGAACCCACCAGACCGATGCGCACTGTTTTCATGTTCATGTCTCCCTCGTCTGGCGGCCGGATTATGCCCCTTCGTACGATGCATGACAAGCGGCGCCCGGGGCTTCCGCGAAAGTCCGTGGACCGCCGGCGCCGCACCGGCAATAATCAGGGCATGACCGTGCGCCAATATTTCCGCGAAATCTACGATGCTCTGCTGACCGTCTTCATCGGGATGAAGATCACTCTCAAGTACTGCTTCCAGAAAACCGTGACCGTGCGCTATCCGGAGCAGAGGCTGCCCTTTGCGCCGCGGTATCGCGGCATACACGAGTTCGAGGCCGATCGCTGCATAGCGTGCGATCAGTGCGCCAAGGCATGTCCGGTGGACTGCATCTACATCGAAAAAACCGCCCCGCGCAAACTCGACAAGGCGACGGGCAAGGCGATCGGCGGCCAGCTGACGCGCTTCGCCATCGACTACAACAAGTGCATGTTCTGCGCTCTGTGCACCGAGCCCTGTCCCACCGAGTGCATTCACATGGGCAAACTGCACGACATGAGCGCGTTCACCCGCGCGGGCATGATCGTGGAGTTCACGGAACTCGACAAACAGGGGCTGCGCACGCCAATCCCCCTGTGGATGGAACGGAACGCCGACGCCATACCGTGGGTGAAAGAGGAAGTCGAGCGCGTCCGGGCCGGGCGGCTTGCCGTGACGGACGGCGACATACCGAAGGTCAGGTGATGTGCCGCCGGGGGGCGCGATGCAGCGCGGCCCGCCCTGGCGATCGCGGCAGGGGAGCGAGCCTGCCGGGTCTCATAACGCCATAGGGTGGCGGGCTTGACAGCCTATCGGACGTATTACGGCAATCCTGAATCTTGTGCATTCTCAAGTGACGTGCTCGTGCCGCCGATGCACAGAGCGCAGTCGTTGCGGTTCGCGTTGCGCGGGCCGCAGACGGGTACGCCGATTGTGTTCGGCGGTGTCCGGCGCGCGGTGCGCCTGCGCTCGTGGAACCGGTCTGGAGGTCGGCCAGTTGCGGTCGCGGCCGGACACACGAGAGAAAGAGGTCCTGTTTGCAGGAGGGAAGGCATCATGAAAGCCCTCAGGAATCTGCTGGTGAAACTGGGCCGCGACGAGCGCGGCGGCGAGGTGCTGGAGTACGCGCTGATCGCGGGTCTCATCGTGGTGGCGGCGATCGCCGTCATCGGCACGGTGGGCACGAAGGTTCTGGCCCGGTGGAACTCGCTGAACAGCTCGCTGTAGCCCGGGCGCGGGGCACGGAGGAGGCGGCTGATAACGGACCCCGGCGCTGCGCGCGCCGCGGCGCCGGGGCGCGCGCCTTCCCGCAGATCGCGCTGGAGACGCAGGACATGCGATCAATGATGAGACTCCTCCGCCGGTTGCGCGACGATCAGCGCGGAGCGCAGGTCATGGAATATGCTCTGGTAGCCGGGCTGGTGATAGTGGTGGCCATCGTCGCTCTTGCGGCTTTCGGTGGGAAGGTCCTGGCGCGATGGCAGACCGTCAACACCGCGCTCTAGCGTGGCGTCATGGCATGGCATCTACTGCTGCCGTTCGTGCCGCTGCTGGTGCTCGTGGGTTGCGCCGCTGCCACCGACATTCGCCATCGACGCATCCCCAATGCCCTGACGCTGATGCTCGCCGCCACGGGCCTCATGCAGAGTCTGACGCATTGCCGCACGGTGTCTTTCGGGCAGGCGCTTGCCGGACTGGCCGCGGGTGCCGCTCTGACGCTCGCTCTGTATCTGCTGGGCGCTCTTGGCGGCGGCGACGTCAAGCTGTTCGGCGGCATGGGAGCGTGGCTCGGTCCGGCTCTGGTTCTTCAGGTTTTCGCGATGACAGCGCTGGCCGGAGCGGTTCTCGTGCTCATCCAGTGCGCAGTGCGCCGTCGGGTGGGGGCACTGGTGCGGAACAGCGCGCTGGTGGCGGTGAATCTGGTCCATATAACACAAGTGGGAGTGGACCACGCCAGCGCCACGGGGGCTGCCTGCCGCAGTGTTGACCGCCCGCTGCCGTACGCGCTGCCAGCTCTGCTGGCTCTGCTGGCTCTGCCGCTGGTCGGGAGGTGGATGCCATGAGGTGCAGGCGCACAGTCCGCGGCAACGCCGTGCTGGAAATGGCGCTGGTTCTGCCGGTGCTTCTGCTGCTGGCGTTCGGCACGGTGGAGTTCGGCTACTACTTTTACGTCCGCAGTAATCTTCAGGGAGCGGCGCGCGAGGGGGCACGGGCGGCGATAGTGGCGTCGGCCACCAACGCCGACGTGACGTCCGCCGTTGCCGCTGCCATGAACGCCTGCGGGCTTCAGAACAGCGGATACTCCGTAAGCCTGAACCCGCCCAATGTCGGGTCGGCGGCCGCCGGTACGGCCATAACCGTTACCGTGGAATGCACCTGGGGCGCGGTGGGAATAAGGCCGCTCCAGCTCATCAGTGCCGGAAAAATCCTGCGCGGCACGGCCGTGATGCGCAAAGAAGACTAGCCGCGCGTTCGCGCCGATGAATCTGCGGTCTGCGCGTCCGAAAAAGGCGCGCGGTTCGCCTAAACCGTCGCCCGTTCCGGACCGAAAGCACAATTGGCGTAAGCCTCAGAGGACATCATGAACTGGAAGACCTCGATACCGCTGGTGTTGGCGGTGGTGTTCGGGCTGCTGGCGGCCAAGGCTGCCAGAGATCTGGTCTTGCGCAGCCCGCGTTCCGCCGGCGCCGCCGAAGCCAGGGGTCCGCGGCTGGTCGTCGCCCGGACCGACCTTTCGCCGGGCACGGCGCTGACGGAGAAGCACCTGCGCATTATGGAACTGCCCGCCGACCAGGTGCCCGACCGGTCGTTCAGATCGGTTGCCGAGGCGATCGGCCGTGTTCTGCTCAGGCCCGTTTTCAAGGATCAGCCCATAGACGAAAGCCTTCTGGCGCCTCCAGGTACGGCAGCCGGTCCGCAGGCGCTCGTGCCGCAGGGCATGCGCGCCGTGACGATCGAGATAAACGAGGTCAGCGGCGTAGGCGGGCTGGTCGTTCCCGGCAGCACCGTGGATGTGGTGTGCACGATACCCGACGACGGCGGCGGCCGGCCGGTCACGCGGACGATCGTGCAGAACGTGAAGGTGCTTGCCGTCGGGCAGCGCCTTGCTGCGGCATCGGACGACGGTGAAACCTCTCTGGCGAAAAGCGCCACGCTGCTGGTTACGCCCCGCCAGGCCGAGGAAATCGAACTTGCCACCAACGCCGGCCGGACGCGTCTGGCGCTGCGCAGCCCGCTCGACGGCGCCGAAAACGCCGGCGGGGGCGTCACGCTTTCCGACCTGTTCGGCCTGGCGCTCCGTCCTGCCGGTGCGCCCGTCGCCCAAGTCGCTCATACGCCAGCCACGCGCCCGTCCACGCCGGTGATCGAGACCGCCGTTGCGCTGCCGCAAACCCGGCCCGCCGAGAGTGTCAGAGTCAGAACCGTGCGGCGCCATACGGTGGAACTCATAAGCGGCGGGCAGGTCACGCAGGTGGAATTCGAACTGCCGTCTTCGCCGCCGGACGCTCCGCGCGAAGAGAACCACGAAGCATCAACCGCCGAACCGTGATCCGGCTCTGCCGCCGCGCGAATTCGGCCGCATATGGGAGCGACAATGATGGAAGGCAGCAGCAGATACACAGAACCCGCCGGCCCCCGGCACGTCGAAGACGATGCCCGTTACGCGCGCGCCCGGCAGATAAGCGCGGGCGCCGTCGCGGGACATCTTCTGCCGGCCGTCGCATTTCTGGCGGCGATGATGCTGGCCGTCAGAGCTCTGGGAGCAGAACAGACGCCTGCCGCGACCGCCGCGGCGCCTCTGGTGAAGGACGGTCTGGAAGACGGCCGGCTGCGGCTGGCAACCGGCAGAAGCATAGTCCTGAATACCGTGCGCCCGTGCAAGCGTGTGAGCATAGGCGATCCGGAGATCGCCACGGCGCGCCCGCTGGGGATCAGCAGCGTTCTGGTCACCGCCCGCAAAGCCGGCATAACGCAACTCATACTGTGGGACGAAGCGGACGTTTCGCAGGCGGTGGACGTGCATGTGCAGGTCGATGCCCAGGTGCTCCAGGAACAACTCAAGGCGCTGTTCCCGGCCGCCGCCATAGAAATCGCCAATGCCAACGGCACGATCGTCCTCAAAGGGCGGGTGCCGACAGTCCAGATGGCGGAACAGGCCGCGCAGGTGGCCGCTCCATACGGTACGAAAGTCATCAACCTTCTGGAGGTCGCCGGCGGACAGCAGATCATGCTGCACGTGCGTTTTGCCGAAGTGTCGCGTTCGGCGACCTCGTCGCTGGGCGTGAATCTGTTCGCGGCCGATGGTTCCGTGGTGTTCGGCAGCAACATCGGCCAGGTAAGCCCGCCGGGCGCGCTGCCGGCGTTCAACGGCACCATCGGCGACACGCCCTCGCCGCGCGGCATAACGCTTTCCGACCCGCATACGATCAGTCCGTCGGTGACGGTGTACGGAGCCGGCCAGTTCGGCTCTTTCTACGTCGAGAAGTTCGTTGATGCCCTGCGTCGCAACAACCTGCTGCGGATACTGGCCGAGCCGACGCTGCTGACCATGAGCGGTCAGGAGGCGAGTTTTCTTGCGGGCGGCGAGTTTCCCATTCCCGTCAGCGGAGGAGCGAGCACCGGCGGCATGCCGACGGTTACCATCGAGTTCCGCGAATTCGGCGTGAAGCTCAATTTCCTGCCCACGGTGCTGGGCAACGGGCGCATACGCCTGAAGGTGTCGCCCGAGGTGAGCGACCTGGACTTCTCCACCGCTGTCCGTTTCAGCGGATTCATCGTGCCCGGACTCAATCAGCGCAAGGTATCGACCACCGTGGAACTGGCCGAAGGCCAGACCTTCGCCATCGCGGGTCTGCTGAACAACAGCGTGACGGCCAACAAGGACGTTCTGCCGCTGCTGGGAGATCTGCCCGTCATCGGGGCGCTGTTCAGGTCCGTGCGATATCAGCGCAAGGAGACGGAACTGGTGGTTCTGGTGACGCCCCGGCTGGTGGAGGGAATGCACGCCAGCCAGGTGCCGCCGCTGCCGGGCGAGCGCTGGCGGCATCCCGGGGAAAACGAACTTTTCATGAACGGAGGCCTGGGCGGAGCACTTCCCAGGAGTGTTCCGACGACCGCGCCCGCTGCCGCGCGGAATCCGCCGCGCTACTTCGGCGCATACGGATTCAATCCCGCGGCGAACCACGAAGACTAGCGCCGGCGCGGCGGAGTATGTTGTCAGAGGGAACGTGCGATGCTGTTGCAACTGCAATGTGTGGTCGTGGATCCGGACCCCGCCAATCGGCAGGAGATGTCCAATTTCCTGGCCAATCACGGCGCGCATACGGTGGCCACGTTGCCGGCGCTGGACCAGGCGCCCGCCGTGCTCGGCCGGCCCGAACCGCCGCAACTTGTGGTGGTGAATCTTGATCCGCAACCCTACGAAACGCTCAAGAAGGTCGGGGTGCTGGTGCGGCAGTTTCCGCAGGTGAGTTTCTTCGTGCTGTCGCAGGTGGTTGACCCGCACCTGCTGATGGAGGCGATGCATCTGGGGGTCAAGGAGTTCGTGCCGCTGCCGATCGACGCCGACAAGTTCGCCGCGGGCCTCGAGCGCATCGCCAGCCAGTACAACATCAGCAAACGCGCCACTGTCGTCCATTTCATCCCCACCATGGGCGGATGCGGCTCGACCACGATAGCGTGCAACGTGGCCGCCTGTCTGGCGCGCTCCGGAAAAACGGTCATCATCGATCTCGATCTTGTACGCGGGGCGGTGGCGACTTCCTTCGACATCAGGCCGCGTTACACCATCGCCGACATAATGGACTCCGGCGAGCGGCTGGATCAGCAGCTGCTCGATAACGCCCTGGCGATCCATGCGCCAACGGGGCTGGCCGTTCTGGCGAGGCCCGAACTGCCGGAGGACAGCCAGCGCGTCAGCCAGGGCGGCCTCTCGCGGCTGCTGAACATTCTGTCGCGCCTGTACGACTACGTGGTTATCGACTCGCTGATGAGCTTCAGTCCCGTTTACGCGGCGGCCATCAGCGCGGCTGACCTGAACGTGCTGGTTATGCAGCTCAACGTTCCCAGCGCCAGAAACACCGAACGCTTCGTCGGCGCTCTGCGCAGAATGGGGGTTGACTCGGCCAAGACGCGGATAGTGGTCAACAGGTTCGTCAAGAAAGGCTGGGATATCGCTCCCGAGGAGGTGGAGCGTTCCCTCGGTTTGCGCATAGGCTGGCTGATTCCGAACGATTTCAAGAACGCGATAGCGGCCATCAACTACGGCGAACCGGTGGTGTTGCGCGCGCCGCGCGCCGAGATAAGCACCAGCATCGCCGAACTGGCCGCGACCATGGTCAGTAAACGGGCGGCGCTGGCCGCATAACGCAGCGGCAGCCGGGGCTCGAGCCCCGGCCGCAGCGCGTGGAGGTCCGGAAAAATGGGGCTTTTTGCCAGAACATCGTCGGCGCCGGCGACGGTTGCGGCTCCGGAGAAAGCGCCGCAGCCCGCAGCGCCTGCGCCGGCCGCGGAGGCTGCCGCGCGCACACCCGCGCAGCAGGTGGCGCCGGCGCGTCAGGCGTATTTCCAGTCGCTCAAGGTCCGCATTCACCAGCAGCTCGTCGAACGGCTGGACATGCAGAATCTGCGCTCGCTTCCGCAGGAAATTGTGCGCCAGCAGGTGCGCGACGTGGTGCGCGAGCTGTGCCAGAACGAAAAGGGGCTTCTCAGCAGCGTCGAGCAGGAAAGGCTCATGGACGAGGTCATGGACGAGACCTTCGGCCTCGGACCGCTGGAAACGCTGCTTAAGGATCCCACCATCACCGACATCCTCGTCAACCGCTATGACCGCATATATGTCGAGCGCCGCGGGCGGCTCGAACCGGTGGATGTGCGTTTCCGCGATAACCAGCATCTGCGGCAGATAATCGATCGCATTGTGGCCCAGGTCGGCAGGCGCATAGACGAAATATGCCCCATGGCCGACGCGCGCCTCAGCGACGGCAGCCGCGTCAACGCGATCATCCCGCCGCTGGCTCTGGACGGTCCGGCCATGTCCATCCGCCGCTTCGGCGCCAAGGCCATGCAGCTGGAGGACCTGCTGCGTCACGGCGCTTTTCCGCGGGCGTTCATCGACTTTCTTGCCGCCGCCGTAAGAGCCCGCTGCAACATCGTCATCAGCGGCGGCACCGGCTCGGGCAAAACCACGCTGCTGAACTGCCTCTCGCGGTTCATTCCGGCCGAGGAGCGCGTCATTACCATCGAGGATGCCGCCGAACTTCAGCTCCAGCAGCCCCACGTCGTGCGCCTGGAAACGCGCCCGCCCAACATCGAGGGCAAGGGCGAGGTAACGCAGCGCGACCTGGTGCGCAACTGTCTGCGCATGCGGCCCGACCGCGTCATCATCGGCGAGGTGCGCTCGGGCGAAGCGCTCGACATGCTTCAGGCGATGAACACCGGCCACGAGGGCTCCATGACCACCATACACGCCAACAGTCCGCGCGATGCGCTGAGCCGTCTGGAGGTCATGATCGCCATGGCCGGCTTCGACATCCCGCTGCGCGCCATGCGCACGCAGATTGCCAGCGCCATACAACTGGTCATTCAGGCGCGCAGGGTGGCCGGCGGCAGCCGGAAAATAACCGCCATCTGCGAAATCACCGGCATGGAAGGCGAACAGATACAGATGCACGACATCTTCCTCTACGAGCAGACCGGAGTCGGCCCCGACGGACACGCCACCGGGCATTTCCTGGCCACCGGAATCATGCCGCGATGCCTCGAGCGCATACGCCATCGCGGCATCGAACTGCCCGTGGATCTCTTTGCGCGGAGGGTCATCGAGTAGCATGTCGCCATCGCACGTAGCCATCTTCGCCGGTCTGGCGGCTGCCTCGCTGGCCATGGGCGCCGGGCGGCTGGTGCTCTGGCTGCTGAACCGCGATCGTCGGCGCATCAAGAACCGCCTTGCCGGCGACAGCCGCGACAGGGTTGATGCGCTGCTCGGCCGGTCGGTCGTCCGTCAGAACGTTCCGGGCGATCTGCCGGCTTTTGCCAGACGCAGCCGCTTCCTCCAGAGGCTTCACCGCCGCCTGGCGTCGGTGCGTCCCGAATCCGACCTGCGGCGACTGCTCATGTTCTGCGCGGCGGGCGGGCTGGCCGTCTCGACGATCGTGCTGATGCTGACGGACTCGCTTCTGATTGCCGCGGCCTGCGGCGGACCCACCGCGTATATTCCCATTGCGATCGTCAACAGCCGTTACCGCAGACGGCAGAAACTGCTGGCCGACCAGCTTCCCGATGCCCTGGACTTCCTCTCGCGCGTGTTGCGCGCGGGGCACAGCCTCAGCACTGGCATCCAGACCATGGGCGAAGAACTTCCCGCGCCCATCGGCGAAGAGTTCCGGCACTGTTACGGTCAGCACAGCCTCGGCCAGTCGCTGGAAAGCGCGCTGCGCGACATGGTCGCGCGCATCGAATCCCCCGATTTCGCTTTTTTCGTTACGGCGGTGCTCATCCAGCGCCAGACCGGCGGAGACCTGACCGAGGTTCTTTCCAATATCAGCAGCATGATCCGTGGCCGCGTGCGGCTTCAGCAGCATGTGAAGGCCGTCACCGCCGAGGGACGCATGACGGGCTACATCCTGACGGCGTTTCCCGCGGTGCTGCTGGGCATTACGTGGGTCCTGAATCCCGCATACGCCGGCGTGCTGTTCAACACCGATACGGGCCGCATCATGCTGGGAGCGGCGTTCGGCCTGCAGCTGCTCGGACTTGTTGTCATACACCGCATCGTAACCGTCAGAGTATGAGAGCCCCGCCATGGAAGCCGTTCATGTATTCCAGATAGCGGTTTTCGCCTTCGTGGCCTCGGCCGTATGGTCCGCCGCGGCCCTGCTGGGCAGAAACCGCGGCGACCGGCTGCGCAAACGGCTGACGGAGCGGCCGGAGACGCCGGCGAAACTTGAGCGGTCGATATGGTCGGGAGCGGCGCAGCTTCTGAGCGGTGCGGCGGCGGCTCTGGCCAGGCCATTCACCCCCAACAGCCGCGAAGCTCAGGCGGCGCTGCGACGCGAACTCGGTTATGCGGGAATATACTCGCCGGACGCTTTGCGGGCCGTGGCCGCGGGCAAGTTCGCATGCATGATAGGGGGGCTGGTTGCCGGTTATGCCGTCGGGGCGATGCTGAATAACGTGCTTCTCGGGGTATCGATGGGCGGACTGGCCGGTTACGCCGCGCCGGTATTGTGGATAAAACGGCGCATAAAGACTCATCGGCGGGCGCTGGAACTGGGACTGCCCGATGTCCTCGATCTGCTGGTGGTATGCGTGGAGGCGGGGCTGACTCTCGACGCGGCGTTTCAACGGGTGGCGCAGGAACTGGCGCTGGCCCATCCGGAGCTGGCGCGCGAACTGGACATCACTCACATGGAAACGCGCGTCGGGCTGTCGCGCGCCGAGGCGCTGAAGAATCTCGGCACGCGCACCGGCTGCAACGCGCTTCAGATACTGGCGACCATGCTCATCCAGGCCGAACGGTTCGGCACGAGCGTGGCCTCATCGCTGCGCGTTCACGCCGAGACGCTGCGGGTGAACCGTCAGCATGCGGCCGAGGAAATGGCCGCCAAAGCCTCGGTCAAACTCTCGTTTCCGGTGGTGCTGTTCATCTTTCCGGCGATGCTGATAGTGCTGGCGGGGCCGGCGGCCATAGGCCTGTTCAAAAGCGCCTTGTTCAGCAACTAGAAAGCGGGTGTGAATATGATTCCGACGACGCCAATACGCGTGCTGCTGACGCTCTTGGGGGCAATGCTCCTCGGCGGATGTGCTGCTTCGCAGCAAACCCCCGCGGAAGAGCCTTTCTTCCCGACCGAGCCTTCGACCGTGTGCGACATCATGCACGCTCAGGCGGCCTGCGGGGCGCGGCACGACGCCACGTTCCGCGATATCCATTTCGACGGGCCGGCTCTGAATGCTCTGGGCCTCCAAAAGGTGGAGCTGATTGCATACGGCGCGGCAGGCAGGGGGCTTACCGTTTATCTGGACCTGCCCGCCGCAGATCCTCATGCCGCAGCGAGAAAGGCTGATCTGGAAAGGTCATTGAATGAGTTGCTTGCGGGAGGAGGCAGATTCACGATTGTTGCCGGGGCGAATCCCGCGACCTTTCATCCGGCCAGACCGCCGAAGATAGACGCTGCCGATGCGCCGGCGGCAGAGGATGCGGGCGTGAAAACGCCGTCGCGGGGGTCTGCCGCCCGGGGCGGATAGACGTCGCGGTTGAAAGCGGCCGGCGCTGAGACTGCCCGGCATCAGTGAAAATCCCGCGAACTGACCGAACAGCCGCGCAGCAGGGCGCCCAGGTCGTACAAGCGTCTGACCATCACGTGTATCACGTCTCCATGGCGCTGCACGCGGCCGTCGGCGCGAAGCAGCGCCGCATGGCGCGCGGCCTGCCGGTATCGCTCATACACGTCAGGGCGGATGATCAGGTTGACTATTCCGGTTTCATCTTCCAGCGTTTCGAAGACGATGCCCCCGGCGGTGGCCGGTCTCTGCCGCACCAGCACCAGTCCCGCCGTGCGAACCCATCTGCCATGAGCCGTTTGGCGGACCTGCGCAGCGCTGGCTATGCCCATCGCCTCCAGATGCGGGCGCACGAGCGCCACCGGATGCTGCCGGAGCGACAGGCCGGTTGTCCGGTAGTCCATGATGACATGACCGTCCAGAGGCATTTCCGGCAGCCCCGACGGCGGTGTCCGTTCCTCATCGTTTTTCACGGTTTCGAACAGCGGCAGCGGCTCATCCGGCAGCGACATCGCCTGCCACAGGGCCTGGCGCCGGGACAGACCCAGCGAGCCCAGCGCGTCCGCCTCGGCCAGTTGCCGCATGGTGCAGCGGCTCAGCCCCGCCGCGCGCCACAGATCGCGCACCGATGCAAACCGTCCGCAACGACGCCGGGCTTCGACTATGCGCCGAGCGTCGGATGTGCGAAGTCCGCGTATCATGCGCAAGCCCAGCCTTACAGCAGGTCCGCCGCACCCGGCACCGGTCGTCCGCTGGAGCGTGCAATCCCACTCGCTGTAATTCACATCCGCGGGCAGGACCTCCACGCCGTGCTCTCTGGCGTCGCGGACTATCTGCGCCGGCGCATAGAAGCCCATCGGCTGGCTGTTGAGCAGCGCCGCGCAGAAAGCCGCCGGGTAATAGCGTTTGATCCACGCCGACGCGTACACCAGCAGGGCGAAGGAAGCGGCGTGGCTTTCGGGGAAACCGTATTCGCCGAATCCGCGTATCTGGTGAAAACACTGTTCGGCGAACTCGCGCGTGTAGCCGTTTTTGATCATGCCATCAACGATTTTCTGGTGAAAAGCGTCTATGGCGCCGCCTCGGCGCCAGGCGGCCATGGCCCGTCGCAGGGAATCGGCTTCCTCGGCGCTGAACCCCGCCGCAACCATGGCCACACGCATGGCCTGTTCCTGAAACAGCGGCACGCCGAGGGTTTTTCCCAGCACCGACCGCAGCGCTTCGCCGGGATAACTCACCGGCTCTTCGCCGTTACGCCGCCGCAGGTACGGGTGGACCATGTCGCCCTGGATCGGTCCCGGTCGCACTATGGCCACTTCGATGACCAGATCGTAAAAGCACCGCGGCCGCAGTCGCGGCAGCATGGACATCTGCGCGCGGCTCTCCACCTGAAAAACGCCCACGGAGTCTCCCTTACAGAGCATGTCGTAAACGGCCGGGTCCTCGGCGGGAATGGTATGGAGCTCGAGTGGAGGTTGCGGTTTTTCGCCATCGTCGGCGGCGTTTATCAGGCTCAGCGCCTTCCGCAGGCACGTGAGCATCCCCAGGCCCAGCACATCCACCTTCAGGATTCCCAGCGCGTCTATGTCGTCCTTGTCCCATTGGATCACCGTCCGGCCCTCCATGGCGGCGTTCTCGATGGGCACCAGTTCGCACAGCGGTCCGCGCGTCATCACCATTCCCCCCACATGCTGGCTCAGATGGCGCGGGAAGCCCAGCAGCTGGCTGCTCAATTCCACCACCCGGCGCACTACCGGGTCATCGGGATCGAGTCCCGCTTCGCGTATGCGGGAATCGTCCAGCGCGCCATGGTCCCACCAGTCGAGTCTGCCGGCCAGATTGTCAACCATGTCCAGGCTCAATCCCATCGCCTTGCCCACGTCGCGCACCGCCGAGCGGCCGCGATAGGTAATCACCTCTGCCGTCATTCCCGCCCGCTGGCGCCCGTATTTTTCGTAGATGTATTGAATCACCTCCTCGCGGCGCTCGTGCTCGAAATCCACATCTATGTCCGGCGGTTCGTTGCGGGCGGCGCTGATGAACCTCTCAAACAGCACGTCGATACGGGCCGGGTCCACCGCCGTTATGCCCAGACAGTAGCACACCGCCGAATTGGCCGCCGAACCGCGTCCCTGGCAGAGAATCCCCCGCGCGCGGGCGAAACAGACCAGATCGTAAACCGTCAGAAAGTACGCCTCGTATCGCAGCTGCTCGATAAGCCTCAGCTCGTGCATTATCTGCTGACGCACCTTTTGCGGCACGCCGGCCGGATAGCGCGCGGCGGCTCCCTGCCATGTGAGGGCCGTCAGATGTTCGATCGCCGATCTGCCTTCCGGAACTATCTCGTCGGGATATTCGTAGCGAAGCTCGTCCAGACTGAACCGGCAGCGCTCGGCAACCTCCAGCGCACGTCTTACGGCCTGCGGATACCGCCGGAAAAGCCTTGCCATGCTTCCCGGAGACTTAAGGTATCTCTCGCCGTTGGGGAACAGCCGGAAACCGGCCTCGTGAATGGTGCATCCATGACGTATGCACACCAGCACGTCCTGAAGCATGCGCCGCGCCGGGTCATGATAATGCACGTTATTGACTGCCAGCAGCGGCACGCCCGTCCGCTGCGACAGGGCGGCGAGGTCCTCGAGGCGCCGCCGGTCGTCCGGGCCGTAAACGCACCCGGCCAGCAACGATACGCGATCGCCCATCGCCTCGCGCAGTTTTCCAGCGGTCTCCGCCGCGCCGATACGCGCGGATTTCCCGCGCCCGCCGCGAATCGGCGCAACATGCTCGTCCGATGAATGGTCCGCAACCCCGGCCAGCAGACCTTCGTTATGCTCCAGCAGGTCCTGCAACCGCAGCAGACATTCTCCCTTTTTCGCCCGCCCTCTGCCGAGCGTGAGCAGCCGGCACAGCCGGCCATAAGCGGTCCTGTCCGTCGCCCATACCACAACATCGGGAGCATCGACGAAAACCAGCCTTGCGCCGATTATCAGTTTCGGCGCGCGGCCGGTCTGCTTCGCAAGTTCGCGCGCCGCCACATGGGCGCGCACCACCCCGGCCACGCTGTTCACATCGGTGATGGCCAGGGCGCGATAGCCCAGCGCCGCCGCCCGGCATACCAGTTCCTCAGGATGCGATGCCCCGCGCAGAAACGAAAAATTGGTGGTCACATCGAGCTCCGCATAATCCCCCGCATCCTCGGGGGGCAGATGCGCATCATCCGGCGCCCCCGCGACGCCCGGCGGAATGACGGTGGGCCGCAACCTGGAAAAAGGCCGCTCAGGCATGACGATACTGCCAATTACCGTCGCCGGCCGCTCCGCCAGTGCCCGGAGGATGCATGACGCCCTTCGCATCATGCATCCACGATGCGGCGGCTCTTGAGCCGCGGATTTGCAGAGCTGGCTTCAGACCGCTCAGCAGAATTGCCCGTGCATGTACCATCTGCCGGTCTCACGTACGCGAAACAGCCACCACCGCAGGCCGTCTTCGGTCTCCACGATGAAGTAATCGCGGGTTCTGTTGTGTCCCTCCCACCACTGTCCGGCTATCCGTTCGGGACCGATGGCGCAGGCCACGCGCCGAAAGGTGCCGCGATGCGTTATCGCAACAGGCCTGCCGTCGCGATCGTGCGACGGCGATACCATCACGCATATTTCGTCGGGCCTCGGCAGCAGACACAGCGGCCGCGATTCCCATCGCGCAGGGCCGGGTGCGGGGAGCAACACATCCGGCGCGCCGGTTGTCGCGCTCGAGGCCTGCGCATCCGCTGCCGTTGCCGCGGCAGAGGTGTGCGTCTGCCAGCCGTGGCGAACGCTGTGCATGGCGTATGCTTTCTCGGGTATGTGCGACTCGACCGGACGCACATGCACCACGGCATCGTCGCCGAGCCGCAGAACCAGTTTTTCCAGCAGCTGGTCCAGTTCCGCCGCGGCGCCGTATTCGTCCCGTCCCGTCAGCAGCATCTGCCGGTCGCCCATCTTCTCGATTACCGGCACGGAAATGTGAATGCCCGTGAATCCGTCCCTCGTGCTGCGTTCCGTTCCATCGCAGCGCGTAAAGTTCGGGCCGGCCGACGGGCGCGCAATGTCCTCCAGAATCGAATCAATCGCGCAGCGCAGAAGAGGGAACAGTCTGTCCGGATCGCGCGAAGCCGCGGCGAGCGATACGTTCTTCCGCAACGGCGGACCGTCGGCACGGCACAATTCCAGTTTCAGCAGTTTTGCGCCGCGCCCGCGACGGCGCAGATCCGCCGCAATCTGTTCCAGCAGGCGTCTTGTGACCGTCCAGATCGCTTCCAGCGACGCCAGGGGGGCATCGAAGTCGGCCGCCGCCTGCACGGACGACTCCCAGACAAGCCAGGGCAGCGGCTCGTCAATGCGTCCGAGCACCTGATCGATGCGCCTTATGAGAGGCTGTCCGAAGCGTGCGACCAGCTGGTCGCGCGGCATGCTGAAGAGCCGGCCTGCGGTGTGAATGCCCAGTTGATGGAGCATTGCGGCGGTATCAGCATCTATGCGGAGCGACTCTACCGGCAACGGAACCAGCGCTTCGCGCAGTTGCGGCGCGCCCACTATCACCCCGCTTGTTTTGCCGCATGAGGCCAGAGCATAAGCCGCGCCCGCTGTCGGGGCTGTGGCTATGCTCGCCCGCAATCCCAGCATGCGCATGGCGAGGTCCACTCTGGCGGTGAGATTCGCCAGCCCCCTGAAAAGCCGCTCGCAGCCGGTTACATCGAGAAACACCACTGCTGTCTGCCGCGCCGCAGGGGCGGCAGAAGCGGGCGCACGGTGTCCGTCGGCGGCGGGGTTCGTGGTCCCGTCGTCAACCGCGACTGTGGGGCTGAACCGCATCATCCACCGGCCCAGCGCCTCCAGCGCGCGCCTGTCGCGCTGCGGATCGCAGGGCGCATCGCGCAGCGCGGGACATATCGCCCGCGCTTCGGCAAGCGGCATGCCCGCGCGGATTCCGTGCGACTCGGCTTCCGTCGATGCCACCGCCACCATCTGTCGCGATCCGACAGTCTCGACGAGGACGACCGGAGCGTCCATCGCAAAGCCGCCGGCACGCCGGACAACGGCCGGCTTACGCCATTGCCTTAGCAGTCTGTCGATCGGCCACTGGCGCAAATGCACGCACATCATGTGTCGCATGACATCGCTCCAGGACGACGCGCTCGCCCGCACGCCCTCCGTGGCCGTGAAGCAGACGTATTTCCCAACGCTGAATCAGACGCTCCCCCGGCAGCGGCCGGACGAGCCATCTTGTCGCGGCCGCATAATGCTGCGTTTCCGAGGGATAATGTCGCAGAAAAATCCCCGCGCCCTGCCCCTGCTCGGCGGCCAGTTGCAGCCTCCGCGCTTCTATCGGCGACATCGCTCCAGGATGACCCACAACGGCGCAGACGCCTCGACATCGCAAACACTCCCCCAGCGCCGTTATCTCCTGTGTCCGGTCGGCCGGGCGCAGCAGAATCAGCCTGTTGAGGTCTATTCCCAGCGAGACAAGGGCAGGGGGGTAGAGCAACCGATAACGGTCGGACCACACCAGCATTGCCTGTGCTGATGGCTCCTTATGGCAAATGCTCGTAAGTCTGTTGAGTCTGGCTTTTAAAGCACCTTGAGCCAATATGACGGCGAAAAACATGCTCCAGCCGTCGGCCGGATCACTCAGTACCTCATGAACAGCGCCGAATCGGAAACCGCCGTTCGGCAGCAGCGCGTCAAGGGCCTGGAGTCCGGTTGTGAAATGCTTTTCGTTATTACACGTAAATACTGTATGGGTAGTGATTTGCAGCTGGCCATTGTGAGACGATACATAATTCATCGCCGGTCTGTTGTATTAGGTTTTCGTTAGGATATACTACCACACGCCAGCCGTCAGTCAAGAAGAAATGTACGGGATTTGTCAGGTAGATATCAAACTGGATCGCCTGCCCCTGCCTCCACCGGCACAAGCGTCTTTCTGGCCAGCGCTATCTCCACATCCACACGTTTACGGCCAAGGAAGAAACTGGCGTGCTTGTAGCCCGCATCCTTCAGCAGATCGCATGCCGCCTCGAAATGCCATCCGACGAACTCCGGCGCATGCGCGTCAGCGCCTATCACCACCGGAATATCGCGCTTGCGCATCTCCTTCAATATCGCAAGCCCAGGGTTCATCTCCGGTATGTCTTTCGTCAAACCCGAGGTGTTGAGTTCCATCGCCACTCCCGCGGCGGCGATCCGGTCCAGCGCCCGGCAGATATCGGGCATGATGCGATGTATATTCCATTCGGCCGGGAACACGTTCTTGACCACATCCGGATGCGACAGGCAGTCGAAAAGTCCCGTTTCCGCGGCCATAGCCAGATGCTCGAAATAGACCTTCTGGAAATCGACAATGTTTCCCCGGAACCACGTCCGCACATACTCGCCCATCTGCGGATGGACCGATCCCAGCAGATAGTCGAAATCAGCGCCGGCCGTCTGGGTCTTGAGAAACGCCTCGAATCCCGGAACGTAGTCGCATTCCAGCCCCAAACGGACGTCCACGCGCCCTTCCCACGCGAAACGGGCCTGCCTGACAAGCCGGAGATACTCCGGCATCTGCTCCGGGTACATGCGGACCGACTGCCCGTAGCCATTGGGCAGGGGGTTATGGCAGGTTACCACGATGCCCGCCAGACCGCGCTTCTCCGCCACGGCGGCGTATTCGGTTATCTCGCCGGTGGCGTGGCGGCAAAGCACTGTGTGCATGTGGGTTTCGTACAGCAGCCGCCCACAGCCAACATCCGTGTCCCGTGAACTCATGATTGAGAATAATAGTACGGCCTTGCCGATGGTCCAGCTGGCCGGCGCGGCTCCGGCAATGCGCCTCCGTGTCGCGGACGCCCGGCTTTTCCGGTAAACTGGGCGGTGGTCCAGAAGCCGATGAACGAACCTCCAGCCAAGCTCTCTGTGGTAATCCCCGTGTACAACGAGGAAAAGACTGTTCAGGAGGTGGTGCGCCGGGTTCTGTCGGTCCAGCTGCCCGGCAACCTCGAGCGCGAACTGATCATAGTCGATGATTGCTCAACCGACGGCAGCGCTGCCCGCATAGACGAATTGCCGGCGATGTTTCCCGACGCGGAATTCCGCATACTTCACAAGCCGAAGAACGAGGGAAAGGGGGCAGCGCTGCGCGACGGATTCAGGCTCGCCACCGGCGATATCGTGATAATTCAGGATGCGGACCTGGAGTATGACCCTGCGGATTATCCGCGCCTGCTTATGCCGCTCATAGAAGGGCGTGCCGACGTCGTTTACGGCAGCCGCTTCATGGGCGATCAGCCGCACAGGGTGCTCTATTTCTGGCACACGCTGGGCAACCGTCTGCTGACGACCATCTCCAACATGTTCACCAACCTCAACCTTACCGACATGGAGGTGTGCTACAAGGCCTTCCGCAAGTGGGTGCTGGATCGCATCACGATCCGCTGCAATCGCTTCGGTTTCGAGCCGGAGATAACCGCCAAGATAGCCAGGATGAGGCCGCGGCTGCGGATATACGAAGTGGGCATCAGTTATTACGGCCGGAGCTATGAAGAAGGCAAGAAGATAACGTGGCGCGACGGGATAAAAGCCATACTTGCCATAATCCGGTTCAGATTCACGGATTAAAGCGGGGGGGCGTGTCGCGCCTGGTTCGACTGCACCATTGAACAGTTTCGGGTTTGTTCAAGGGGTTATCATTCCCGAATAGACTGGTGGAACGCTTATGAGAATACTGGTGACGGGCGCTGCCGGGTTCATCGGATCGCACCTGGTTGACTTCCTTCTTGCGAAGGGCCACGAGGTTGCAGGCGTGGACAATTTCCTGACCGGGCGTCGCGAGAATATCGCGCATCTTGCGGACAACCGGAAGTTCACGCTCATCGAGCACGATGTGTCGGAGCCGCTGAATATCGACGGCCCGGTGGACCAGATATATCACCTGGCCACGCCCGCGTCGCCGCAGGCATATACGGCTCATCGTGTGGCGACCATCAAGGCCAACAGTCTGGGCACGATCAACATGCTTGAACTGGCGTGCCGAACGGGCGCGAGGTTTCTTTTCGCCAGCAGCAGCGGCATATACGGCGACGTTTCGGCCGGACCGCAGCGCGAGGACAACTGCGGCAACGCCAATCCCACGGGTCTGCGCAGCCAGTACGACGAGGGCAAGCGGTTCGGCGAGGCGTGCGCGATGGCGTATCATCGCGAGCGCGGCACCGACACGCGCATCGTGCGCATATTCAACACCTACGGTCCGCGGATGAACCCTGCGGACGGCCGCGTCATCACCAACTTCGTCATGCAGGCTCTGCGCAACGAGCCGATAACGGTTTACGGCGACGGCATGCAGACGCGCAGCCCGTGCCATGTGTCCGACATGGTTCGCGGGATTGTCGCGGCCATGGAGGCCGATTTTCATGAACCGGTGAACCTGGGCAACCCGGAGGAGGTTACCATAGTGCAGCTGGCGCGGGAGATACTGTCGCTGGTGCCGGCCAGTTCGAGCAAGATAACTTTCGTTGCGGGATTGCCTTACGATCCGCGCGTCAAGCGGCCCGATATCTCGCGGGCCAGACAGATACTCCGCTGGTCGCCGGCAGTGCCGCTTCGCGAGGGGCTCAAGACGGTCATCGACTATTGCCGGAGCGCCAAGCGCATATGACCACTGTCAAGCGTATTCTGGTTACGGGCGGGGCGGGATTTCTGGGGTCGCATCTGTGCGAGAGGCTGACAGCACAGGGCCACGACGTGATATGTCTGGACAACTTCTTCACCAGCCAGAAGAGCAACATCAGCCATCTGCTGGGGCGGCCGAATTTCGAGCTTATCCGTCATGATATAGTGCATCCGATCTGGCTGGAGGTTGACGAGGTTTACAACCTCGCCTGTCCGGCGTCGCCGGTGCATTATCAGTTCAATCCGATAAAGACGGTCAAGACGTCGGTCATGGGGGCTATAAACATGCTGGGGTTGGCGCGGCGCACCGGCGCGAAGGTGCTTCAGGCATCCACCAGCGAGGTCTATGGCGATCCGACGGTGCATCCTCAGCCGGAGAGCTACTGGGGCAACGTCAATCCGATCGGCGTACGCGCCTGTTACGACGAGGGCAAACGCTGCGCCGAGACGCTGTTCTTCGATTACCATCGCTCCGAGGGCATAAACATCCGCGTGGTGAGGATTTTCAACACCTACGGTCCGCGCATGCACCCGTACGATGGCCGGGTCATCAGCAACTTCATCGTACAGGCTCTGTCCGGTCAGGATATCACGATCTATGGCGACGGTACGCAGACGCGGTCTTTCTGCTATGTGGACGACCTGATCGAGGGAATGATCAGAATGATGAACGGTCCGGATGACTTCATCGGGCCGGTCAATCTGGGGAATCCGGCCGAGTTCACCGTGCGGCAGCTTGCGGAAATGGTGCTTGAGCTTACGGGCGCGCGTGTGAAGATAGTTCACCTGCCGCCCGTGGCCGACGATCCGCGTCAGCGCAGGCCGGACATAACGCTTGCCCGGCAGAAACTGTCATGGGAACCGACCGTGCCGCTGCGCGAGGGGCTGGCAAAGACTGTGGAGTATTTCCGCAGCATAGACCTGAAGTCGTTCAGGCGTCCGACGCCGAGTCGGGCACACAACGGCTTGTGACATGATTGCGCGGGCAGGGGGCTGAAGGACGACGGGAGGTCTGGGGCATGGCGACCTCAGAGGCACATGGTGAGAACGCGATTTCCCAGCGCCTGCGGCGGTCGCAGGACCTGTTCATCAGGCGTTGGGGGGAAATGGGCCAGACGTGGGGCATCAACCGCACGATGGCGGAGATACACGCTCTGTTGTATGTAACCGGCCAGGCGCTGTGCACGGACGATGTAATGGAGCGGCTGCACATAAGCCGCGGCAGTGCCAGCACATCGTTGCGTGCCCTGTGCAACTGGGGGATAGTGAGGCGCGTGCATAAGCTGGGGCAGCGGCGGGAATACTTTCAGAGCGTGGGCGACGTGTGGGAGATGTTTTCGAGCATCGTGGCCGAGCGCAAGCGCCGCGAGATCGATCCTGTGCTGGAGATCATCCGGCAATGCCGTCAGATGCTGGAGGCCGAAGCTGGCGGCGGGACGGATACCCTCGCCGAGGAGGTGCGCATGACGCACCAGCGGCTGGTGGAGATGGAGCAGTTCATGACGATCGCGCACAGGATATTTCAGCAATTCGTCGTGGACGGTAAGGATGGTTTATCGCGACTGGCGGAGATGCTTCTGAAGGCGTTGTAGAAGACGCGCACGGGGCGCAGTGCGCGAAGGGGGCAGGGCCTTATCTTAATAGCGGCGACCGGAGTCGAACCGGTGACACAGGGGTTATGAATCCCTTGCTCTACCACCTGAGCTACGCCGCTTCGTCACATGAGATTGTAGCGGGCCGGCCGCTTCTGACAAGGACGTGCGGCGCGCGGTTCGGATTCGCGCGCACGTTGCGGGACAGCAGGTTTTGCCCTGGTCGGGAGCTGTTGTTTCTGCGGAGCCCGCGGCAAAGCGCGCCCTGACGCGCCGTGCGATGCGATAACTGCTATCAATGGCCCATTACCTTGCTGATCGTGAATATGGGCAGCAGCAGCGCGAGGCAGATGCCGCCGATTATTATGCCCATGAGCACGATCATGGCCGGCTCGATATAGCGGGTGAGTCCGGCTATCTGGTCCTTGAGTTCCTGCTCGGCGTAGGCGGCGATCTGTTCCATGACCGTGGCGAGGCGGCCGCTCTTTTCGCCGCTGAAGATCATCTGGGCAACGGACCTGGGCACCAGCGGGCTGTCGAACAGCGGGTCGGACAGTTGTTTGCCTGTCTGAATCTGGTCGCTGGCGTTCTGCCAGAGCTCGCGGAAATACGAATTGGGACAGAGGTCGCGTGCTGTGCTGACGCAGTCCATGAGGCTTACGCCCGCGCCGGCCATGGTGCCGACCGTGCGCAGACCGCGGGCCAGATGGACCTTGCGATACAGCGATCCCAGGATCGGCATGTGGAGTTGCACGTAATGCCATGCCCGCCGTCCGGTATCGGTGCGCAGGAAAAGCCACGAAGCGGCGATGAGTCCGCCGATGCACACGAGCAGCGCAGGCCACTGGCTGACGATGAAGTCGCTGGCGGCCATGAGCGCGCGCGTGGGAACGGGCAGGGCGGCCTGTTTGGTGGCGTATATAACGGTGAACCGCGGCAGCACGAACGCCAGAAGAAAGACGGTGGTGGTGAGTGCGAAGCCGAACATTATGGCCGGATATGTGAGGGCGCCCTTTACGCGCCGGATGGTTTCCAGTTCATCGCGCAGGTAGGCGGTGGCGCGGTTGAGCAGTTTGCCGAGCAGACCGCTTTTTTCGCTGGCTTTGACCAGCGCCAGATAGACCGGCGGGAAGGAGCGCGGGTGGCGGCTCATGGCTTCGCTGAGGCTGGCTCCTCCCTGGACGCGCTCGAGGATATCGCTGACCAGCGCTTTGACCTGCGGCTTGTGGGCCTGGCGGGCGATGCAATCGAGGGCTTCGCTGAGCGTGACGCCGGTGTCCACCATTATGGAAAGCTGGGTGGAGAACTGAATGAGGTCCGCCCGCGATATGCGCAGACCGCGCGAACCAGAAGGGGCGGCGGCGGGGCGCGCAGCGCCGGCCGGCTGCACTGACACCGGGAACTTGCCTTCGGCCCGGAGGAGGCGCAGGGCCTCGCTCAGACTGGCCGCGGCGATCGTGCCGCTGACCGGCTGACCGGTGGAGGTGCGGGCTGTGTAGGCGAAATCGGGCATAGTCGGGCACGGGCTGCGTGGTTGTCGGGTTCGTTTCGGCTTACGCCGTGACGCGGAAGACCTCCTCGAGGGTCGTCAGACCTGCCTTGACCTTTTCCATGCCGTCAACGCGAAGCGGCTTCATGCCGCACGCTTTGGCCGCTTCGCGGATTTCATTGAGGCCGGCGCCCTGGCTGATCTTGTCGAACATGGCGTCGTCGGGAACGAGCAGTTCGTAGATGCCGATGCGTCCGGTGTAGCCGCGATTGCGGCAGCGCGGACAGCCGCGCGGGCGCCAGAGGGTCTCCACAGGCCCGACGAAGCGTTCGATCTGTCGCAGTTCGGTGGGGGGCGGCTGATACTGTTCCCTGCATGTCTGACACAGTTTGCGCACCAGACGCTGAGCCAGCACCCCGGCGATGGTGGCGCCGACGAGATACGGTTCTATGCCGAGGTTGTACAGGCGCGTTATGGCTGATGGAGCGTCATTGGTATGCAGCGTGCTGAGGACAAGATGGCCGGTCAGGGCGGCCTGTGTGGCGATGCGCGCGGTTTCGCCGTCGCGGATTTCGCCTACCATGAGGATATCGGGGTCCTGTCGCAGCAGGGCGCGCAGGGCGGTGGCGAAGGTCAACCCTATCTTGTCGTTGACCTGCGTCTGGGTTATGCCGGGCAGGGCATATTCGATGGGGTCCTCGACGGTGCAGATGTTGACATCGGGACGGTTGAGTTCGGCCAGACTGGCGTAGAGCGTGGTGCTCTTGCCGGAACCGGTGGGCCCGGTAACCAGCAGTATTCCATTGGGCAGCGAAATGAGGCGGCGCCACTGTTTGAGGGTGTCGTAGCTGAAACCGAGCCTTTCGAGGTTGACGGCGCCGCGTTCGTTGTCGATGACGCGCATGACGACCTTCTCGCCGTACTTCGATGGCAGGGTGCTGACGCGCAGGTCTATGGGGCGCTTGTCCATCATGACGCGTATGCCGCCGTCCTGCGGCAGCCGCCGTTCGGCGATATCCAGGCCGGCCATGATCTTGATGCGCGACACGACGGCCGCGTGCATGGGGTATGGCGGACGGAGTTTTTCGGTGAGTCTGCCGTCGATGCGGTAGCGCACGCGCAGCGTGCGTTCGCCGGGTTCGATGTGGATGTCGCTGGCGCCTTCCTTGACGGCGTTGTAGATGCAGTAGTTGACGAGTTTGACCACCGGCGAGTCGCCGGCCGCCTGTTCGAGGCTGCTGAGGTCGGGCGCCTGCTGTTCGGTGAGCTTGAACTCCTCGAAGCTCACCTCTTCGATGATGTCGTCGATGACGAAAACGCTCTGGCTGGGCAGGTAGGTCTGAAGGGTGGCGCGTATGTCGTGGGCTGTGGCGGCGACGACCTGCACGCGCTTGCCGCTGGCGCGCTCGATTTCCTCCAGGAGAAAGACGTTGGCGGGCTCGGCCACCGCGACGGTCAGCACGTTTTCGACGAGAAACAGCGGCAGCACCTGGTGTTTTTCGAGAAACTCGCGGGGAAGTATCTCGATTATGCGCGGGTCGGCAATACGCGGGGAGACGCGCGCGTAGGGCACGCCGTAGGTCTGCGCCAGGGCCTCGGTTATCTGGTCCTCGGTGCACAGACCCAGTTCGATGAGCACCTCGCCCAGAAGTTTCTGGTGTTTGGCACGTTTCTGCTCGTCCAGAGCGCGCTCGAGGTCCTCGGGTTTGAGCACGCCCCGGCTCACCAGCAACTGGCCCAGAGGTTTTTTCTCGGCCGGTGCGATCATTCGTCCCCTCGCCTTGCGGTGTCGTGAGGCGCTATGGTGCCTCCTTCAGCGCATCATCTTCAATGCGGCGGCTATCTCCTGATGAATCTCAAACCGGCAGTCCAGCCGCGTGATTTCAAGTATCTTGCGGCAATTGTCGTCGAGGCACGCCAGTTTGAGCTGTCCGAAAACGTCCTCGCAGCGGCGCTTGAGCCACAGCAGCGTCTCCAGTCCCTCGCTGTCGATGAACGGGCACTTCTCGAAATCGACAATGAAGTCGGCCACCTGGCGCGATTCGATCTGTTCCTGGGCGATGCGGCGCAGTTCGGCCGCGTTTTCGCCGGCAAGGTCGCCGTCGATGCCGAGCACGCAGGCGTGTTCGTATTCTTCCAGGCGTATCGGCATGGTTGCCGCGGTCCTCCTCAGGCGGCGCGCAGCGACTGCTGAAGTTCCAGCAGCGCGCGGGCCTGCTTGTCGTGGTCTTGCAGAAGCGTGCGGAAAGTCTCCTGCGGTATCTGCAGAAACACCTCCGCCAGGGCCGGGTCGAACTGCGTTCCCGAGCAGCGGCGTATTTCCGTCAGAGCCACCTCCAGCGGAAGCGCCTTTCGATAGGTCCTGTTGGACGTCATGGCGTCGAAGGCGTCGGCCAGGCAGATGATCCGTCCGGCGAGGGGTATGTCGCGTCCGGCCAGTTGTGCCGGATAGCCCCGTCCGTCGTAGCGCTCGTGATGGTGCAGCACCGCGGGTACCACGTCGCTGAGCTGCCGAACGTCGGCGAGGATACTGGCGCCTATCTGGCAGTGCTTTTTCATCAGCTCGAATTCCTCGGGCGTGAGTTTGCCGGTCTTCTGGAGCACGCTTTCGGGCACGCCTATTTTGCCGACGTCATGAAGCAGTCCGGCCATGTAGATGCGTTCCACCTCGTTGGGAGGCAGGCCTATGTTGGTGGCCAGATGCCGCGAGAGCAGGGCCACACGTTCGCTGTGGCCGCAGGTATAGGCGTCCTTGGCATCGACTGCGCTGGTGAGGCTGCGGAGCAGGCCCATCAGCAGGTCATGCAGGTCGCCGAACAGAAGGGCGTTTTCCAGATACACCGCCGATTCGCCGGCGATGGAGGTAAGCAGTTTGGCGTCAACGGAGTCGAATTCGCCGCCGATCTTGTCCAGCGCGAAGAAACACCCCAGAAGGTGTTCGCCGCGCTGCAAAGGCACGGCAAGCAGCCGCGACGCTGTGCCGCTCAGCCAGCCATACTCGGCGGAGGCGCCGACGTCGTTTACCAGCAGCCAGCCGCGGCGCTGGCACAGAGAGGCCAGTACGGTCTGCGACAGATGAGCAAGCTTCGCGAAATCCAGATCGATCTCACCGTGGAATATGGGGGCTGCCGGGCATTGTTCGTGGTAGAAGGCGACCCCCATGCCGCGCACGGCCAGCACCTGCATGACGTCCAGACAGGTCTGGTGGAAGAAGTCGGCGATGTCGCGGTTGACGCGCATGCCCCCGCTTATCTGCTCGATAAGCGCCAGTTCCTCATAGGCATTGGCCAGCTGTGCCGAAAGCGACTGTATTTCCTCATCCATGGCCGACATGCGTGCGAAGCTCTCAGCGAGTTTCCGCAGTCGCAGAGCGTCGGCCACAAGATCGGCGCGCGTGCGCGGCGGCGGGAAGGCGTCGCCGTGCAGCACGGAGGCGGGTTCAAGACCCAGTCGGCGGCACAACTCTGCCGCTCTGCCGTGGTCGTCGTCCGTGAGGAGCCGCGTCGCGGCCAGGAGCATGATGCCGTGAAGCTGGCGGCGCTGCACCCACGGCAGCAGGCACATCGCCGCGCCGGGGATATCATTGAGGATGGTCGGCGGCGAGGACACCGCGACGGCGGCGCTGGCGGCGCCGAGGTCCGCGCCCGTCAGCGCGGGCGCGCCGAGCAGCGGGACCAGGTAGCGCTGAAAGAACGCAGCGCAGCGGGCGTCGTGATACATGACCGCGCCTTTGCGGTCGAGCATGATGAGGCACTCGCCGCATGCGCGGGCATGAGCGGCCAGGTCGTCAAGCATCGTCCGCGGTATGCCTGCCGCCGCGGCGGCCGACAGCGCGATATGTTCAGTGTTGCCACGGTGCATATACACACGCCCCTGGGGCGCTGCATCAGGCAGCGCGATTGAGCACCTCGTTGACCGTAGCCAGAAGCTGGCGCGGGCTGAACGGCTTGGAAAGCATGCACAGGACGCCGCTTTTCTCGGTGTCCTGCGGCTCCAGGGAGTAGCCGCGGGCAGTGAGCATGATGGCGGGTATGTTGCTGGTCTCCGGGGATTCCTTGAGGCGCCGGCATACCTCCAGTCCGGAGAGCTCCGGCATGTGGTAGTCCGTTATGATCAGGTCCGGATGCTCGTGCTGTGCCAGTTCGAGGGCTTCCCTGCCGTCGCGGGCGGTGACCACGCGGAATCCGGCGTTCTGGAGTTTGAGGGATACCACATGCAGGATATGCGATTCGTCATCGGCCACGAGAATGGTCTTGGCGCTCATGACTTCAGCCTCTTGTTCTCCGGGCGGCCGGCGCAGCGCCGGTCTGCCCGGTCTCACTCCGTCAGGTTCAGTTCGAACCCGAACGTGCTTCCCTTCCCGACCTCGCTCCGGACCAGCAGGCGGCCGTGGTGAACGGTTTCGATAATGTGCTTCACCAGCGACAGCCCCAGCCCGGTTCCTTTGGCCACGCGGCTGTTGGCCTCCGACCTGAAGAACTTATCGAAGATAAACGGCAGGTCCTTTGGCGGAATCCCGACGCCCGTATCGGAGATAAGGCACGTCACCGTCTTTCTCGACTCGTCAACGATGGTTTCGACGGTTATCCGGCCTTTCTCGGGCGTGTACTTGACGGCGTTGGAGAGGAGATTGAGCACGGCCTCATACAGCATGTCGCGGTCGGCCAGCGTCTGATAAATCGCCGGGCTTATCTGTTCGACGATGGCGATCTGTTTCTGGCGCGCCTGCGGGGCAATAACCTCGATAGCCTCCTTGAGCACGACGGTAAGGCTCAGCGGCTGCTTGTTTATGCGCACCACCCCGGATTCGATGCGCGAGATGTTGAGTATGTTGTCTATGAGCCGGCTGAGCCGGTTGGCCTCGTTGTGTATGATCTCGTAGAACTCGTGCGCGGTCTTCTGGTCGGCGGCCTCGCCGTCGATGAGCATTTCGGCATACGCCTTTATGCTGGCCAGCGGGGTGCGCAATTCATGGCTCACATTGGACACGAAGTCGTTCTTCATCTGGGCCACTTCGCGTTCGCGCGTCATGTCGTGCAGCACGGCCACGACGCCTTCGGGTTCGTCGTCCTGCCCGCTGATGCATGACAGAGTGGCCTTGTACACGCGCTCGCCCGAAGGCGTCTGCGTCTTGTATTCGACGATGCGCCGGCCGCCGCGGGTGCGGCTGTGGCGCATGTCGCGCACCATCGTTACCACCTGCTCGTCGCGCACGACGCGGTCGATGGGAGTGCGCCTGGCCGCGTCCAGATCGAAGCCGAAGAGACGCGCCGCCGAATCGTTGGCCAGAACGAGTTCATCGAAGGCGTTGGTTACCAGCACGGCATCGGAAATGCTGTGTATGATGGCTTCGAGATGCTGGCGTTCGGCGGTGACGACGCGAATCTGTATTTCGGTCTCCCTGGCGCGCATCTCGGCGTGGCGGATGGCCTCGGCAGCGCGGGCGGAGACAAGCTCCACGGCCTCGAGCAGGTGACGCATGTCGGGATGACTCAGAACCATGCGCTGCGGCGATCCCCGCCCGGCGCTGCTCCGCACCGCGGCCGCCGTCTGCCGGCAGGCCCTGTGCAGCGAAACCAGCCCCAGCATGGCCAGGGCGGTGGCGCAGGTGAGCAGAGCGGCGCCGCACGCATGACTCGTCGGCAGCACCCGGAGAGTCTGCGGCAGCCGCCATGTCGGGATCAGCATCCACACGCCGACGGCCGCGAGAAAGGCTGAAACAACTACGATCACACTGCTGCGACGCACGGCCGAATCCCCGGTATATGCACTTTCCCCGCTCCGGAGGTCACGTCATCTGTCGCGCCGCGCCTGGACGAGCAGCGTCGAGGCCAGCTCGTCATCAGGATTCAGTTGCAGCGCCCGTCCGTAATACTCGATGGCCGCGTCGGTTCGGCCCTGGCTTTCCAGCGCGTATCCGATCATGCACACCGCCACGGGGTCGGACGGCTGGAGCTCGGCAGCTTTGCGGAAAGCCGCCAGCGCTTCGTCGAGTCTGTTCTGCCGCAGGCGCACACAGCCCAGTATGAGGTGCGTTTCGGCGTTGCCGGCGTCCAGCGCCAGTGCCTTGCGCAGGGCCAGGTCGGCCCGGTTGAGGTCGTTCAACGCCAGAGCGGTCTTCGTCAGGCTAAGCCACAGCGGCACGTAGAAGGGCTGGATCTCGATGGCCGTTTCCAGGCTCTCGCGGGCCGCGCGCGCATCGCCGAGGTGGAGCCGGCATTCGCCCAGGGCCATGTGAAGATCGGCCCGCCGGGCGCGCTGCTCGTCGCGCAGCAGCCGTTCGAGATGAACCGCCGCTTCGGCGTACTCGCCGGCGTAGTAGAGCGCCAGAGCGAAATGCTCGCGTATGCCCGTCTCATCGGGCGCGAGCACCACGGCCTGGCGCAGAACGGCGGCGGCGTCGGCATAGCGGCGGTCCTGCATGAGCATCTGCCCGAGGGCGTCGCGTATGGCCGCGCTGTTCTCGTGCCTCGCGAGGTTCTCGCGGAGCAGCCGCTGCGCTTCGGCGCGTCGGCCGAGAACGACCAGCATCTCGGCTCGCGCCAGCAGATAAGCCAGTTCGCTTTCATCGAGCGCTGCGGCGCGTTCGTAGCATTCGAGCGCCTCCTGCGGTCTCTGCCAGCGCTGCCGCACGATGCCGCTCAGATACTCGATCTCGGCGTTCTTCGGATCGATGTTCCGGGCCGCGGCAAGCTGTGCCTCGGCGCGGTCGAGCTTCCCGAGTTCGATGTGCAGCCGCGCCGACAGGATATGCAGCGGCACGCTCGCGGGCGCCAGCAGCAGCGCCTCGTCGAGGGTTCGGCGACAGGCGTCAAAATTGCCGGTTTCGAACTGATTGCGCGCGAGGCTGTACAGCACGCCGGCGCGGGTGGCGTTCCACGAGGTCTTCGCCGCGTTGCGGCGCGATACCTCCGCGGCAGGGTTGCTCTGGCAGCCCGCTGCCACGATGACGCTGAGGGTGACTGCAAGAAGTGTTCTGGTCATGATTCGATTCCCGTGGTTGCGGCGGGCAAGGCCCGCCTTGCTGCGGGGCCGGTCTCAGTCATCCGTACCTTCGACGGCTTCGACGGGCAGTTCGGTGACGGTTATTTCAGGGTCGCTCTGAGCCGGGGCTGCGGGGCGAGTTGTCGGGGCTGATGGAACCAGAGGTTTGGACATGGCGGCCAGACCGCGCTGCATGCCCCTGATGCCCGTACCGCGAACCGGCGCGGCCGGACTTTCAGACGGCGGTTCGACCGCACTCTGGCGTTCCACGTTTGAAGAAGGCGTCTGCGGCGGGGTGTTGGGTTGCTGCGGCGGCGCGGCCGGCTTTTCTGATACGACAGCCGCCGGTGCGATGGCAGGCGGTGCGGCAGGGGGGCTCTGTACCGCGACACGTACCGCAGGCGGCGCGGCGCTTGCGCCGGGCGAGGCGGGGGCGGCAGCGCGTTCGGCAAGTATCTGGCGCTTGACGAACGAGCGGATGCTGCTGTTGTCAACCGCTGAGATCTCGCGGCCGGTGAGGTTCTCCTTCATGCGGATCGCTTCCAGGAACTTGGGATTCAGGTTCGTCGCGCAGTCGAGGTGGAAAATCGCCACCTGCCGGTTGGCATTCGGTCTGGCCATCTCCTCGAGAGCGGCGTTATAGAAGCATTCCGCGAGCCGTTCGCGGCCCCAGGGCATCATGCCTTTGCGCACGCCGGCGCGGAGTTTTTCCATTTCGCGCAGCTCGCGCTCGGATGCGGCGGCGAAGGCGTTGTCATCCTTAACGATGTGGGGCGTAAGAAGGATGATTATTTCCTCGCGTATGGTGGCGTCATGCTGGTTGCGGAACAGGGCGCCGACCACGGGAACATTGCCCAGCCCGGGCACCTGGCTGCGGCTGCGCACGCTGCCTTCGCGGAACAGTCCGCCGATGATGATGGTGTGGCCGTCCTTGACCATGATGTTGGTGGTTACCTCGGTGGTGGTCTTGCTGGGCAGTCCGTTAACCACCTTGCCGTCTGAATCCTCGGGGTGGACCTCCATGCGTATGTAGCCGTCGTTGCCGATGTACGGTCTGAATATCAGGCGCGTGCCGGTCTTGAGGAACTCCACCGACTGGACCGACGCGGTCTCGGTGGTGGTGGTGGTGAGGTATCCGTCCTCGCGCCCGACGAGCACTTCGCCTTTCTGCTTGTTGAGCGTAAGCACCTTGGGATTGGCCAGGACGGTTGTGTCGGTGATTTCCTCCAGGGCCTGAAGGAATATGCTTATGTTGTTGGTCAGCACGCCGATGCGCAGCCCTTTCTGGGGCAGCGCGGAAGTGAATCCGGTGTTGCCGGCGACAACGCCCTTTTCAGTGAGCGTGCTGTTGTTGATGGCCGCGCCGCTGAGCATCTGCCCGACGGTTGCACCGGCGGCGGTTACGCCGGAGAAGTCCACGCCGCCAACGAGCGTAAAGTCGATGCCCAGAGCGTTGTCCTCGGTCAGACGCGCGGCGACTATCGTGGCTTCCACAAGTATCTGCTGCGGGCGGCGGTCGAGTTCACGGATTATCTTGCGCACGCGCTCGATGTTTTCGGGATAGTCGCGCACCACGATGATGTCCTCGGTGGCCAGCGAATTGCCGCCGAGGTCCTTGGCGCCGGCTTCGATGCCGCTGGCTGCCGGCGGCGTGACCGAGACCTGCGCCTCGTTGCTCAAGGCGGGCTTGATCACGGTCAGCACGTGCTGTGCGGGCGTGTAGTGGAGACGGAATACCTCGGTGACGGCCTGTCGTTCGCTTTTTTCGATTTCGGCGAGTTCCTTGGCCGTGTACACGTATATGAAATTGCCCTTCTCGCGGTATCCGCAGCCGTTGGCTTTGAGGATGGCGTCGAGGGCCTCGCGGATGGTGACGCCGTACAGGTCGGCGGTGACGGTGCCGCGCACCTCCTTGCTGGCGATTATGTTGCGTCGCGCCTGTATCGACAGCATGCGCAGGACTTCGCTCAGGCTGGTTTCGCTGACGTGGATTTCGACAGTGCCGGACTCGGATACCGCTACCTTTCCGGGTTCCGCCGGGCGAGTGCTGGACGCGGGCGCTGCCGGGTTCGCCGGCGGTGCCGCCACCAGAGGCCCGGTCGTCTCGTCCAGCAACCGCACTTCCGTGCCGCCTGGCTTCGCCTGCGCCGGCTCGTTTGCCCGTCTGGCCTGGTTAGCCGACATCGCCTGACCGGTATAAACGGACATCAGGCCGACAAAAAAAACGGTGATTATCGTCCGTTCGTACATGGGTTTCTCCTGTTGGCGCTGGCGGAAGCGGCCATTTCGCTTCCGTTACCTGCTGACACTGAACAGGACCTCGAACTTCACGCCTTCGCGCTCCACGATCACACGTCTGGCTTCGATCTTCAGGATGCGAAAGCCTTCCACCACATCTCCCTCGCCCACAATCGTGCCGTTTATCAGCGCCCTGGGGACGTTGCCGCCGAGCATCGTGCTTTGAAGGTCCAGTTTCGCGGCGGCCGCCTTCAGGTTGTCCACCAGTATGCGCCGTGCTCTCTGCTCATCGGCTCTGGAGGCCATCGACTTTGCCAGTTGATCCCAGAATCCGGTTGCCGGCGGGGTGGCGCTCTGCTGTGGCGCTGCGGCCACTGCGCGCGGAAAGTAATCGAGTTTTATCGCGAACAGGTTGCGGCTGGCCGATACAAGCGGCGTGCGCAACCATTCCTGGAGACGGCGCGTAGCCTCGGGGATTTGTCGCGCTGGCGGACCGGCTGGGGATAACTGAGATACACCCGACGCTTCGGCCGCCGCGGGAACAGCCGCGCCGCGGCCCGATAACAGAGCCCGCGTCCAGAGAACGCCCATAACAAGGAGAAGGACGGCCAGCAGGCCGGCGCGTCCGGGGTTCTGCCGGACCTGTTCGACCAGGTGTTGAGGAAAACGGGCGGGTGCGGTGTTCACTGTCAGCTCTCCGAGAAGTAAATGCTCATGGTCATGTCCACATCGACCACGCCGGCCGTGCTGTCGCGGCTCTTCATATTCAGCCGCCGGACCCTGGTCAGCCGCTGCATGTCCTCGACCTGCCTGAGGAACGAATCCACGTTCGGAAACGTCCCGCGAAAGCTCATCTTTATCGGCAGTTCATAGAAAGCCTCGCCCTTGCGCGGCGCGCCGGGCTGGTACTTCCACTCCTGGAGCGACAGCTGCTGGCTTATCTGCGTCAGATCGCGGATGAACTGCCCGAGCTCGGGCTGCTTCGGGAACTGGCGGTCGAACGTCTGCACCCTGGTTTCCAGCTGCTGCACTTCCAGAGCCAGCAGAGTGAGGTTTCTTGCCCGGTGCTGATTCTGTGCGAGCTGTTGCTGAGCCGAGCGCATCTGGAGGTTCATCGTGGCCAGCCGGCGCGTCGCCGGCAGATAGACCGCCAGCGCAAAGACGACCAGACCGGCCAGAAGCATCACGGCCAGAGCACATTGCAGCCGGACGTACCAGGCGGTTCTTCTGCGCAGCGTTTGCACGGCTCAGCCCTCCGGACAGTTCAGGTTTATGGTGAACGTGACCTCGAACTCGCGAAGCAGGTGCCCGCCTTCGCGGCGATCGCGGGCATACGTGGGCGCCACGTGTTCGAGGAAGGGAATCTTGTTCAGTTCCGTCAGGAAAGTGGCCAGCTCCACATCGGTGGGAGCAGCGCCGGCGAGCGTTACACGCAGCCGGCGGTCAACAGGCGCGGCGGCCTGCTCTTTCATGGCCACTCTGGCGGCGCCCGTCGTCTGCCGGGCCGTTTCCTCGATATCCATGGAGAAACTGGTCAGGGCGAGCTCCCGGGGCATCACCTCGGCAATCCGCCCGAGCACGCGGCTGGCCTCCACATGAAGCCCCATGCGCGACAGGGCTTCGGCTTTCTGCCGCCACTGGCGCCGCAGACCCTCCAGCCGCTCCATCTGGGCGAGCTGAGCGTTGGTCTGAGCAACCTGGTCGCGCAGCGCATTAAGCGTCTGTGCGGCCACGCGGGTATTGCGCGCTATCAGCAGGGACCAGGCTATTATGCCTGCCGCCAGCGCCAGCGTGGCCCACACCTGGAGTATCAGCAGCCGCCTGCGGCGGCGCATGCGGACGTACCACGACGGCAGGAAATCCACTTCACGCATGGGCTGCCTCCTCGGTGGCGGCGGATTCCGCCGCGGCATCTTCCGGCGGGGGCTCTTCGGCAGGGGGCGCGGCCGACCGCGGCCGGCCGTCTCGAGGCGCGAACGGCCCGTGCGTCATCCGCAGCGCCAGCCCGAGAGCCATGGCCCACTCCGACAGCGGATTGCGGCGGTCGCACGTCTTCATGCGGGTGGTGTCCACGTTGAACAGCGGACGGCCCGTTTCCACGGGTATGCTGACCGACGAGCTGAGGATGTTGTGAAGCAGCTTGTCGGCGGCCCCGCCTCCCATCAGACGCAGGCGCGAAGGCCGGTGGCCGCGGAACGTCACCGACTGATAGCGCAGACACAGCGATATTTCGCGGGACAACTGTTCCATGACGCCGCGCGTGGCGTCGGATATGGCCTGGCGGACGGATTCGCGGCCTTCCTCAGCGCCGGGCGCGTCCTGCGTGGTCCGCTGCCGCAGGACATGTGCCTCGTCGAGAGAGATGCCCAGCCTGCGGCTGACGGCCTGGTCCATGTGCGACAGGCCGAGATCGACATACTTGACGAAGGTGATATCCCGTCCTCGCCCTATGACCACCAGCGTGCCCGACCAGCCGATATCCACCAGCACGTGCACTTCGTGTTCGTCCTCGCGTCGGCGCACGAAGCGTTCGGCGCAGCGGAACAGCGCGCAGGGCTCGACGTCCAGTGACGCCGCCACCACGCCGGCGCGCGCGATCTGATCGAGGAAATTGTCGATATCCGCCTCGGCAACCGCGAAGGCGATGATCTCGATCAGCGTGTCGTTGTTCTGGCGCACCTCGCCGGCCACCATGTGGCGCACCTGAACGTGTTCGGTGTCGAAGCCGAGTTTCTCGCGGGCCTCGAGGGCGACTGCCTCCTCGATTTCCTGCGGCGGGATGACCGGCATGCGCAGGTTCTTTATGCGCACCATCTCCCGCGGCAGATTCACCACCGCTTCGCGCCCGCGGAAATCGCCCTGCCGCAGCAGCTGGCGAATGATGTCAACCGCGGCCGGCAGCCGCAGCGCCGGGTCGGCCAGTACATCCGGCCCGAACGACTCTGCGGCCGCCGCGCGTACCTGAAGGTGTTCGCCGACCACCTCCAGCTGAAGCATGCGCACGCCGGAGTGCCCGATGTCTATTCCGACCGGCTGAAGTTGCGACCGCGTAAGTCTGAACATTGGCCCTCAACTCGTTTTGCTGACCTTGATCTGACCGGTGAAGGGCTCTATCTCGACCTTCAGCCGGAAACCGGCACACTGGACGACGATCTGGCCGCTGCTCAGCGCCTGCGGATTGCCGTCGATATACGCCAGCGGCGAGCCCATTTCGTCGAAGGCGAGAATGGCTGAGGACGACGCCCCGGCCGTAAACACCGCCGATACGATGTCCGTGTTGCGCAGGCCGGCGCTTCCGCCGCTTCCCCAGCGCTGGACATATGATCTTTTGTCGATCGGGTGCTGCACCGGCAGCATGTCGCCGGCGGTGAGCAACGAATACTGCCGGGCCGCCAGGTCAAAGGCGACGCATATGTTGCGCTGCTGCGTGATGGCGAGGTTCTGCGCATAAACCAGGTCGGCCATTACGACGCGTGCCGCGGCAGCGGCCTTCAGGTCGTCGCGCGACCCCAGCTGGGGGACTATCAGCGCGCCAGCTATACCCAGAATGGCCACCACCATCAGGATCTCGATCAGCGTGAACCCGGAAGTTGTACGTGTGGCGCATTGCATCGCTGTCGCCTGCGCAAATCGTCAAGCGGCGGAACGCCCGTCGGACGCGACGCTCTACTTTGCCTTTTCATCGGGCGTAATGACGCGGACCTGAACCTTGCCGCTCTCGAGGAGGTCTATGAGTTTGTCCATCTTGGAATTGAGCGTTTTCAGTTCCTCCAGCATCTGATTGCGCTGTGCGCCCGCATCGGGCACTTGCGCATGAAGTGCCGTTATGGGACCATTGCCCGTCCACTGTCCCAGCAGTATCACTCCCTGAAGAACAAGCAGCAGGGTGAGCATTCTGGTGGCTCTCATGTGTTGCTCCTTTGTTGCACCGGTCATCTGAACGACACGAACGCGACGCCCGGCGGGGGGGCGTCCTTCACGAACGAAAGTCCTCCTACGTTTTGTCGGTTGTGGGTCACCGCGACTTTTCCCTTGAAATCTTTCACCTGTACGCCCGCGCCGCTGACAAGCAGCGCACCGTTGACCGCGAAAGTGCCCGGAGAGACGGGGCCGGTTGTTCCAGGCAGCAGTGACGACACGATCGAATCTCCGAGCCAGGCCAGACCGTTCACGGTGAGATCGGGCCTGGTGAAAAGCGAATGGCGCAGGTCAACGCCGCTCTTGGCGATCAGGCCGGGAAAGCCCTCGGTGGGCCGGATGAAGTTATTCGGCCCCGTAATGACAAGAGCGCCGTCAACCTGAAGCGTACCGTTGATGGTTACGTATCCCGCAAGTGTTACCGTCCCATCGCGGTAGAAGACGCCCGCCGGGTTGGCCGGCGTCGGTCCATACACCGAACCGGGCATGGGAGCCGCGGGAATGCGCACGGCGGAATATGTGTTTCCCTGCCAGACGTAGGTGCGATAATCAGTCAGTCTTTTTACACCGGGGACATCCGTTTTTTCGGTTTCGTCCAGGAAATCGAACACGCCGGAGAAGAAGCCAAGGTTGTTCCAGCTCTTCGAGCGCACTGTTCCCACGATAGATCCGTAGTTGACCAGCGTTCCATTTACCTGGATGTCGGAAGTGATGGAGCTGCCCGACGGAATGGTGACGGCTACGGCGTCGAACGCCGCGCCGTATTTCGGGTGGAAGTACGGCGTGACGTCTATGGTTGCATACAGCGTGCGACGCAGCGTGCCTGCGGGAGAGGCCAGCCTGCCGGTGGAGGTTATCGCGTAGCGTTCGCGGCCGTTGACCACGCCCGCGAAGGCTACGGATATGTCGATCGAGCCAGGGACGCTGTTTCCCAGCGAGATGTTCTGCGCACCGGGCCAGAAAACCCCGCTGAATGGAGGCGCTTTCCAGGGCTTCAACAGGTAATAACTGGCCAGTTCGATGCCGGATTCGGCCAGCGAATCGGCCGCGGCGGCGGAGACCGAGTTGCGCTCGGCCTGTGCCTGGAGCGAGGAAGAAGCGAGCATCGCCGCGCCCAGTACCACCGTGAGCGCCACGACGCTGACAACCAGCATCATCGCCACGCCTCTGCGGGTTGTGCCGCTGCGCGCCATGGTTCACCTCCGCGACTACTGGGACGGACTGCGCGTTGCCCTGAGGCATATTGTGCCTGCGGCGATGCGCCGGCTGTTGCCGTCGGCAAGCGTCAACTCATAGTCGAGCGTCTGCCGGAACGTCTTGCTCCCGGTTCCGCGGGCGGTAAAAGCCGCTGCGACCACGTTCTCGCCGAGCGTTCGTCGGACCGTGCGCGCAAGGGTCTTGAACGCCGCGGCATCGGCGGAATCGTCGGCGTCGGTGCTGTAGAACACGACGTCGGCTCCCGGCGCGTCCGGCGGATACTGATACACCGAAAGAGTGTTGTCGGACGGATTGCGCTCTATGAGCGTCAGTTCGGACGCGGTGATGATGCCGTCGGCGTTGGCGTCGCGCCACAGCATGACGCACCCGCCAGCCTCCGGCGCCACGACTATGGGAGCCGGTTTCTTACCGCTGGGGACCCACTGGCCGTCCGAGGTCGCCAGGAGAATGCAGTTAGCCGACCTTGCCATCGGCACGAGGCGCGCCTGTATCTGAGCGACGCGCATCTGGAGGCAGGTGCGGCTGGAATTGTCGGACCAGCCGTCGGCTGCCGTGCACAGCAGCGCGCTGATCGCCGCCGCCACCAGCGCCAGCACCGACAGACCCATCGACAGCTCTATCGATGTGAATGCCCGAAGGGCGATTGCCGGATGATGTTTGCCTGCTGTCGAGGGCATAGCGGCCGTCGTACCGTTCAACCGGTGAGGCGCGCGTAGTTGCTCGCCAGACGCCACAGGCGGAACAAGCGCCCGTCTGGAGATCTGACGCTCACCGTCACAAGGAGGTGGTCGCCCGAAGGCGCGGCCGGACCGGCCGGGCTGGTGCGGTATTCCACCACGACCTGGCGCTGATACACGCTGTTTGGCGGAGCGCCGGCGACGGCCGGCCGCCCGGCGGCATCGACCCTGTCCTGGTAATTGTGGTAGTCGTCCACGTTGTCGAAGTCGCTGCGCGTGGTTTCCCCGGGTTCAGGACCCGGGATGGTGGTGCCGTCCGTGGGATCGCTGAACGGTTTGGACATGATCTCGTCGAGCAACTGGCGCGCAAGCGTAATGGCTACTTGGCTCTGTTCAGCCGCGCGGACCTGCTGCGACGCCGCCGACATGGGTGAGAGGATGGCGACAACGGTTATGGCCAGCAGAGCGCTGGCGAGCAGTCCCTCGGCCAGCGTGAAGCCCGCACGGCGGCGGCTGTGGACATGGTCAGTAGTCGATATACCGCGTGCCATTGGCGTCAGTACCCGGAGAGTTGGGAACGATTTCCAGCGTTTCCGGCTTGTATATCCAGCCGGTGGAATTGTCGGCCTCCGCCGGCATGGGAGAGCCGTTGGGTATGACCCTGATTGTGGCAAGGTTGTTGATCGGGTTGGGCGGCACACGGCTCAGGTACGGGCCGAACTTATAGGCCGGACCGGCGGGGCCCACAGCACATAACTCGTTTGTGTTTCTGGTCATCTGCTCGACGAACGCGTCGGCCGTGGGCGTCAGCGCAGTATTGCCATTGGGGTAACCCGGCGGGACGTCGCGATGCTGCGCCTTGAAGACGATTATCTGCGTCCGCAGATAACGCAGATCATCCTTCAGCATGTTCTGCCGGGCAGTGTGCGAGGCATCCGAGAACTTCGGCAGCACCAGCGCTCCCACGATGCCGAGAATGGCGACGACGATCAGCATTTCGATCATGCTGAACGCGCGTGCGCCTTTCCGGCGGGTGCGACGCGGGATGTTGAGTTTCCGGCGTGCCATTTTCCCTGCCCCGTCCTGCGTGTCCGGAGGTGCCGTCGGGGTTCCGGTTCCGGCGGCACCTCGGCCCGTGCCGGCATGGCGGGTCGCCCGCGGGCGAATCGCGCCATGCCGGCCGTGAATACCGGCGGAGGGGCTTGGCGCCCCGACCGCCAGCGGACCAGGTTCGTTATCACTCGCTGAACAGCGTCCGCTTGTCGGTGTCGGTACCCCAGATCTTGCCGGTGCCTGCTCCGCTGTTGTAGTCGTACACGAAGCCGCAATCGACGCTGGCGTTGCCCGTGCCGTCAACGACATTGCTCAGACCGTTGAGCGGGTTGGTGGGCGTCTGCTGGAGGTACGGCCCGAAGTTCAGATTGCTGCCGGTGAGGTTGCCGTCCTCATCGGTTTTCTGCGTCAGGTAGCTCCAGCTCGTAATCAGGTCCGGCAGCGTGTCCTTGTGCTGGAGCTTGTACAGCTCGATCTGGCTGCGCAGCGTCTGGAGCTGGCTGGACAGGCTGTTGCGGCGGGCGTCCTGGCTGGCGTTGGTGAACTGCGGGATCACGATCGCCGCAAGGATGCCCAGAATGATCACGACGATAAGGATTTCGACCAGTGTGAAGCCACGATTCTTGTGCATGACAACTACTCCTTCTGATACGTTTGTGGTTCCGACTCTTCTGCCCGCCGCCCGGGGCTGCGCTGTTTGTCTGTTGTCTGCGGCCATCGGTGGGGCGGGTTACTCCTGCGACACACGCTACGACGCACTACGCTCTGACACGGCTCTCTGCGGTGGCTTGACGGCAAACGCGCCCTCACAGCCGGTTGTCTTCGGCCCTCCTTTCTTGCCGGCTCCGCACCGCGCGGGTGCGGGCTCTCCTCGCCGGCTTTGCCGCTGCGGGCGGTCAGCGGCGATCCTCGGTCGCGGCGTGCCCTCCGGCCAACCGGCCTCGGATCGCGCTGCCGCCGCGTTCTGTCCCGACCGGATTTCTCCGGCCGGTCAGGCTGAAGCACAACTTGCTCCAGCCTCTCCCTCATCGGCGCAAGGGAGACGCGACTTAACCGCCGGAACAGCGCCCGCGGGCCCCTGATTACGATCGCTTCGGGCGCTGCTCCGCGGGATTCCCGAGAAGAGCCGCCCCATAAGACGTGCCCTGTCAAGCACAAGCCTCAGGCGAGCATCCTTTCGGCAGCATCCTCGATCCCCGGGCAACGTGCCCCGTGGACCGGATGCTTTGCGCATCACCGCGGCAACCGGTCGTTGTTCGCCCGCCCGGTCCCCGCGATGAGCCGCGGCAGTCGCCTGCCGCAGCGCCGCCTTGCGACGGCTTAGCCCTTATCGGGGATCCTCAATGTCGCCGGCCGCGCCGCGACTCCGTCGCGTCACCGCCGACACTGTCGATGTACGATTCATGCACGCGCCGGTCAAATCGCGGGCGATGATTGCCATCGACCGAGAATCAACGGTCCGGTAAGAAGCAGAAGGCGAACTGCCCCGGAGCGGCGTGTACCTGCCGGAGCCTCATTGGAGAGCGATTTACGAGAACTCATCCGCCCGAACGTTCTTCCAGCACGAAGATGCGCGTCTGCGCGTCGGCCGGCAGGCGCAGCTTCCGCCCGCGCACGCCGTCGAAGTCCTCCAGCACTATCTGGCGCGGCACGCCGCCGTGCACCACCGCCGGGTCGTACGTTGCCAGCACGTGCCACGGTCCCAGCCGCACCCGTCTTACGACGGGAAGCGTCTGGGCGAACTGGTGCTGAGCGCTGACGTCTATCATCACCTGCCCGTGCCGCAGCAGATACTCCAGAGGCTTTACCAGAGCCATGCCTTCGATCATGGCGGCCACCGGCGCCGATTTCGGGCGCAGCAGCGGCACAAGCTCGTCCGCCGGCATCGTGTACTCGACGGGCGACGGCTGCGATGCGGCCGCAGGCCGCGCGGCGGGACCTGCCCTGCGAAAGCGCGCGGTCCGTTGCGTGTCGTCCACCGCGACGATCTCCAGCACGTCGTAGCGGCGGAAATGCTCCTGATTGCCGACGTCATCCGCGGCGCGAAAGGGTCTATCGACCATCACATGATGATGCTCCCACTGCCACAGTTCCCACGGGTCGCCGTTGGGATCCTTCACTTTTCTTCGCGCCTTCGTTCGCAGCGCAACGGTATGGTGAGAGCCGGTTCCCGACCAGTTCCAGCACACGATGCCGTCGATGCCTGTGAAAAACGCCATCGCTGTCATCGCGCGCTGTTCCTCATCCGGCAGAGGCTGCTCGCGCCACCATCGCTGGCCCTCGCCACCGCCATGAAGCAGCGTCCAGAAATACGGGCGCACGGGTTTGCCGGGATCCGCCGCCCGCACCATCTTCATGTTCAGATCGATGTTGGCCAGCACATAAGCGACATTGCGCGGCGACCAGTAGAAACAGTACACCGAGTTGTGGACGACGCTGACGACATCGAGAATACGTCGGCCGAAGGCGTTCCAGGCGAAATGTTCGCCCAGATCCGCGCTTGCGTTTTCCAGCCCGTGCCAGGTGCGCTCGAACGGCGACCAGCCGTATATACCAACGATATTCCAGCCCTGCCGTCTGGCCGCCAGAACCGACGAGATGCAGGTCAGCGAGTAGCCGTCGTAGTAGCGCTTCTCAAAATCGCGGCGCGTCCGACTGTCGCCATCGGCCGGATACCACGGCTGTCGCCGCAGCTGATCCGGCGGCAGAAAACCGTGTTCCATGTCGATCATGAGCGCGTCGGCCTGCGGCCGCCCCGCGTCGCTGTTCTTCCCGAACAACCCCGCATCGAGGTGCATGCGCACCAGGTCCAGACCCACAAGCCTGTCGTAGCGTCCGGCTCCCAGACCGCGCTCCGCGAGCCATTTATCCCAGTCAATGAAGCTGCCGCAGCTCAGGATGAGCGTGTTCTTCGGCCAATGCCGCGTCTGGGCCGCGGTCCGCGTGTAGGGATACATTATGTTGAAACCATGAAGGGCGGCGTAGTCCTGCATGTTGTAATTGTGCCAGCCGCCGTAGTTGAACTCGCAGTTGAAATGCCTGAAGCGGAACGGAGCGATGCCTCTGGCGACATATGGCCGGGCGTCGGGCGGGCAATCGTCGGCCATGTGGGGATGATACGCTTCGGCGGGTTCGGCGGAGGCTGGCGGGTCGTCATCGATCACCGTTCCGCGCAGGTCGTCTATAGTAAGGCTGTCGCCGGCTTTCAATTCGATCTCGCCGCGCGGCGGCAGTGGCACGATGTGAAACCAGGGCACTTTGCGGGCAAGAGCATCCAGAGCCCTGCGCGCCTGCTCGATGCGGTCATCGGCCGGTGCGCCGCCCGCGCGCGCCGGCGCAACGCACATCGCCGCCGCCGCGGCGACCAGCGCCAGCATCGCGCCACAGCGCACCGCCGCCGCCGGCGCGCGGCGTGTCGGGTTGGGAAAGGCATCTGTCAATCGCATCGCACCGCGCGTTCGAGGTACAGCATCTTAGGCGGCGTATTGCCGCCGACCGTTATATCGAACGTGCACGGCAGCGATGTGATCCGCCGGGCAACTTTCTTCTCTTCAGAATAGGTCAGACCTTTGCCGTCAAACCGCGGCCGATTGCCGGGGTCGGCGGCTTCCTGGAAGGCATAGGTCACTTCCAGTGAGCAGCCGGCAGGTATCTGCCCGCCTTCGGCGCTGACGGTCACCACGTTGCGCCCGTGATAAAGAAACGGCTGCGCGCCGCGATTGTGTTCGATGAGCGCCTGAAGCGAAAACTTCGTCAGCGCCGCGGGAAACTCGACCTTGATGAAAACGTCGTAGCGCTGGCGGACGATGTCGGAAATGTCCGGTCCGGCGACCGTTTTCCACGTCTTGCCCGCGTCGGTGGAAACCGTCACGGTGCCATCGCCGCCTTCGAATGTCGTTGCCACCTTCGCCCGCACGTACGGATACGGCAACGCCGCCCTGAAGATGGCAACGCCCTTGCCGCCAGTGGCGACGATCTTGCCGTCCTGCGCGCGGGCGTTCTGAAGCTCTATGTCGGCCAGAGCGGCGTTCTTCGAGAAATCCGGCTCGTAAAGGAAGGTTCCGTTAGACCAGTTGCGCGGGCCGTAGTGTTCGGCTATCGGACCCAGCACCTTGTCGCCCCGAATGTCTTTCAAACCGCAACCGTGCTGCGGGGGCTTGCCCTTCACGGCGAATCCGTCGGGCTCGGCGTTCCACGACAGGCGCAACATCGACCCGGCCGGCATGTTCACCAGCGGCGAATAGTTCTGATCGCGCCACGTTACCGATGCCCAGCCCTTGGAATTGCCCACCACCCGCCGGCTTTTGCAGCCGCTTATGACTCCCTGTTCGCTGTCGCCGCAGCACAGATGCTGGCGTGCCGCCCGCCCCTCCTTTACCGCGTCGAGCACGATGGACGGATCGGCCGCTATCTCCTCCTGACTGGCGATCGTCTTTCTGTCCTTCGTCCAGAAATAGCACTTGAGGAACACATCGAAGTAGTGCCAGCGGTCGTCGTATTTGACCTCGATGGTGGTGTGTCCCGGATTGCTCCAGCCCACGTACCGACATTCCCAACCGGCTGTCTCATACAGCGCCTTCAGCACGGTATGCTGGCCTCCGCACAGTCCCCACCCGTAGGCGTTTATCACCTTGAGCGGACCGACCGACTGGGGCGCGGGCTCCGTCGGGTAGGCCCAGTGGAAGATGGTGTTGTGGAGCCATTCATACAGAGCGATGGCCTTCTCGTCGTTGGTCTTCGCTCCGGAAAGCCGCCACACGTCCGCGACGATCGTCTCCAGAGACGTCGTATCGACCGTTCTGTCGGTGGTGACCTTGAAACCCCGCACGGCGGCGCTCGTCGAACATGCGAAGATGAACCACGCTGCGACGGCCGCCGGCACATGCCGCGCCAAGCTTGCCATGGTGCCTCCCGGTGTCTTGATCGCTGAACCGCGTATCCGCATAAGGATACCTCAATCCGGCACGCGTGTTACATGGCTGTCGTACAATCGCGCATGGGCTGCGGACCAGTCAGCCGGGCAACGTTCCGCGGCGGGCGCGGTAGGCGCAGGAAAACCCTCATTTACCATGTCGCAAAGAAAACGATACGTCGTTGTCGGCACCGGCTCCCGCGGCATATACATGTTCGCCAGGCCGCTGCTGACCACATACACCGAGTTCTGCGAACTTGTGGGGTTGTGCGATCGCAACGCTCTGCGTCTGGAGGCCGCGCGCCGGATGCTTCAGACGGACGTGCCCGCGGACACGGACTTCCGCCGACTCCTGCGCAAAACCAACCCGGATGTCGTTGTCGTGGCCACCCAGGACAACACCCACGCCCGTTACATCATTGCGGCCATGTCGGCCGGCAGGAGGGTCATCAGCGAAAAACCTCTGTGTGTCAGCGCCCGGCAATGCCGCGCTATTCTTGCCGCGCGCGACCGGTATCGTTCGGCCGGAGCCGAGTGCTTCGTAACGCACAATATGCGCTATGCTCCGTCGGTGACGCAGCTGAAAAGGCTTCTGGACGGCGGCGCGATCGGGCGGATTCTGAGCGTGAACTTTCATGAGAATCTCGACCGCCGCCACGGAGCCGACTACTTTCGCCGCTGGCACCGGATGAAGAGCAACTCGGGCGGCCTCCAGATACACAAGGCCTCGCATCATTTCGATACGCTCAACTGGCTGGTGGGCTCCACGCCGCAGACGCTGTGCGCCCGCGGGGCGCTGATGTTCTACGGGCGCAATGGTCCTTTCCGGCACACGCGCTGCATGGGATGTCCGCATTGCGGACGATGCGAACTGTTCGTGGACATGTGGCACAACCCGCAGAAGAAAATGCTCTATCTCGACGCCGAAAGCGCCGACGGTTACATCCGCGACGGCTGCGTGTTCGATCCGGCTATCGACATCGAAGACCAGTTTGCCGTGCTGTACACGTATGCCAACGGAGTGAATGTGACCTACAGTCTGACGGCGTTCGCCAGTTACGAAGGCTGGCACATACAGATAGAAGGAACCGCCGGGCGTGTGGAACTGCGCGAAGTGCACGACACGCGCTGGGCAGGAGGAACCAGCGTGGTGCATGGTCTGGAGCGGATCGCCGGCCGGCAACTGACGCTATACAGTTTCCGCGAGGGCGTCCGGGAGATTCCTGTTGCTGACGAAGAGGGCACTCACGGCGGGGCGGACCCGGCCATTCAGCGCGATTTCTTCGCTCGTCCGGCCGACGCGCCGCTGACCGATCGCCAGGCGCCGCTGGAGCAGGCCGTACAGGCGGTGCTCATCGGCCATGCCGTAAATGTGTCGATAGCGCGCGGGGGCCGGCCGGTTGATGTGCAGAGCCTCCTGCGCTAGTCCGGCAAAACGCCGGTCTCAGGTCCGACTGCGGACGCGGGAACGGTTGAAGGCTGGTCTTCCAGCGGCGGCCGGCCGATCGGGTAATACGTAAACCCGCTTTCGCGCATTACCTCGCGATTCAGGCAGTTGCGTCCGTCGAAGATGATCGGCCGGTTCATCGCCGCGGCGATGGTGCGGAACGGCAGAGTGGCGTATTGAGGCCAGTCCGTCAGAAGCACCACGGCGTCGGCGCCGGTGGCGCATTGGACAGGATCTGCCATCCATTCCACGGCATCGCCGAAGACGCGGCGCATGTTGTCCATCGCCCGCGGGTCGCTGGCGCGCACACGCGCGCCGCAATCGAGAAAAATGCGGATGATGTCCAGCGCCGGGGATTCGCGGATATCGTCGGTATCGGCCTTGAAGGCCAGCCCCCACACGGCGATGGTTGCGCCGGACACCGGCCTGCCGAGTTTGTCCATCACGCGCCGCGCAAAACGCTCTTTCTGATGACGATTGATGGTCTGGATGGCGCTGACGAACATGCTTTCGTGCCCAATGGCGCGGCTGATGTGCCCCAGTGCCGCCACGTCTTTAGGGAAACACGACCCTCCAAACCCGCAGCCTGCCCGCAGAAACGCGGGGCCTATGCGCTGGTCGGCTCCGATGGCGCGGCGTATATCCTCGATGTCAGCGCCGTAGCCCTCGCAGAGAATGCTCAATTCGTTCATGAACGATATGCGCGCGGCGAGCATGGCGTTGGCCGCATACTTGCTGAGTTCCGACGATTCCCAGCCCATCGTCAGAAAATGCTCCTCGCGTCTGACTATCGGATCATACAGCCGCCGCATGGCGCGAAATGCCTCCGTGCTCTGGCCGCCGACGACTATGCGGTCGGGCTCCATGAAATCCTTCACGGCCGACCCTTCGCGCAGGAACTCAGGGTTGTGCACCAGCAGCACCCGGTTGCCGGCGCGCTCGTTCAGGTACGCGGCAAGCCTGCGGCACGTGCCCGGCGGAACCGTCGATTTCACGGCGACCGTAATCGGCGGCATGTCGCTGAGTGAAGCCAGCGCCTCCTTCAGTTCGCCGGCGGCCTGCTCCAGATAGCTCAGGTTGACGGTGCCATCGGCGCATGGCGGGGTTCCGACCGCCAGAAAGATAACGTCTGCGTCGCATGTTTCGGCACATAGCGATTCGCCGAAACTCAGCGACCCGCTGGAACACTGGTCGTACATCAGCTCGGCCAGCCCCGGCTCGAACAGCGGGCAATGGCCCGCCAGAAGCGACTGGAGTTTGCGCCTGTCCTTCTCGATGCCGCGCACGGTGTGTCCTATGGCGGCCAGACAGGTCGCCGTCACCAGCCCCACGTAGCCGCATCCAACGACGGTGACCCTCATGATATCAGTTCATGTTTCGGCGGGACGGTGGCGGTCGCGGACCTCCAGCACGGTCCCGGGGTCGGCCTGATTGACTTCGCCGGCGCCGCTGACGCCCAGAGTCTTGCGCGGTACCACCGGCACGCGCTCGTGAACCATGCCCATCTTGTAGGCAGCCACCAGTATCGACCCGAACACTACGAGATAAACAGCCAGCGCGTAGCGCGTCCTGATGAATACCACCGCCGCGCCCAGCACGCAGAATATGAACGTCAGCGCGTAGCTGATCAGGACGGTCTGTTTTACGGTGAAACCGCGGGCGACAAGCTGATGGTGGAAATGGTAACGGTCGGCGCTGAAAATCGGCCGGCGGTTGACCCAGCGCCTGGTGAACGCCAGCGCGGTATCCAGCAGCGGCAGCGAGAACATGACCAGCGCCGCCAGAACCCATCTGAAGTGCCCGGCCTCGGCAAACATGGCGATCATGGTGGCGCACGCAAAACCCAGAAACATGCTGCCCGCGTCGCCCATGAACACCGATGCCGGATTGAAATTGTGCGGCACAAAGCCCAGTACGCCGCCCAGCAGCGCCAGCCCCAGCACCACGCGCAGAGCGTCCTGGTTGGCGTTGAGCGCTCCGCTCTTCGTGGCCAGGCTCACGGCCAGAAAGAGAAAGCCCGCCGCCACGACCGCCGTAACTCCGCCGCACAGCCCGTCGAGTCCGTCCATCAGATTCGCCGCGTTGCAGCACACCAGCACAATGCCGATAACGAACAGCCCGCTCAGCAGGTCAACCGACCAGTGGTGCTGGAGGTACGGCGCCAGACGCTCGAAATCGCCCGGCGGCCAGCCGAAAAACAGATTCGTCCGCAGCAGCACCGGATATATGAAAATCCATGCCGCCCCCTTGCCGATACCGAACGCCACAAGGCAAACTCCGGCCAGCGCCTGTCCGAGAAGCTTCCGGTATGGGCTTAGCCCGAAAACGTCATCCCACAAACCCAGCAGAAGTATGCCGCACCCGGCCAGGACGATGCCGAAGTTTATCGTGACGTACTTGGGCAGTCCGTCTTCGACCCGGTGCAGCACCAGAAACTGGCTCAGCGCCAGTCCGGCCAGCCATCCCAGAAACACAGCCACGCCGCCCAGATATGCCACCGGCTGGGTATGAACCTTGCGCACGCCGTCGGGCTGGTCGATTATCCCGTATTCGCGGGCTATCAGGCGCATTACGGGTGTGAAGATCAGCGCCACGAGATATGCCGCATAGAAAACGTACACGTACGGCGAGAGCACCTCGTCGGCGGTGAACAGACGAAGCCCGACAATCGACTCATCGGCTAGTACGAAACTCATCTGCAAGTGTCCACGCTACACGGTTTTTCGGCCGATCGCAGGCACAACTGTACTGGCCGGCGTCTGTTCGCGGCAGGTTGCGCTGTTCGGAACACCGCATACATGCCCGCGTACGACAACATACCCGCCGGCAGCACCGGAGAAAACATGCAACTGATGCGCGCTTGTGAGCGGCGCTCTACCAGCAGGGGGCCGACGGGCTTATAATCCCAAGCCTGTTTTTCCGTAACGGCACACATATGCCCGCACCGCGCATAGGCATTCTGGTGGTTGCGTACAACGCCGAATCGACGCTGCGGAGCGTTCTGGAGCGCATTCCGCACGATCTCAGGCCGAGAATAGAGGAGATATTCGTCTTCGACGACGCCAGCCAGGACGGCACCTACGAGGTGGGCAAGGTCTGCCAGAAGGAGTTTGCCGGCACGAGACTGTCGATATTCCGCAATCCGGTGAACCTGATGTACGGGGGCAACCAGATACGCGGATATCAATATGCCATCGAGCGCGGCTTCGATATCGTCGTGCTGCTGCATGGCGACGGGCAATACGCGCCGGAAGTCATGGCGGACCTGCTGCGGCCGCTGGAGGAAGGGCGTGCCGATATGGTTATGGGTTCGCGCATGCTCATACCCGGGGCGGCGCGGCGCGGCGGGATGCCGTTGTATAAGTTCATCGGCAACAAGATACTTACGTTTATCCAGAACCGTCTGGTGGGCTTGCGCCTCAGCGAGTTTCATTCCGGCTACCGGGCGTATTCGGTGCGCATGCTGCGGCAGATACCACTGACGAGGCTCACCAGCAACTGGCATTTCGACACCCAGATTATTCTCGAGGTGCTCAAACGCGGCGGGCGCATTGTCGAGGTGCCGATTCCCACGTACTACGGCAACGAAATCTGCCGGGTGAACGGCATCCCATACGCGATGCATTGCATAGCGTCGTCCCTGTGGTTTGCTATCGCTCACCGGTGGAGGTTGCATGCTGCGCTACCGGCTGCACAGAAACCCGCAGAGCAGCCATCAGCAGATTGCCCGCATTCTTGAGCGCGAGAGACCCGCGCGGATTCTTGATGTGGGCGCGGCGGGGGGCTTTCTGGGAAGGTTGCTTCACGGCAGCGGTCTGATAATCGACGCCGTTGAGCCTGATATGCGCTGTGCCGATGAAGCACGCCCGTTCTACCGTCGCGTAATTGTATCGGGCATCGAACAGGCCGATCTCGGCGACGAGCGATACGACGCGGTAGTGTGCGCCGACGTGCTGGAACACCTGCCGGAACCGGCCGCCACGCTGCACAAGCTGAAGCGCAACGCCGTTCCGGGCGCCCTGTTCATAGTATCCGTGCCCAATGTCGCCCACATCAGCATCCGTCTGATGCTTCTGGCGGGGCGCTTCCCCAGGATGGACAAGGGCATTCTCGACCGCGGACACCTGCATTTTTTCACGCGGCGGACGGCAGGCGATATGCTGGAAGAAGCCGGCCTGCGCGTCGAAAGGACGATACCCACGCCGGTTCCGCTGGAGGAGCTTCTGCCGGCCGACAGCTTTACGTGTCGTGTGCTTATGCTGGCGCAGGCGCCTCTTATCGGCGCTGCCCCGGGGCTGTTCGCATACCAGTGGATACTGCTGGCCAGAAAACCCCTTGAGCCATGACCGGCATGCAGCAGCAGAGC